>Ga0307504_10000027_pt1 | contig 40179 bp, 64 predicted proteins | sample 19_S_MG_FD_194516 | JGI IMG/M metagenome (GOLD analysis project Ga0307504, IMG submission 194516) | Soil microbial communities from Populus trichocarpa stands in riparian zone in the Pacific Northwest, United States - 19_S | ecosystem: Environmental > Terrestrial > Soil > Riparian zone > Trees... | reverse complement strand
GGCTCGAAGCCCTTCGGTGGCTTCGAGCTTCTTCCCGATGTTGGTGACGGTCGCGCCGGACACGTCGAACTCGCGGGCGATCTCGTTCCGCTTCTTCCCGTCCCGGATGGCTTGTTCGATGGCCTCCCGCTTCTCGGGGTCGAGAGGCTTGGGCATGGGTTCAGGCTCTCCCGGAGCGGCGGTGTGCTCGTCGGGCCCGGTAGGTGGTCCAGCGGCGGTGTACGGCGATCGCGGGGAGGCCGACGAGGAGCGCGAGGCCGTAGGCGAGGAGCCACGCAGCGCCGAGTACAACGGCGACCCCGGTGAGGGTGGCCACGGCGTACGCGGTCCAGTAGAGACCGGACAGGAAGGCGTGGGTCATGGGCTGAGGGTGCGACCGGTGGTGTCAGTGGTCGCAGAGACGGCTCAGCCCGTCCTCTGGCCGGGGGGACGGAACCAGAGGACGGGCTGAGACCATGTTGGGTGAGGTGGTGTCAGGCTCAGGGCCCGAACGTCCGGGGGAAGCAGTGCCGACACACGTCGATGGAGTGGACGTCGACCACTCGGACGGGCAGACCCCGGGCGATGACCCGGCCGCACCTAGTCCTGTAGCGGGAGCGGTTCCGGCGGGCGACTGGGGTGCTCCCGGATGCCGTGGCGTGCACCTTGCCGGTGCGGACGCGGTTCACGTCGTGCTCGGCGGCACCGACCGCGCCGGGGCCGTAGGTGATCTCGGTGCTCATGCTGCCTCCAGGGTGTTGTGGGCGTTCGAAGGGAGTCCGTCCGTGAACAGCAACAGCTGCCCAACACCGGCACGACGCTTACCGCGGCCGACCGGACGAGTGAGGTGGGCGTACACCGCCGCCACGGTCGTACGACGACCAGGTCGTGCGTGCAGGCGCCGTTCGTGCTCGTAGATCCGGTGCGCGTCCCGGCACAGGTCACAGCGGCAGCCGGCGACGTACTTGGACCGGTCCCCGTGTTGGGCTTCGCGGCGCCACCGCATCCCCATCCCACGGGCGAGGTCCGTCAACTCGTCGGGGGTGAGGCCGCCGCGCATGGAGTGCGCCTCCGCCCGGGGGAGATCGCGGAGGGCGTCGACGGCGCAGTCCAACCTCACGGGGCAGCGGGCGCAGATCTGGCGGGCGTAGTGCCACTCCTGCGCCTTCTCCTCCGGGGACAGGTGGTCCCCGGGCGTCCAGATGTCGCGTTGGCGGGTGACGAGGCCGTCGCACGCCGCCTGGGACGTCCAGTCGGGCGGCCTGTGTGCGAGCCCGGTCACAGGTCCTCATCCCCGAGCACCTCGGAGCGGCGGCCGTGTCCACAGAGCGGCCACAACGACCCGCACCAGGAGCACATCGGGCCGTTGCCCTCCATGTCGAAGGTCGGCGCGGCCTGGATGGCTCCGAACTCCTCGATGCGCTCCGCGATCCAGTCGGCCATGCGGACCGGGTCCGCGCCGGTCTCCTCCAGTGCGACCCGGGTCTCCAGGACGAGTTGGTCGGTTGCCCGCGCGGTCGGCGGTTGCAGGACGGGACGGTCGTTGTAGGCCAGCGGCATGAAGGACAGGGCGTCGGCGCTCATGCGCTGTCTCCGTCCCACACCAACGGCTCCACCGGCCACGGCGACGTGTGGCACTCACAGCAGCACGCCGACCCCTGGTCGTTCCACATCCGACAGTGCGTGTGGCCCTGCCGCGGGTTCCCGATCCCACAGAACCCCGACCGCCACGGCCGCCTCGTCTTGACCTCGGCCATCTCAGGCCACCGCCTTCCGGGGCCGGCCCGGACCGGGCAACGGCAGGCCGAGGTCGATCAGCGCGTCACGGACCCGGGTGTGGCCCACACCCAGCTCGCGGGCCATCGGGCCCATCTTCACCCCGGACGCGTGCAGCGAGCGGAGACGGTCGAGGTCCACGTCCGGGTAGTAGGCGCTGTTCGGCCGCGCCGTCACTCCACAGCGGGCAAGGAGTCGGGACACGGCGCCAGCGGTGATGCCGACGCGCTCCCCGACGGTGAGCGTCGAGTGGCCGGCGAGGTACAGGCGGACCGCCTCGCCCTCGACTTCGGACGCGTGCCGCTCGGAGTGCTCGGCCTGGGTCAGGTGCTCGAGGTTCTCCGGCCGGTTGTCGTCGCGAACGTGGTTCATGTGGTGAACGTGCTCGGCCGTGGTGACTCGACCGTCGATGACGCGGTGCTCGTAGCACTCGACATACTGCTTCGGACCGATCTTCCACCTGAGTCGGATGTACCCACGGTCGTTCGGGTAGCGGTAGGGCTCCCCCTCCGGGATCTGCTCCCCCGGACGGAGGCTGCGGTAACGCTTCATGCTGCTGGCCTTCCGTTGCTGTCGAAGATGACGTCGTAGCTGCCGTCGGCGGTGAGCCGGACGGTGCTGCGGTCGTGGAGAGTGACGACCCGCTGGGATGGGTCGCCGTAGGCCGAGACGATGAACCCGAGCATCCGGGCGTGTGCCGGGTGCTCGTGCATGTACTTGTGCGACGTGGGGCAGAGCGCGGCGAGGTTCTCGAGGCCGTGGCCGCCGCCCGCCGACCGCAGCTTCCGGTGGTGTGCTTCCATCCCCGAGTCGTCGAGGCTGGTCCCGCAGTGCTCGCACCGGCCGCGGGCGCGGGCGTACAGGGCCTCCCGCTGCTGCTGCCAGAACTCCCGGTCGGGGGCGGGCTGGCGGCGCGGCTTCGGGCGGGTGCGGCCGGTGGACTTGAGTGCCTGCCGGCGCATCGGCGTACGACGCGAGAGCGTGGTGCGCTTCACCGGGACCCCACCGGGTCCTCCTCGGCCGGCCGCACGCCGCGGAGAGCGGCCTTCGCGGCGAGGTACTCCGGCACCTCATCCGGCTTCCGGTCGTACCTGGGGTCCACGGCCGGGGGCTGCTCGAGCCGCATCCCGTTCGGCCGCCACCCCTGATGCACCATCCCCTGCACGAAGTCCTGCGCCTCACGCTGCGGCTCCGCCACACCCCAGCCCTGCAGCCGCCTCGCCAGCTCCGCGATCGCCTCAGCGAACGCCACATCCGGGTTCCGGGTCACAAGACACCTCCAGCGAGACGGTCCGCAGCACAACCGCTGCAGTTGTGGGCCCACTGGCCCACGTGGGTCGGGCACTCCTCGCCCTTGCGGGGCGGGCGGCGGGTGGGCCGGTACCGGTCGACGTCGTCGCCGACGGCACGGAGGACGTAGGCCAGGGGTCGCGAGGGGGTGCCGGTGGCGCGGCCGAGGATGTCGGCGGCGACGCGGACGGCGTGGTCGATGTCCCCGCCGGTCGCTGCTGCGATCTTCGTCAGGTCGTCGTCGTTCAGGCCGGCCGGAACAGACGTGAGGGGACGACTGGACGTACCCATATCGGGTCGGGACGGGTCGGGACGGGACGGGGGTTCAACCAAACCCGAAGCATTTTGGTTCGGGTTTGCTTCACCTCGACGGGAAGCACCAGAAGCGACACCGCCACTACGGCCAGCCTCCGCACGCGCCTCCCTGACCGCCATCGTCTTCGCCCGCGTCGGCTGCCGCTGCTCCCACTCGTGGAACCGCCACCCGTCCTCCCCGTCCTGGGCGGCCGGGTGCCACAGGCCTGCCTCGACGAGGGCCGCCGCGAGCTTGCGGCCCTTCGCCATCGACGTAGCCCACCGGGTCAGGGTGTGCTCAGGCACGAACCCGTCGGTGAGGTTGTCCGCGGCGTACGACCCCGAGAGCACCCACAGCCCCATGGCCTCGATGCCGGCCCGGCGGGCCTTCACGTGGTCGTGCAGCTTGTCGTCCACCTTGAACCACGGCATGTCAGGCGGCCTCGCCGTCCCGGACGTACCGCTCGACCTTGCTGATCCCGGTGTGCGCCTCGATCTCGAGCAGGGACAGGCCACGGGCCCGGAGCCTCTGGACGACGATCACCCGCTCGGCGGTCGTCATGCGGAGCCGCTCGCCGCCGATGACCCGGTCCACCACGGCCGGGTCGACGTCGGTCTTCGGGCGCGACCCGGGGGCGTTGCCGAACTTCGGGCGCTCCTTCGGGTCGTCGATGTTGTCCCAGGCGAGCGGCGGCGCCCAGCCCTTCCGCTTCGCCCTCATCCGGGCACGAGTCGCAGCGTTCTTCTGGCCGGGCGTGTCCTCGGGCGGGAACCGCATCGACAGCTCGTCGTACAGGGCGGCGATCTTGGAGGCGGTGGAGGCGTACACGAACTTCTTGTCCGTCGCGACGGTCCGGACGTACTCGGCCGAGCAGCCGAGGTGTCCGGACAGGAGGTGCCAGTTCCAGCCGAGGGCGACGAGGGCCTGGAGGCGGCGTTGGGTGCCGGTCTTGTCGACCGTGCGGGGGGTGCCCTTGATGAGGTCCCACTGGCGGCCGCGCTCGTAGCGTGCGGCGGCGGCCCTGCATCCCTCGCAGCGGCAGCCTCGGTTATAGGCGAGCCGGGACGGGTGCTGGGGGGCGTTGCCGGGGTTGATCTGGGTTGTTGCCAAGGTGTTCACGCTGTGTGTCCCCTCCGTAGCGTGTGAGGTGAGTCTAACTGTCGGATGAGAGATTAGAGACTGGGGTCGTGGGTAAAGATCGGCATATGTCACCCGGAAAGGGGGACGACTTCCAGCCACAGCCGCCCCGTCTTCTGCCCGGGGTCCGGGGGCAGGAAGTGAACCCCGTCGTGACGGACCCGGGTGGAGTCGTCGTCGACCAGGACGCCGGCATCGACGAGGCCGTCGACGGCGGACTTGATGGTCGGGAACGGGTTGTCGCCGTCGCGGCGGCGACGGTCGCGGGGCTGCCAGATCAGGCGGACGGCGCACCGGTCCAGCGCGGGGATCTTCGCGGCGCGCGCGAGGACGAGTACCTCGCCGCGCAGCCGGGACTTCTTCCGGGCTGTCGTACGCCAGTGGTCCCGGCTGTTCAGCGACAGCGGCGGGGAGGTGTACGGCAGTTGCAGCAGGTGGGTCACGCCGCACCGCCGAGCGACTCGACCACGGCGGCGATCAGGTCCCGGGCGGCCGGCGGGGTGACCGCGTTGCCGCAGAGCTTGACCCGCTCACGGCGGGTGCCGCCCCAGATGTAGTCGGCGGGGAACGCCATCCCGGCTGCGACCTCGTGGGGCTCGAGCATCCGGAAGAGGCAGTCGTCGACCTGGGCCTCGGCGGCCTTGATGTCGCCGGGGGTGAGGATCGACTGCTGCGCGGTGGTGGTGAGCGTCCGGAGGACCTCGTGGGCGGGGGTGACCATCTCGGCGCCGTCGCCCTTGCTGGAGTTGTGCCGCTGGATGAGCGCGTGCCGGTCGACCGTGGTGACGGTGCCCAGCGGCTTGCTGTCGGGCTGCGCGGACGCGGTGGCGCCGTAGTACGGCATGACGAGCGCAGACGTCTCCCTGGTCGTCATCGTGCGGTGCACCTCGTCGGTCGGCCGCGCGTCGTCGTTCCAGGTGCCGCCGGCCGGTACGACGAGGCCGTGGTGGTTGCCGGACGCGGTGAACGTCGAGGCGGGCTCCGAGACCGGCCGGGCGGTGGATCCGCCGCCGCGCAGCTCGGCGATGAACGGCGGCGACACCAGTCCATGGCTGGCCCCATCCGCCACGATCGTCGGGAACGGCTTCTCGGTGGGGTCGAGGTCGCGGACGCGCTCCCGGAACTGCGTCAGGAACGGCGGCATGGCCACCGCGTCGAGGTGACGACTCGTCTGCGTCCGCAGCGGGACGTCCGCCGTGCTGATCCGGTCGCCGGCGCGGCCCTCGAGCGGCACCACCAGCGCCTTCGTCTCCTGCGTGTGCAGGGTCTTCAACGTGTCGAGCATCGACCAGGCCCGGTAGTAGCCGTTCGGGTCGCCGAACGCCACGTGCTTCGGGTCAGCCGCGTCGTACTGGTTGCCACCCGACTCCATGTGGAACGGGGACCAATACTTCGCGATCCCGGCCGCGATCCGACGCCGGGTCTTGTCCGCGAGCGGCTTCGCCCGGTCCCCGATGCGGCTGCCCCGCATCGTCCAGTCGATCGCCGCGGCCGCCGGGAGGTAGCCCGGCTCGACCGTCGTCCCGCAGCCGCCGTGAAGGTAGACGTACTGGCTCCGGTACTTGCCGACGGTGCGGCCGTTCTTCCACACCTGCTGCGACTCCACGACCGCCTGACAGGTCGGGCACCAGGCGAGCGGTCGCATCACCTTGTCGACGTCAGGGGCCCGGTTGCCCTTGAGCCAGCAGACGATGTAGAGCCGGTCCCGGGACTGGGGTGCCGGGTCGCCGTGCGCCTGCGCGTGCATGCTGTTCAGGGAGACGACACGGAAGTCGTAGCCGAGCCGGCCCAGCGACTTCTTCCACAGCGCCCACGCCTCCGCGAACTTCGGGTTCGTCGCGATGTCGACGACGTTCTCGATGACCATGGCGGCGTACTTGTGGTGCTCGGCGAACCGGAGGACGTCGAACATCAGCAGCCGGGACCGTTGCACGATCGCCGTCTCGGGGTCCTCGTCGACCAGGTCGGAGTCGAGCAGGGACAGCAGGTCGTCCTCGAACGACACGGACCGGTACTTCCCGCCGGACGCCTGCGACCACTTCGTGCACTCCGGGGACGCCCACAGGATGTCGGTCTTCGGGAAGTAGCGGGGGTCTTCCTCGTGGAGGTCGACGGCGGCGTGGTCGGCGGTCGGGTGGTTCTGGTTGTGGACCTGGACGGCGAGGTCCCAGTGGTTCGCGGCGATGCGGATCTCGACGCCGGGCACCTGGATGGCGCCGGTCGAGCTCCCACCTCCTCCGCAGAACAGGTCGGTGATGGTGAGGGTCATGCGTGGTTGCTCCAGTCGGGGCGTCGGAGAGGAAGCCAGAGGTTGTGCACGAGGGGGCGTGCCCCGAACGTGACGTGGGTGCCAGCACCGCAGCACCAGCAGATTGGGTCGCCGTGCCAGGTGACGTCTTCGCAGTCGGGGCCGGTGCAGGTCCACCAGCGGGGTGGCGGCTTCCACGGTTCGAGGCGCTGGGCGGGGATCTGGGCGGTGCCGGCGGTGAACTGCATCAGCCGTGGCCCTTGTCTGCGTGGCGGTCGTCGACGCTGGATCCGTCGGTGGACTCGTGCACCACGCCGCCCCAACGCGGGCTGTCCCAGTCGATGGGGTCGGTGGTGGTCACCATGTCGGGGTCCCTTCGGTGTCGGGGAGTTCGGCGATGGCGTCGTCGATGGCGCGGACGGCGGCGGCCAGGGCGTCGAGGATGGTGACGGCGGCGAGGACGGGCCAGCGGAGTACGGCGCTCACGACGCGCCACCGATGGCAGCGCGGGCGGCCTTGGTCGCACGGCCGCCGGCGGTCAGCCCGTTCGGGTTACCGGCTTTCGTGTGGACGGAGTGCTGCACGATGAACGCGGCCAGCAGGTCCGAGCGAGGGATGCCGCCGAACGAGACGGGCGCCGTGACTCCGGTCCCGCAGACGGTGCAGTCCGCCTTGCCGTTGGCCTCGTCGAGCACGATGTGGGTCAGGTCGGGCGCGTTCATCGGATGCTCCCTTCGCCCTTGCAGCGGGGGCACGGCATCAGCCGCAACGCCGGGTCGTTCGCGTGGGTCGCCGTCTGGTTCGGGGCCGCCACCTCGCCACCACCCAGGCAGGCGGGGCACTCCCGCCACCCGGCGGGCAGCCCGGTCACTGGTGGCTCCGGCGGCGCAGCGACTCGTGGAGGTCCAGGGCGTGACGCAGCTGCTGCTGCGCCTTGCGGTGTGCCCGCCGGTCGGCGGCACGCACCAGCAGGAACGCGACGTAGGCCATGACGGCGACGGCAACGTACGGGCCCCACACGTGCTCGAGGCCCTCGACCATGCGGCCCCACATCAGGACCACCTGCCGTCGAGCACCGACGCGAGAGCGGCGTCGTCACCGATCAGGTCCCGGCACTCCTGGCACCGGTCCGCACAAGCCATGCAGTGCGTCTCCGGGCAGTCGTCAGCGTCACCACGCTCCCCGATGCCGCAGACGTGGCACAGCCGGGTCGTGCAGTAGGTGCAGGACGCCTCCTCCTCGCAGAGGGACGCGATGAGCTTGTCGAGGGCGACAGCGTCGGCAGCCGACAGGATGAGGCCGCGCTGTACGGCGGCGGGGCCGTGGATGTTGGTGACCGCGTCGTGGAGACGGGACACGACAGTCTCGGTGCTCATGAGATCGCCGCCGCCCACTCGCGGCCGGCGGGGGTGCCGGTCCACTCGGTGGCGTGCTGCTCGGCTGTTGCGGCGGCGAGCGCGAGGGTCGCGTGCACCTGAGCCGCAGCGACTGCGTTGGCGTACCACTCGCTGCTGTGCTCGAGCGCGTTCTCCTCGGCGTGGTCCAGGATGTGCTCGGCCTCGCGGTAGTGCTGCGGGCCGGTCACGACTGGTCCCCGTCCCACGTGGCGGGCTCGAAGTCCCAGGTGAGGACCGTGGCGGCTCCGGCGGGGCAGTTGCAGTCCAGGTCGCCGGGGATCATCTCGGGGGTGTTGATGCCGTCACCGCCGGACTTGAGGCTGTCGCAGTCCTCGTCGTGCTCGACCTCCGGCTCGGCCGCGAGGTGCTCCAGCGCGTTCGCGACCATCTCGTCGGCCGTCGAGGGCATCGGGATCGCGTGCGACACCTCGAGCGCCGGGAGGATGCTGCCGCCGACCAGGTGGTCGAGCTCGCCACCGCGGTACGCCACCGCCAACGCGTCCCGGCCCCCCGCCTCGTACCGGACGCTGAACGACTTCGGGTCACCAGCCGGCCGGTACTCGACACCGTCGATCACGGTGCCGTCCTCGTCGACCACCATCCCCCCAGCCGGGTCCACCGGCCGGGCACCCTTCAACAGGGCGTCGGTCATCTTGTCGTCCACGGTGTAGACCGTCCGCTCGGGAGTGGCAGGGATGACGATGGTCTCCGTGCGCTCCGGCATCGCCGGGATCACCGTCGCCGTGACGGCGGTCGGCAGGTTCTCCCGGCACCACTCGACGAACGCGTCCGTGTTGACGACGGCCGTGGACGGCTTCGGGATCGACAGGCTGATCGTGCCGACCTTCCCGCCACCCGGCAGCTTCACGTCGAAGCTCTTCACGCCCGACTCGTCGTACTGGGCGCGGAGCATCGCCGTGTGCTCCGCCCGCTCGGCGGCCATCTCCTCGGCGATGGCGTCGGCCATCGCCTTGAGCAGCGCCAGCCGCAGGTTCTTGTCCTTCACGTTCACTGGTCCCCCTCGGATCCCGTGGTGTTGCTCTTGTCGTTGATCTCGTGCCACCGGTTGCGGATCAGCTGCACCAGCGGCATGGCGGTGCCGGCCGCGTCCGTGACGGACGCCTGTGCGATACCGATGTGGTTCACCCGGCCGCCGAGCTCGGCCAGCCGATCGACGGTCACACCGTCGGAGAGCACCTCGTCGCGGACCGCGTTGGCGTCCTCGATCTCGACGCCCTGGGACAGCCAGTCGGCGATCTGCTGCGCCAGGTCCGGCCCCGGGTTCGGGATCACGGCCCGGGTGAGGGCGGTGATGCGGGACTTCGACACAGACATCGTGTTGTCGAGGTCCATGTCGCCGACCAGGTCGAACTCGTACTCGATGCCCTCGCGCTGCTCCGGCTTCAAGCCGACCTTGCGGGGCACCTTCTTGCCCCGCTGGTCCTCCTCGATCACGTACTCGGTCTTGGTGCGCATCGTGACGATGACGTGACCGGGGTAGGCGATGAGGCCGTCGATCATGCGACGTTCCGCGGGCCGGGCCTCCTTCCAGCCGGAGAAGGAGTTCGATCCGTGCTTCAGCTTGTCGGCCTGCTCGAGCATCCCGTCGACCCCCATCCAGTAGTGGGACAGGGAGTCGATGACGACGACCTCGTACCCCTCGCCGGCGGCGGCCGCGAGCAGCTGCGCCAGGGAGTCGGGGGAGAACGAACCGGGAGCGACGGTGTCGAACTGCCAGCCGTGCTCGCCGACGTACTTCGACGCGGAGCCCCGTTCGGTGTCGATGACCGCGATCCGCTTGCCGAGGCCGTGGGCCAGGGCGAGGGCGGTGTAGGTCTTGCCGGCGCCGGAGGGGCCGGAGAGCGCGATGCGTGCCTTGGTGGCGGCGCGGGTGGCGGGCTGGAAGATGCTCACGCCGACACCTCGTCGACGGAGGGGAGCTTGTTGGCGCACACGAGCCGGATGGGCTGCTCGAACAGCGTCCCGTCCCAGTCGTAGTGCACCCACTCGGCGCCGTTGTGGTCGGTGGTCGTGGACACGGCGGGGGCGGGGCTGTCGGCCTGGATCCAGCGGGCCCAGTCGACGACGTGCTGCGGGTTGTGGAACTGCGCCTCGACGTGGCCGTACTCGTCGACGCGGACCTGGAACGGCTCGGTCAGCTCGGCGGCGGTGGCCTGTTCGAGGATGAGGACCGCGGCCTTCGCTGCGGTGAGGGTCTTGTACTTCACGGTGTGGGCTCCGATCTGGTGGTGCGGGTGGTCTGGTTGTTGGTGCCGGTCGGGTCAGGGGCTCGCGGTGGGCTGGGGGAGCGGGGCGCGGTACCGGCCTGACCCGACCGGGGTCTAGGGGGTGCGGCGTCGGCTGTTGCGCTCCAGCCACACGCGGTGGTCGAGGCGGATGGCGCCGCAGGCGCACCGCTCGACGTAGGTGAGGCCGCCGCCGAAGCCGAAGGTCCAGGGCCGGCAGCGGTGGAACCGCCGCGGCAGGGGAGCCTCGAACCAGTCGGTGCCGTTCGTGTGGGTGACGTCGAAGAACTTCACGGCGTCCTCCTTGCGGCGAGGTCGTTGAGCTCGGCGAGACGACGCCGGCACTTGCTGCACAGCGGCCGCCGCGTCGTCCCGTCGGCCGGGCCCTCGGGGTACTCGGTGACGTGCCAGGCGATGGGCTGGCCGTCGTCGGCGCCGCACAACGCGATCCAGCGGCCGGAGGCCCAGGGGGCACCGTGCTGGTCGCGGTCGTAGGCCCAGGTGCCGAGGTGCTCGATGCGGGTGCCGCGGCGGGTCATGAGGACGACGCCGCTCACGACTGCTCCCCGAGGTACGCCCGGGCGACGGTCAGGGCGCTGCGGATGTGCCCGGCCCACGGGTCGTCGTCGCAGGTCTCGCAGCCACCGCAGGACTCGCATCCGTCGGGGATGCCGTGCGCCCAGAGGTCGGCGCCAGCCACATCCAGCCATGCGGCTACGGCCAGCGCCACGGCCGGGCACCAGGAGGCGATGTACTCGGCGACGAGCTCGCTGCACAACAGCGAGTCGGCCTGGTCCCAGAGCTCGATGCCGCCCTCGGCGTGCGCCGGGTAGGTGACCCTGCGGCTGGACGACGTCTTCGCGACGTACAGGCCGCGGGCCTCCCACCGGACGTTGCCGCCCGCGTAGGGCAGGTTCGCCCGCTCGCGGATCATGGCCGCTGCCCTACGGATCGTGTCGACCGCGGTCACGACGCGGCCTCAGCGATCTGGTGCACGCACCGGCCACCCGACAACCACGCGTTGAAGCACTCGGCCCGGATCCACCACCGGCCGCCCTTGCACCGCTGCGACCCGTGCAGGTCACCCGACTCCAGGGCCCGCTTGATGGTGTCCCGGTGCCGCCCCGCCGCGACCGCGGCCTGGGTGGTGTCGAGCACCTGCAGCACCTGGTGCGGGTTCACGACCGTGGTCGTCACGACGTGCGTCCAACCTCGCGCGAGACGTTAGAAACACGCGTCTCGAACAAGCTTCCGCGGCGGACCTGCAGAACCTTCTCGATCTCGCGGGCCACGTCGGCCCGCACGTTCCGGCGGTGACCGGAACGCAGGTGCCCGATGGTGGCCCGGGAGAGGGGAGTGGTCTTCGGGAGCCGGTCACGGACCGCCCGGTAGAGCGTGGTCACGGAGAAGTCCTTGAACTCCATCTCGGCCGCCAGGATGTCGTGCGACACCGCCAGCCGGCAGTCCAACCTCCCTTCGGTTCGGATCATGTGCTGCTCCTTCTGGGGTGTCAGGTGGGTCGTTGTGCGTTGGAGTAGACATTAGACACACGTACATGGGTCTGTCTACTACTTCCCGAACCTTTTTCCCGCTCAGTCCCCCATTACAACCGTGGAAGTTGTGTACGACCCGTCTACGCTGCTGCCTTGTGCGTTGTGTAATGCCGCTAGAGAGTCAGTGACATGAAACGTGAAGTTCCCGAGCCGTGGGCATCAGCGATGGTGACCGCTGGCATGGTCGACCCGAGGTACACAGACCCCCGGCCATCCATGAGCCAGCTCGCCCAACACGTAGGTGTCCACACCTCCACCATCACCTCGATGATCTGGGGGGAACGGGAGACTGACCTGCCCACCATCGAACGCACCGCCCAGGTGCTCAACGTCGACGTCGCCCAGGTCGCCGCATGGGCCGGCCGGGCACTGGCTATCGACGCCGCCTACGAACCCCCGGCGGCGGCGTCCCTGCTCGACGCCGAACAGCGGAAGCTGGTCGACTCCCTGATCCGGCAACTCACCCGCCACCACGCCGCCGCGGCATCGCCGGACGTCGTACGCCGCGAGGTCGAGGACGTCGAAGGAGCAACCCGGCTCCGGCCCCAGTCGCGGCGCCAGCTCGAACGGGAACTCGACGTCGCCCGCCGACGGCTCGCCGACGCGATCGAAGCGGCCGGCGACGACCCGCTCCTGCAACCCGCTGTGGACGTCCACCGCGGCGAGGTTCAACGCCTCGAGCGGGCCATCAACGGAGAGGGTGGGCAGGGCCGTGCGACGGGCTCATAGTTCGAACAGGTGTTCGAACTGGTCCCTTCGGACCATCGTCACCCGAAGCACCGACAAACCCACCCGGAACGGTAAAGACTCCTTGCCGTTGCCCATCCACGGGGGAGGGCACGTTCACGACCACGAGGGAGATTCACCAGTGAACGAGTGCAAGCGAGTCCAGTTCCCGGCCATCGCCATCGGCGCCGTACTCCTGTGGGGTGCAGCCGTCGGCGGCATGATCTGGCTGACGATCACCAGGCCCAGCATCGTCGGCCTCGGCTGGGCGATCCTGCTCGCCGCAGCGGCCGCCTGCTGGACCGTCATCGTGTCGCTCCGGCTCGGCCGGCAGGCGATGGTCGCTGCCATCGTCCGCAAGGTTGCCCTGCTCGACTCCGCCTCCAAGCTGTCCCAGATCTGATGCGCCCCCTGATCGCGGTCGCCGCCGCCGTACTCCTGCTGGCGGGCTGCTCGAGCAGCCGCGACGACAACGGCCTCACCAAGGTCGACTGGTCCCGCTACTCACACAGCATCCACACGCACATCGACCAGGCCCGCGCCGGCCGGGACTGCGACACCCTGCAGCTCGCGTTCGACACCGCCGACCGGGTCGGGAAGAACGGGTCCAACGCCGACCTGATGGGCTACATCGGCGACTCGATGACCGCGGCCGGCTGCAACGGCGGCAAGCCCCGGGCCCTCGACGTCGACGGCTGCTACGTGCCCGCCGACCAGCGGACCAGCGGTCAACGCGACTACGCCGCCTTCATGGACTGCTGATGGCGTGGTCCGAGAAGCTGCCGTCCGGCAAGTACCGCGGCCTCTACCGCGACCACCACGGCCGCAAGCACACCGTCAAGGACACCGCCGGGAAGACCCGCCTGTTCACCCACAAGGCCGAGGCGGTCCGCGAAGCCGGGTCGAAGGAGACCGACGCCCGGAAGTCGATCTGGGCCGACCCGGACGCCGGCCGCCGCACCTGGGGTGAGTGGGTCGACGAGTGGTGGCCCACCCGCACCGTCGAAGCGTCCACCCTGGTCACCCAGTCCTCGAACCGGGACCACCACCTGCGGCCCCGGTGGGGTGCCGTACCGATCGGGTCGATCCGTCGCCACGACGTGAAGGCGTGGGCCGCCGGACTGCTCCGCACCGGCCTGTCGCCGTCGACCGTGCAGCGGCAGGTGCACCTGCTGTCGGCCAGCCTCGCCGCGGCCGTCGACGCCGAGATCCTCGACGCGAACCCGGCCGCCCGGATCAAGCTGCCGAAGGGCGCCCAGGCCGTCGAGCGGTACCTGACCGTCCCCGAGTTCGAGAGCATCGTCGACGACCTGCCAAGCCTGCTCGACTGGCTGGTCGCCCAGTTCCTCGCCAACACCGGGGTCCGGTGGGGGGAGATGGCCGGCATGCACGTGGACCGGCTGATCCCCGACCTGCAGGCCGTCCGGATCATCGAGACGTACGACGAGAAGTCCCACCGGATCAAGGCGTACCCGAAGTCGCGGAGCGCGCGCACCGTCCCGGTCCCGGCGTGGTTGATGAAGGTGCTGCTCGAGGTGGACCGGCCGCCCGGGCCGTGCCCGGTGCCGCACGCGGTCGGTCGCTGCCGGGGGCCGCTGCTGTTCACCACCGCCGGGGGCGCGGTGCTGCGGGACACCAACTGGACGAACCGGGTGTGGCTGCCTGCCGTGTCCCCGATGGTCTGCCGCAAGCATCGTGAGCTCGAGCAGGCCGTACCCGTCCCGGGATGCCCGGACTGCCGGTCCGGGGTGCACCCCCGACCGCGAGTGCACGACCTGCGGCACACGTACGCGTCGTGGCTGCTGCAGGGCGGGAAGACGCTCGAGGAGGTGCGGGACCTGCTCGGCCACGCATCGATCGTGACCACGGAGCGGTACGCCCACCTGGAGCGGAAGAAGAGCAGCGCCAGCGTCAGCAGTCTGCTGCCCGCTGCCCCAGATCTGCCCCAGTGGGCGACTGAAACAGGGCGCCCCCGGCAGGATTCGAACCTGCGACCAACAGATTAGAAGTCTGATCGGGCGCTCAGGGCATAGTAGGGCCCGAGGTGACGCGAGGGCTGTTCGTGCAGGTCAGCCCGTGTTTCGGGGGTGTCGGCTGGGGGTGCCTGGGGACCTCGTGGGACCGGTGGCTGCCCCATGGGCTGCCCCACCAGGGACGGGTGCGGCGGGACAGGGACACCAGTCGCAGGGCAGGCAGCCGTGGTCATGCCGACACGCTCCGCAGGGGAGCTGCCGGCCGGGCATCAGTCGCCGACAGTGGGTGGTTCGCCGGTCGCGACGGACTCGATGGTCCGCAGCAGCTGCACCGACTCGAGGCCCTTCAGGTGACGCTCCATCCCGATCGCCGTCTCGATGTGCGCCACCCGGCCGGTCAGGTCGGTGATCTCGGTGCGCAGGTCAACGAGGGTGGCGACGGACGAGGCGAGGGAAGTGACGGCGTCCTTGATCTCGCTGGTCTCGGACTCCTGGTGGGCCATGCGTGCGCCGACACCGAGGATCGCTGGGGAGAGTTCCTCGCCGGTGATGCTGTCGTGGATGGCGTCGCGGCCGACGAGGGTGTCGCGGATGGCGCGGCCGTCGGCGCCCAGCTTGCGGAAGACGCCGGGCTGCTTCTTGGTGCCGTACAGCCACTTCCCGAGTCCCGCCAGCAGCAGGCAGGCGGCTCCCACGCTGGTGATGATGCCGGCGGTGGAGGTCAGGAAGTGGACCATGGGTGGCCTTGTCGGTCGCGGGTGCTGGACCCCCAGAGTCGGGGGCCGTGTGTCAGCGGCGGTTCGGGACGGCGTACGTGATGCCGTAGGCGCCGCCCATGAACACGACGAGGCCGAGCCACTGGACGGTGGTGACGTCACCGAGGGTCTGGTTGCCGGACAGGATGCCGACGAGGTACGCGGCCGCGCAGACGAGCAGGGCGGCGACGGCCTTGGCGGTGCGGGCGACGGAGGACGGGATCATGGGTGCTCCAGGGGTCAGTCGGGCGGGAGGGTGGTGAGGCTGCGCTGCAGCAGCTTCACGGCGCGGCGGAGTACGACGGCCGCGAGCAGGGCCCGCGGTCGCTTCGAGGCGGTACAGAGCGCGAGCGCCGTGTTCGTGGCGTTGAGCGCGACGTGCAGCTGGTCCCGGGCGCGGAGCACGCGGGTCGGGGTGGCCGGCCGCTCGAGCGGCTTCGGCTGCGGCTCCGGCGGCGCATCGGTGTGCCCGATGCGCAGGGCCTCGACGACGCGGCCGGGGTCGTGGCTGTTGATCGTGTTGATGTCGCAGCGCCCGATGCCCGGCACGGTGGACGGGTGGCCGAACTCGCCGTTGGAGAACTGCCAGATCGTCCACTGCCGCCACGGCATCGGGACCCGGGGCGGGTTCATGGCGTCGGAGTATCGGGCCACCCAGAGGGCACAGTCCCAGTGGTCCTCGAGGGTGAACGACGTGTAGATGATCGGCTTGACGCCGGTCTCCTTGGCGACCTCGGCGACGAAGTCCCGCACCCAGACGGTGAGCCGCCCCGTCTGCAGGCCGCCCGCGTCCTCGAGGTCGAGCATGGGCCGCATGTCGCCCGGCCGGGGCCTGGCGACGGACAGGAAGTAGCGGGCCTGGGTCTTGCCGTCGGACGCGGCGGGCCTGGCGAAGTGGTAGGCGCCGAACGGGATCCCTGCGGCGGCGACCTCGTCACGACGGTGGCCGTAGTTCGGGTCCTTGCTGCCGGTGCCCTCGGTGGCCTTGTGGAACACGAACCGGACGCCGGCGCGCTTGGCGGTGCCGAAGTCGAGGGCGCCGCCCTGCCAGTGGGACAGGTCGATCCCGTCGATGCGTGCGTTCATGCCGTGAGGGTGCGCGGCCGGGTGTCAGTAGATGACGTGCCCGGTCCTGTTGGAGCCGATCCGGGTGGTGGGGCGGGGGAACACGCGGGCGCCGGAGCGGACGCCGCGGCTGTCGTTGCCACGGGGGAACACGCGCTGATGCGGTGGGACCAGCGGGTTGGGCGGGCCGGGACGGTCGTAGGTGAACCACCGCACCATCAGCGCCAGGTAGGCGTAGAAGTCCACCCAGTCCGAGACGATCGATCCGTACACCACGGCGGGCTGGATCAGCGCGGTGACCCGGCCGGCCCGCAGGTTCGCGATCGCCGCGGTGAGCACGTCGGGGTTGATGTTGTAGAGCTCGGTCCACGAAGTCGTCGACGTGGTCCACGAACTGCCACCGGACAGGTCGAGGCCAGTGAAGGTGATCCACGGCCGCCCGCCGGGCCAAGATGGGTCGGTGGACGAGTAGGCGTTCGCGCCCGCGCAGAAGAAGTCGATCTCCCACCAGTAGCCGTGCGCCCCGGTATCGGACTTCGCGGTGAGCTTGACGGCGAAGTCGATCTCGAGCGCGTCGGCCGGGACGACGTCGGCACCGTCCGAGAGCCCGGCATGCAGCCAGAGCTGCTCGTAGTAGTCGCCGTGGGCGCCGGCATATACGTCGGCGGCGAACTGCTGGCTGTCGGCGGTGAAGTAGTTGCTGGTCGACGGGTCAGCGAGGGCGCCGCTGGGGGTGATGGTGTTGGCGTAGGCGATGGATCGCTGATCGAACGGTGTGCCGGCGCCGTCGTCGATGCTGGTGTTCGATTGGAAGTGCTCGGTCATGCCCACCGAGACGTGGTGGAACTCGTCGACGCCCAGGTAGAACGCCTCGGCACCGCCGAACGGGATCTCGGCTGTGTGCTCGATGTGGAAGGCGACGGAGACGGCGAGGTCGGCAGTGGCGCCGATGGAGTCGACCTGCACGTGGTAGGTGGTGTTCGCGGCGACCGTGATGGTGGCGGCGGCCGGGCCACTGAAGGACGCTTGAGCGTTCAGGGAGGTGGAGCCGTGCCAGACGGCCAGCGACGTGGGGGCGCCGGTCCAGTACGTGTCGACCACGACTTTGCGGCCGGCGTCGTCGGGGCCGGTGGTGAACGTCCACCAGGCCGTCGACCCGATCCCGTAGGAGCAGGGCGTCTCTCCGGACTCGAGGGTGAAGCCCGTGTTGTTCACCGGTCCACCGGTCACCCCGAAGGTGAGGGGGTGGGCGTCGGCGCGCAGGTCGTTGCTCACGACATGCTCGCGAGCTGGTCCCACATGATCCGGCCCGGCCGGACCACCGAGTCCGCGAGGGGCCAGATCGCCACCCACAGCAACGGCTGCCCGTAGGCGTGGAACGGGAACCCACTGTCGTCGACGTGGAGGCCTGTGACGGGGGCGTCGGTCACCCCGGACCCGTCGGCCTTCTGATGGGTTCGCGGGGCGTAGCCGAGGGGCTCCGCGGCGGTGCCCTGGGCGTGCAGCAGGGTCCGCTGCTCGAACAGGCGGGCCTGCACCGACTCCTTCATCCACACCGGGTTCTTGTCGTGGTCGACCGCCGACGGGTCCCCGATGTGGCGTTGCAACCAGCCCACACCCGGGCGTTGTGCGAACACGGCCGCGTAGAACGCTGAGGTGGCGACGTGCAGCCGCAGCTTCCCGATGGTGCCCTCGTCGCCGGCGAGCACGAAGAACTCGTTCCACCGGCCCCCGGTGAGGTGGATGGGGGTGTCGACGACACCCGCGGGGCCCCAGAACGGGATGCGGCCGTCCTTCGCCATCCCCGACTGGCCGTGCTCCTGCTTCCAGATGCGGCCACGGTTGCGACGGGACTCGACGTTGCGGGCTCGGATCTCCCCGATGGTCTTCCGGTCCCGGGCCTGCGTGTCCACCGTCAACGTGGTCGAGTCCCAGGACTGGGGTTGGTTCGCGGCGATGTGGAACAGGGTGTCCCCGTCGTGGCCGACGACCTTGATGTTCCGGTTCGCCTTGATCGCGAACCGGGACACGATGACCGGGTCGGGGTCGCCATGGTTGTAGTCGCCGGCGAATACGTCCACCCGGTTCAGGTTGATGGTGCCGGCCCAGTTCGGGCCGTCCTGCCGAGCCATCTCCCCACGGGACCAGCGGGTCGCCGCATCCTGGGGGAGGTTGCCGTGCTGGATGGTCCGGGCGACGATCTGGGTGCGCGGGTCGAACGCCGGGTTCCGGCCGACCAGGTCACCGTTCGTGTCGAACAGCCACTTCGACACCGACGGCTTCTGCACCAGCGGCGTCACCCGGGCGTTGTTGATGTTGAACCCGGTCACGCCGTGGGAGTACATCGCGTCCCACGTCGCCGGGTTCATCACCCCGGTCACGGTGAGTCCGGCGGCTTCCTGGACGTCCTTCACGGCCTCGGCGACGTCGTCGTCGTACCCGCCCGGCGCGTCCTTCCGGGACAGCCGGTTGATGCCGACGAGCTTCCAGATCATCGCCGCGAGCATGTCGGCGGCCGGGTCGTCGAACGCTGCGTTCGTCGTCCCGATCCCGAAGGGGGTGCCGGCGGCGATCGGGTAGTCCGGCGGGGTGCCTTGGGAGGTGAGGCCGGGGAGGACGGCCTTCATCCAGATCCGGCCGTCCGGGTCCTGCCCGTACCCGTAGAACGTGTTCGGTTCCTCGTTGCCGTCACGGACGAGGCCGGTCAGGTCGACACCGTCGGCCTCGGCGAACACGGTGTAGTGGACGGTCGTCGTGTCCCGCAGCTGATGGTGGTACGACGACCCATCAGAGGTGGGCATCACGGTGTAGCAGGAGCCGTCGACGTGCACCTGGTCGGCGAGCAGGGACTGCACGTACTCGAGGTAGGTCTCTCCGGAGCCGCGTTCGGGGAGGACGATGCCGGTGGTGGCACCGAGGTAGGGGGTGAGGCGCAGGTTGTGGGAGACGAACGCGTCGTAGAGCCAGATCCCGGCGTCCTTCTTCCGGTGGAAGATCTGCTGCTGCCGCTGGTCGGTGGCCAGTGCGCCGACGGCGTCGCCGTCGAAGACGGCCTGCACCTTACGGTCGCTGGTGAACTGGAACCGGGACAGGCGGCCACGCCAGATCGGGTCCTGCCGTACCCCACCGACCACGGGCACCAGGGCGGCACGGGCGTGGTTCCTAGCCCACCGCAGCCCCCGCGGCATCGCCGACGGGGTGGACCGGAGTTCCCCGGCGTTGAACCCGGGGAAACCGAAGATCGCGCCGCCGTAGCCGAGGGGGTCCTGCGACAGCAACGGCCACTGCACGATGTCGGCGGGCTGGCCACGGAACCGGGTCACGTCGACCCCGTCGACGACGAGGTGCACGCTGTCGGCCCACGTGTCGTGGAAGACGGCACGCCCGTTCACGTAGGCGGTGGCGGGGAGGCCGGTGGTGGTGTTGAAGTTGGCGGCCGGTACGGAGATCGCGACCGTGCGGAGCGGTTCCCGGGAGAGGGATGCGTCGTCGTCGAGGCCACTGTCGGTGGAGAGGAGGACGCGGCTGTCCTCGAGCTCGTAGTTGACGAGTGGGGTGGGCGGTGGGTAGGAGCGGGTCGCGGCACCAGTGCCATCGGAGGACGCGGTGCCGCTGGCGGGGTCGGAGGTGACGAGTCCGCCGCTCATGGTGGGTGTGCCGGCGGTGCCGTCGCTGCTACCTGTGCCGGTTGCGGGGGGTGCAGTGGCGGTGCCGCCGGACAGGTCCGCGGCCGCTGTGGCGTCGGAGGAACCAGCACCGGTGGCGGGGTCGGTGAGGATCGCGTCGATCAGGGTGGGCGTCGCGGTCCCGTCGCCGGTGCCTGTACCGGTCCCGGGGTCGGTGACCAGGACGGGGACGATCGTCGGGGTGGCGGTGCTGTCGCCGGCGCCCTCCCCGGCGGCAGGGTCGGCGATGAGGGGCGCGGGACCGGTCGACGTCTCGCCCGCGTAGGGGGCGGCAGCGTAAGCCGATCCGGCGTACATGCACTACCTCCTGCGTCGGGATCCCGCCGAAAGTGTGGGGTGCCGGCTGTCAGGGCACGGATTTGACTGTTAATCGGGGGTGGGGTGCCGCACACTCGGAGGCATGGACCACACGGGGGATACGTGGCGGCTCGGGCGTAGGCCCGCGCTGGACGGACTGCGAGGCATCGCGATCCTGCTTGTGCTCGCTCACCACGTGCTGCTCGGCAGCGTCCCGTGGATCAATCGCCCGGGCGCCGTAGGCGTGACCGTCTTCTTCGTGCTCTCCGGCTACCTGATCAGCGGCATCCTTCTGCGTGACCTCGACCGGGACGGCCAGGTTTCGTACCGGCGGTTCTATCTGCGCCGTGCTGCGCGATTGCTCCCGGCGCTCGTGTCGGTCCTGGTGGCGCTGCCCGTGCTGGTGATGCTCGGCGGCGGGTCACCGCTCTCGACGCTGCGCGACGTCATTCTGTCTGGTGGCTACATGATGGACTTCGCCGTCGCGCATGGACTGAATAGCCCGTTGGGCGGGACGTGGTCGCTGGCGGTCGAGGAGCAGTTCTACCTCGTGTGGCCGCTGCTGTTGACGCTCGTGGTTCGGCGACGCCCTTCCGCGACTCGCATCCTGGCTGCGATGCTTGCCGTGGCAGTGGCCTGGCGGGGCGCCGCGATCCTCACCTTCGGCTTCACGCGGGTGTACTTTGCGCCGGACACCAACGCCTACGCGTTGCTGCTCGGGTGCCTGCTGGCTTCGCTCGAACGTGACGGTCGGCTTCCGCAACTCGGTCGGCGCGCAGTCGCGCTCGCACTCGGCGGCCTTGCGATCACCGTGGTCCTCCCCGGTGACCGCGGCGTGCTGTGGGGATCGATGGTGGCGGCCGTGCTGGCCGCGGTTCTGGTGACCGCCGCCCGGACGGTGGAGGCCGGCCCCCTTGCGTCACCGTCGCTGGGTTGGTTTGGGCGACTCTCATACGGCCTGTACCTATGGCACGGGCTGTTACTCAACGTCGTCGACTTCAACCTGTTGGGCCGAAGCGTTTTGGTGGGACTGTCGGTGCTGATCGCTTGGCTTTCCTGGCGCTACGCGGAACGACCGTTGCTCGAGCATTCGCGACGTGGTGCGTCACACGATGCCGTAGAGCCACGCCTTCGTCCCAGCCACGAAGTTCGACCCGGTGGCGGGGGCGAGCGAGATGCTGGTGATGGCTGCGGTGTTGAACCACTCGATGGCACCAAGGCCCTCGGTCTGACTGCCGGGCGAGTAGTAGCTCGTCTTGACGAGTTTCTGCCAGCTCCCCAGGAAGTCGAAGAAGTCAAGATCCGAAAGGCCCGGGCGGGCGGCGGGCGCGTTCACCGCAGCGAGGAACATCGCATCCGGACCCGTCGCGTTGCTGTTCGTTGAGCCGTACCAGTACTTGTGTCGGTAGTTGGCCGTCGTCGTGTCGCCGTTGATCGTGAGGCTCAGGCTCTCGTCGACGTCGTTCAGCGTCGTGCGCCCGAGAATCTGTAGCCGTAGGTGGGAGTAGCCGGTGGTGGGAATGTCGGTGCTGGTGAACGCGAGGGACGCGGCGTCGGATGCCAGCGTGATCTTCTTGAGCAAGACGATCCCTGGTGCAATGTCCGCAACCGTGGCCCCATGTACCACCTTGTCGCCCGACGAATGCGCAACCCCCGTCACCGTCGTCTCACACGCCCGCGTGATCGTCCCCGTCGTCCCACCCGACGTGTACGCCGTCAAGTAGACGATCTCCGACACGTTCCCCGACGAGTCGAGGATCGTCAACGGGATGTAGTCACCACCCGACAACGTCGGGACCGCCACACCGTTGCTGTGGGTCAGGGCAGCCGCGAACGTCACCGACGTCGCCGACGACGTCAGGGAAGCACCCAGGGCAGCCGTGAGGCCGTTGTACCGCAGACGAGCCATCAGGGAGACCCCGTCAGTCCATCGAGATCGTCAGCTGGCCCGACGCGATCTGCAACGTCTGCCCCACGGTCACGGCCTGCACCTTCCCGAACACGACCTTCGCCGCGTCCGCGGTGATGTCGATGGCGCTGCCGCCAGAGGTGGCGGCCACCTGGAACGTGTTCGTCGTCGCACCCACCACGAAGTACGTCGTCGACGCCGACAGGCCCGCCGGGACGTAGCCGGTGAGGAACACGACCTTCTGCCCGTTCGACAGCCCGTGCGCGGTCGCGGTGACCGTGTCACCGGTCGCCTGGGCGGTGCCGGTGGTCTCCGCGAACAGGCCGTACCACTTCCGGTTCGTCCCCGCCGAGTCGAACAGGGCCCAGCCCTGCACGTCCGTCACCGGCATCCCGGTGAACGACAGCGCAGCCGACGTGGACTTCGACCCGGCGGACGCGGACGCCAGCGAACTGGTGGTCTGTCGGGCGTACGAGCCCCCGGTCACCTCGGTGCCGGTCGTCGAGTCCGTGCCCAGCACCGCCATCAACGCAGCCTTGTCGGTCGTCAACCACGACAGGTCGAGGAGTCGGTTCTCCTCGTAGTCCGTCAAGTTCCCGGGCATCTACGGTCTCCTCGCGCTGCGTATGGTGGGCGTGCGTCGAAAGCATGCGGCCACCCGTGTCAGGCCACCTGCCACGGATAGGTCACCTGGATCTGCCCCGTGACCGCCTCCCCAGCACCCGGGGTGCCGTCCGCGTACACCCCGAAGTCCACAGCGAACACCTCCAACAGCACCCCACCGGTCGGGTCACAGAGTCCGACGTGGGACGGGACGTCATCCCAGTCGCCCGTCGGAGTCGCGAACGTGAGCACCGCGGACGTCATCACCCCGCTCGTACCGTCCGGGTCAGGGAAGTTCGCCGACGTGTTCCCCACCGTCCCAGCCGCATAGCCGGGATAGTTGGTGGTGTCGAGCTCCACCCCACCGTCCCGCGGGTCGCCCTGGTAGAGCCGCGTCTGCCAGGTGGACGGCCACACCGCAGCGTGAGCGTCGCCGTACTGCGTCTTCAACGCCGCGATGGCCGCGGTCAGAGTCTTCGCCATGGGTCAGCTCACCTGGATCGGGTGGACGGGGATGGTGATCGTGTACCAGTCGACGACGGGCTGCCCGACAGGCCAGGACGTCCGGTCCCCGTTCGTGACCACGATGGACCCGGGGTAGCACTTCCACACGTCGGTCCGGTCCCCGACGACGACCGTGGCCGTGTAGGTCATCTGGTCGGAGAGGGCTTTGCGCCAGGCGTCGACGATGTCGCGGTGGGCGTCCTCGGTCGCCGCCTCGATGCGGACCCGCATCGCGAGGATGGCGTTCGGGAACCGCTTCGACGTGGGCACGTCGCCGTGCAGCCACGGCGGCGCCGGCGCATACGCGACGTCGGCGACGGGCTGCGGCAGCTGCAGGCCACCACGGATCAGGGACGGGGTGCCGTCAGCCTTCGCGCCGGTCACGACCAGGTCGCTGGTCGGCAACGGGGAAGCACGGGTGATGTTGACCTGTGTCACCGGTCAGCCCCCCGCAGCGGCGAGGACACCGAGGGTCTGCAGGTGCCGCTCGGTCTCCCGCATGTCGGTGTGCGTGAGGGTCCCGACCTGCATGAGCGGCGCGATGTGGCCCGCGGCCTGGATGCCCGCAGCGACGGCTGCAGCGATGTCGGTTCCACTCCCGTAGCCTCCACCGCGCTGTGACATGCCCGGGTCCTCACCACGGTTGACCGCCTCGAGCAGACGCCCGTGCTTGCTGGCCGCCGCAGCGTTGACCATGAACTCGCCACGGCTGTAGCGGGTGACCCCAGCCTTGTCGTCGCGGGGGCCACCCGGGCCGCCGAGCCAGCCGCCACCGGCGTGCCCCTCGAGGCGTCGGTCGCCGGCCATGTGGTCGGACACGGAGATCGCGAGCTTCCGGTTCCCCCGGATCTCGTCGTGCAACTTCTTGATGTCCTCGAGGGCCTGCTTCATTCCGGGGGTCTTGATGTCGATCTCGTGGCCCTTCGGCACCGACAGGATGTCGTCGGCGAGCTTTTTCGCCTGGGCGCGCGTGTCGCCCATCGTCATCGCGTCCTTGATGAACTCGGCCCGCACCTGCTCGTACATGCCCTTCGAGCGTCGTACGGCGGTCGAGGAGTTGTTCCACTGGTCCGCGAGGTCGTAGAGCGCGGAGAGGTTCGCCTGCCCGGCCTTCGTGTGGATGTCGAGGGTCTTCGTGTACTGCTTCAGCTGGCCGTTGAGGTCGGCGACCTTCTTCGCCTCGTCCGCGGTCGACGCGGCGATCTCGCGGCTGATCTTCGCCCGTTCCTTCGCGGACTTGGTGTGTGCCAACTGGTCGCGCAGGTTCGCCCGCTCGTCGGCGCCGGACTTCCGGGCATCGGAGATCTGGGAGTTGATGTCGGCGACCTCGGTGGTGTTGGACGCCTCCGCCGAGGTGGCCTGCATCGACTGCACGAGGGCGAGCCGGTCACGACGGTTCTTCAGGTGCGCTGTACGCCGCTTGTCCTCGGCGAGCCGCAGCTTGTCGACCGCGGTCCGGGCGTTCTCCAGCTGGGTGGCGTAGGTGCCGAGCCCGCGGGTGGCGCCGTCGGTCGCGTCGGCGCCGGCGTTGAGGGCGTCGTTCGCCTTCCCCTGGAACTCGGCGAGGTCGCTCGCACCCGACGCGATGTTCCCCTGCGCGTCGGTCAGCGCACCCGCTGCACCGGTGACCTTCGACCGCAGCCCCTGCAGGTCGTCGGCGGCCTGGTGCACCCCGACGCCGGAGCCCTGCAACGCTGCGAGCTGCACGTCGAGGGCCTGGTTGAACTCGCGGGTCGCCGCCGTACCGCCCATGGTCGTACGGCGGACAAGGTCGAGGCTGATGCCGTACTTCTTCGCCAGGTCGATCGCACCGTTCTTCTGCAGCTCTGCGAGCTGCGTCTTCGTGGTGTTCTCGGTGATGGCTCCGGTCTGCTGGTTCAGGGACCGGGTGAGGTCGTCGACGTACTTCTTCGCGTCCTGGTGGGCGTGCCAGAAGTGCACGGCGACGGCCGTGGCGCCGATGAACGCGGCACCCCAGGGGCCACCGACGATGCCGAGGGCCCCGGAGAGGGCGCCCTTCAGGCCTGCGCCGGCTCCGACGGCACCGGCGCGGAGTCCTGCGAGGGCCGCGGTCGCGCGGCCGGCGCCACCCGCGACGGAGGTGCGGAACGCGTCGGCAGCGAACATGGACCGCAGCCGCAGCGACACCATCTGTGACCCGACACCGGCGAGGCTGGCCCGCAGGTTCGCCGTCAACCCGAGGGCGGCAGCGGTCCGCATCGCGACGAACCCGCCGATCGCCCCCTTCACCTCCGGGGACAGCTGCTGGAAGTCGTGGATCAGGTCCCCGATCTCCGAACCGGCAGCCTCGAACCCGGGGATCACTTCGTTCGTCACCACACCGGCCACGGCACCGAGGGTGGGCATCATGTGCTGCCCGAGCTCGGCCTCCATGTTCATCCAGTCGGCCTTGGCCTGCTTGATCGGGTCCGATGCGGCCGCGGCCGCGCCACCGAACTCCGACTTCAGCTCACGCAGGATGATCTTCTGCGCCTGCATCGTCTTGCCCTCGGCGACGAGCGACTTGATCCGCGACTTCGTGTCCGCGTCGAACGTGACACCAACACGCTGGAGCGCGGTCAGGCCACGGATGGGGTCGTTGAGGGCCTTGCCGATCTGGATCGCGGCACCCTTCAACGAGTCCCCGCCACCAGAGCCACCAGAACCGGCCATCACCGACGACATGTCGACGACCGCCTGGGTGGCCTGGTCGAAGATGTCGTTGCCCTTGCCGACCTCGTCGCGGACGTTCTTGAACGTCAGCAGCATGTTCGCTGAGGAGTGGACAGAGTCAGCGTCGACGCCGACCTTCTTCGAGATCGCTGCAGAGAGCTCCTCGACGTGCGCGGCGGTGACCCCGGCGGCTTCACCGGTGGACTTGATGACCTGTTCCGTGACGCGGGCAGTCGCGCCGGCCTTCTGGCCTTCCTCGATCATGCCGGTGAAGAATTCCTTCACCTTCTCGTAGGCGAAGAACCCGAGCATGGTGGCGCCGATGGTCTTCGCGTACTCACCGAGCGTCTCGTGCAGGGCGGTCCCGAACCGGCGGCCGGCGCCGACACCAGCGACCGCGGCGCCCTTCTCGACGTTCCGGAAGATCGAGGAGGCCTGCTCACCGGTCTTCTTCCACGACGCGGTCATGGACCGGGACATGGACGACGCGGTGGACTTCGCCTTCGCGTCTACGTCGAGGAGGGCCTTGTCGACCTTGCGGGAGTCGGCCCCGAACACGAAGGCGAGCTCAGAGACGGTCAGCCCCACGACGGGTTCTCCTCGGTCTTGGCCCAGGTGTCGAGCAGGTTCGAAACCCCTTGCGGGGTCAAGCTGCGCGGCTGGGTGTCCCGAGTGGGCATCGGGGATCGGTCGGTCGCGTACAGCCTGCCGCTCCAGGTGTCATCGGTGGCGAGGAGACGCTCGAGCCGGTTCCGTAGCCACCGCCACGTGCAGCGGCGGCCGTGGATGTCGTCGGCGAGGTCGCGTCCGTAGACGGCGTCCCAGTCGGCCTCGATCGGTCCCCAGTGGGTGAGGAGCCAGCCGATCAGGCCCCCGGGCTGCCCGTCCGCGTCGACGGCTTCTTCTTCGCCTTCTTCGCCGGGGTCGATGCTTTTCCCGCCGGGTCGACCTGCCCGCCGGTGTGGATGGCGAACAGGCGCCGCGACACAGCCTTCAGCAGCTTCGCGGGGATCCCGTCGGCCAACCAGGCGTCGACGGTGGCGTCGCCGGCGAGACGGCGACAGATGCCCTCGTAGGAGAGGGCGGCGAGGTCGTCGTCGGTGACGCCGGCGGGCAGCGGCGGCGGCGGGTCGCCGAGGGCCTCGGCGAGCGCGGTCGCGTCGACCCAGTGCTCGAACCGCTGCAGCATCAGCAGGTAGCCGGCGTCGACGTCGCCGGGGAGGTCCCAGACCTTGCCGAGGAGGCGGAACGGGATGGTCGCGGCGACGTTCTCGGCGTACCAGGCGTCGAAGTCGTAGTAGTCGGCGTGACGTTCGGGGGCGGTGGGCTCGCTCATGGGCCCAACGATCAGCGGCCGGGTGTCAGCCCGGGAGACACGGCTGCGGCCCGCTCCGAGGGAGGGAGAGCGGGCCGCAGCAGCTGGTGGTGCGCCGGGGTTACGGCAGCGGGGTGGGTGCCCCGTCGACGGTCAGGTCCGCGGTGAAGACCGCGTTGTTGACCTTGTCGCCGCCCGGCCAAGCGATGTCGGCGGACGCCGTGAACGTGTGGCCCTTGCCGCCCGTGCCGGGGGCGACGTACTTGAACTGCTTCTTCGCAGCGGTACCGGTGGCGTCACCGAGGGCGATGACGGCAGCCTGGCCGGGGTCCTCGGACCCGTCGGTCGGGTCGGCCTTGTAGTTCATCGCCACCGACAGGGACCGGCCGCGCATGACGACGTCGTGCGACTCCCAGCCGTTGGTGTCGAAGTCGCTGTTGTCGGTGCGCTGCGCCGACTGGGCCGGGCTGATGCCGGTGATGCCCTTGATGGGGGTCCAGGTCGGCGACGCGACCGTGCCCGTGTTGACGGAGAGCAGGAACGTGCGGGCGAGCACGTTCGCGGGGGTCGAGGTCATGCCGTGGTCCTATCGTCGAGGGTGCCGGGGGGTGTGGCTCAGATCAGAGGATGGTGTGCGCGGTGACAGCCACCGTCTGCGCCTGGAACCGCAGCGACCAGCGGGGTACGCCGTTGGTGTCGTCGCCGAGGTTGATCGGCTCCGCAGTGTCGGCGAGCAGCGACACCAGGACCGTCTCGTCTTCGGTGCCGGGGGCGAGGGTGATCCCGTGGAGGCCGTGGAGGGTGTCGAGGATGCTGCGGGCCACCTGGTAGCCGGACCGGGCCCGGCCGGTGCCAGCAGTCCACCGGACGATGGCCTGCAGCCCGGACACCCGGGTGTCGGACAGGTCGGCCGGCGGTGACACGGAGAACAGCCAGGCGACGGCGTCGGTGGGAGCGTTGGGGAGCTCCTGCAGGAACTGGTTGGTGCCGTCGGCGTCGTACACCAGGCCGAGTTCGGGGTGGCTGGTGGTGAGGTGGCGGGCGATCGCAGCAGTGAGCACGCCCCCACGATCCGGGGGCGAGTGACAGGCGTCAGGTGGCGTTGCGGACCTTGTCGGCCATGTACTGCTCCCACTTCGACGTCCGCGCCGCCACCGTCTTCTCCAGGTAGTGGTCCTCGCGGCCGTTGTCGTGCTTCAACGTCGAGTCCTCGTGCTGCTTCACCGCGTACGGGGTGCCGTACGCCACCTGCGCCTCGATGTGCCCCGCCGCGGTCTTCTGCACCTCGACGAACCCGGACCCCTGCAGGGTGCCCTCCTCGAGCGGCACGATCTTGTTCGACTCGGCGAGACAGTCGTTCCCGATCTCGTTGAGGGTGCGTTCGAGGATCTTCTCGAGCTCGGCGGTGAACGCGTGCCGGCGGTCGGCGACGACGCGGATCTCGGCCATCAGCCGTCGCCGGCGGTCAGCAGCAGTCCGGCGACGGTGCGGCCGGCGCCCTGGATGGGTGCCACCGAGGCGACCTTGCGGGCGACCCCGTGGACGGTCACCCGGTCACCAGCCGTGACGGTCACGGTGGGGCGGACAGTGCAGGTCGCCCACGTTGTGATCGTCTGCCCCTCGGGGCCGTTGGAGACCCGCACCGACGTCTTCACGTCCGCCATCACCTGCACGGCCGCGGCGTAGGTGTCGCCGTCGCCACGGTTCCCCGTGTGCCGTTCGAGCAGGATGGGGGTACGGAGCAGGAGCCCGGGGACACGCATCAGACGAGCCGGACCCCGGCCGGGGACGACGCGAGCAGCCCAGCCTCCTCGAGGATGTCGCGGGCCCGCGGCGCCAGCAGCGACGGCTGCTTCGACACGGACAGGCCCTGCGAGGAGACGGCGGTGTCGGCGGGCAGGCCAGCGATGTCGTGCTCCTCGCCGACCTCGAGCCACTGCTCCACCTGGGCGCACTGGGCGTCGTTCAACGCCTGCACGATGACCGGGTCGGTGGCGAGGCCCTGGTCGTCGACGTCGAACGCACCCCACACGTTGGCGCGGATCCGCCGCCACGCCCGGTCCAGGACCCGGGTCGGGTCGGCGGGGATGGCGTCGAAGTAGGGGGAGTCCTCCCCGACCCAGGTGGCGAGGTCAGTCCGCGTCGCGTACACCGGACGGGCTCTCGTCGTCGGTCACCTGCCGGGCGTCGGCCAGCTCCTGCTCGGTCAGGTCGGCGTGGGTGCGGTGCTCGACCTCGAGGACGGGCTCCCAGCCGGAGTCACCCGACTCGACGTCGTCGTCGGGGGTGTCGTCGGGACGCTCGTCGGACTCGACGGCGCCCCGGGCACGGTAGACGTCCGCGAGGCCACCTTCGGCGTACACCACGTGCCCGTCGCGGGTCTGGAACCAGCTCATCATCGTCTCCTAGTGTGCCGGGAAAGTGGTGCGGGGCGGCACCCCCGAGAGGATGCCGCCCCGCGTGACACAGGCAGGTCAGGACTTGCCCGGGTCGGGGTTCTGGCCGCCGGCGATGGCCTGGTCGATCAGGGCCTGCTTCGACGCCTCGGCGTCGGCCTTCGCCTTCGCGTCGGCCTTGGCCTGCTCCTGCGCGACCGGGTACCCGGGGAGGGACTCCGGCTTCGCCTGGAGCTTCTTCAGCTCGGAGTCGGACACCTTCTCGTAGGCCGACTCGAAGTCGGACTCACCGGTCGGGTTGCCGTCCTCGTCGAGGGCGAGAACCTCACGCTGCTCCTTGCGGAGCCGCTTCTCCAGCGGGGACCCCTTCTCCACCTCGTGGAGGGTGTCCTGCTCAGTGTTCCGGTACCAGACGGTCTCGGCGGGGGTGTTGCTGCTCATGGTGGTGCTCCCTGTGGGCGTCACGTGCGCGGGAGGAGGTTGGACGAACCCGGAGGGTGGTGGTGGTTGCCCACGCGCCACCACCACCCACCGGGGGTCATGGGTGGAGCAGCAGCCGTCAGGTGCGGTTCGCGGTGAGGACCGCGAGGAACTCCGGACGGATCAGCTTGCCGCCGTACACGTGCAGACCCTTGACGGCGTCACCGAACCGCTTCTCGGGCCGGTAGCCCTCGACGGAGACGATCTGCTCGGCGAACGAGATCGCCTGACGGACCGACGCCTGGATCTTGTACTTCGCGCCGGTGGTGGCGGGGACGTTGTTCGACTTCATGACGGTGAAGCCGGCCGCCTCGCCGACCTGGGCGTTGTGCAGGACGTCGGTGGAGACGCCGTTGCGGACGAACCGGTCGTCCTTGAGCAGCAGCGCGTAGAACCACGGCGGGATCCGCACGGAGCGGCCCTCCGCGGGGGCGTTCTGCTGGTCGAGGAGGGTGCCGAGGTCGACGAGGTTCTCGTAGGCCGCAGCTGCCGTGGTGACCGACAGGGGGGTCGTGTCGTTGGCGATCAGGTTGCCGGCGGCGGCTCCGGTGTGGAAGCCGCCGAGGAACAGGTCGGTGACGCGCGCCAGACCGTAGGCCGACTCACGCATCGCCTCGGCCATGACCTTCGGGGTCTGCTGGGCCTTGTCGATGTCGTCGACCTGGAAGTTGAACATCTTCTGCTGGTCGATGAGCAGCGTCTTCTGGCTGTCGGTGAGGGTCTCGGGGCCCGCGTGGTCGACGTTCTTGGTGTAGTCGCTGATGGTGACGCGACCGATCGAGTTGATCTTCACCGTGTCGCCGGCGCCCTTGATCTCGCCCTCGTAGTCGCGGTTGACCACGGAGTCCTGGGCGTAGACGTGCGCCTCGTCGATGTTCTGGAGCAGGTTGGCGGACCAGACCTGGGGGATGAAGTTGTTGAGCGTCATCGCTGGGGTTCCTTGGGGGACGTACGGACGGGTGGGGGTGGTGCTTGCCGTGTGACGCCCGTCGGCGCCCGCCCTGGGTGGTGGGCGGGGTTCATCCCCTGCCGCGTTGCGGCCCCCGTGTTTGGCTCCACGGGTAGAGCTGGCACCGCGTCGAGGAGTCGAACCTCGCGTGGTCGGATTTGGAGGCCGACCTGTTCCCAGAACCCGCGATAGGGGACCGGCGCTTTCGACGGCTGACCCGGTCGAGGACTACGTTGAGGTGTGCGGTGTCAGCCGGTCGGGAGTGGCCTCTCACACACCAGGCAGATGGCCCGGGTGGGGTCCGGCTCGTACGTCTCACAGGCCGTGCAGTGCCGCCCCGGGAGCGGCACCGTCACGTCGGGGTCGCAGGTGTCGCACACCATGACCCGCTTCCCGGGGACGTTGGTCTTGCCGCGCATCCGCCGCGGTGCTCCGCAGTGGCGGCAGTGGAACGACTCGACGTCGACCTCGGGGTACTCCTCCTCGAGGGTGAGGACCCGCCGGTGAGCGCCGGACATCAGACCGACGCCTTGCAGACGCCGCAGCAGAAGCCGTCGGTCGTCGTACGGTGCGCGGCCGGGTCGCACGAGGCCTCGAGGACGGTCAGGTGACCGGCCTCGGGCTCGGCGATGGTGGTCCCGTGGAAGCGGGCGACGTCGTCGCGCACCGTCAGTCCTTGATGCGGCCCTCGGCCGCCGCCGCGTTGATGTCCGCCAGGTGCGCCTTCCGGTCCGCCGCCGACAGGGCCGCGATCTCCGACCGCGACCACACCCGCTTCCCCGTCTCGCCCTGCTTCAGCTCACCACCCGGCGTCGTGATGGTGGTGCCCTTCCACTCCGGGTAGTCGGCGAGCACCTTGTCGATCGCGGTCTGCACCTTCGCCGAGTCCACGGTGCCGTCAGCAGCAACCGCGTCGGTGAGGTCGGCCTGCTTCAGGACGGCTTCGAGACGGTCCTTCTTCGCACCCGCGAGGTGGGCGGCCAGCTTGGCCTCGGCGCCGGCGACGCGCTGCGCGGACTCCTTCGTGACGGACCCGACGCGCTCCTCGGCCTGCTGGGCCTTGATCTGTGCGGCTTCGAGCTCGGTCTTCCCCGCGGTCGCCTGGACCTCGGCGAGCTGCTGCTCGAACATCTTCCGCTCCTTGGCGAGCCGCTCCGCGATGATGCGGTCCAGCCCGGCCTGGGTGAGGTCGAGCTTCTTCTCCTCGGCGGTGGCACCGGTCGACGTGGAGTCGCTCGTCGTGGTGGTTGTGGCTCCCGTGCTGGTGCCACCGCTGTCTGTGGTCGCCGTACCGGTGTCGGTCGACGTGGTCTCGCCCTCCATGCGGTAGCCGCCGAAGGTGGCGCGGTGGAAGGCGATGAGGTCGCCGATGGTGTCGGGCGTGATGGGGGCGCCGAAGGTGGCGTACTCCGTGGGCTGAGTCATGGCAGCAGGTTGCGGCGGCCGGTGTCAGCGGGTCAGAACACGTTCAGGTTCGACCAGCCACGCGAGTGGTGCTCGCCGACCAGCATCCCCAGCACGCCCGGCGGCGACCACACCCCGAACTGGTTCAGCATGTACTCCGACGACCGCTCCGCCTCGATCGCTGGGCACCCGAACAGGGTCCGGCCCTCGAACTCCTGGCTGTAGAAGTGGTGGTAGTGCGCCATGAACCACAGCGCCGTCGCACCGAGCTGGTCAGTCTTGCCGAGGATCTGCCGTTCGATCGCGGCCCGGGTTCGGATCTCGGTGGAGCCGCCCTTGCCCTTCTCGATGTAGCCGTGGGAGAAGTAGCACTCCACCCCGGACAGGTTGATCGTGACGCCGGGGTCGCCCCCGCCGATGTGCCACTCGACGGTCTGCCCGGTGAACGGTGCGAGCTCATCGAACAGGGACTTGACCTGACGGGCGATGAACGTGGACGCGTTGTCGCCCTGGCTGGTGACCGGGTCCTTGCCGCCGTTGCGAGTCCACTCGCCGTGGTTGGAGATCACCGACGACGCCGATGTCGGCTTCCCGAGCGACAGTGCTTCGCGGAGCGCCCACACGCGCAGGTCGTAGTCGAGGGCGAGCTGCTCGGACCGGTTGAGCTCGATGGTGTGCGGCTGGTTGCCGTAGGAGTTGACGACGTTCTCGGTCTCGTCGCCCATCCATGCGACGTGCACGCCAGCCACCTCATCGGCCAGCGAGCGGGCCGCCGCGATGTGGGCAGAGACGCCCCGCTTGTAGTTCTCGACAGCCTCCTCGGTGCCCTTCTTCCCCAGCTGCGGGTCGGCGATCAAGATCGGGTAGGTGCCACCCCCGGTGACCGGGTCGGGCTTCTTCGCCCGGGACTTCACCCGTAGCGCGGTCCGCCACTCGGCCACCACGGCCGGCGAGATCCGGTCCTTGGTACGGCGCGTGAACCGCCCCGAGTACGACCAGAGTTGGACGGTGTCCCGATCGCCGTTCTCGAGACGCTTGGACTGCTGCCAGGTGGTGATCTTGACGGTGTCGTCGACCACCTCGAACTCGTCGGGGTTGAGCTTGAAGATCCGGAAGATCCGGGACCAGTCGTTGTCGAGGATCTCCGAGTCGACGGTGACGTCCTTGAACTCGCCGCCGTCGGACCCGACCTGGATGGTGCCAGCCTGGGCGGCCTGCTCGTGTTCGATGGTGCCGACGTGGCGGGTGGCTGCGAGCGCACCGGTGATGTCGAGGGTCACCGGTAGCACCGACAGGCCTTGTTCCGGTGGTCCAGGATCGGGTTCTGGGTCGTCTCGTAGCCGAGCTGGGTGAGTACGACGGCCATGGACTGCCCGGACCTGGTGTCGGCGCGGCCGCCGCGGTCGTGGGGGGTTTCGACGAGGCGGACGAGTTCGTCCCGGCCGGGCGTCTCCGCCGGGATGCCGTTGAGGAAGGTGGCGATCCCGCAGCGTCCTGCGCCCCGCGCGGGGGTGGCTTCGAGTGCTGCGAGGATGTCGAGGCTCATCGTGGCACCCGGGCCGTGACCTGGTGGCAGTCGTTCCGGTGGTGGTCGGCGACTGTGGTGTTGCAGCAGGCCCGGGGTTCGGCTCGACGCAAGGTTCCGCTCCGTTCGGTGGATCGGCAGGCGCACGCTGTCGCGACGCCACCGGCGGCGATGTAGTCGGGGCAGGTGCCGGTGGGGTGCCATCCGTGGCCGCAGGCGGGACAGGTGAGGGCTGTGGGCAGCCAAGTCCGTTGCATGACGCCCACGGTCCGGGCCGGAGTGTCAGCCGCCACACCGGTCAGCGGTGGGTCAACTGGACCCGTCGGTCGGACACGTGCTGCTTCCGGTCGAACGCCGTGTTGTGCTCGAGCAGCGCGGTACGGCGGGCGCCGAGCAGCTGCTGCGCCCGCGCCAACTGCGGTGTCTTCCCGAGCGGCTTCAGGGCGGCGACCCGCCGCTTCGACTCCCGCACCCGCCGTTCGAGCTCCCGCTGCCGTTGCCGCGCCTGGTAGCCGTCCGGGTTCGCCTCCGGCGTCGGGGTGTCCGTCAACCCGGGGGTGAACGCTTCGTAGGTGTGGGTGCAGTTCGGGTGCCCGATCCCGGCCGCTTCAGCGTCAGCGACGGTGCCGCCGAACTCGGCGCCGCCCAACTCGGCCGCGGTCGGTTCCCCACCGTCCAGGGAGAGCACCATGCCTTCCCAGGGGCGGCACACCTCGCACTCCTCCGGGGAGTCCGACACGACGACGAGGGAGACGCCGGATTCGCGGAACCGGTCGACCTTCCCCACCCGGTAGGCGGTGCCGGCTGCGGTCCTGGTGGCCATCTCCGCATAGGTGTCGAGGGCCCAGTTCCGGCCCGCGCTGTCGGTGAACCCGGTGACGCCCCGGGCAGCGAACCGGTCCATCGCCCGGGCAGCAGCTTCACGCCTGGTTTCGACGCCGACGATGGTGGGGCCGACGGCCTCGGCGATCACCTGCCGGTACACGTCCTCAGCCCAGCGGAGCACCCGCGGGCCCGTGGAGTCGAGGACCCGGGTGGTGTCCGCCGCCAACGTGACCACTGCTCGTTGGGGTACGGCGACCATGCCGGGGCGGGTGAGGGCTGGGGTGAGCCGGCCACCACGGTAGGCCTCCTCGAGCGCGGTCAGCACCTGGCTGGTGCCGTGCTGCTGCATCGCGGCGACGATCCGGGCCGTGTTGCGGCGGAGGATCACGAGTTCGGCGAGGCGTTCCTGCTGCCACGCAGGCGACTCCATCCCCTTCGCTGCGGTGGCGGCGATGAGGGTGAGGATGCGGGCGGTGGCTTCGGCGTACAGGTCGGCGACGGTCTTGGCGAGGTTCAGCGCCTGCTCGGGGGTCATCGTCAGGGCACGGCAGGCTGGTCGTCAGGGGTCAGGTCGGTGGCGGTGGCGGGGTCGTGCGGCGGGGCCTCGTCGATCGGTGCCACGGGCGGCTCCATGCCCGGGGTGGCCGGGTGGAACGGGTCGGTCGGGGACGCCATCGCCGTCTCCGACTGGATCAACGCGACCTCCTCGTCGACGTCGTCCTCGTCGAGGTCCGGCTGCGCCATCTTCACCGCCGTCCGGATGCTGATGGCTTCCGCTGTGCGGAGCGTCTGGATCATGGTGGCGTTCTCCGCCGGGTCCATCGAGATCGCCGCCCACCCGACCTTCGCCGGGTTCTTCTTCGGGTCGGCGATGGTGGGGGTGCCCCACACTTCGTAGCCGATGTCGAGGAGGTTGACGACGGCCTGCTGCAGGCCGGGGGTGTGGTAGCCCTGCTTCTTCACCATCGTGTTCTTCGTCTTGCCTTCGCGGATCCGCAGGGCGGTGCCGGAGTGGGCGGAGCCCTTGATGTCCATGCCGAACGTCTGGGGGGAGTACCCGCACGCACTGACGATGCGTTCCATCAACGCGACGGTGCCGGCAAGGTGCTGATCGATCCGGAGGTCCGGCTGGAACGTCTCCAGCTTCTGCTGCTCCGACTGGGCGACGTGGAGCTTGATGAACGCTTCGTCGTCGACGTCGAACGTGGACTGGGTGCCCGGTCGGCCGCCCTTGGTGACCCACTCCTCAGGGAGCAGGATGCGGGCCTGGCCGATGCGGATGTCCCGCATCAGCGACGTCCACGTCTCGTCGAGCGCGTCGAGGAAGTCCTCACAGCCCACCCAGTCCGCCCGACCCAACGGCCGGGACTTCAGCTTCCGGTTGGGGAGGGCGTTGGGGACGTACTGGACGAGCATCCGGTCCCGGAGCCGGCCGGGGAGGAGCACCTCGGGCTGGTAATCGGCCGTCGCCGGCAGCTCGGTCAGCGGGATGCTGGTGCCGAGGTTGACCTCGGAGCCGACGTAGAGGCCGTGGAGGACTCGGCCGGGCTCGTGGCGTTCGAGGTGTCGCCAGATGGTGCCGCCGACCCGGTCGACCTCCTCCCACATGCTGACGCCGAACAGGCGGCCGTAGCGGAAGTCGGGGACGGCGTTCGTCTGCGGGAACGACTGCATCAGCGGATGGTCAGCGACCCGGGTGTCCCACGTCTGCCGCAGGTACACGCCACCCGTGGCGGCGGCGACCTCAGCGGCTTCGAGCATCAGGTTCTGCAGGCCGATCGTCTCGACGGTCTCTTCGAGCTGGGCCTGGGCGGCCGTGTCGTCGGTGACGAGGTTGGGGAAGTCGCCGTACAGCAGCTCCGCACTCACAGCAGCGATGTCGCCGGCGAGGGGTGCGTGGACGTGGTGGGTGGTGGTGGTGGCGTCGCCGGTCTTCCGGCGCTGCCAGAACTTCCGTCGTGACGCACCGGTGCCGGTGCTGTGGGACGTGGCGGCGAGGTCGTCGCGGTCACCGGACCACCAGGCGGCAGCGGCTTCGGCCTGGTCGATGTAGGGGCGGATGTCGAGGGGGGGCCAGAACCCGGCGTTGTCGAGCGGGAGCGGCATCAGGTGTCCTTGTCGACGGTGTGGCCGGTGGGTCGGTGGGTGATGCGGGTGATCTGTCGGCGGCCGCGGTTCGACTGGGCGAGGTCGCGGACGCGTTGGCGGCAGCGGGTGAGGGGGCCGGTGGTGTCGGTGGTCCAGCCGCCGCCGGGGGCGAGGACGATCACGTCGTACATGGGCGCAAGGTTCCGGTGCCGGGTGTCAGTAGTTGGGGCGTTCGAGGGCGTCGTACTCGAACGGGGCTGGTTCGGGTGCCTGGAAGCCGAGCGGGTAGGAGGTCGCTGCACCCCGTGGCGCTTCCTCGTCGAGCGGGTGCTCGGCGATGTCCTGGGGCCACACGTGTGCATCGTGGTCGTCGAGCAGGTGGCCGCGGTTACAGTGGCGGCGTTCCCGCGGGGGAAGGTCGGCGAGCACCAGCACCTCCAGCGGTGACCGTGGACTGGCGTCGGAGCCGCAACGGGAGCACTCGCCACGGCGGACCGGCACCCACTCGGCGCCGCAGTCTCGGCAGACCTTCACGGCTCGATCCCGTGGACGACACGCTGATGCGCCGCCAACCCCGCCCGGCCACCCTGCGTCCGCACCGAGCAGAACATCGTCCGGTGCACCCCCTGGCGGTCGTGGCCGGTGATGACGAGCCGGCAGGTGTGCTCCCAGGGTTCACCGGGGGCCAGCAGGTCGGGGTTGAGCATGATCGGGGGGATCGTCTCGGTGTCGACGATCTGCTCGAGGGCCATCATCGGCTGGTCCAGATGTCGCGGGCGAGCTCGATGACGGCGTGGAGCACCAGCGCCAGGACGCTCATCAGACGCGCGGAGGCCAGTAGGCCTTGACCGACGGCGCGCCGTGGTGCTCGTCGTACGCCGCCCGGTCCGCGAGCAGGTACACCGAGGTCCGCCAGTCCGGGGCGCTGTGGCCGTCCACGAGCACGCGGACGTTGACGCAGGCGTCGTTCCAGACGCGCGTGATGATCGCGGGGGCGACGTCGGCGCCGTTGTTGAACAGGGGGTCGACGCCGATCAGGACGATGCGACCGAGAGACGGGGTGGGCTGAGTCATGTGTGCACGGTCACGCCCCCGGTGTCAGCCCACCTCACCCAACCACGGCCGCCACACCAGACGACACGCCGCCACCACGTAGCGGAGGGCGTCCGCGCCGTGGTCGTCCACCTTCACCGGCGTGTCCTCACCCTTCGCTGACGCTTTCTCGTCCCACACGTAGCCCAGCAGTTCCCGTTCGAGCTCGGGGGCTGCGTCCTTCACGAACCGCAACCGGCCGCGACCCAGCAGGGAGGCGACGTTGCGGATCCCGTCCCGGACGGCGTTGATCTTCTCGTCCGAGCCGGTGAGGCCGGTCCAGCCACGGTTGGCGAGCACGTTGCGGAACCCGGCCGCAGAGGGGTCGACGGCGGTGCGTTCGGGCCACGTGTCCCCGGCGACCTGGATGTCCTCGATGGGGATGCCGGCGTGCCCCGTCAGCCACTCCCGGAGCGCGGCCTCGTATTCGGTCTGTTCCATCTGCTTCTGCCTAGCGCGGCCGTCGTACCGCCATTCCCCGACCACATACAGCCGCTGATCCACACCCAACGCCAACAGGACGGCGTGGAACGGGTTCAGGTCGCCGTAGTCGACCCCGAGCCAGAACCGGGTGAGCATCGGCACCTGGTCCCAGGTGACGCGGTGTTTCCCGCCGTCGTCGAGGTCGAGCATGTCGTAGATGGCGCCCTCAGCCGCCACCCACAGGCCGAGGATGAACCGCTTGAAGAACAACCCGAACAGGCTGCGTTTCAGCTGCTCCTTCGCGTCCTCGTCAAGGATCGGGTTGTCGTCCAGGACGAACGACCACACCCGCGCCCGGATCTCCGTCGCCCGGTCGATGACCTTCTTCTTGAACCAGTGCACCGGGGAGTCGGGGTTGGTGGTGACGAAGATCTTCGCCCCACGGGAGAACGTGGTGGCGTGGCGGGTGAGGAGCATGGACCAGAACGACTCGTTGGGCAGCAGTGTCCCCTCGTCGACGTAGGCGCCGGCCAACGTGAGGCCACGGATGCGGGACTCTGCCTTGGCGTCGTTCGCGCCGACCATGTGGACCTTGCGACCGAACAGGGTGCCGACGTTCGCGCCGGCCGTGTGCTGCAACGGTGACGCGTCGCCGAAGTAGGCGTCGATCTCGTCGAGCACGTTCCGCTGCAGCGTGTCTTTCGTCTTGCCGACCATCAGCAACGGACCCGGGGGGGCTTTCGTCCTTACGTACTCGCACCAGGCGAGGATCGAGCTCATGGTCTTTCCGGATCGGACCGCGCCCTCCCACACCAGGATCGCGTCGTCACCGTCGAGGGCTTCGATGAGGGAGTCGGCCTGCTTGTCAGACAGCGGCACGGGAACGCCTCGCGGCCATCTGGTCGCGGATGAACGCAGCGAGTTCGTCGAGGCACGCCGGGTTCCACACGACGTCGGCCGCGGTCGAGTAGACGTACTGCCGCCACGCCCCGTGCCAGCGGACCTGGCCGAGCAGCGACCCGTTCTCGGCGTTCCGGACGTCCCACACCTTCGTCTTGCCGGTGTCGTGGACCTCGACGAACGTCAACCAGCTCACGACGTCGCCTCCGGGGTACGACGCGCCCGGATCTCCCCGACCAGGGCCCCAAGCAGCGTCGCCGCCTGCTCAGTCGACTCGCCCGCCTGATCCAGACGCACGATCTTGTCCACAGCGATCCCCACCGACGTCATGATCTTCGCCTTCTGCTCGAACGTCGGCTCAGCCAGATCCACCGAGTTCAGGGTGTTGTCCTTGCCGCCGAAGTTGAACAACGTGCACGGCTCCCACAACTGCGCCCGCAGCCGGTGAGCGTCCTCGAGCAGCAGCCCCCGCAACCGCGCCCGCTCCGCCGCCTGATCCGCCACACGAGCCTCAGTCGCGTGTTTTGTCGCCGACCGGTCAAAGGCTCGAAGCCCTTCGGTGGCTTCGAGCTTCTTCCCGATGTTGGTGACGGTCGCGCCGGACACGTCGAACTCGCGGGCGATCTCGTTCCGCTTCTTCCCGTCCCGGATGGCTTGTTCGATGGCCTCC
>Ga0307504_10000026_pt1 | contig 41043 bp, 38 predicted proteins | sample 19_S_MG_FD_194516 | JGI IMG/M metagenome (GOLD analysis project Ga0307504, IMG submission 194516) | Soil microbial communities from Populus trichocarpa stands in riparian zone in the Pacific Northwest, United States - 19_S | ecosystem: Environmental > Terrestrial > Soil > Riparian zone > Trees... | reverse complement strand
TACGGTCCTGCACGAGCCCCTCGAGCAGATAGCGCGCCGGCGCGCCCACCCCGCCGGCGATCAGCAACCCGGCGAAGATCGTCCGCGTCACGCCTGTTTGTTCGGTCGTCGGCCGACGTACTTCACGACCTCGACGTCGTCGAGGATGACCAGTCCCTCGGTGATGAGTTCGTCGAGGGCGGGCAGGAACGCCCGGATGGCGGGCGCGGAGTCGACGATGATGACCGCCATCGGAAGATCGTCGGACAGCGACAGGATTCGCGTGGTGTGGATGTGGTTCGAGGCGCCATAGCCCTCCACCCCGCGGAACACGCTCACCCCCGCGATACCCGCCGCGTGGGCACGCTGCATGATCTCGGTGGCCAGCGGGGTGTGGCCGTGGTGGTCGGACTCGCCGATCAAGATGGTGAGCCGCTTCTGATGTCCTTCGAGCTTCATCACTGACTCCCTCCCGACCATTGCCCGTTCGCCTCCGGCAATGGCACCAGGCGTGCCAACAGGATGCCCGCCCAGGCCGCCGCCAGTCCGGCGACCAGGCTCGCGACGGCGTACGCGACGGCGATGGCTGCGTGGCCGTCCCTCGTCAACAGGTCGACCTCCACCGCGAACGTGGAGAACGTCGTGAACGCGCCCAAGAACCCGGTGGCGAAGAACGGGCGGAGATAGCGGGTCGGGGGGAACCGCTCGATCACGAGGATCAGGATGAACCCGAGCGCGAAGCTGCCGGAGACGTTGGTCCAGAACGTCGCCCACGGGAAGCTGTCCTTGGCGACGTGGATCAGCAGGGCCACCTCGTAGCGCGCCGGCGTGCCGAGTGCCCCGCCAGCGGCGATGGCGGCGAGCACGTCGGGCTGCGTTCGGCTCGACCACCGGCGAGCCGGCACGCGGGCGGGCCCGGGCCCGCCCGACGGCGTGCGCGGGTGAGCTGGGATGAGATCCTGGTCGATAGGCACGACTTGGCCGTCGCCATCGTGGTGAGGAACCTCGCTCACCTCCTCTCCGGTCGTCTCGGCCATCTGTCTACCTCGGGCGCGGGCACACCAGCGCTCGGGCGGTCAGTCGAGAGGTCCCTCGGCGCGATTGGGGACAGCGACGGGCCCACCGCTACGTTTGGTGCCATGACACGCCGTGACGCCATCGTGCTGCGGGCCTTCGCAGGCTGGACCGTCTACGTGTGGGTCACCCGCATGTGGAACATCTTCCGGGACGACGATCCGAAGCACGGCGCGGCCTTCAAGGGCGTCCACACGGTGCTGGCCGTCGTATCCGTGACGTTCGCGGTGGCGGCGTGGAAGATCGTTACCCGGATCCGCACCCGCGACCGCGTCGACGTCGGCTCCTAGGCACCGCTCGGGAAGCCTCGACCGGGGTGGTCGCATAGCGTTGGCCCGGGGCGAGATGGTGGACCAGACCCGACAGCGGACGCAGGAGCAGGCAGGCGAGGCAGGCTGGGTGCGCCGCCTCTGGCCGTACCTGCGCGCCCATCTCAAAGACGTGGTGCTCGGCTTCGGCGCCGCTGTGGCCGGCCTCACCGTCACTGCGCTGACGCCCCTTGTGCAGAAGGTGATCGTGGACGACGTGGTGCTGGGCCGCCGCCGCCCGCTGGCCCCCTGGCTCACCCTGCTGATCGTGGCCGGGGTCCTCCGCTTCGGCGCCGCTCACGTACGTCGCTACGTGGGTGGGCGGGTGGCGCTGGCCGTGCAGTACGACCTGCGCAACGACATCTTCGCCCGCCTCCAGCGCCTCGATTTCGCCCGCCACGACCAGTCCCACACCGGCCAGCTGGTGTCCCGGGCGGGCTCCGACGTGATGGTCGTGCAGGGCCTGCTCGCCTTCCTGCCGCTCATGACCGGCAATGTCGTCCTGCTCGTCCTCTCCATCGCCATCATGGCCTTCCTCTCGCCGTTGCTCACGTCGGTGGCGCTGGTGGCCGTCCCCGTCCTGCTGGTCCTCGCCGTTCGCCTGCGAACCACGGTGTTCCCGGCCGCGTGGGACGCCCAGCAGAAGGCGGGCGAGGTGGCCGGCGTGGTGGACGAGGCCGTCACCGGCGTGCGGGTGGTGAAGGCGTTCGGCCAGGAGGAGCGTGAACTCGATCGCCTCACCAAGGCAAGTGAGGAGCTGTTCGGGTCGCGGGTGCGATCGGCCCGCATCGAGGCCCGTTCCACCGCCACCTTCCAGCTGGTGCCGGCCCTCGCCCAGGTGGCGGTGCTCGCCCTCGGCGGGTGGCTGGCGCTGCACGGCCGCATCAGTGTGGGCACGTTCCTGGCCTTCTCGTCCTACCTGATTCAGCTGGTGGCGCCGGTGCGCATGCTGTCGGCCCTGCTGGTCGTGGCCCAACAGGCTCGGGCCGGCGCCGAGCGTATCTTCGAGATCCTCGACTCCAACCCCGACGTGGACGAGCAGCCCGAAGCCAAGACCCTGCCCGAGCTCACGGGCGAGGTCGTGTTCGACGACGTGAGCTTCGGCTACCTGCGCTCCCGCCCCGTGCTCGCCGGCTTCAACCTCCGGGTGGCGCCCGGCGAGACGGTGGCCCTGGTGGGTGCGTCGGGCTCGGGCAAGTCGACGGTGGCCATGCTGCTGCCACGCTTCTACGACGTGCAGTCCGGTGCCGTGCGGGTGGACGGGGTGGACGTGCGGGACGTCACGTTCGATTCGCTGCGCCGCCAGGTGGGCGTGGTCTTCGAGGAGACGTTCCTCTTCTCCGACACGGTGAAGGCCAACATCGCCTACGGCCGGCCCGACGCCACGGACGACGAGATCGTGGCCGCCGCCCGCGCCGCCGAGGCCCACGGGTTCCTCTCCGCCCTGCCCGAGGGGTACGACACCGTGCTGGGCGAGCGGGGCCTCACGCTGTCCGGCGGGCAGCGCCAGCGGGTGGCGCTGGCCCGGGCCTTGCTCACCGACCCCCGGGTGCTGGTACTCGACGACGCCACCTCGGCCATCGACTCGCGCGTGGAGGAGGAGATCCACGCCACCCTGCGCCGCCTCCTCCAGGGGCGCACGACGTTGCTGGTCGCCCACCGGCGGTCCACCCTCCGCCTGGCCGACCGCATCGCGGTGGTGGACGGCGGCTCGGTGGTCGACATCGGCACCCATGCCGAACTCCTGGCTCGTAGCCCGCTCTACCGCGGCCTCCTGGCCGGTCCCGGCGAGACGTGCGAGGGCGACGACGGGGTTGGCGTCGTCGACGCTGTCATGGTCGCCGACGGGCCGGGCCCCGACGGGGTCACTGCGGCCGCGTGGCGAGGTCCTGACGGGCCCGCGCCCAGGCCGCGGTCCACCACCCAGCCCATTGGCGCCACCGTCACCGGCGCGGGCCACGGGATGTCGTTCAACGGGCCGGCAGCGGCCGACTTCATGGCTCGCATGGGCCCGACGCCCGAGTTGCTGACGGCGGTGGCGGCCCTGCCGCCGTCCGACGACCGGCCGTCGGCCCGCGCTCTGCACGCCGTGGCCTCGGCCGCGGTCGGCTTCAGCCTGCGCCGGCTCCTCCGACCCTACCGGCGCCAGCTCGGCGTGGGCCTCGGGCTGGTCGTGCTCGACACGCTGGCCGCGCTGGCGGGCCCGGCCCTCGTGCGCTGGGGTCTCGACAAGGGCGTGGTCGGCCGCTCGGAGTCCGCCTTATGGGCGGCCAGCGGCGCCTTCCTGGCCGTGGTGCTGGCCAACTGGGTGAACGTCTACGCCGAGCAGCGCTATACCCGGCGTACGGCGGAGGAGCTCCTGTTCGGTCTGCGGGTGGGGATCTTCAGCCATCTGCAGGGCCTCGGCCTCGACTACTACGACCGCGAGATGCCGGGCCGGATCATGACCCGTATGACCACCGACGTGGAGAGCCTCTCCACCCTGTTGCAGAACGGCCTCATCAGCGCGGTGGTGAGCCTGCTCAGCTTCGGTGGCGTGGCGGCGGTGATGCTGCTCATGAACGTGCGGCTCTCCCTGGCCACCATGGTCGTGCTCGTACCGCTGGTGGGCGCAACCATCTGGTTCCGCCGGCTGTCGGCTACCGCCTACGACGTAGCCCGCGACCGCATCGCCACCGTCAACACCAACCTCCAGGAAAGCCTGTCGGGCGTGCGGGTGGCCCAGGCCTACGGGCGGGAGAAGCGCAACATCGGCGACTTCCGAAAGGTCACCCGCGACTACTTCAACGCCCGCCTCGGCGCCCAGCGGTTGGTGGCCACCTACTTCCCATTCGTGGAGATGCTGTCGGAGGTGGCGGCCGTGGTCGTCCTAGGGGTTGGCGCGCAACAGATCCGGTCCGGTCACCTCACCCCTGGCGAGCTGGTCGCCTTCCTCCTCTATCTCAACCAGCTGTTCTCGCCCATCCAGCAGCTGTCCCAGGTGTTCGACACCTACCAGCAGGCGCGCGCCTCGATGACCCAGGTGGGCGAGCTGCTGGCCACCCCGTCGTCCACGCCACGGCCCTCCCACCCGGTGCCCGTGGGACGGGTCACCGGCGCCGTGCGCTTCGAGGGGGTGCGCTTCCGGTACCCGGGAACCGAGGTCGACGCCCTCGCCTGCCTCGACCTCGACATCCGCGCCGGTGAGCGGATCGCCCTGGTAGGGGAGACGGGCGCCGGCAAGTCCACCATCGTCAAGCTGGTCGCTCGCTTCTACGACCCCACCGCCGGCGCCGTACTGGTCGACGGGGTGCCCCTCACCGATGTCGACCTCGACGCCTACCGGCGCCAGCTGGGCTACGTCCCCCAGGAGGTGTTCCTCTTCTCCGGCACCATTCGCGACAACATCGCCTACGGCCGCTCGGGTGTCAGCGACGCCGAGGTGGAGGCCGCCGCCCGGGCGGTGGGCGCCCACGATCTCATCGCCGGCCTGGCGGGTGGGTACCTCCACCCCATCACCGAGCGGGGCCGGTCCCTGTCGGCCGGCCAGCGCCAGCTCATTGCCCTGGCCCGCGCCCACCTGGTGGATCCCGCCGTCCTCCTGCTCGACGAGGCCACGTCCAATCTCGACCTCGTCACCGAGGCCCGGGTGACACGGGCCATGCAGGTGCTGTCCGAGGGACGTACGACCCTCCTGGTGGCCCACCGCCTGCCGTCGGCGGCCGGCGCCGACCGGATCGTGGTGGTGGACGGCGGCAGCATCGTGGAGCAGGGCCGCCACGCGGACCTGCTGGCACGGGACGGGCGCTACGCCGAGATGTGGCGGGCCTTCGAGGTGGAGCCCCAGGCAGTCTGACTCGACGTCGGGCGCCGCTCCCGCCGAAAGGCACGGAGGACGCGACAGACCGGCGTACGCTGAAAGCGACGGCGCCAGGGAGGCACCCGTGAGCGACATCACCGAGCAGCCGGCCGATCTTCACACCGTCGTCATCCGCTTCGCCGGTGACTCGGGCGACGGCATGCAACTCACCGGTGACCGCTTCACCCTGTCGAGCGCGGTGTTCGGCAACGACCTGGCCAGCATGCCCGACTACCCGGCCGAGATCCGTGCGCCGGCCGGCACGTTGGCCGGCGTCTCCGCGTTCCAGATCCATATCTCCGACCATGACATCCTCACGCCGGGCGACTCGCCCAACGTCTTGGTGGCCATGAACCCGGCCGCCCTGCGGGCCAACGTGGGCGATGCCCTGCCGGGCAGCACGCTCATCGTCAATGCCGACGCCTTCGAGGAGCGCAGCCTCACCAAGGCCGGCTACGAGTCGAACCCGCTCACCGACGGCTCACTCGGCGGGTACACCGTCTACGAGGTGCCGATGACGTCGATGACGCTGGAGGCCACCAAGCCCAGCGGGGCCAAGTCGCGCGACGCCGAGCGCAGCAAGAACTTCTTCGCCCTCGGCCTGCTGTCGTGGATGTACACCCGCCCCACCGGCGTGACCCTCAGGTGGATCGAGCAGCGCTTCAAGTCCAAGCCCATGGTGGCCGAGGCCAACACCTTGGCCTTCAAGGCGGGCTACAACTTCGGCGAGACGGCCGAGCTGTTCGGGGCGCCCAGCCACATAAAGCCCACGGTCTTCAAGCCCGGCACGTACACCAACATCACCGGCAACGCGGCGCTGGCGTGGGGTCTCATCGCCGCGGCCCAGCTGGCCAAGTTGCCGCTGTTCCTGGCGTCGTACCCGATCACGCCCGCCTCCGACATCCTGCACGAGCTGTCCAAGTACAAGAACTTCGGTGTGCGCACCATGCAGGCGGAGGACGAGATAGCGGCCGCCGGCGCCGCTCTCGGCGCCTCCTTCGGCGGTCACCTCGGTGTCACCACCACCAGCGGGCCGGGCATGGACCTCAAGGCGGAGACGCTCGGCCTGGCCGTGAGCCTCGAGCTGCCTTTGGTGATCATCGACGTGCAGCGAGCCGGGCCTTCCACCGGCCTGCCCACCAAGACCGAGCAGTCCGACCTTCTGATGGCCATGTACGGCCGCCACGGCGAGGCGCCCCTACCCATCGTGGCCGCCAGCACGCCCGGCCACTGCTTCACGGCCGCCATCGAGGCCGCCCGCCTTGCCGTGAAGTACCGGACACCGGTGATCCTCCTGTCCGACGCCTCGCTGGCCAATGGCGCCGAACCCTGGCGGCTACCCCGCCTGGAGGACCTGCCGGACATCTCCATGCCGTTCGCCACCCTGCCCAATGCCACCGCCCCGGACGGCTCACCCGAGTTCCTGCCCTACTTGCGCGACCCGGCCACCTTGGCCCGGCCGTGGGCCATACCCGGCACGCCCGGCCTCGAGCACCGCATCGGCGGGCTGGAGAAGTCGGACCGCACGGGCGACATCAGCTACGAGCCGGCCAACCACGAGCTGATGGTGCGCACCCGCGCCGCCAAGGTGGCCGGCATCGCCGCCGACATCCCGCCGGTGGAGGTCGACGACCCAACGGGTGACGCAACCGTCCTCCTGCTCGGCTGGGGCTCCACGTACGGCTCCATCGCGGCGGCCGCCGAGCGGCTGCGCCGGCGGGGCCGGCCGGTGGCCCACGCCCACCTCACCCATCTCAACCCGTGGCCGGCCAACCTGGGCGAGGTGGTGAAGCGCTACCGCACGGTGCTGGTGCCGGAGATGAACCTGGGCCACCTGTGCTCCATGGTGCGGGCCGAGTTCCTGGTGGACGCCCGGCCCATCTCCAAGGTGCAGGGCCAGCGCTTCTTGTACGCCGAGGTCGAGGCGGCCGTCGTCGCCCTCACGGAAACGGTCTGATCGTGACTGATACGCAGGCACCGCTCACCACCAAGAAGGACTGGTCGAGCGACCAGGAGGTGCGGTGGTGCCCCGGCTGCGGGGACTACTCGATCCTCACAGCCGTGCAGATGCTCATGCCGGAGCTGGGCGTGCGCCGGGAGAACACCGTGTTCATCTCCGGCATCGGCTGTTCCAGCCGCTTCCCCTACTACATGAACACCTACGGGCTCCACGGCATCCACGGCCGCGCCCTGCCCCTCGCCACCGGACTGGCCGTGGCGCGACCCGACCTCGACGTGTGGGTCGTCACCGGCGACGGCGACGGCCTGTCGATCGGCGGCAACCACCTCATCCACGCCCTGCGCCGCAACGTGAACCTCACCGTCCTGCTGTTCAACAACCAGATCTACGGGCTCACCAAGGGCCAGTACTCACCCACCAGCGAGATTGGCAAGGTCACCAAGTCCACGCCCTTCGGCTCGGTGGACCATCCCTTCAATCCGGTGAGCCTGGCTCTCGGAGCCGAGGCCACCTTCGTGGCCCGTACCCACGACCTCGACCGCAAGCACATGATGGAGACCATCCGCCGGGCCCACCACCACAAGGGCGCCGCCTTCGTGGAGATCTACCAGAACTGCAACGTGTTCAACGACGGCGCCTTCGAGCAGGTGACCGCTCGCGAGGTGCGAGCCGAGATGCTCATCCCGCTGGTCCACGGCCAACCCGTCCGCTTCGGAGCCGAGGGTGAGCGGTGCGTGACCGTCGACCGTCAGGGCCGGGCCCTCATCGCCGCGGTGGCCGACGTCGGCGAGGACGCCATCTTGGTGCATGACGAGAAGCGGGATGAGCCCGGCCTGGCCTTCATGCTCTCCCGCCTGGCTCGCGGGCCGCACGAGCCCACCCCCGTCGGAGTGTTCCGGGCCGTCGACCGTCCCGATTACGGCTCGCTCGTCGAGCGGCAGATGCTCGACGCGCAGCGACGGCAGGGGCCGGGTGACCTGGCCGGCCTGCTGTCGGGCGGCACCACCTGGCAGGTCTGATCGATCGCCACGACCCTCTGGTATCGGAAACGGACGCAGATCGGTACGGTTCCGATACCAGAACCCGGGGACAGGTCGACCATGCAGGAGGTCTACCCAGTCGGGGCCAACTCCACGTCGAGCGCGAGGGTGAGGCACCGGCACGCACCGCCCGCCTTGAGGAACTCGCCCACCTGGTGGACGGCCACGTCGAAGCCCCACGCCTCCAGCTGCCGCCCGACGCGGGGCGGGCACGACGGCATGTGCACGGTGGTGCCCACCACCACCGAGTTGGCGCAGAACGCCAGCGCCTCGTCATCCTCCAGTACCAGCGGCTCGGGCACGAGGGCCTCGACCACCCGGGACCCGTAGCGGTCCCAACCCAAGGGGGCCACGATGGCCCGGCGGTCATCGAGGGGGCAGAACGTGAGATCGAGGTGATACAGCCTCGGGTCGATCAGCTCGACCGATCGCACAGGGGCCCCGATCGCGCGAGAGAGGGCGGCGTGGGACGACACGTCGGAGCGGCTCCGGTAGCCGGACAGCACCACGCCGGCGAAGGGCAGGGCATCGCCCGCCCCCTCGTGCGCCCCCCCGCCGGGCAGTGGCGCCACCGAGTACCCGTTGGCCTCGAACCAGGCCACGTCGTACGCCAGCTCCTGCTGGCGCTCGGGGTGGCGGAACCGGGCCGGCACGTACGTTGTACCGCTGACCACCCCGGCGTTGGCGGTGAACACCAGATCGGGCAGCCCGTCCACCGGGTCGAGCCTCTCGATGGTGGCGCCCGATTCGCTCAAGCCGGCGCACAGTCCGTCCCACTGGGTCCGTGCCGCCTCTGGGTCGACACCCACCTCGGTGTGCATCCACGAGTTGATCTCGTAGAGGACGTCGAAGTGCTCGGGCGGGCACATCAGGTACCGCCGCCCCCAGGCGAGCGCGGTCACCCGGTCACGCCGGTTGGCCGCACAACTCGCTGCAGAGGCCCTCGACGAAGAGGCCCACATCGGTGACGATGCCGAGGGCCTGGTGGCTTCCCCGGTCGGCCAACTTGGTGACGACGGCCTGGTTGATGTCGACGCAGAACGTCTCCACGCCCGACGCCAGGCAGTTGCCGGTGGCGATGGCATGGAGCGTGGATGCCAGCATCAGGGCCACACCGACACCGGGGAGGAGATAGCGCATGGCGTCGGCCGCCTCGACCACGTTGGGGTACACGTCGGGGAGGGGGCCGTCGTCGCGGATCGACCCGCCGAGCACGAACGGAACGCCCTTGGTGACGCACTCGTACATCACCCCCCCGTCGATGTAGCCGGCCTCGACCGCGGCGGCGATGGACCCGTAGCGTCGCACCTCGTTGATGACCCGCAGGTGGTTGGCGTGCCCGCCCTCGGCCGACGTGCCCGCGTGGATCGAGACGCCGAGCGACGTGCCCATGACGTTGGACTCGATGTCGTGGGCGGCGAAGCCGTTGCCGGCGAACAGCACGTCGATCCAGCCCTCGCGCACCATGCGGGCAACCGCAGCGGCCGCCCCGGTGTGGATCACAGCCGGCCCGCACACGGCCAGCACCTTGGTCCCGGCGGCCCGGTGCAGGCGGAGGCGGGCGGCCACATCGGCCACGAGGAGGCCCTTGGGCTTCTCGGACGAGACCTCGGAGCTCATGAACTCGAACGGGTTGGCGCCACGGGGACGAGACGGTGGCGTAACCCGGATGCCGTCGTTGCCCACCACCACCATGTCGCCTACCCGTACCCGGTGCATGGGGGCGGTACGGGCCCGACCTTCCGGCGTCACGATCAGCCCGCAGTCCATCTCCGGGTTCTCGACCTCGACCCAGCGCCCCGCCATGCGCACGGCGGTGGGCAGGTTGGTGGTCGAGTAGAAGCCGGGCGGGAGCACGCCATCGCGGTCGGCGGCCAGGAGCTCGGCGTCGACGGTGACCACCCGGTTGGCCCCGTGGGCCTGCAGCTCCACCAGCAGCGACGACAGGGCGTCGTCGTCCGGCGCGGTCACCTCCAGCCGGGCCCTGCTGGGGTCGGTGTTGGTGCGGCCGATCTGCACGTCGACCACCCGGTAGTCGGCCCCGGCGCCGAGGATCACGTCCATCACCTTGGCCAGGATCAGCGAGTCGATGATGTGGCCCTCGACCTCCACCACCTCAGTGGCGGTCACGACGGGCCGGCCTTGGCGTCTGCCGCCTCGTCTGCCGCCTCGCCGTTGGTGCGCCCGCCCTCGAGCGCTCCGTCGGCCCCGGCCGGCAAGAGGTTGGCGCCGGCCTCGCTCACCGGCACTTGTTCCTCACCGATGGTGGGCTCGTCCTTCGGTCTTCCCCGCCGCTCGTCGTAGACGTCGCGCCCGAGCACCTGGATGATGCCGGCCACCGGGATGGCGAGGAGGGCCCCGAGGAGGCCGGTGAGCTCCACGCCGATCAACACGGCGACCAGGACCACGAGCGGGTTGAGGTCCACCGTCTTCGACATGATCGTCACCTGGAGCACGTGGTTCTCGAACTGCTGGTAGGCAACGAAGAACACCATGGTGGCGATGCCCTGCGGGGTCGAGTTGAGGAAGGCGACCAGCACGGCCGGGACGGCGCCGAGGGTGGCGCCCACCAGGGGGATCAGATCGGCGAAGGCGACCCACAGGGCCAGCACCGTGCGGAACGGCACGTCGGCCACCCACAGGAACGCGAACGTGAACGTGCCGGCGATCACGCTGATGAGCAGGTTGCCGGCCACATAGCCGGTGACCGCCTTGGCGCAGTCGGCCGCCACGTGACGGACGCGGTCGGCGGTCGGTGGCGAGAGTGCGCCCAGGCCGGTGCGCATCATCTTGGGCCCGGACAGGAGCATGAGGATGGTGAGCACGAAGATGGTGAGGGCGGCGGCCACCGCGTTGCCGACTCCCTTCAAGATGTCGAGGCTGTTGGTGCCGAGGTTGCTGAACGCCTTCTGAAAGTCGTTGCGGTGGTCCTCGATCCGCTTGTCGAGCTTGTACTTCCGCACCACGCCGCCGAGCGGCCCGCGGCCCGCTTTGGCGTCCTCGACGTAGCGCGGGAAGTTGTTGGCGAACTGCTGCGACTGGTCGACGATGGGTGTGATGAAGGTGTAGAGGAGGCCGCCGAGCGCCCCCAGCACGGTGAGGATGACGAGGACGGTGGCGATCGACCGCCGGACTTTCACCTTGTGCTCGAAGAAGTCGACCGGCGGGCCGAGGACGATGGCGAAGAATCCGGCGATCACCAGCCAGATGAGGACCTTTGCTACCGACTTGACCACGGCGATGCCGGCCAGGGTGAGGACGACGGAGCCGATGGTGGCCCAGATGGTGCGCCAGGGCACCGGTGTGCGGTTGGGCCCCACGCGCTGCTGCGACATCGCCAGTCAGCGTACCCAGGGGGTAACCTCCGCCCCGCCATGGGCCAACCGATCGTGGTCTTGCAGAAACCGTCATCGACCAAGGGCGTCCTGCGCTTCGAGATCAACCGCAGCCTCACGGGGATGGGGCACGAGGCGTATGCCGGCGCGGCCGCCGCCATCGGCAACCGGCCCCCCGACGTGCTGGCCCGGCGCCTGTTCGAACACGGTGGTGTCGACGCCGTTCACGTGTTCTCCAACATGATCACGGTGGAGCTGTCCAAGGGTGAGTCGGGGACGGGGATGCGTGAGCTCATCGAGGAGCTGTTCATCCACTACCGCGACGGCGTGCTGCCCAGCATCCCCTGACACCGTGAGCTACGACGCGTGGTCGGCGGTGCTCGAGCGCCTCGATGACGCGGCCAAGATCACCGACCTCGACCCCGACATCCATCGGATGCTGCGTACGCCCCGGCGGGTGCTGGAGGTGGCGGTGCCCGTCCGCATGGACGACGGCCGCGTCGAGGTCTTCACCGGCTGGCGGGTGCACCACGACACCACTCGGGGCCCCGGGAAGGGCGGCATCCGCTTCCACCCCGACCTCGACGTCCACGAGGTGACGGCGCTGGCGGCCGACATGACGTTCAAGACGGCGGTGGCCAACCTGCCCTTCGGCGGGGCCAAGGGCGGCGTGCGGTGCGACCCCACCGTGATGTCGTTGGGCGAGCTGGAGCGGCTCACCCGCCGCTACGCGCTGGAGGTCTCACCCCTCCTCGGCCCCGACCGCGACGTGCCGGCGCCCGACGTGAACACCGACGGCCGGGTGATGGCCTGGCTCATGGACACCCTCGCCATGATGCACGGGGGCGAGCTGCTGGCTGGCACGGTCACCGGCAAGCCACTGTCGGTGGGCGGTACCCGGGCCCACGCTGGGGCCACGTCGTCGGGCGTGGTGATGTGCGCCAGGGCCGCTTTCGCGGCCCTGGGCCTGCCGCTGGCCGGGAGCAGGGCCGTTATCCAGGGCTTCGGCAAGGTGGGCGGCCCGCTGGTGTTCCTGCTGTCGTCGGCCGGAATGCGGGTGGTGGCGGTGAGCGACATCGGCGGCGCCGTGTGCAACCCGGGCGGGCTCGACCCGTCGGCCCTGTCGGATCACGTGGCCCGCACCGGCACGGTGGCCGGCTTCGAGCGGGCGGACCCGCTCCACCCCGACGACCTGTGGGCGGTCGACAGCGAGCTGGTGGTGCCGGCCGCCCTCTCCGGGGTCATCGATGCCCGGGTGGCGGCCAAGCTGTCCACCAAGGTCGTGGTGGAGGCGGCCAACGGGCCCACCACGCCGGACGCCGACCCCGTGCTCGACCAGCGGGGCATCGTGGTTGTACCCGACATCCTGGCCAATGCCGGCGGGGTCACCGCCTCCTACTTCGAGTGGGCCCAGGATCGCCAGGGCTTCGCATGGGACGAGGACACCGTCGCGCTCCGGCTGCGCACGTTCATGGATACGGCGTTCACGTCGGTGTGGGCCGGGGCCGACACGATGCAGGTGTCGCTGCGACGGGCCGCCTTCGCTCTGGCCGTGCAGCGCGTGGCCGATGCCATCTCCGCCCGGGGGCTGTTTCCCTAGCCTGGTGCCACGGCGTCATGGGGCGCTCCCGGTTGACGCTCTCGAACACACGTTCGATACTGGGACCACATGGCTCTCGCCCTCCCTTCCGCCGCCGTCCCCCCGGGGCTGGCCGGACTCCCCGAATCGGTCCGGCCCGTCTCGTTGGCCGGCGGTCGGGTGCTACCCGTGCTTCCGGCCCTGGTCGGGCTCCTACCCGGCGGCGGGTTGCGACGAGGGTCCACGGTGGCGGTGGCCGGGTCCACGTCGCTGGCCCTGGCCCTGCTGGCCGGGCCATCGGCCGCGGGCTCGTGGTGCGCGGCGGTCGGGCTGCCGTCGCTCGGCCTGCTGGCGGCGGCCGAGGTGGGCGTGGCCGTGGGCCGTCTGGCCCTGGTGGCGTCGCCGGGGGCCGACTGGGCGGCGGTCGTGGCCGCCCTGCTCGACGCTCTCGACGTGGTGGTGGTGCGCCTCCCCGACCGGGGGGTACGGGCGGCCGATGCCCGGCGCCTGGGCGCCCGGGCCCGGGAACGGGGCGCCGTGTTGGTGCCGCTCGGCCGGTGGGAGGGCGCCGACGTGCGCCTGTCCGTGGCCTCGTCGTCGTGGCAAGGGCTGGGCGAGGGGTCCGGCCACCTCCGGGCCCGGTTGGTCGAGGTGGTGGCCGAGGGCCGGGGCGCCGCCGCCCGCCCCCGACGGGCCCGCCTGTGGTTCCCGTCCGCCGATGGGGAGGTCGTCCCGGCCGTCGGCGGTTCGGGCGCCGGAGGTTCCTGCGGCGAGAAGGCCCGGTATCCGGGCCCCGGCGCCGCACCAAGCTTCCGGCGGACCTCCGCATGACCGTCGCCGGTCGTTCCTGCGGCGAGAAGGCCCGGTATCCGGGCCCCGGCACCGCGGGGACCTCTGGAGCCGGCGCGGGCGGCGGCGGGACCGGTGGTGGGGCGATCCGGACCCTGGTGGCGTGGGTGCCCGACTGGCCGGTGGTGGCGGCAGGGGTGCCCGCCGAAGTGGCGGCCGCCGTGGTGTTCTCCAACCGGGTGGTGGCCTGCTCGGCCGGGGCTCGGGCCGAGGGGGTGGTGCGGGGGATCCGCCGCCGGGAGGCGCAGGGGCGTTGCCCGGGGCTGGTGGTGCTCGGGCACGACCCCAGCCGGGACGCCCGCGCCTTCGAGCCGGTGGCGGGGGCCGTGGCCGCCTTCGCACCCCGGGTGGAGGTCCTCCGCCCGGGCGTGGTGGCGGTGGCCACCCTCGGTCCGTCCCGCTACTTCGGCGGCGACACCGCCCTCGCCGCCAAGGTCACCGACGCTGTCACCTCGACCCTCGCCGCCCAACGGGTGGGTGAAGCGGGGTCGGGGTGCGTGGTGGGGATCGCCGACGGGGCGTTCGCTGCAGGGCTGGCCGCCCGCCGGGGGACGGTCGTGGCTCCCGGGGGGTCGGCCGCCTTCCTGGCGCCCTTCCCCGTCGCCGCTCTCGACCAGCCCAACCTGGCCGGGCTGCTGGTGCGCCTCGGCCTGCGTACTCTGGGCGCCTTCGCCGCCCTGCCGGCCACCGACGTGCTGGCCCGCTTCGGCCCCGACGGCGCCCGAGCCCACCGCCAGGCCCGCGGCCTCGACGAACGTCCCCTTACCGGCCACGAGCCCCCGGCCGACTTCGCCGTGCAGGTCGAGCTCGACCCGCCCGCCCTTCGCGTGGACACCGCCGCCTTCGCGGCGAAGGCCCTGGCCGACGAGTTGCACCGCACCCTCGCCAAGCGGGGTCTCGCTTGCACCCGCGTCTGCATCGAGGCTGAGACCGAGCACGGCGAGCACCTGGCCCGGCTGTGGCGGTCCGACGGCGCGCTCACCCCGGCGGCCATGGCCGAGCGGGTCCGCTGGCAACTCGACGGGTGGCTGCACGCACCCGTGTCGTCGTCCGACCGCCCCACCGGCGGGATCTCGCTGCTGCGGCTGGCGCCCGACCAGGTCGTGCCCGACAACGGCCGCCAACAGGGGTTCTGGGGCGGCACCACCGAGACGGCCGAGCGGGCGGCCCGCGCCCTTGCCCGCGTCCAGGGCATGCTCGGCCCCGAAGCGGTGGTCACGGCCGTGCCCAGCGGGGGCCGCCATCCGGGCGAGCGGGTGACGCTGGTGCCCTGGGGCGACGAGCGGGAGCCGGTCCGCCCCGCCGACCGCCCCTGGCCCGGCCAGGTGCCGTCGCCGTCGCCGGCCACCGTGTTCGCCCCGCCGCTGGCGGCCGAGCTGGTGGCATCCTCCGGTGACCCGGTGGGGGTCACCGGCCGGGGAACTGTCACCGCGGCTCCGGCCCGGCTGTCGGTCGACGGCGGGCGGTGGGCGGCGGTGGCCAGCTGGGCCGGCCCGTGGCCCGCCGACGAGCGCTGGTGGGACACCGCCGCCCACCGTCGCCGGGCCCGCTTCCAGGTCGTGGCCGGCGACGCCGCCTGGCTGCTCGCCCTCGAGGGCGGCCGCTGGTGGGCCGAGGCCTCCTATGACTGAGACCCTATTGGCGGCAGGAATCGACCCCCTGGTGTCACATTCCGCCGCCAGAAGGCGCTCAGGTGGCAGCGGTCAGTGCTGTCCGTCGGGGCGGTGAGGGGCTATGGGCTGGCGCGACCCACCGATGCCGTGGTCCGAACTGGAACGCCGGCTGTCCGCGGGGCGGCCGGATCCCGTGCCGGAGGTGGCCAACGGGGGTGACAGCCCGGCGTGGTCGCGCAAGCGGCAGCCGTTCGAGCCGTCCGTCCCCGTCCGGCGGCCGGCCCTCACGCCCTACGCCGAGCTGCACTGCCACTCCAACTTCAGCTTCCTCGACGGGGCGTCGCACCCCGAGGAGCTGGCCGAGGAGGCGGCCCGCCTCGGTCTGGAAGCGCTGGCCCTCACCGACCACGACGGTATGTACGGCGTGGTGCGCTTCGCCGAGGCCGCCACCGCCGTGGGCGTGCCCACCGTCTTCGGTGCCGAGCTGAGCATCGGCCGCACCGCCGGAGAACCGGAGGACACGCGGGCGGGGAGCCGGCAGGGCGTTGCCGATCCCGAGGGGGCCCATCTGGTCGTCCTCGCCCGCGACGCCGAGGGCTACGGGCGCCTGTGCCGGGTCATCAGCGAGGCCCAGTTGGCCGGGAAGGAGAAAGGTCGGCCGCAGTTCTCCATGTCGGCGCTGTGCCAGGCGGCCGGCGGGCGCTGGCTGGTGCTCACCGGGTGTCGCAAGGGGGCGGTGCCGCGCGGCCTGGTCGACGAGGGGCCGCGGGTGGCGGCCCGGGCCCTCGCCGACCTTGTCACCTGCTTCGGCCGCGACAACGTGGCGGTTGAGCTCTGGGACCACGGCGACCCGCTCGACTCGGCCCGCAACGACGCCCTGGCCGACCTGGCCGTGCGGGCCGGGGTGGACCTGGTGGCCACCAACAACGTCCACTACGCCACCCCGGCCCGCCGGCCCCTGGCCACCGCCCTGGCCGCCGTGCGGGCCCGCCGGAGCCTCGACGAGATCGACGGCTGGCTCCCGCCCTCGGGCGCCGCCCACCTGCGCTCGGGCGCCGAGATGGCGGGCCGCCTGGCCCGTTACCCCGGCGTGGTGGAGCGGGCGGCCGAGATCGGCCGGGACTGCGCCTTCGACCTGCGCCTCGTCGCCCCCCGCCTGCCCGACTGGCCGGTGCCGCCCGGCCACACCGAGATGACCTGGCTGCGCCACCTCACGGCCGAGGGCGCCACCCGCCGCTACGGCTCGCCCGACAAGGAGCGGGTGCCGGGCGCCTACCGACAGATCGCCCACGAGCTCGACCTCATCGAACAGCTCGGCTTCGCCGGCTACTTCCTGATCGTCTGGGACATCGTCGAGTTCTGCCGCCGCTCGAACATCTACTGCCAGGGCCGGGGCAGCGCCGCCAACAGCGCCGTCTGTTACGCCCTCGGGATCACCAACGCCGACGCGGTGGCCCTGGGCCTGCTGTTCGAGCGCTTCCTGTCCCCCGCCCGCGACGGCCCCCCCGACATCGACGTCGACATCGAGTCCGACCGCCGGGAGGAGGCCATCCAGTACGTCTACGGGCGCTACGGCCGGGAGCGGGCGGCCCAGGTGGCCAACGTCATCACCTACCGCCCCAAGTCGGCGGTGCGCGACATGGCCAAGGCCCTCGGCCACTCACCGGGCCAGCAGGACGCCTGGTCCAAGCAGGTCGACGGCTGGGGCCCCCTCTCGCAGACCCGTGACCACGACATCCCCGCCCCGGTCATGGCGCTGGCCGCCCAGGTGCAGGGCTTCCCGCGCCACCTCGGCATCCACTCGGGGGGCATGGTGATCTGCGACCGCCCGGTGGTGGAGGTCGTCCCGGTGGAGTGGGGCCGCATGCCCGGGCGCACCGTGCTCCAGTGGGACAAGGACGACGCAGCGGCGGTTGGCCTGGTGAAGTTCGACCTGCTCGGCCTGGGCATGCTCACCGCCATCCACGAGGCGGTGGACCTGATCGCCGAGCACCGGGGCGTCACCGTCGACCTGACCGCCCTTCCCCAGGAGGACGAGGTCTACGACATGCTCTGCCGGGCCGACTCGGTGGGCGTGTTCCAGGTGGAGTCCCGGGCCCAGATGGCCACCCTGCCCCGCCTCAAGCCCCGCCACTTCTACGACCTGGTGGTGGAGGTCGCCCTCATCCGCCCCGGGCCCATCCAGGGCGGCTCGGTGCACCCCTACATCCGGCGGCGCAACGGCGAGGAGCCGGTGACGTACCTGCACCCGCTGCTGGAGCCGTCGCTCAAAAAGACGCTGGGTGTGCCGCTGTTCCAGGAGCAGCTCATGCAGATGGCCATCGACGTGGCCGGCTTCAGCGCCGCCGACGCCGACCAGCTCCGCCAGGCGATGGGCTCCAAGCGCAGCCACGCCCGCATGGAGGCGCTCAAGGACCGGCTCTACGCCGGCATGGCCGAGCGGGGGATCACCGGCGAGGTGGCCGACGCCATCCACGACAAGCTGGTGGCCTTCGCCAACTTCGGCTTCCCCGAGAGCCACTCGGTGAGCTTCGCCTACCTGGTGTACGCCAGCGCCTGGCTCAAGTACCACGAGCCGGCTGCCTTCTGCGCCGCCCTCCTCAACGCCCAGCCCATGGGCTTCTGGTCCCCCCAGACCCTGTGCGCGGACGCCCGCCGCCACGGCGTCACCATCCTCGGGCCCGATGTCAACGCCAGTGCCGCCAAGGCCACCCTCGAACCCGACTCCCGAGTAAATAAGGTCCGGAATCCGGACCTTATTTACTCGAAAGCGGATGGGGAGCAGCCGGCCGTGCGGCTCGGTACCGGGTTGGTGCGAACCATCGGGGAGGACCTGGCCCAGCGCATCGCCGCCGGCCGCCCGTACCGGGACATGGAGGACGTGGTGCGCCGGTGCGAGCTCACCGAGCCCCAGGTGGAGGCGCTCGCCACGGCCGGAGCCTTCGGCTGCTTCGCCCGCCCGTTCTCGCAGGCCGGGACTTCGCAGAGCGCAGTTTCGGCTTCCGGGAATGCCGACGGGCACCCCCTCGGCCGGCGGGAGGCGCTGTGGGCGGCCGGGGCGGTGAGCCAGTCCCGGCCCGGGCGGCTGGCTGGGGTGGTGACGGGCGAGTCGGCCCCACCCCTGCCGGGCATGACGCCCCGGGAGGTGGCGGCGTCGGACCTGTGGGCACTGGGGATGTCGCCCGACTCGTCACCCACCCAGTTCGCCCGGCCGGCCCTGGACCGGCTGGGGGTGGTCACCGCCGCCGGCCTGTTCGGCGCCGTGCCCGGCTCGCGGGTGCTGGTCGGCGGCGTGGTCACCCACCGCCAGCGCCCGGCCACGGCGTCGGGCATCACGTTCCTCAACCTGGAGGACGAGACCGGCCTGGTGAACGTGATCTGCTCGCCCGGCGTGTGGGCCCGCCACCGCCGAGTTGCCCGCTCCTGCCCTGCCCTTCTCATCAGGGGGACGTTGGAGCGGGTGGAGGGCGTGATCAACGTGGTGGCCGACCGCATCGAGCCGCTCGACCTCGCGTTCCCCACCCGTTCGCGAGACTTCCGCTGACCTTCGTTGACGCCGGGCGCCCGGCGGGGCCATCCTGACCCCCGGAAGCGACGCACCGGCCAAGATGTACGAGCCGGGACGCCCGGGGGCCGAGGAGCCGGCATGGACGACGACGGAGACGACCAGCGAACGGTGGCCGACGACCTCCGCTTCACCCAGGAGATGAAGGGCTCCGGCGGCCGGTCACCGGGCAAGCCGTCGGACCCCCACAAGGGCGACGCTGTGCCCGCTGCGGGCGTGGACTGATGGCCGGCTGCCCGCCCCGTCCCCGTACGGAGCGACCGGAGGACACCGGCTTCACCAGGCAGGAGATGACCCGCTGGCTGTCGCCCGCCCAGCTGGCCGGCACCGGTCTGCGGGTGCTGCTCTCGGGCATCTTCGGCACCTACGCCGACAAGCGGGAGTTCCAGGAGGGGAGACCATCGAGCCACTGCGACCTGTCGGCCGGGTCAGAGCTGTGGTTCGACTACGTGTCCGACCTGGGCGACGGGTTCAATCCCACCTACGCCCTCGCCACCCTGCTGGCAGAGGAGAAGCTCGACTTGTCGGCTCGTCCGGGCCGCGACGGGAGCGACACCTCCGGCGTGCCCACCGAGCGGGGGAGCCTGCTGGTGATGGGCGGCGACCAGGTCTACCCGGCGGCCGACATCGACCGGTACCGCAACCGCATGATCGGCCCCTACCGGGCGGCTCTGCCCTATACGGCCTCCGACCACCCGACGATCCTCGCCCTGCCCGGGAACCACGACTGGTACGACGGGCTCACCGCCTTCACCCGGGTCTTCTGCCAGGGCAACTGGATCGGCGGCTGGCAGACCACCCAGCGGCGGAGCTACTTCGCCGCCGCCCTGCCCCACCGCTGGTGGCTGCTGGGCATCGACATCCAGTTCGACACCTACATCGACGAACCCCAGCTGGAGTACTTCCGCGACGTCATCGGCCCCAAGCTGCAGCCGGGCGACTCGGTGATCCTGTGTTCGGCCAAGCCCAACTGGGTCGCGGCCAACGAGGACCAGCCCGATGCCTACGACACCCTCGACTACTTCCAGCGCACCGCTATCGAACCCACCGGGGCCGAGGTGCGCCTGAACCTCACCGGCGACACCCACCACTACGCCCGCTACCAGGAGACCTCGGGCGACGCCCAGATGATCACGGCCGGCGGCGGCGGCGCCTTCTTGTCGGCCGCCCACCACCTGCCCGAGCACCTCCTGCTCCCGCCGCCGAGGTCGCCGCACACCGGCAGGCGCACCAGGCCGCCCGCGTCGTTCGACCTGCAGACGAGCTACCCCACCCGCGCCGAATCGCGCCGAATCGCCCGCGGGGTGGTGACCCTTCCCCGCAAGAATCCGAGCTTCGTTGCCCTCATCGCCGTCGTCTACGTGCTCTACGCCTGGACCATCCAGTCCGGACTGCGCCAGCCGACCCAGAGCTTCTCGTCCGTCATGGCCGGGCTGTCGGTCACCGGCGTGGCCGCGGGGATGGCGCGCAGCCCCCTGGCCCTGGTCGTCACCGGGCTGCTCGTGCTCGGGCTGGCCGGGTTCACCAAGGCGGCGTCACGCAGCAAGAAGTGGGCTCTCGGGACACTCCACGCGCTCGCCCACCTGGTCACCGTGGTCCTCGTCATCCGGGCCGTGAGCCAGGTGCTCGACGGCATCCACGGGCTTCCCTACCTTGCCGGCTACCTGGTGCTCGTGGGCGCGGCGGGTGGCCTGCTCGGCAGCCTGGTGATGGCGGCCTACCTCTTCCTCGCCGACGAGCTGGCCGACTGCAACGCCAACGAGCTGTTCGCCGCCCAGCGCATCGAGGACTGGAAGAACTTCCTCCGGCTGCACATAGACGGCGACGGCACCCTCACCGTCTACCCGGTGAAGGTGCACCGGGTGCCGCGGAAATGGAAGCTGCGCACGGGGGGCAAGGACGACGACCCCTGGTTCGAGGCGGCAGCCGGCGGCCCGCCGCGACCAGTCCTCATCGAGGCGCCGATCCGCGTGCGCCCCGCCACCGCCCCGCCTCCGTGATGGCGCTCAGGGAGCGCCGGCACCGGCCGCCCGGTGGCGCCCGCCAAGGGTGTACCAGACCGTCGACACGACGAGCCACGCGCTGTTGACGACGATCCCGGCGGGGGTGCGCTTCGAGACGTAACCGGCGATGATGGCGGCCATCCCGAGGTGGTGGACGGCCAGCCAGCCCCATCGCCGCTCGCGTACCACGGGCACGAAACGGGCGATCACCGCCACGGCGGCGGGATAGCCGAACCCGAACAGGGCGATCTCCGCGGCGTCCATCGGGGGAAGCTACCCGCCGGTGGGCCCGGTGCTTTTTCGCCTGGGTTTTGCCGCCCGTACCCGGACGGGCCCGTGGGGAGACCTACACTGGCTGGTGACGAGAGGTCAGTGGGACGCGCTCGCCAGACGAGAAGAGATAATCGTGGCAACAGGTACCGTGAAGTTCTTCAACGCCGAGAAGGGCTTCGGCTTCATCTCCCGCGAGCAGGGCGACGACGTGTTCGTCCATTATTCGAACATCCAGGGCGGCGGCTACCGCTCGCTGGAGCAGGGCCAGCAGGTCGAGTTCGACGTCGCGCCGGGTCGCAAGGGCGAGGAAGCGCAGAACGTCCGGCCCATCTGAGCCGGGGGAACACGCCAGCTCCCGAGTCGGAAGGAGACCTGTCATGGCCGGTCAACGGAGCAGCTTCGGGAAGCTCCAGCGCGATCGCGACAAGAAGGCGAAGGCGGCCGCCAAGCGAAGCCGCCGCCAGGACGGTACCGAGGACCTGGCGGAGGACGGCGCTGCGGCGCCGGCTGCCGCCAACGGGCACCAGGTGCCCACCGCCGAACTGCTGGAACGGATCGCTGAGATCCACCAGCAGTTCGACGCGGGCACGATCAGCTACGAGTTGTTCGAGGAGACCAAAGCCGACCTCATGAGCCGGCTCCCGGTCGACTGAAGGCCGTCGCGCCCCGGTGAACGTCGCAGTCCTGGGCACCGGCGTCGTGGGCCGGACGCTCGCGACCAGGCTCGTGGCTCTGGGCCACGCCGTCACGATGGGCTCGCGCCGGGCGGGCAACGAGAAGGCAGCAGCGTGGGTGGCGTCGGCGGGTGACCTCGCTTCTGAGGGGTCGTTCGCAGATGCCGCCTCGGCTGCCGCCCTCGTCATCAACGCCACCGCCGGCGCCGGGTCGATCGAGGCGCTCACCGCCGCCGGCGCCGGAACCTCGCCGCCAAGGTGCTGGTCGATGTGGCGAACCCCCTCGACTTCTCCCACGGCATGCCGCCCACCCTGACGGTGTGCAACGGCGACAGCCTGGGCGAGCAGATCCAGCGCGCCTTTCCCGAGGCGCGGGTGGTGAAGTCGCTCAATACCGTGAACTGCGACGTGATGGTGGACCCGGGCATTGTCCCGGGTTCGCACACCATGTTCGTGGCCGGCAATGACGGCGGGGCGAAGTCCGAGGTCCGCGGGCTGCTGGAAAGCTTCGGATGGCCGCCCGGGGACGTGGTCGACCTCGGCGACATCACCGCGTCACGCGGGCTGGAGATGTACCTGCCGCTGTGGCTGCGTTTCTGGGGCGCTACCGGCACCGGTCATCTGAACGTGAAACTGGTCACCGGGCCGTAGGGCGGCCGCCCATTCGGGATTCGGCGTCAGCCGCGGGTGGCCTTCTTCGCCTTCTTGTCGGCGCGCTTCTCCTTCAACGACTTGCCCTGCTTCTTCTGCTGCGGTGGGGACGGTGCCTTATTGGCCATGAGCCCATGGTAGGGCCCGCCGCGCAGCGTCTGCTTTCAGGCTCCCGCGGCCTCGGCGGCAATAGCGGTGTCGTAGGTCCAGATATCGCCGGACGCCTTGACGTCGGAATCGAGCGAGCGTGCACGGCTGAACGTCTTCTCGACCTTCTTCCGCGCCGACGCCTCGTCGAATGCTTCAACAAGGAGCTTGGCTTCGATCTCCACCTGGAACGTGCGCTTCATCTTCGGCATACACGAAAGATATTGCACTGTCTGTGAAATCACCAATACTTGAGTCGGATTGACGCAAGAGTCCGACCGTTTCCCGGCGAATGTGGCGACGTGGCCGGCGCGATCGACGGCGTCAATGGCACCACCGGTCTGGTCAGGGATGTCGCCGGCGGCGTATTTCGATGGCGCGGACGACCACCCATACGTCGACGATGGTGAGGCCCAGCCGCTGGAAAAGGCCGTGCCTCGGACCGGCTGCGCTGGCCGCCAGGCAGACGGCGGCCGCCGCGCCGGCAGCCACGGAAAGGCGGGCCCAGCGACGCCGGCCCTGGTCGGCCAGTGGCGCGGCGGCCGCCAGCGGGACGGCCGCCAGGGTGACGTAGCCGAGTGCGGCGAAGACGCCGTGGACCGAGTCGCGGCCCGGCGACCCGAGCGGGGTGGCGGCCACCCCGAGGGTGGCCAGGCCGGTCGCGGTGGCGAACGCCCAGGCCGGGCCCCGCAGTGTGGGCCGCAGCGCAGCCCCGAACAGCCCCATGCCGGCGCCGTAGGTGAGGAAGCCGGCGGTCATGGCCGTCTGGGTCGCGGCGCCGCTCGCCGCAAGCCTGCTGATGGCGTCGGCCGTCGGCGAGTAACCGTCCGTGCGCGCCCCGAGCACCGACCATGCGGCGACGAAGACCACAGGGCCCACCACACCCCCGAGGGCGGCGGCGCGGCCGGCGGGGGACGGCCGGGCTCGCACGCCGGCAAGCTAACCTCGGTCGGGTGGCGCAGGGCCGGTCCCGATCGACGGCCGGCCCGCCCGCCGGGGAACCGGCGTCAACCGGGCGGATGATCGGGCGGGGCCTGCTGCGGCGCTGCCCGCGCTGCGGCGCAGGCCACGTGTTCAGGTCGTGGTTCGCGATGGTCGACCGCTGCCCCGGCTGTCGCCTGGAGTTCGAGCGGGAGAACGACTTCTTCCTGGGCGCCTACGTGATCAACCTCGGTGTCACCGAGGGCCTGTTGTTGCTGGGGCTGTTCGCCTACATCCTTGCGGCGGTGAACAACGACGGCCTCCCCGTGGCCCCCGTGGTGGCGGTGGCCCTGGTGCTCGCCGTGGTCGGGCCGCTCGCGTTCTTTCCCTTCTCCCGCACGATCTGGTCGGCCATCGACCTGGCCATGCGCCCCGTCCCGTTCGACGATCTGCCGGGTGACACGGGGCCGGTCGACGGTACGGTCCCGCCCGGCTGACCCTTTCCCTTGCCGTCTGGCGGCGGAATTGCGCCCCGGGGGGCGTGTTCCTGCCGCCAGAACCGGCCTCGGGGATCCGACCGTCGGTCAGGTCGGCCGGTCTGACCCGTCGGTCGGGGCGGCCGGTCTGACCCGTCGGTCGGGGCAGCCGGTCACGCCCGGGCCCCATCGTCTCGCCAGTCGCCGTCGCCCTCGGGCTGGGGCAGGGCCCGGCTGACCTGGCCGCAGCGTCCCAGGACGGCGGCCGCGTCGGCCGGCGTCAGGTCGCTCAGGTCGCAGTTCGGTGCGACGACCACCGCGTCCCAGTGGCCCTCGCCGAGGCCCAGGCGGCCCCACAGGCGGCGGGCGGGAGCGGCCAGCACGTCCACGTCGGCGCGGGTGCCCGGAGGCGGCGGCACGAGGCCGAGCACGAGCCCGGCGCCGGCCTCGATGGCTTCGCCCAGGTCCTCCTCCGGGATGGTCTCCAGCCGGGAGGCGCTGAAGGCCACGAACCCGGCGCCCGCCCGGCGCAGCATGCCGACGGGCGTGGCCGCCACGTCGCACCACACGCCGGCGTCAGGGCCGCCCGCCCGTAGGACCTCGGCCAACAGTTGCTCGGCCGGCGCCGGCTCCGGCACGGGCAGGCGACTCCACCCGCTGGCGGTCGGCACGTGGCCGGCCAGCACCGCCGGCAACAGCGGCTCGTTCACCTGGACGACGATCCTCTCCGCCTTCGGGAGCCGACCTCGCACGGCGGCCACGTGCTGGGCCACCGCCTCGGCCAGCGAACCGGCCAGGTCGGCGACGGCCCCCCGGTCGGCCAGCACCTTGTCCCCCCTCGCCAGCTCCAGGCACGCGGCCAGCGTCCACGGCCCCAGCAGCTGGAGCTTGACCGGACCGGGGTGGTTGCCCCCCGCCTCCTCCAGGCCGTCGAGGTCGCGCTCGAGCATCTCCCGGGCGTGGCGCTCGTCACCGCCCGGACGGCCCACCAGCCGCCACCGGCCGGCGTGTACGTCGACGTGCAGGTCCACGAGGAGGGCGGCGGTGCGGCCGATGGCCTCGGCGCCGGCGCCCCGTTCGGGCAGCTCGGGAAGGAAGGGCAACTCGGGGACCTCGCCGAAAACGGCCCGGGCCGCCTCGAACGGGTCCGTCCCGGGCATGGGCCCGAGGCCGGTGGCGCTGCCCGGCGCCCACGGACGCGTCCACTCGGGCATGGGCCGGAGGCTACGCCCCGATGGCCACCCGCAGGTCGGGCGAGACTGGCGCCCATGGACGACGTGCGGCTCGAGCTCGTACCCACCGGGGTGGCGGCCGGCGGCGACGCGCTGGCCCGTGACGCCGACGGGCGGGTCGTGTTCGTGGAGGGTGCCCTGCCGGGCGAGCGGGTGGCGGTGCGGATCACGGAGGCCCACAAGGACTACGCCCGGGCGGTGGCGGTCGAGGTCCTCGACCCGTCCCCCGACCGGGTGACGCCCCCGTGCCCCACGTTGGCCGCCGGCTGCGGCGGCTGCACGTGGCAGCACGTGACGCCGGCCGCCCAGTCCCGCCTGAAGGCAGCGATCGTCGTGGACGCCCTTCGCCGCATCGCCCGCCTGCCCGAGCCACCGGAACCGTCAGTGGTCGCCCTCGACGGGCTCGCCCTGCGCACCACCGCCCGCCTCTCCGTTTCGCCCACTGCCCGGGCCGGCCACCGGCCCCGCGGCGGGAAGGCAGGCGATGGGGCAGCGGCGGCCATCGAGACGGACACGTGCCTGGTCGTCCACCCGTTGTTGGAGGAGCTGGTCGTGCACGGCCGCTACGCCGGCGCCGGTGAGGTGGTCCTGCGGGCGGGGGTGGCGTCGGGGGAGCGGCTGGTGCGCCTCGACGTCCCCGTCCGGCAGGCGGCCGTCGAGGTTCCCGACGGCGTGGTGGTGGTGGGTGAAGGCCACAAGGGACCGGCGTTCGTCCACGAGGAGGTGGCCGGCCGGTGGTTCCGGGTGTCGGCCGACTCGTTCTTCCAGCCCGGCCCGGTGGCGGCGGCCGGGCTGGTGGCTGCTGTATCGGACGCGGCCGCCGACGCCCTCGGGCCGGGTGACCATCTGGTGGACGCCTACGCCGGCACCGGGCTGTTCGCGTCCGTGCTCGGTGCCGCCTGCGGCGCGCGCGTCACGGCGGTGGAGAGCGGGCGGTCGGCCGCGGCTGACGCCCGGGCCAACCTGGCCGACCTCGACGCCAAGGTGGTGGCCGTCGAGGTGGGCCGGTGGGACGCCGCTCGTGGCGGCCCGGCCGACCTGGTGGTGGCCGATCCCGCCCGTTCGGGGCTGGGCCGTCCGGGTGTGGCCGCCCTGGTCGCGGCCGGGGCGCCGAGGATGGTGGTGGTGAGCTGTGACCCGGCCTCGCTGGCGCGCGACACCGTCCTGCTCGGCGCGGCCGGCTACCGGCTCACGTCGGTGGCCCTGGTCGACGCCTTCCCCCACACCTTCCACGTCGAGGCGGTGGCGCGCTTCGACCGCTGACAGCGCGCGTGCCAGGCACCCGACGGCGGCCCCCAACGGGGTCAGCGGGTGAAGGTGCCAATGAGCCAGCCACCGGCCACCGCCGCCTTGCGGACGGCCCGCACGTTGTCGACCGGGCTGGCCGACGGGTCGATGGCTGGGCGCCGGCCCAGGGCGTAGACCTCGAAGTAGTAACGGTGCACGCCATCGCCGTCCGGCGGGCAGGGCCCGATGTAGGTGGGGTTGTCGGAGCTGCCTGGCAGCACCTCGGCGCCCGCCGGAGGATCCGCGCCCCGGAGGCCCTTCGACGCCGGATCGACGCCGAGCACCAGCCAGTGGACGAAGGTCCCGTCGGGCGCGCCGGGGTCCTCGATCACCAGGGCCAGCTCGGTGGCACCGTCGGGCACACCGGTCCACGCCAGCGGCGGCGGGACGTTCAGGCCCTCGCAGGAGAACCGCTCGGGCACGGCCCCGCCCGAGTCGAAGGCCGGGCTGGTGACGGTGATGCCGCGCGGCTCCTTCTCACCCGCCGCCAGCACGCTCGGGGCACCGTCACCGTGGGAGCATCCGGTGGCCACAAGGGCCGCGACGGCGACGGCGACGGCGGCCGCGCCGACCCGCCAGGGCGGCGCGTGGGTCGGTCCCGACATGGCCGACGAGGCTAGAGGCAGAGGCCGAGGCCGGGTGGGCGGGCGGGCGGGCGGCTACCTGGGTAGGTAGGCTGGCGGTTGTGGAGCGCCTGTCGGACGACGAGGTTTCCCAAGCGGCCGAGCGGCTGGGCTGGGAGCGCCAGGGCGACAAGTTGGTGAAGGTCGTGGAGCTGCGCGACTTCGGCGCGGCCATGGAGCTCGTGAACACGGTCGCCCAGCTGGCCGAGGCGGCGAACCACCATCCCGACATCTGTATCCGCTGGAACAAGGTCGAGCTGGCGTTGTGGACCCACACGGCCGGCGGCGTCACGTCGGCCGACGTCGAGATGGCCGGCGCCATCGAAGGCCTCCTCCCCTAGGGAGAGTCGGACCCATGCCGTTGCCGGCAGGCGCCGATGCGCCCCTCTTCACCCTCCCCGACGGCGAGGGGCAACCCCGCGGCTTGGCCGACATCACCGCCACCGGCCCGGCCCTGCTCGCCTTCTTCAAGACGAGCTGCCCCACCTGCCGGCTGGCCATGCCGGTGGTGGGCGAGTTGCAGCGACGGTACGGCGACGCCATCCCCGTGGTGGCCGTCACCCAGACCTCGATGGACACCACCAAGCCGTGGCTGGCCGAGAACGGGTTCGCCGGTGCGGTGCTCGACGACGAGCAGGACCGGTTCGCCGTGTCGCGCGCCTACGACGTCCAGGTGGTGCCCACCCTCGTGCTGGTGGACGGGGGCCGGGTGATGGCCACCACCGAGGGTTGGGACCGCGACCGGATGAACGGCTGGGCCGAGGACCTCGGCGGCCGGACCCGCCGCGACACGTCGCCGGTGAGCGCCGACGGTGACGGGCGCCCCGTGTTCAAGCCGGGCTGAGGGTCGAGGTCGCGCCACTAGGTCGGTGGCCCCCGGACGACAATGGCGGGTGCCGCCGCGTTCCGCCCGTACCCTGACCCTGGCGGCGGCACTGGTCGCAGCCGGGGCGTGCGGCGGTGGGGGCAACCGGTCGCCCGGGCCGGCGGCCACGACGGCACCGTCCGCAGCGTCCTCCATGCCGGCGGGGCCCGTGCCCGCGTCCTCCGTCACCACCACCGAGGCGGGGGACCCTCCGGCGGGATCGATCGTGGTGGCAGCGGCGGGCGACATCGCCTGCACGCCGGGCCTGGTCAACTCGGAGCGGCAATGCCGGATGGGGGCGACGGCCGAGGTGGTGGCCGCCGCCGACCCGGCCATGGTGCTCACCCTCGGCGACAACCAGTACGAGGACGGTTCGCTCGAGAACTTCCAGCGCTCGTACCAGGCGTCGTGGGGCCGGTTCAAGGCCAGGACCCATCCGAGCCCGGGCAACCACGAGTTCTCCGGGGGGAAGGCCCCCGGCTACTTCGCCTACTTCGGAGCCGCCGCCGGACCACCGGGAAAGGGCTGGTACAGCTTCGACGCCGGCGGCTGGCACCTGGTGTCCCTCAACTCCAACTGCACGGCCATCGGCGGTTGCGGTCCCGGTTCAGCGGAGTACGACTGGTTGAAGGCCGACCTGGCTGCGTCGGATGCACGTTGCACCCTCGCCTACTGGCACCACCCGCGGTTCTCGTCCGGCTACCACGGCAACGACGCCTCGGTCGGTCCCCTCTGGGAGTTGCTCGACGCCGCCGGGGCCGAGCTGGTGCTGTCGGGGCACGACCATCATTACGAGCGATTCGCCCCGCTGGCGCCGGATGGCACTCCCGACTCCGGTGGCATGCGCCAGTTCGTGGTGGGTACCGGCGGGCGCAGCCTCTACCCCACCCTGGTGGCCGAGACGGGCAGCGAGGTGCGCCGCTCGACCACCTACGGGGTCCTGCTGCTCACCCTGAGTCCCGACGGCTACCGGTGGCGCTTCGCTGCGGTGGCGGGTGATGACTTCACCGACAGCGGCCAGGGTGACTGCCACTAGAGGCCACTAGAGGCGACGGCCGCTGGGCGTCGTCCCTGCGGCAGGCGGCCCGGCTCCGCTCAGTAGCCTGACGCCTTGCCCGGTGCCGCCGCGCTCATCGCCATCCCCACCTATCACCTGCCCGCCGGCCGGGTGGTGGACTGGTCACGGGGCGGCTACGCCGTGCCCGAGGGCTACGTGGCCAGCCTCGACCGGGCCGGCGTGGGGTCGGTGCTGCTGCCGCCCTCGTCGGGCGTCGCTCCGGTGGACCTCCTTGCGCCCTTCTCGGGCCTGCTCCTCGCCGGTGGGGGCGACGTCGACCCCGCCCGGTACGGGGGCGGCCCGCCGCACCCGGCGGTGTACGGCGTGGATCCGGTCCGCGACGAGTTGGAGCTCGGACTGGTGTGGGCCGCCCTCGCCACCGGCCTTCCGACCTTCGCCATCTGCCGCGGGATGCAGGTGCTCAACGTGGCGTTGGGTGGCACGTTGCACCAGCACCTCCCGGCCCTGTCAGGCATGGACCTGCACGGCCACCCCACCGGGCAGACGTCGGTGCTGCACGACGTGAAGGTGGCGGCCGGCACCCGTCTGGCCGCGGCGTGTGGCACCGAGACGCTGCGCTGCACCTCGCACCATCACCAGGGCGTGGACCGCCTGGCCGAGGGCCTGGCGGCCGTTGCATGGAGCGGCGACGGGCTGGTGGAGGCGGTGGAGCCGGTCGGCCCCACGGACCGGTGGGTGGTGGGCGTGCAATGGCACCCGGAGATGACCTCGGCGGAGGACCCGGCCCAGCAGGCGATGTTCGACGAGTTCGCTGGGTTCGTCGGACGTCACCGAAAGAATCGTATCGCCCACTGGTAGTGGGAATAACGATCCTGTACGCTTTCCGGCGATGGCGGCAGGCGACATCCGCGACCGCCTAGTGGCCCTGCCCGGGGTCGTCGACTGCAACCTCACCGACGACGCCATCGTCATGGTCGCGGCGGCGGGTACCGACCTGCGCCTCGTGCGGGCCCGGGCCGAAGTCGTGTGCATCGGGGATCCGCGACCGGTGTCGGTCAGCGCTGCACCCGCGATGGTGCCCGCCGGCGCCGGTGTCTTCGGCCGACGCCCTCTCCGTGGGGTGGAGACCCCGACGGCTGTCGCCGCCGCCTCAGTGCTCGCCCTCGCCCTCATCGCCTTCCTCCCGGGAGCGGACGACCCGGGGCGGGCGGGTGGACCGGCGCCTGTCGAACTGGCCTCGGGGTCGGTCACCGTCCCGCCGGACCGGGTGGTGGCGGACCGTGTCCCGGCTCCGGCGCAGCCCGTCACCGCTGCGAGGCCGGCCTTCGGCAACGCCGTGCCACCCGGCCTCGGTGTGGCCGTGGGCTCGGTGAGCGCCGCCTCCAGGGCATCAAGGGGAGGCGTGGCTGCGGGATCGACGGCGAAGGCGCCGGCTACGGCGCCCGAAGCGGCCGCCGTTCCGGACAACGCATTGCCCCCCGAGTACGCCGCGCACCGTGACGGGCGAACCGAGGCGCCGGTGAGCCGCCCGCCGGTGGCTGAGTCGGCCGCTGCCCGGCCACCGGGCCCATCGGGGCGTGCCGCACCGCCGCCAGCCGCTGCGGCTGGTGGACCCGACGGCCCGGGGCCGGCCGATCACTCTGGTGGCCAAGGCCCCGTCCGTGGTCGCGACGTACGAGCCCAGCTTCCCGGCGGCCCGAAGCGGGGCGACCCGGGGGAGCGGGCCGGAAGGCCCTGAGCGGCCCGCACCGCTGGACGAGGCCGGTAGCGTTGGCGGCGATGACCGAGCGGTTGTGCCTCCTCAGCGTCCACGCCCATCCCGACGACGAGTCCTCAAAGGGGGCTGGCACGGTGGCCCGCTACGCCGCTGCCGGCGTCCACACGGTGCTCGTGTGCTGCACCGGCGGGGAGGAGGGCGAGATCCTCAACCCGGCGATGGACCGGCCCGAAGTGCGCGACAACCTGGCCGAGGTGCGCCGCCGGGAGCTGGAGCGGGCGGCCGAGGTGATCGGTTACCACGAGGTCGTGGAGCTCGGCTACCGCGACTCGGGGATGCCCGGCTCCGAGGCCAACGCCAGGCCCGAGTGCTTCGCCGCCGCCGACCTCGACGAGGCGGTGGGGCGCCTTGTGGCGGAGATCCGCCGTACCCGGCCCCACGTGGTGATCACCTACCACGAAGACCAGCAGGGCTACCCCCACCCGGACCACCTGCGCGTCCACGACATCTCGGTGCTGGCCTTCGACCGGGCCGCCGACCCGCTCGCCTACCCCGGCCTGGGTGAGCCTTGGCAGCCGTTCAAGCTCTATTACACGCTGTGGTCCCGCAAGCGGATGCTGGCCATCCACGAGAAGTTCCTGGAGCTCGGCTTGGAGTCGCCCTTCGGCGACCGCTGGCTCGACCGGCCGTCCAACGACGACCGCATAACCACCAGCATCGACATCTCCTCCCACGCCGCCGTCCGCCGCGAGGCCCTGTTGGCCCACGCCACCCAGATCGACCCCGAGTCCCCGTTCTGGTTCGGGCTGCCGCCCGAGGTGGCCAACTCCGTCCACCCCTACGACGAGTACGAGCTTGCCCGCAGCCTGGTCGACGCCCCCGTACCGGAGGACGACCTGTTCGCCGGGATCGGCGTGGCGAACGAGACGGGATCCGGCAACGGCGCCGGCGGCCGGGGGACGTCCGCCGCCAACCGGCGGTAGATTCGCCTCCCGCCCGCTCCCGCCGCCGGCCAGCCCGGCGCCACCCCAGGAGGCCCCATGGCCAAGTTCCTCAGCCAGGAATGGCTCGACGAGACCAGGAAGATGGCCGATGGCCAGCCCGAGCGCATGGGCGCCACCGCCCGACTGCAGTACGTGCTCACCACCGCACCCGACGGTGGCGAACTCCGGTACTACTGGGTCGTCGTCGACGGGAAGCTGCTGGAGAGCGGGCTGGGCGATCTGGAGGACGCCGAGATCACCCTCACCCTGTCCCATGCCGACGCGACCTTGATCCAGAAGGGTGAGCTCGACGCCAACGCCGCCTTCATGCAGGGCCGGGTCAAGGTCGCAGGCAACACGCCGAAGCTGATGGCGCTGCTTCCCGTGACCCAGTCGCCCGAGTACAAGCAGCTCCAGCGCGAGATCAACGAGGTCACCGAGTACTGATGACGCGAGCCGGCCTGCCGCGGGCGCGGCTGGACGGGAGCTTTCGCCGGGCGGCCACTATCGTCCGCAGGGAGGAACGGGCCCCGTGCCCGGCCCGGCGCCGGCCCGCCCGGTGCCGCGCGTCACGCCGTCCACGAGGAGCACAGGGTTGATGAGCAGGACCAGATCCAAGGCAGTCGGGTTCGTGGTGGCCGCAGCGCTGCTCAGCGGGGCGTGCAGCGGCAGCGGTGGCAGTTCCGGCTCGGCCACCACGACCACCGTGAAGTACGAAGCCGACATGGGGGTTGACTCGCCCGTCGCCGCCCTCCGGGCCAATCTCACCGCCTTGCTCGAGGAGCACGTCCTCCTCGTCGCCATCACCACCGACGCCAAGCTCGGTGGCGCCGACCCCGGCCCGCCGTCCGCCGTCCTCGACCGGAACTCGGCTGCTCTCGGGGCGGCGGTGACCGGCTTCTACGGTGAGCCGACCAGCTCCAGGTTCCTCGACGCCTGGCGGCGCCATGCAGCCGGCCTGGTGGCCTTCGCCGACGTCGCCGCGTCGACGGACAAGGCCGCGGTCGCGAAGGCCAAGGCCGGCCTCACCGCCATCGAGGCTGAGATCACCCAGATCCTGAACACGGCGAACCCGCAGCTCACGCCCGACGCGCTCGCCAAGTCGCAGGCTTCCTACGCGACGAAGGTGGAGGCGGCCATCACCGCCCAGGCCAAGAAGGACGCCGCCGCCGCCACCAAGGTGAAGGCGGCGGCCGACGAGATGGCCTCCACCGGGATCGTGCTCGCCGCCGGCATCGTGAAGCAGAAGAAGGACCTCTCCGGCAAGATCGACGCCATCAGCGCCGTGATGCGCACGTCGCTGACGGCCAAGCTGGAGGAGCACACCTACCTGGCCGGCATCGTCACCGCCGCCACCGTCGGAGGGGGGGACACGAAGGCCGCCGGCGAGGCGCTCGACGAGAACTCGGTGGAGCTGTCCCGGGCCATCGGCTCGGTGTACGGCGATGACGCCGCCAGCCGGTTCCTCCAGCTGTGGCGCCGGCACATCACCTTGTTCGTGGACTACACCAGAGCAGCCGCCGCCCACGACACGGCCAGGCGGGATGCAGCCCGGTCGGCCCTCGACGGCTACCGGGCCACGTTCGCCACCTTCCTCAACGACGCCAACCCGAACCTCAGCCGGACGGTGCTGGCCAAGGACCTGGGCGACCACATCGCCAGCCTCCTCGTGGCCATCGATGCCCAAGTTGCCAAGGACCCGGGCCAGGTCGCCAAGCTGCAGGACGCGGCCATGCACATGCCGGAGACCGGGCTGCTCATCGCCACCGGGATCGCCCAGCAGTTCCCGGCCAAGTTCGGCTAGCCACGGTCACCAAGCGATCGACGCCATCCAGCGGGGAGCCGGGCACCGAAGAAGGACCGGTGACGAGCGCGCTGCAGGAGATGAGCGACGGCGGTCTGGTGGTGGCCATCGCCCGCTACCGCGAGGACGCCCTGGCCGAGGCCTACCGGCGTCACGCCGGGGCGGTGTTCGCCCTGGCCAGGCGGGTGCTGGCCGACCTGACCACGGCCGAGGAGGTCGTGCAGGAGGTGTTCCTGCGGCTGTGGACCCAGCCCGACAAGTTCGACCCCGACAGGGGCTCGCTTCGCTCCTACCTGCTGGCCCAGACCCACGGCCGGTCAGTCGACCTGCTGCGGTCGGACACGTCCCGGCGCCGGCGGGAGGAGCGGGAAGCCCGCCAGACGGCGGAAGCCGGCTACGACCTCGAGCACGAGGTGTGGGACCTGACGGTGGCCGACCGGGTGAAGGAGGTGGTCGCCGTCCTGCCGGTGGCCGAGCGACGGGCCATCGAGCTGGCCTACTTCGGCGGGCACACGTACCGGGAGGTGGCCGTGCTGCTGGGTGAGCCCGAGGGCACGGTGAAGAGCAGGATCAGGTCGGGATTGCAGCGCATGCGCTCGGCGCTGAAGACGAGCGACCTGTCGGACCCAGGGGACGTCGCATGGAACTGACCCATCTGGAGATCGAGCAGCTGCTCGGGGTGTACGCCCTCGACGCGGTGAGCCCCGAGGAGTCCGACCTGGTGGAGGTCCACCTCCGGGACTGTCCCCGCTGCCGGGCCGAGGTGGCCGAGCACCGGGAGGTGGCCGCCTCCCTCGCCCACGTGGGGTCGTCAGCGCCCCCCGGCGTGTGGTCGCGCATCGCCGGCAGCCTGGAGGAGGCGCCGCCGAAGCTCGACCTGGCCAGGGTCATGTCCCTGCGAAGCCGCCCGGCCCGCCGGGGCATCCCACTGCGGATGGCGGCGGCGGCGGCCGCCATGGCGGCGGCCGTCATCGCCGTCCTCGGCGTCCAGGTGAGCCACCTCGACGGGCGCACCGACAAGCTGGCTGCCGCCCTCCAGGAGAACGGGCTGGACCGAGCCGTCCAGGCCGCGCTGTTCGACGAGAGCGCCAGGCGGGTCGACCTACGGTCCGACGATGGCGTGACGTTCGCCCAGGCGGTGGTGCGCGACAACGGCGACTCCTACCTGGTTCGTGACAGCCTGCCGAAGCTGGCGGACGACAAGACCTACCAGCTGTGGGGGATCGTGGCCGACCGGGCCGTGTCTCTGGGCGTCCTCGGCTCCGACCCGGACGTGTCCGCCTTCAAGATGGCGGGCGGTGGCGTGACGGCCCTGGCGCTCACCACCGAGCGTGCCGGTGGCGTGCCGGCGCCGACCATGACCCCCCTGGCGCGAGGGCTCCTGCCGATCGTGTAGCCGCTGGTCCATGCGCCCCGGTGGAGTCGCCACGCGTCCCTCCGTGTCGCCGCCGCGGCCTGCCGGCACCCGCGGCCGGCCAATCCCGTCTACCTCGGGCACTGGTGCCGCCCGTGTGGCGTTAGCCTCGAACCCCGTGGACGAGGACGCGGCGCCGGCATCGACGTCCGACCTCCTGCGGTGGAGCGAGGCCCTCTCCGCCGTGGCCCGCACCGCCCTGGGCTTCACCGAGAACCTCTACGAGCGGGAGCGCTTCCAGGAAGTGCTCAAGGTGGCGGCCGACATGCGGACCGCCGCCGGTCACCCGCTGTCGCCTGACGTCCTGGTGGACGAGTGGATGACGTCGGTGGGCGAGGGGGTGAGCGGCTATGTCACCCCGAAAGTGGCGGTGGGGGCCGTGGTGGGCAACGACCGGGGCGAGCTGCTGCTGGTGTGCCGGGCCGACTCCGGTGTGTGGCTCTACCCCACCGGGTGGGCGGACGTGGGGTACTCGGCGTCGGAGGTGGCGGTGAAGGAGGTGTGGGAGGAGACCGGCATCGACGTGGAGCCGGTGCGACTGCTCGCCGTCCTCGACGGACTCCGCCTCGGCTTCACGCGGATCCCGCTCTACTCGATCGTGTTCCACTGCCGGGCCCTCGGTGGCACGCTGAAGGCCCACCCGCTCGAGTGCCTCGACGTCGGGTGGTTCGCCGAGGACGCCATGCCGTCGCCCCTGGCCGGCGTCGACCGGTGGGGCGAGGCGGCGTTCGCCGCCATCCGGGGCGAGGACGTCGACGTCGTGTTCGACCTCCCCCGGCCGGCGCGGGCCGGCGAGTCCCCCGCCGTCTAGCCCCGCAGTTGGCGGAGGAGGTCGGCGATCACCGACACGTTGCCGGCCGTGCGCTCCCACGTGTCGCCGATGGCGCGGTGGTCGGCCAGGCCGGCCGCGTCGGGCGCCAGGCCCAGTGCCTCGGTGACGGCCCCCCGGAGCAACGGCGGCTCGGTCTCGTCGCCGTAGGCCGGGAAGGCCTCCAGGCCGTCCCACAGCGTCTCGGGTGGGGCAGCGGGAAGTCCCTCGCCGGCGAGGGCGAGGGCCACGGTGGGGAACAGGTCGTACGTGCCGAGGCCGGCCGGCCGACGGAACCCGGCCACAGGGTGCAGCCGCCACTCCAGGGCGATGCCGCCCGGCCCGTCGTCACGGATCCAGACCTGGGAACCGTTCACGTAGGCGTCGACCGGCTCGCCGAAACGCTCGTCGAGGGCCAGCACCAGCTCGGGCGTGATGCTCCACACGCAGGTGGGCACGAGGTGGTCGCCGGGCATCCCTTCGAGGCTAGGTGGCGGGGCGGCGAGGGGCCGAGGCTTCGCGCCTGCGAGTTCCCCGGGGGTGCCTTCCGGCGGCAGGATCCGACACCATGGCGCGGATTTCTGCCGCCAGAACGGCCGTCGGTTCAGCTGTTGCGCACGGCTTGTTGCTGGCGGACCTCGAAGTCGTCGATATGGCCCTCTGTGACCAGGCCGGAGAGCTGTTCCAGACAAGACCGATGTTTCGAAGCCCCGCCGAGGTGCACCAGATCGACCCTCTGTTGGCGGCGCTCACGCGGCGGGAGCGGGACTTACACGGCTGTCATACCCTTGAGGCTGTGGCGGCGCTGGAGCGTTTCTCGCCAATCACCCGCTCGTGGTTCACCTCGGCATTCGCCGCGCCCACGCCCGCCCAGGAGCAGGGCTGGGACGCCATCAGCCAGGGTCAGTCGGCCCTGATCCTGGCGCCCACCGGGTCCGGAAAGACGCTGGCCGCCTTCCTCTGGACGCTCGATCGCCTGCTCACCACGCCGCAGGTGCCGGACGGCGCCAAGAAGCGGTGCCGGGTCCTCTACGTCTCCCCGCTGAAAGCTCTCACCTACGACATCGAGCGCAACCTTCGGGCTCCCCTCGCCGGTCTGGCCCTGGAAGCGGAGCGGGCCGGCCTCGCTGCCCCGCACATCTCGGTGGCCACCCGCACCGGCGACACGCCCGCCCGTGACCGGCGCGACATCGCCCGCCACCCGCCCGACATCCTCATCACCACCCCCGAGTCCCTCTACCTGATGCTCACGTCGGCGGCATCGGAGGTGCTGGCCTCGGTGGAACACGTGATCGTCGACGAGATCCACGCCGTGGCCGCCACCAAGCGGGGCACCCATCTCGCCCTGTCGCTGGAGCGGCTCGAGCGTCTCATCGACAAGGCGGGCGGCAACCCGCCGCAGCGCATCGGCCTGTCGGCCACCCAGCGCCCCCTCGACGAGCTGGCCCGCTTTCTCGGTGGGCGAAGCCCCGATGGCACTGCCCGGCCGGTCACGGTGGTCGACACCGGCATCCGCAAGGCCCTCGACCTGCGGATCGTGGTCCCCGTGGAGGACATGGGTGAGCTGGGCAGGCCCGTCGTGCGCGACGAGGAGCTGGTGATGAGCGGCCCGGCCGCCGGCGACCCGGAGGTGCGCTCGTCCATCTGGCCGGCCATCCATCCGATCCTTCTCGACCTCGTCCGCCAGCACGTGTCGACCTTGATCTTCGTCAACTCCCGCCGCCTGGCCGAACGCCTGTCGGACCGGCTGAACGACCTGGCAGGCGAAGAGCTGGTGCGGGCCCACCACGGCTCGGTGGCGCGCGAGCAGCGCCTCGAGGTGGAGGACGCCCTCAAGGCGGGAAAGCTGCCGGCCCTCGTCGCCACGTCGTCGCTGGAGCTCGGCATCGACATGGGAGCGATCGACCTGGTCGTGCAGGTGGAGGCGCCGTCGTCGGTGGCCAGCGGCCTCCAACGCATCGGCCGGGCCGGCCACCAGGTGGGCGAGCCGTCCAAGGGCCGCATCTTCCCGAAGTTCCGGGGCGACCTCCTCGTGTCCGCGGTGGTGGCCCAGCGCATGGTGGACGGGCTCATCGAGGAGACCCGGGTTCCCCTCAACCCGCTCGACGTGCTGGCGCAGCAGATCGTCGCCATGGTGGCGGTGGAGGACCTCACCGTCGACGAGGTCGCCGCCGTGGTGTCCGGCGCCCAACCGTTCGCGAGCCTCAACCGGGAGGCGCTGGAGGGTGTGCTCGACATGTTGTCGGGCCGCTACCCGTCCGACGAGTTCGCCGAGCTCCGCCCCCGCCTGGTGTGGGACCGGGTGGCCGGCACGCTGCGGGCCCGACCCGGCGCCCGCATGCTGGCAGTCACCAGCGGCGGCACCATCCCCGACAGGGGCCTGTTCGGCGTGTTCACCCCAGAGGGATCCCGCGTGGGTGAGCTCGACGAGGAGATGGTCTACGAGTGCCGCGTGGGCGAGGCGTTCGTGCTCGGCGCCACCACCTGGCGCATACAGGAGATCTCCCGCGACCGGGTGGTCGTCACCCCTGCGCCGGGTGAGCCGGGGAAGATGCCGTTCTGGCACGGCGACAAGATCGGCCGTCCCTACGAACTGGGGCGGGCCATCGGCGCGTTCGTGCGCGAGGTGGGCGGCTGGACCGACGAGCGCCTGGCCGCCGAGTGCCGTCTCGACGAGCTGGCCGTGCGCAACCTCCGGGCTTATCTCGATGAGGAACGCGACGCCACCGGCGGCGTGTTGCCCACCGACCGCCAGGTCGTGGTGGAGCGCTTCCGCGACGAGTTGGGTGACTGGCGCATCTGCGTGCTGTCCTCCTTCGGCGCACGCGTCCATGCCCCGTGGGCGCTGGCCATCGAGGCCAAGATCCGCCGCCGCCTCGACGTCGAGGTGCACGCCGTGTGGTCCGACGACGGCATCGTCGTCCGCCTGCCCGAGGCCGACGACGCGCCCCCCGCCGACGCCGTGGTGCTCGACCCCGAGGAGATCGAGGAGCTGGTGGTGGGCGAGGTGGGCTCGTCGGCCCTGTTCGCCTCCCGCTTCCGGGAGAACGCGGCGCGGGCCCTGCTGCTGCCTCGACGCCGCCCGGGCGCCCGCACCCCGCTGTGGCAGCAGCGTCAGCGGGCCGCCGACCTGCTGGCGGTGGCGTCCAACTACGGCTCGTTCCCGATCCTGCTGGAGACGTACAGGGAGTGCCTGCGGGACGTGTTCGACCTGCCCGCCCTCGTGTCGCTCATGACCGACGTGCGGGCTCGCAAGGTGCGGGTCGTGGCCGTCGACACGCCGGTGCCGTCGCCCTTCGCCTCGTCCCTCGCCTTCTCCTACGTGGCCTCGTTCATGTACGAAGGCGACGCACCGCTGGCCGAGCGACGGGCCCAGGCCCTCACCCTCGACCGGCGCATGCTGGCCGAGCTGGTGGGCTCCGACGAGTTGCGGGAGCTGCTGGACGCGGGGGTCCTGGCCCAATTGGAGGCCGAGCTGCAGGCCCTCGACCCGAGCAGGTGGGCGGCCACCGCCGACGCCGCCCACGACCTGCTGCGCCGCCTGGGCGACCTGTCGGTGGAGGAGCTCGACGCCCGTTGCCGCGGGCACTTCTCGGCGACGTTGGTGAAGGACCGCCGCGCGCTGCAGGTGCGGGTCGCCGGGGAGCCGCGCCTGGTCGCGGCCGAGGACGCCGCCCGCTACCGCGACGCCCTCGGCGTGTCGCCGCCGCCGGGCGTACCCGACGCCTTTCTCGAGCCGGTGCCCGACGCCCTCACCCAACTGGTCCGTCGGTGGGCCCGCACCCACGGTCCGTTCCGGACGGGCGAGGCGGCCACGCGCTTCGGCGTGCCGTACGAGCTGGTGCGGGCCGAGCTGGCCGCGCTGGCCCGGTCCGGCACGGTCCTGCGGGGCGGGTTCCGGCCCGGTGGCAGCGAGCGGGAGTGGTGCGACGCCGAGGTGCTGCGCATGCTGCGCCAGCGGTCGCTGGCTGCCCTGCGCCGCGAGGTCGAGCCCACCGACGCAGCCGCCCTGGCCCGCTTCCTGCCGGCGTGGCAGGGCATCGGTGCCGAGTCCGGCGGCTCCGACCGCACCTTCGAGGTCGTGGCCCAGCTGCAGGGTGTGGCCATCCCGGCCAGCGTGCTGGAGGGTGACGTCCTGGCGGCCCGAGTGCGGGGCTACACCCCTCGCCATCTCGACGAGTTGCTGGCGGCCGGCGAGGTCATGTGGGTCGGAGCCGGGCCGCTCGGTCACGACGACGGCAAGGTGATGCTGCACCTGCGGGGTTCGACCCTGTCCCGGGTGGTGCCGGTGGGCGACCGGCCCGATGGCGAGGAGCACGACCGCATCCGTGACGTGCTGGCCGCCCGCGGCGCCTGCTTCTTCCGTGAGCTGGGTGGGGCCACCGACGCCGAGACCCTCGACGCCCTGTGGGACCTGGTGTGGGCAGGGGAGGTCACCAACGACTCGTTTGCCGCCGTGCGGGCGCTACGAGGCGGCGCCCGCAGGGGTGGCGCCAGGCGGACGTCAGGTGGCGGGCGGCCGCGTATGGGCAACCTGGCCGTCCTTGGCCCGCCCCGCGGCCAGGGCCGCTGGTCGTTGGTGGAGCGGGGCGGGGTCTCTCCCACCGAGGCGGCGGCAGCCCTGGCGGGCGCCCTGCTGGAGCGCCACGGCGTGCTCACCCGGGAGGCAGTGCGAGGCGAGGGCGTGCCCGGCGGCTTCGCCGGCGTGTACCCCGTACTGCGGGCCATGGAGGAGTCGGGCCGGGTCCGCCGTGGGTACTTCGTGGCCGGCCTGGGCGGCGCCCAGTTCGCCCTGCCCGGCGCCGTCGACCGCCTCCGCACGTCCCGCTCAGCGGCCGACGGCCGTGACGGTGGAGGCTCCACCACGGGCAACGGCCGTGTCGCCTGCCCGCCGGCCGTGCTGCTGGCCGCCACCGACCCGGCCAACGCCTACGGCCTGGCCCTCCCGTGGCCCGTCCCGGGCCCCCGCCGGGTGGCGGCCGCCTACGTCGTCCTCATCGACGGGCT
>Ga0307504_10000025_pt1 | contig 44106 bp, 36 predicted proteins | sample 19_S_MG_FD_194516 | JGI IMG/M metagenome (GOLD analysis project Ga0307504, IMG submission 194516) | Soil microbial communities from Populus trichocarpa stands in riparian zone in the Pacific Northwest, United States - 19_S | ecosystem: Environmental > Terrestrial > Soil > Riparian zone > Trees... | reverse complement strand
CGTCCGGTCGGACCGTGACGCCTCCGCCGCCGCGAACCCTCTCGCGTCCATCGACTCGGCCAGCAGGAGGGCCCGCTCGAGCGCGCTCTCGAGAATCGGGACGGCCAGGCGCACCAGCCGGCCCCGGCGCACGACGTGGCCGCCGGTCCGGGCCCGGTCGGCCTCCCGGACCCGGGCAACGGTCGCCACGGTCGCTGGCACGAAGGCGACCGCCACGGTGAGGATGAGCCCGGTCTCGTAGAACGCCCGCGGCGCCGACTGCACCAGCTGATGGTGGGACACCACCGCGTTGAAGGCGCCGAACACGGCCATGACACCCACCACCGCGAAGCTCTCCGCCGCCGCCTGGAGCACCACGGCCGGCTCCACCGGCCCACCCACCTGGAAGCCACCGAGCAGGCGGGGAAGGCTGAAATGGGGCGTGGTGAACAGGGCGTCCAGCCCTGTGTGGGTGGTGGCCGCGGTGAGCAGGACCCGCACGAGGCCGAACGCCGCGCCGACCCCCAACAGCAGCGGGAAGGCGCGGGCGAGGGGCGTGTCGAGAGTGTGGGCGGACACGACCAGGAAGGCCACGGCCACGACCAGGGCCACGTACACCGGGCTGGGCGCCAGCTCCACGCAGGCAGCGGCGGCGAGCGCCCACACCAGCCACGCCACGGAGTGGAACGGGTGCTCGGCGGTGCGGGTCATGGGGGCCATTGTGGACTCGCAGGGACGAGCGGCGTAGTGTCCGCCCCGGCAGAGGTCGCCGCCAGCTCGGATGCTGACGGTGTTCCCCTCTTCGGAGGGGGACGGGGGAAGTCGGTGAAAGGCCGACGCTGACCCGCAGCTGTGACCGGCCCCCGGGCCGGGAGCCAGGACGCCCGCCCCTGCACGCCGGATCCGACGGCGTCCGTGCACTGGCCGGCCCTCGTGGAACGGGGCCCAACGGAGGCAAGACCCATGTCCCGCCGTACTCCCGCCGTCATCGGCACCGTCCTCGGCGCCCTCGCGCTCGCCCTTCCGGTCCCCACCCTGCCCTGGATCCCCGCCCCTCCGGCCGGAGCGACGACCCTCTCGCTCGACCTCGCCAGGGCGACCGCCTTCATCAGGTCCGGGCAACAGGGCGACGGCGGCTTCGAGACGGCCGGCTTCCCGGGCTTCGAGACGCCCGACGCCATCCTGGCCCTGGCCGAGGCGGCCCAGACCGGTCCCACGTGGAACGCCACGACAGCCCGCACCGCGGTGGCGGGCGTCGTCCGCAACGCCAAGACGCCGCTGGACTACGTCGACGACCTGGCCGAGACCACCACGTCGGCCGGGCAGGCGGCCAAGCTCATCGTGCTCGTCGCCGCTCCGCTCGGGCTACCGGCCGCCGCCTTCAACCCCCAGGGCGACGCCGCCACCGACCTGGTCGCCAAGATGGACGCCGGTCGCAACGCCAACGGCTCCTTCGGCCCTCCGGGCACGTTCAACGCCACCCTCTATGCCGCCCTGGCCCACCCGCTCGTGGCCCGCTCCGTGCCTTCGGCCACACGCGACTTCATCCTCAACGCCCAGCAGGGCAATGGCGGATGGGGCTTTGCCGGCGACCCGAAGGGAACCGATGTCGACATCGACACCACCGGCCTCGCCCTCCAGGCCCTGGCCGCCGCCGGCGTCGATCCGCAGGGAGACGCGCTGCGCCGCGCAGTTGCCCTCCTCAAGGCCAGCCAGCTGCCCTCGGGTGGATGGGCGGCCTTCGGCGCCGAGGACCCCAACGCCACCGCCGTGGCCATCCTGGGCCTCACTGCGGTGGGCGAGAAGATCGACGCCTGCTGGGGCGCGGCCGGCGATGCACTGCCCGCCCGCCAGGCGGCCGACGGCCGGGTCACCAGCCCCAACGACTCTTTCGGCGTGAACACGTTCGCCACCTCCCAGGCCGTGCAGGCAGTGTCGCGGCGCTGGCTCCCCGTGCTCGGCCGCCCGGTGTACTGCCCCGACGACGGGTACCGCCTGGTCGCCTCCGACGGTGGTGTGTTCGCCGTCAGGTCGCCCTACTTCGGCTCCACCGGCGCCCTGAAGCTCAACCGGCCCATGGTGGGAATGGCGTCAACGCCAGGCGGCCAGGGCTACTGGCTGGTGGCGGCCGACGGCGGTGTGTTCGCGTTCGGTGACGCCCGCTTCCTCGGCTCCACCGGTGCGTCGACCTTGAACCAGCCGGTGGTCGGGATGGCGGCCACGCCGACCGGGCGGGGCTACTGGCTCGTCGCCCGCGACGGCGGCGTGTTCGCCTTCGGCGACGCCCGCTTCCTCGGGTCGACCGGCGCCCTCACCCTCAACAAGGCGGTGGTCGGCATGGCGTCCACACCATCCGGGCTGGGCTACTGGCTCGTCGCCCGCGACGGCGGCGTGTTCGCCTTCGGCGACGCCCGCTTCCTCGGGTCGACCGGCGCCCTCGCCCTCAACAAGGCGGTGGTCGGGATCGGCGCCACGCCGGACGGGCTGGGGTACTGGCTGGTGGCGGCCGACGCCGGCGTGTTCGCCTTCGGCGACGCCCGCTTCCTCGGCTCCTCCGCCGGCGGGGTCTTCTCCACCGTCGTCGGGATCCGCACCGGGCGCAGGGCCGACGGGTACGTCTACGCCGACTCGGAGGGGCGGGCCGTGGTCCAGGGCTCGAACGCCGCCGGCCCCTCCGACCGGCTGCGCCTCAATGCGCCGATCGTCGGCATCGCCGCGTAGTGGCATGCGGCGCCCCGCCGTCGCCGGGATCGCCCTCGTATGGCTGTCGCTCGCGAGCGGCGCGCCGCCCGCCGCGCTGGCGGTGGCCACCGCCGCCACCGCGGGGCAGGCAGCCGTCGAGCACCGGGCCGCCGTCATCGTCGACACCGGCGCCCGGGTGAAGTCGGTGTGCGTGCGGTTCCGCGAGGAGTCGATCAGCGGGGTGGAGGCCCTCGCCCTTGCCCAGGTCGACCCGGTGCTGCAGGCCTACTCGGGCAAGGGAGCGGCGGTGTGTGCGCTGTGCGGGGTCGGCTGCCCGGCCGGTGACTCCTGTCTCACCTGCAATCCGGACGGGAAGTTCTGGAGCTACAGCCGGGCGCCCGCCGGCACCGGCTCGCTGCTGACGTCGGGCGCAGGGGCGTCGAGCACGACCGTGCACGACGGGGACGTCGAGGGCTGGAAGTGGGCCCTCGGCGGCGCGCCCCCGTTCCAGACCGTCGAGCAGGTGTGCGGCGAGGCCACGGCGCCGTCCACCTCCCTGCCGGCGACGACGTCGCCGGCCCTTGCCACCACGGCGGCCGGGCCGGCGGCCACCGTGCCGGTCGTCACCGCCGCGCCGGCCACCACACGGGCACCCCCGCGGCCGACGACCACCGCTGCCCACCCAGGGTCGACGCCCGCCGGCGGCGGCGGCGCCCCCGCCGGCGATACCACCACCCCGTCGTCCCCCGCTACCGCCGGGGCCCCCGCCGCCGGGTCCAGTGGCCGCACCCCCGACCTCGCCGCGTCGCGCCGGGCGCACGACCGCGACGGAGGCGGGAAGTGGCCCGGACTGGCGGTGTTCGGTGTGGCGCTGGCCGGACTGACCGCCTGGGGCGTCCGGGCCGGGCAGGACCGCGCCCGACGCCGCAACTGAGCAGAACCTTCCGCCGGCGGCGGCGGTGATCCCGCCGCCTCAGCGGCCGGACGCGAACTGGGCCCGGGAGCCCTCGATCGCCTGGCGCACCACCTCCTCGACGTGCACCGGGTCGAGGCCGAGCGCGTGGCCGATGTGCACCGACCAGATCTCCGAGCGCACGTTGGTCTCGAAGTCGAGCTGACTCCTGATGTCGGCGCGGGACGACTGGCGGTTCTGGCTCACCATGACGAACGTGGACAAGAAGATGGCCTCGAGGCTCACGATCATCGTGAGCAGCCCGAAGGGGAACCGGTCGAACTCGAGCGAGGCGCCCAGGATCCCGATGTTCACGGCAACCCACGCCGCGAACCACAGCGAATGGATGTAGACGAACTTGAGGGACCCCGCGAACGACGTGACGCGGTCGGCGGCACGGTCCTGGGCCTGCAGGACAGCGTCGAGGAGGCCGCGTTCGTGGCGGGTCCCGTAGTGGCGGACCTCGAAGAGATTGCCGTCCTCGACACCGTCGGCCCGGTCGATGATCCGGCAGGCTGGGCAGCTGAGCGGGGCGTTCGTCTGCGACATGGTGCAAGTCTGGTACGGCCACCTGGCGCGCGCAGGGAGCCCCCGCTCCTTTCTCCCGGAGATTTACCTGCGCCTAACACACCGGCAAGGGTCAGCTGACCCTCCATTCCGTACCTTCGGGCCCATGCACACCACCCAGGTCTCGCACACCACCGCGGTCTCCGACCACCAGCACCGCCTGATCGCCCGATCGGCCGCCGTCGTGGGCCTCCTCGGCATCGCCTTGATCCACCTCCTCGACCTGCAGGGAAAGCTGCACGAGACGCCCTATCTGGGTGTCGCCTACATCGGCCTCATTGCAGCGACGATCGCGACCGCGGCCGCACTGGTGCGCCGGGACGACCGGCGTGCCTGGACGGCCGCCACCGCCCTGGCACTGCTCACCATCGTGGGCTACGCCGTCAACCGGACGATCGGCATGCCGGCGGCGACCGGGGACATCGGGAACTGGCTGGAGCCGCTCGGGCTCGCATCGCTGTTCGTCGAGTCCATCACGGCGGTGGTGAGCATCTACGGGCTGACCGAATCGGCAAGGCCCATGGTGACGGGGGGCCTCGGCATCCGCGCCGCCTGACGACCGACCGGCGGGTCCCGCACCCGTACGCTTCCAAGGTGCCCCGGGTTCTGGTGGTCGAGGACGACGACCCGATCATGCTCGCCCTCGTGCGGGCCCTCGAGCGCGACGGCCATGCCACCGTGCGCGCCAGCACCGGAGGACAGGCACTTGACCTTGCCGCCAATGAGCAGTTCGACCTCGTCCTGCTCGACCTCGGGCTGCCCGACATCGACGGCGTCACCGTGTGCCGGGAGCTGCGCCACCTCGACGCCGGTCTTCCCGTGCTCATGTTGACGGCCCGCGACGACGAGTTCGACGTCGTGCTCGGCCTCGACGCCGGTGCCGACGACTACGTCACCAAACCGTTCCGGATGGCGGAGCTGCTGGCACGGGTCCGGGCCCGCGTCCGGCGCCAGGCGGACAGCAGCCTCGCCGCCGGTGACGTCCGCGTCGACGTCGCCGCCCGGCGGGCCTGGCGTGGCCCCCAGGAACTCGACCTGTCGGCCAAGGAGTTCGACCTGTTGGTGCTCCTCGTCCGCAACGCCGGCTCGGTCGTGGTCCGCGAGCGCATCATGCAAGAGGTGTGGGACGCGAACTGGTTCGGCTCGACCCGCACGCTCGACGTCCATGTCTCGTCGTTGCGGCGCAAGCTCGGGGATGCGGCCGGCGACACCCAACTCCTCACGACCATCCGGGGCGTGGGCTTTCGATTCGAGCTCGGCTGAGTGCGGCGCCGCATCCTCATCGCCACGACCACCGTGGCCCTGGCCGCCATAGCCGTCTTCGGCGTGCCGCTGGCGCTGGTGGCCCAGCGGATCGTCCGTGACGACGCCCTCCGGCGACTCGACCGCGAGGCCGACGCCATCCTCTTCGCCATCGACAACGACGTCGAGCGGCGGGCGCCGGTCGACGCGGCGGCCATCGGCCGTGCCCTCCACCCGGGCCGCCGGGCGGAGGTGATCGACCCCGCCGGGCGCCGCACGGTGATGGGATCCGAGATCGTCGGCAGGAAGATCACCGCGGTCGTTCAGGCGGCGTCGGGGACGCGGGTACTCCTCACCGCCACCGCCCACGACAGCGACCGGCGCGCCCTCGCCGCCGTGGTGGTCGTGGGCGGCCTGGCGGCGGCGGGCGTCGTCGTCGCCGCCGTCCTGGCCAGCGTGGTGGCCGGTCGCCTGGCGCGTCCCATCGCCGGCCTCGGACAGGCGTCGCAGCGGCTGGGGGCCGGGGACTTCTCGGCCCGGGCGGCCCGGTCGGACATCCCCGAGGTCGACAAGGCGGCCGTCGCCCTCAACGCCACCGCCCAGCGGCTCGAGCACCTGATCGAGGCCGAACGGAGCTTCTCGGCGAACGCCTCCCACCAGCTACGCACGCCCCTCACGGCACTCCGGCTCCACGTCGAGGAACTGGCCGCCTCCAGCGATGAGGAGACGCGCCGGGGAGCGGACCTGGCGCTCACCGAAGCCGATCGCCTCGAACGCACCATCGTCGACCTGCTGGCCTTCGCCCGGCGGGGCCGGTTCGGCCCGGGCGAGCGCGTCGACGTCGCCGCCCTGCTCCGAGACCGCTCACCGTCGTGGAACACGCTGTTCGCCGGCAGGCACCGCCGGGTGGTGGTGACGAGTGACCCGGCGTGTGCCGCGTTCGGGTCCTCCGCCGCCTTGTCCCAAGCCCTCGACGCGGTGGTCGACAACTCGGCGCGCTACGGGCGGGGCACGACCACGGTCACGGCTTGCACGCAGAGGGGCCATGTCGAGATCGCCGTGTCCGACGAGGGGAACGGGATCCCGACAGGTGCCGAGCGCGACATCTTCGAACGCCACACGTCGTTCGCCGGCGGCACGGGCGTCGGACTGGCGCTCGCCCGCAGCCTGGTCGAGGCCGACGGTGGCCGCCTCGAGCTCCAGCACCCGCGCCCTCCCACCTTCCGCTTCCTGCTTCCGAGCGATCCTCCACCCGGGGGGCCGCCACGGTGACGGTGGGGCGCCAGTAGGCTGGGCGTCGTGTCTGACCTGGATCACTCCGACCTCGATCGCAACGTCGACCGTTGGCTCTCGGCCGTGGTGCAGTTGCGACCGGTCGAGGAGCGGGCGCCCAGCGACGAGTCGGTTGCTCCGCCCACCCCCAACATCGCCATCCCGGAGGGCATCCACATCGCCCCGGCCCCCGGCGAGGCCACCCGGGAGGTGAAGGTGCCGGTGGCCGTGGCCCAGGTGGCCCGCACCAAACAGTTCTTCGCCAACTCCGGCTTCGAGGTGCACGCCCCTGTGGGCAGCACGTTCTCGATCGGCGGGAAGCAGTCGGTCTTCGAGCGCTTCTTCGACGTGGAGCTCACCGTCGACGAGACCCAGCTGGGCAGCCCGGTCTCGACCGCTGCGGGTGAGCGGCACCTGGAGCTGGCCGCGCTGCCCGAGGAGTTCCAGGCCATCATCCAGTCGATCACCTTCCCCCCCGCCGTCCAGGTGCCGGGCCTGCCGCTGTAGGTTTCGCCGCGGAGCCGGAAGGTTCCTCGGCGAGTCTCGATCCGGCGGTCACGCGGGCGCGCTGCGCGTCGGCGCCCGGTCGATCAGGCTGGGGCGGTACTGCCTTCGCGCTCTTCGAGTTCCTCGACCGTCATGAGGACGGCTCTCGGCTTGGAGCCTTCGGAGGGGCCGACGACGCCGCGTTGCTCGAGCAGGTCCATGATGCGGCCGGCGCGGGCGAAGCCGACCCGGAGCTTGCGCTGGAGCATCGACGTGGACCCCAGCTGCGATCGCACGATCAGCTCCTGGGCGGCCGCCAGCATGCCCTCGTCGTCATCGTCGTCCGGCCGCGAGCCCGACCCCGGGCCTCCCTTGCCGGGCCCGCCGTCGGGCGTGTCGCCCTCCACGCCCTCCACGTAGCGAGGCTTGGCCTGGCGCACCCAGTGGGCCACCACCGCCCGCACCTCGTCCTCCCCCACCCACGGGCCCTGGATGCGGCGGGCCACGTTGGAGGATGCGGTGAGCAGCAGCATGTCGCCCTTGCCCACCAGGCGCTCGGCGCCGGGCTGGTCGAGGATCACCCTGCTGTCGGCCAGCGAGGACACGGCGAAGGCCAGGCGGGACGGCACGTTGGCCTTGATGACGCCGGTGATGACGTCGACCGAGGGGCGCTGGGTGGCGATCACCAGGTGGATGCCGAAGGCCCGGCCCATCTGCGCGATGCGGCAGATGGACTCCTCCACGTCCCGGGCGGCCACCATCATCAAGTCGTTGAGCTCGTCCACCACCACGAGGACGAACGCCAGCCGGTGGTGCTCGACGGCGGCGGGGATCCCAGGTGCCTGCTCCCTGGTGAGCTCGCCCCGGTCGTAGGCGGCGTTGTAGCCGGTGATGTCGCGCACGCCGACCTCGGCCAGCAGGTCGGTGCGCCGCTCCATCTCGGTGACCGCCCAGGCCAGCGCATTGGCCGCCTTGCGCGGGTTCACCACGACCGGCGTGAGCAGGTGGGGCAGCCCGTTGTACTGGCCGAGCTCCACCCGCTTGGGGTCCACCAGGATCATCCGCACCTGGTCGGGCGTGGCCCGCAGGAGGATCGACGTGAGGATCGAGTTGAGGCAGCTCGACTTGCCCGCCCCGGTGGCGCCGGCGATGAGGATGTGGGGCATGGAGGCGAGGCTCTCCATGACCGCCCGACCGGCGATGTCCCGGCCGATGGCCACCTCCAGCGGGTGGCGTGAGGCACGGGCCTCGGGCGACCCGAGCACGTCGCCCAACGAGACCAGCTGGCGGGTGACGTTGGGCACCTCCACGCCGATGGCCGACCGGCCGGGGATGGGCGCCAGCAGGCGGATGTCGGGCGCCGCCATGGCGTAGGCGATGTCCTTTTGAAGGCTGGTGACGCGGGCGACCTTCACGCCCGGGCCCAGCTCCAGCTCGTAGCGGGTGACGGTGGGGCCCACCGTCTTTCCCACCAGGCGCGTCTCCACGCCGTGGGCGGCCAGGGACTCCTCGAGCGTGCGGCCCCGGGCGTCGAGCACCCGGTGGTCGATCTCCTGGTTCTTGGCCCGCTTCAGCAGGGCCAGGGGCGGGAGCCGCCAGTGGGCGGCCTCGGCGGCCGGACCGAGGTCGATGGCCAGCTGGTCGGCCCTCTGGGCCGGTTCGTGGGGCACGTGCACGCCGAGGTCCGGTGCCGGCTCGCCGTCGGCGGCGTCGTGGACATCGTCGTCGGTGCCGGCGGCGTCGGGCAGCGGTTCGGGTTCGCCCGGCCCGCCGGCGCCGGCGGGCCGCCGGCGTGACGACGGGTGGCGCCCGGCGGTGGCCTCGAGCTCGCTGCTGCGGCCCAGGGTGGCCAACCAGCGCGCGGCCGGTGGGACGCGCCGGCCGGTGGCGGAGGCGGCGGCGGCGATCCGCTCGGCGGCGGCGCGCGCCGGCGTACGGGTGAGGACGAGTGCGGCCACCGCCGCCACGCTCGTGAGCACCAGGGCGGCGCCCCAGGGCGACAGCAGGGCCCGCAGCGGTCCGGCCACCGCCGCACCGAGGTAGCCGCCGGCCCCACGCAGGGCGTCGCCGCGCGCGTCGAGGCGGGGCGTGCCACCGAGCAGGTGGCCGAGACCGGCGCAGGCGACGACGGCCAGGGCGGACCCAACCACCGCCCGGCCGGGCTCGGCCCTCGGCCGGCCCCGCACGAGGGAGAAGCCCACGCCGGCCAGGCACGGCGGCACGAGGAAACGGGCCCAACCGAGTGCCACACCGGTGGAGGCGCCCAGGGCGCCCCCGGCCGGCCCGGCCAGGTCGGCGTAGATGCCGAGGGCGGCCAGCGCGCCGGCCACGAGGAGGGCGACACCCCACACGTCGTCCGCCTGGCGGCCGAGCGAACGGGCCAGCGCGACCCGTACCCACCTACCGGGCGACGGCCGGCGCCCGCCGGGCGGGCGGCGGGAGCCGGGCTTGCGCCTGGCGGCGGGGCGCGCCGCCGCACGAGGACGGCGTTTGGCCGGAGCACGCTTGGTCGTCGCCACAGTGGCAACAACAGTAACAGCAGCACCACCAGCCCCAGGTGACACGCCGGCCCCGGATCGGCAGGGGCCGCCTCCGGCGGGCTGTGTCACGACACCGTGGAGGAGCCGCCCGTGGCGGACCTTCTCAGACCTCCATCACCACCGGGACGATCATGGGCCGGCGCTTCGTGCGCTCCTGGATGAACTTGGCCAGCGACGAGCGCACGTGGCGCTTCATGACCTCGAAGTCGGTCCCGCCCTCAGCCATCGCCACGTCCTCCAACTTGGCCCGAACCACCTTGCGGGCCTCCTCGAGGAGGCCCTCGGCCTCGCGCTCGAACACCCAGCCCCGGGTGATGATCTCCGGTCCGGTGAGGACCTCGCCGGAGCGGGCGTCGACCGTCACCACCACCAGCACCACGCCCTCCTCGGCCAGCACCAGGCGGTCCCGGAGCACGCCGTGGCCCACGTCACCCACGATGCCGTCGACGTACAGGTACCCCGCCGGAACCTCGCCGGCGAAGTCCAGGCCCGAGTCGGTGAGCTCCACCACGTCGCCGTCCTCGGCCAGGAGCACCTTCTCCGTGGCCACACCCATCTTCATGGCCAGGCGGCTGTGATGGGTGAGGTGGCGGTACTCGCCGTGCACGGGGATGAAGTGCTCGGGGCGGGCGATGGCCAACAGGGTGCACAGCTCGCCCTGCATGGCGTGACCGCTCACGTGCACGTCGGCGATGCCCGAGTGGATCACCTCGGCGCCCCGGCGGTGCAGGCCGTCGATCACCTTGCCCACGTTCATCTCGTTGCCCGGGATGGCGTGGCTGCTGAGGACGACCAGGTCGCCCTCTCCCACGTGGAGGCGCTTGTTCTCGCCGGCGGCCATCAGGGCGAGGGCCGACATGGGCTCGCCCTGGGAGCCGGTGGAGATCACGCACACCCGCCGGGGGTCCAGGCTGGCGATCTTGTCGATGTCGACGATCGAGGCGTCGGGGATCTCCAGCAGGCCCATGTCCCGGGCCAGCGACACGTTCTTGGCCATGGACCGGCCGAGGGTGGCGATGGTGCGTCCGCTGGCGATGGCCGTCTCGGCCACCTGCTGGATCCGGTGGATGTGGCTGGCGAAGCAGGTGACGATGACCCGCTTGTCGGCGTTGTCGCGGAACAGGTCGCGCAGGGTCTCCCCCACCGACGACTCGCTGGCCGTGTAGCCGGGTTCTTCCGCGTTGGTGGAGTCGGACAGGAGCAGGCGGATGCCCCCATCGGACGAGATGGCGCCGATGCGGGCGAGATCGGTGATGCGCCCGTCGACGGGGGTGAGGTCGAGCTTGAAGTCGCCCGAGTGGAGGATGACGCCCTGAGGCGTGTGGAAGGCGGTGGCGAAGCCGTGGGGCACCGAGTGGGTGACGGGGATGAACTCCACGTCGAACGGCCCGATCATGCGCCGCTCGCCGTCACGGACGGCGATCAGCTGCGTGCGGTCGAGCACCCCCGCCTCCTCCAGGCGGTTGCGGGCGAGGCCGAGCGTGAGGGCCGACCCGTAGATCGGGAACGACAGCTCGCGCAGCAGGTACGAGAGCCCGCCGGCGTGGTCCTCGTGGCCGTGGGTGACGATGCAACCCTCGACCCGGTCGGCGTTCTGGCGCAGCCACGTGAAGTCGGGGAGCACCAGGTCGACTCCGGGCATCTCCAGGTCCGGGAACATGAGCCCGCAGTCGAGGAGCATGATGCGCCCCCCCAGTTCGACCGCGGCGCAGTTGCGGCCGATCTCGCCTAGGCCGCCGAGGAAGGTGATGCGTACCGGCTCAGCCATAGGGCGCCGGCGCATCCTCGCCAAGGCCGGCCAGCACCTCGCGGGCCCGGTCCTCCAGCCCGTCGGGCGCAGCGCCCATGGGCAGGCGGCACTCGCCCACCGGCAGGCCGAGCACCCGGAGCAGCGCCTTGGCCGGCACGGGGTTGGGGGCATCCTCGCCCGTCTCGTAGGCGAACGACGCCAGCATGGAGGCGTTGATGCGGCGCGCCTCCTCGACGTCGCCCTTCATGAAGGCGTCGAACATCCGCCCGTGCAGGCGCCCCGTCCAGTGGGTGGCCACCCCCACCGTGCCGACGGCGCCGACGGCGAGCAGCGCCAGGGTGACGCCGTCCTCGCCGCTGTAGAGCTCGAAGCCGCCTGGGGCCTCGGCGACCAGGCGGGCCGAGCCAGCCAGGTCACTGGTTGCGTCCTTCACTCCGACGATGGTGGGCACCTCTCGCGCGAGCCGCAGCAACGTGTCGTGGGCGATCTTGCGCCCGCTGCGGATGGGGATGTCGTAGAGCAGGACGGGGAGCGACGTGGCCCCCGCCACCGCCCGGAAATGGGCCTCGATCCCGGCCTGCGACGGCCGGTTGTAATAGGGCGTGACGGCGAGGATGCCCGCCGCGCCGACGGCGGCGGCGGCCTCGGCCATGAGTACCGAGTGGGCGGTGTCGTTGGTGCCGGCGCCGGCCACCACGGGCACGGTCACGGCCTCGATGGTCGCACGCCACAGGTCCTGGCGCTCGTCGTCGGTGAGCACCGGCGCCTCGCCGGTGGTGCCGGACACGACCAGGCCCTCGCTCCCGTTGTCGACCAACCAGCGGGCCAGCACGGCGACTGCGTCGAGGTCGAGGCGGCCGTCGGCGTCGAAGGGCGTGACCATGGCCGTGAGCACGGCGCCGAAACGCCCAGCGAGCCCGGTGGCAGCCATCGAGGCAGGCTACTGCAGGGTTGCCGGGCAACCTCCGGCGTCCCGGGCGCTCAGGAGCCTCCGGCCTGGCCGGCGGACAGCGCCGGCACCGGGGTCCGCTCCCCCACGTGTTCCACCAGGAACCGCACCTGTCGTGTCAGCTCCTCCCAATGCACCTCGGTGAGGGACACGAAGCTGGCCCCGGTCACCCGGCGCAGCTCCCGGAGCACGGGGCGGACCCGGTCGCCGCCATCGGCCGCAAGAGTGGTCTCGGCCACCAGACCCGTGAGCTCGCGCCCGTCCCGGCCCAGCTCACCGCCGGTGGAGGTCGCCGGCTCGAGCAGCCCGCCCGGGTCGCCCAGCAAGGCCAGCAGCGCGTCGGCCGGGAGCGGTCTCGACAGGAGGAACCCCTGGACCTCCTCGCACCCGTGCTGGTGCAGGCAGGCCAGCTGCTCGGCCGTCTCGACGCCCTCGGCCACGGTCGTCAGTTGGAGGCTGTGGGCCATGGCGACGATGGCGGCGACGATCGGGGCGTCGTCGGCCGACGAGGTGATCTCGGAGACGAACGACCGGTCGATCTTGAGCTTGTCGACCGGGAACGACCGCAGGCGGCTGAGCGACGACCAGCCCGTGCCGAAGTCGTCGATGGCCAACCGGACGCCCAGCGCCTTCAGCGTCTCGAGGGTCGGGATGATCGACGCCGCATCCTTCATCAGGGCGCCCTCGGTGATCTCCAGCACCAGGCTGGACGCCGGCAGGTGCGACTCGATGAGCGCCTTGCGGACCTCGTCCACCAGCCACGGGCTGGTGAGCTGGCGGGCGGCGACGTTGACGGCCATGGTGAAGGGCGGTTCGGTCGGGTACGCCAGCTGGAAGCGCCGGGCCTGGCGGCAGGCCTCGCCGAGCACCCACCGGCCCAGTTCGATGACCAAGCCGCTCTCCTCCGCCAACGGCACGAACTCGGCGGGCGGGATCATGCCCCGCTCGGCGTGCTGCCACCGGGCCAGCGCCTCGGCGCCCGAGATGCGCCCACCGGGCAACTCCACGACAGGCTGGTAGTGGAGGGACAGCTCTTGGCGGCGCAGGGCGTCGCGCAGCTCCGCCTCCAGCTCCACCCGCTCCAGGGCGGCGACGTGCATCTCCTTCTCGAAGACCTCGAAGGTCCCCTTGCCCCGCGACTTGGCCACGTACATGGCGAGGTCGGCGTTGCGCAGCAGTTCCTCGGCCGACAGCATCGACGGTGAGCCGACCGCCACCCCCACGCTCCCCTCCGTCACGATGGAGCGGCCGTCGATCTCGATCGGCGCCCGCAGGCGGTAGACGATGCGCTGGGCGACCACGGCGGGGCCTTCGAGATCGGCCCTCTCCAGCAGGACGGCGAACTCGTCACCGCCCATGCGGGCGACCGTGTCGCCCTCGCGTACGCAATCGACCAGCCGGTGCGCCACCTCGACGAGCAGGCGGTCGCCGGCATCGTGGCCGAGGCTGTCGTTCACCTGCTTGAACCCGTCGAGGTCCACCATCAGCACGGCCAGCAGCTCGGGCCGGCGCCTGGCACGGGCCATGGCGTGGTCGAGACGGTCACGGAACAGGGCCCGGTTGCCGAGGCCGGTGAGCGGGTCCTGCATGGCCTGGCGCCGCAGCTGCTCCTCCAGCGCCCACCGCTCTCCCACGTCGCGGCTGGTGAGCACGAAGCCGCGCACCGCGTCATCGGCCAGCAGGTTGCTGACGGTGATCTCCGCCTGGCAGAGCGACCCGTCGGCACGCCGCAGGCGGCTGGTGACGACCGTCGGCGCGGCCGGCGGTGGTGCCGTCGATCGGACCCGGGCCAGCGTCGCCTCGGCGTCCTCCGGAGCCAGCAGGTCGTGGAGCCGGCGCCCGACCAGGTCATCGGGGAAATGGCCCAACACCCGCTCCACCGACGCACTCTGGTAGCGGATCACCCCGCTGCCGTCCACGACGGTGAGCACCTCGGAGGCGTTCTGGGCGATGGACCCGAAGTGGCGGGCCTGGCGACGCAGCTCCTGGGTGCGGCGGCGCACCTTGGCCTCGAGCTCCTGGGTGAGCTGCAGGTTCTCCAGCTGGGCGGTGAGCTGGCGAGCCAGCAACAGGGCCAGGATCACACCGCCGTTGACGGCGAGGAAGGCGGGAGCGCCGCGGTCGAGGCGCCGGCCGACGGCCACGCTGACCGCCAGCATGATGGGCACGTAGGGCAGGCAGACCCCGAGGCGACCGGCAATGCGCGCCTCCCCCGTGAGAGGGGACGAGCTCGGACCGGACATCACGGCGGCCAGGCCCACGAGAAGGCACCCGGCCAGCCAGCTCGCCGACTGGGCCCACGGGGCGGTGTCGATGCCGGCCAGCTGCAGGTAGGCGAACGAGGTGTGCGCGGCGGCGAAGAGGCCGAGGCCCCAACCGAGCAGCCGCCACGGAAGCCGGGAGTCGGGTCGCGCCCGTCCTCCGGCCACCAGCACCAGCGAGGCCAGGACCACGTCGCCCAGCGGGTAGGCGAGGCCCAGGGCTCGCGCGTGCCCGTCGGGCGCCGTCCGGTAGAGCCCCTCGAGCACCAGCGCCCAGCTCACGAACAGCACCGAGGCGGCGATCAGCAGGGCGTCGAGCAGGGTCCGTACCCGGGCCTTGCTGGACACGGCGCCCTGGAGGAACGCCAGCAGGGCCAGCACCGGGAGCACGATCGCCATGGTCGACGCCACGTCGGGCGGAGCCGGTAGCGCCAGCGGGCCCGCGGTCAGCTCCCGGACGGCGGTCATCGCCTGGGAGACCACCCAGCAGGCGCTGGTCAGGGCGAACAGTGTCCACCCCCGCCGGGCTCCGCCCACCGTTCGGCGGGCGGCGGCCCGGCAGGCGAGGGTGGTGGCCATCGCGCCCATGGCCAGGCTTGCCCGCAGGGCGGCGTGGGTCAGCGTGGGCCCCCCGAACCCTGTCGCCGCCCACACGACGTGGCAGGCGACCAGCCCGGCGGCAGCGACCGGCCAGAGACGCCGGGACGCGCCGCCAGCGGGCGTCGCCCCGGCGACGCGCACTGCGGCGGAAGGTACTGACCTGGTCGCTATGGGATGGATGTCGGCAACTTGCGCAGTTTCCTGTTGGGGAACTCTCGCAGGCCCGCCCGGCGGCGACACCGCAGGCGCCGGCCCCACCTCAGTCGGACCCTGTTTCTCTACCCGGCTACCCGGGAGCGGGCCATTCAGGCGTTGCGCCCTCGGCGAGGGCGAACATGGCCTCGTGCTCCGGGTCCTCCCAGTGCTCGAAGCCGATGACGCCGAGCTCGCCGAAGCGCTCGCGGAGCCAGCCGTCGTTGGCGTCGAGGAGGCCCAGGCGCCGGCAGTTCGGCACGATCCGGGAGAACAGCATCGACTGGAACATGAGGCGCTCCGGTGCCTGCTGCACGAGGGGGGCGGCCACGGCCGGCGAGATACCCATGCGTTCGAAGACCTCCTGCTGGAGGAAGCGGTCCCGCATGCGCACCGCCGCCTCGAAGGCGAACTCCTGGCGCTCCTTCAGTTCGGCGTCGCTCAACCCGGCGTAGAAGTCATGGAGGCTGAGCACGCCGAAGGCGACGTGACGGGCCTCGTCGTTCATGATGTAGCGAAGCATCTGCTTGAGCAGCGGCTCGGTGCTGAGCTGCGAGATGAACCCGAAGGCAGCGAGGGCGAGACCCTCCACCATGATCTGCATGCCCAGGTAGGTCATGTCCCAGCGGCTGTCGGCGATGATGTCGTCGAGCAGCATCTTCAGGTGGGCGTTGATCGGGTAGTGGCCCGACAGCTTCTCGTCCAGGTAGCGGGCGAACACCTCCACGTGACGGGCCTCGTCCATCACCTGGGTGGCGGCGTAGTACTTGGCGTCGATCCACGGCACCGACTCCACGATCTTGGCCGTGCACACCAGGGCACCCTGCTCACCGTGGAGGAACTGCGACAGCGTCCAGTTCTGGCTCTCGATGCCGAACTCCAGCCACTCCTTGTCGCCCCACGAGGCCAGCGGCGTGGCGCTCACGTCGGCGTTGCCGCCGAGCAGGCTCTGGGCGGCGAAGTTGTTGTCCGCCACCACCTTCTCCTGGTCGACGTCGATGTCCCAGTCGAGGTCGGTCCTGGCATTCCACATCGAGATCTTCGACTTCTCGTAGAGGCGCTCGAGCTTGGGGCGGGCGCCCTTTTCGTAGTCCCACGTGAAGATGGCGTCGGCGTTGTCACGCACGGCATGGAGGGCTTCGTCCACGTCGGTGTTGGTGACCGACATGACCGCCTCCAGCTCGGACACCTCGCCGCCCCCGGGCCGCTGCTCGTCGGCTGTCGCCACGCGGTCGACGATACCGCCGTGGCCGTGGGATACGGACCGTCGCACGGCGGTAGCGTTCCGGCCTTGCACCAGACCCCCGCCGAGCGGCCGGCGCCCAGCCGGCGGACGCTGGCTCTCATCGTCGGGCCCATCCTGGCGGTGGTCGTGGTGGGCACGCTCGGGAACATGTTCCACCCCCAGCTGCTGAAGGACCACCCGCTGTGGCTGGTGGCCATGGAGCCGAGGAACCGGTTCCTCCTGCTGGTGGCGGCCAAGGTCGACTTCGTCCCCTTCCTGGTCGTGGCCACGGTGCGACGGCTCATCTCCGACCCCCTGTTCTTCCTCCTGGGCGCCCTGTACGGCGACGCCGGCGTGCGATGGGTGGAGCGCCGGCTGGGCGACCACGTGGGCATCGTGCGGGCCATCGAGCGAGGCTTCTCCAAGGCGGCGCCGGCGATGGTGTTCCTGTTCCCCGGGGCCGTCGTGTGCGTCCTGGCGGGGGCGACGGGCATGCGGATGGTCACGTTCCTCGTCCTCAACCTGGCCGGAACGGTTGCGGCCGTCACCGTGCTCTACCGCTTCGCCGAGGTGTTCGACGGCCCGCTCGGCGCCGTCAACCGCTTCTACGCCGACAATGCCAAGGTCCTCACGGTGCTGTCGGTGGTGGTCACCCTGGTGTGGTTGTGGGATCAGCGCCGCCGTGGCAGGTCCGGGCTCCGGGCGATAGGCACCATCGAAAAGGAGCTCGACGAGGCCACCGGAAACCGCTCCGGCCAGAAGGCCGGCAACGGTCGGGACGCCACATGAGCCCCGAAGCACCCGCTGGGAAGCCGACGCAGGAGCCGGCCGAGGAGCGGCCGTCGTACAGCCGCAGGTCGCTCTACCTGCTGCTCACGCCGATCATCGTGCTCACGGCCGTCGCGTACGTGGGCGACGCGCTCTCGCCCACCCTGGTGAACAGCCACCCCGTGTGGCTCATCCTCATGAACACTCGCAAGCGCTATCTGGCCCTCACCTCCACCAGGATCGACCCCGTGACGTTCTTCGTGGTCGGAGTGGGCCGACAGATGATCGCCGATCCGCTCTACTTCGTCCTCGGCCGCCGCTATGGCGACGCGGGCGTACGGTGGCTGGAGCGCAAGTTGGGCGACGGGGCGGCCGGCGTCACAATGTTCGAGGGGTGGTTCAAGAAGGCCGCCTACCCGATGGTGGCCATCGCCCCCAACGCCATCATCTCGGTCCTGGCGGGCGCGTCGAAGATGAAGGCCAGCGTCTTCCTGGCGCTGAACCTGGGCGGCACCATCGTCACGATCATCATCCTCCGGCTCTTCGGGGACGTGTTCTCCGGGCCGCTCGACGCCGTGCTCGGCTTTCTCCGCCGTTATCAATGGCCTCTTACGGCCGCGTCGATCGTGCTCGTCGTGGTGCAGGTCGTCATGAGCCGCAAGAGCGGCAAGTCGGAGCTGGAGTCGGTGGCGTCCATCGAGCGCGAGCTCGATGAGGCGAAGGCCGAGCAGGCCCGCCGCCACTCCGTCGCCGACGAGTCGAGCGCCGGGGAGCCGGCCGCCGACGCCGAGTAGCCCTTCCTGCGGCAGGAGGGCCCGGAAACCGGACTCTCCTGCCGCATGAAGCCACCGGGGTCGTGCCTACAGGCCGAGGAGGGTGTCGAGGCCGACGGTCAACCCGGGATGATCGGCCACTGCCTTCACCGCCACCAGGACGCCGGGCATGAACGAGACCCGGTCGTAGGAGTCATGGCGGATGCTGAGGCTCTGGCCCGTGGTGCCGAGCAGTACCTCCTGGTGGGCGACCAGCCCCCGCAACCGCACCGAGTGGACGCGGATGCCCGACGGCGTGCTTCCTCCCCTCGCCCCCGCCAGTACCTCGTCGGTGGTGTGGTCGGGCGCCCAGTCGGGAGAGGCGACGGCCATGCGCTCGGCGGTGAGCATGGCCGTACCCGACGGGGCGTCGATCTTGCCGTCGTGATGCAACTCGATGACCTCCGCCGTCTCGAACCACGGCGCCGCCAGCTCGGCGAAGCGCATCATGAGGACGGCGCCGATGGCGAAGTTGGGCGCCACCACGCAGTTCACCCCGTCCACGAACGACTTGCGCAGCGAGGCCAGGTCGTCCTCGGTGAGACCGGTGGTGCCCACCACCGCGTGCACCTTGTTCTCGGCGCACCAGGACAGGTTCTGCCGAGCGGCCGGCGCGGCGGTGAAGTCGACCGCCACCTGGGCGCCCGCCCGGGACAGGGCGTGTGCGTCGCCGGCGATCTGGATGCCGGCGGCACCTTCGCCGATGAGCTGGCGCAGGTCGATGCCCATGTGATGCGGGTCGACGGCCGCCACCAACTCCAGGTCGGGGTCGTCGGCGATGGCCCGGCACACAGTCGAGCCCATCCGGCCGCCGGCGCCGAACACACCAACCCTCACGGAATTCAGGCTACCCGTGACGTGTCGAAGGCGTCCGACTCGACCGGGCCCACCACGGCCAGCACGCGGTCGTTTCCCAGGACCGACGCCGCCACCCGGGCGGCGTCGTCGAGGGTGACGGCGGCGATCCTGGCCACCACGTCGTCCACGGTGAGCACGGAGCCGTGGATCAGCTGGCTCCGGCCGATGCGGCTCATCCGGGCCGCCGAGTCCTCGAGGGACAGGGCCAGCTCCCCGACGAGGTGGCCCTTGGCCACCTCCAGCTCCCGCTCGGTGATGCCCGAGGCCGCGATCGCGTCGAGCTCGGCACGGGTGAGGTCGAGGACCTCGTTGAGGCGGGCGGGCATGGTGCCGGCATAGACGGCCAGCGAACCGGTGTCGACCAGAGCCGACCGGTAGGAATACACCGAGTAGGCGAGGCCCCGCTCCTCACGGATCTTCTGGAACAGCCTCGACGACAGGCCGCCACCGAGCACGTGGTTCACCACCGACAGGGCGTAGCGATCCTCGGAGTGGCTGTGCAGGGCCCGCATCCCGAGCACCACGTGCACCTGCTCGGTGGGCCGTGGGTCGACCGACACCGGGAGAGGTGGCGCCGTGGGCGCCACGCGACTGGGTCCGGCCCCGCCCGACGGGCCGGCGAAGCGCCGCTCGATACCCTCGACGATCGCGTCGTGCTCGAGGTTGCCTGCCGCAGCGAAGACCGTGTTCCTGGGCCGATAGTGGAACGCGTGGAAGTCGGCGATGGCCGACCGGCTCATGGCCTCGATCGACTCCTCGTCGCCAAGGACCTCCCGGCCCACCGGGTGGTCGGGGAAGAGGGCCTCGCTGAAGACCTCGTGGACGAGGTCGGCGGGCTCGTCGGCCCGCATGAGGATCTCCTCCAGGATCACCTGGCGCTCCGCCTCGACCTCCTCGGGCCGGAATGCAGGGCTCCAGAGGATGTCCGAGAGGATGTCGAGTCCGAGGTCGAGGCTGTCGTCGAGCACGCGGAGGTAGAAGGCCGTGTACTCCTTGGTGGTGAAGGCGTTCATATCGCCGCCCACCGCGTCGACATCCTCGGCGATCTGGCGGGCCGTGCGGCTGGCCGTGCCCTTGAAGAGCAGGTGCTCGAGGAAGTGGGAGGCGCCGAAAAGGCCGTCCCCCTCGTCACGCGAACCGGTGCCGACCCAGAAGCCGGCGCTCACCGAGCGCACCCAGGGGATGCGCTCGGTGACGACGGTGAGCCCGCTGTCCAGCTTTGTCGTCTCGATCACCGGCGGGCGACGCTAGCGACGGCCGCCGCCACCACCTCGACGGGGGTTCCGTCGCGGGCCACCCTCGCCACCCCGGTCATCGGACCGGTGTGCGCCGCCGAAGCCCTCCCTGGCTGACCCGCCGCCGGCCGGAGCCGGCCCCAGATCGCCGAACTCGGAAGCAGCCTCCGACTCCCAAGCCGCCTCGAAGGAGACGGTCTCGGCGCCCCCTGCCGCCGCAGGGGCAGCCTCGGGGCGCGGAGCGCGTTCCGGACGGGGACCGCGGTCCTCACGGGGGCCGCGGTCGCGCGGGGCGTCGCCCGACTGGGCGGACCGGCGGGGAGCGTCGTCCGAGCCGCTGCTCTCGCCGCCCTCGCCCACGGGCGACAGGGAAACCTTGCCCTGCTGGTCGATGTCGTCGACCCGGACGGTGATCTCGTCGCCCAGGTCGACCACGTCCTCCACCCTGTCGACCCGCTTGCCCTGGCCCAGCTTGGAGATGTGGACCAGGCCGTCGCGGCCCGGGAGAATGTTGACGAAGGCGCCGAACTTGGTGACGTTGACCACGCGGCCGGTGTAGACGGCGCCGATCACCGCCTTGGGCGGGTCGAGGATCAGTTCGATGCGGCGCTTGGCCTCGGCCACCGCCGTACCGTCCTTGGCCCCGATCGTGACGGTGCCCACCATGCCGTCGTCGTCGACGTTGATGTCGGCGCCCGTCTCCTGCTGGAGGGCGTTGATGACCTTGCCCTTGGGACCGATGACCTCGCCGATCTTGTCGATCGGGATCGAGATGCTGACGATCTTCGGGGCGGTGGCGGCCACCTCCTCCCGGGGCTCGGCGATGGCGCCGGCCATGACCTCGAGGATCTTCAGACGGGCCTCACGGGCCTGCTGGAGGGCCTTGCCCAGCACGTCGGCCGGGATCCCGGCGATCTTGGTGTCGAGCTGGAGGGCGGTGACGAAGTCCTCCGTGCCGGCCACCTTGAAGTCCATGTCGCCGAAGGCGTCCTCGGCACCGAGGATGTCGGTGAGGGTGGTGTACCTGCCCTCGGCGAAGATGAGGCCCATGGCGATGCCGGCCACCGGCGCCTTGATGGGCACGCCGCCGTCCATCAGCGACAGGGTGGAGGCGCACACCGAGGCCATCGACGTGGAGCCGTTGGACGACAGCACGTCGCTCACCACGCGGATGGCGTAGGGGAACTCCTCCAGGGGCGGCACCACGGGCAGCAGGGCCCGCTCGGCCAGCAGGCCGTGGCCGATCTCCCGGCGCTTGGGGCCACGCATGAAGCCGGTCTCACCGGTGGAGAAGGGCGGGAAGTTGTAGTGGTGCATGTAGCGCTTGCGGACCTCGGTGCCGATGGTGTCGAGCAGCTGGTCCATGCGCGGCATGCCCAGGGTGGACACGCCCATCACCTGGGTCTCGCCCCGCTGGAACAGGGCCGAGCCGTGGGCGGTGGGGATCTGGGAGACCTCGGCGCTTAGGGGCCGGATGTCGGTGGGGCCGCGACCGTCGATGCGGAAGCCGTCCTCCACCACCCGCTTGCGGACCAGGGCCTTGGTGAGGCTCCTTATGGCCGCCTTGACCTCCTTCTCGCGACCCTCGAAGGCGTCGCCCAGCTTCTCGGCCACCGTGGCGGCGGCGTCCTCCAGGGCTGCGTTGCGCTCGGCCTTGCCCACGATCGTGACGGCCTTGCCGACGGGCTCGGCGCCGGCCGCCTTCACGGCGTCCCACACGTCGTCGGCGTAGTCGGCGGCCACGGGGAACGCCATGACCTCCTTCTTGCCGCCGACCTTGTCGACCAGCTGGAGCTGGAGGTCGATGGACTCCTTGATCCAGGTCTTGGCCGCCTCGAGGCCCTGGGCGATCACCTCTTCGGTGACCTTGGGGGCACCCTCCTGGTAGAAGCGCCACGCGTTCTCGGTGCCACCGGCCTCGACCATCATGATGGCGACGTCGCCGTCGTCGAGGGCCCGGCCGGCCACGACCAGCTCGAACGTGCCGGCGTCGCCCTCCTGGTAGGTGGCGTGGGGGACCCAGGCGCCGTCGATGTCGTAGGCGATGCGGACGGCCCCGATGGGGCCGTCGAAGGGGACGTTCGACACCATCAGCGCGGCCGAGGCGGCGTTGATGGCGATGACGTCGTGGGGATTCTCCTGGTCGGCGCCGAACACCGTGGCGACCACGTGGACCTCGTTGCGGAACCCGTCCGGGAACGACGGGCGCAGCGGCCGGTCGATCAGGCGGCAGGTGAGGATGGCCTGGTCGGTGGCCCGGCCCTCCCGGCGGAAGAACGAGCCGGGGATCTTGCCGGCGGCGTACATCCGCTCCTCGACGTCGACGGTGAGGGGGAAGAAGTCGACGCCCTCGCGGGGCGTCTTGGCTGCGGTGGCCGTGACCAGCACGACGGTGTCGCCGATGCGGCCGACGACGGCGCCGCCGGCCTGTCCGGCCAGCTTGCCGGTCTCGAAGGAAAGGGTCTTGTCGGTCCCGGTGACGGGACCGGAGACGGAAATGGCCTCTGCCACTTGCGCTCCTCTCGTGAAGGGCGGCGGCCGGGCCAGTTCCCAGTGGTCACGCTCCCGACCCCTGGGGGTCGGGCTCGTCGCCACTGGCAGCTGGACACGTCACCGCCTGCGAAATCCGAAACGAGCGGCCCCGGTGGGCCGCCCGTGGTTGTACGGGTACTTATCGGCGGAGGCCGAGACGCCCGATGATCTGCCGGTAGCGCTCGACGTCGTTTGACTTGACGTAGTCGAGCAGGCGGCGACGCTGGCCGATGATCTTCATGAGGCCACGACGGGTGTGGTGGTCGCCCTTGTGCATCTTCAGATGGGCGGTGAGGTGGTCGATGCGGCCGCTGAGCAGCGCGATCTGGACCTCGGACGATCCCGTGTCGGTCTCATGGAGCCGATGTTCGGCGATTGTTGCTGCCTTGTCGGGCATGTATCAGGAACCTCAGAATCCAGCCTGTGGACGCGGTCCGGCGGTCGCCGGAGCGCTCCGGGCATCGTAGCAGGAGGTGGCGGTAGCGTTCGAGATGGCCGATGACCTGCGAGTGAGCGGGTCGCTCCGGATCCCGCTGGCCGAGCTGGAGTGGCGCTTCTCCCGCAGCGGCGGGCCGGGAGGCCAACACGCCAACACGTCCGACACCCGGGTCGAGGTCCGCTTCGACGTCGAGGCCTCCCCCACCCTCGGCCCCCGCCAGCGGGCCCGCCTGCTGGAGAAGCTGGGCCCGATGGTGCGAGTGGTGGCGTCTGACGAGCGTTCGCAGACCCGCAACCGCCAACTCGCGCTCGAGCGGCTGGCCACCCGCGTGGCCGACGCCCTCCGGGTGGAGACTCCCCGCCGGCCCACCAGGCCAGGCAAGGGGGCCAAGGAGCGCCGCCTGCAGGCCAAGCGTCAACAAGGTGAGCGCAAGCGCCTCCGAGCCCGCCCCCCTGGCGCCGACGAGTAGCCCGTGCTCCGGAATTCCGACCCGCACAGCGGGCTCGGGTGACCGGGGAACGTCAGGCCGGTGCGAGAAGCGCGCGGGTGGCGACGACGTCTGCGTCGATCTGCGCCACCAGCGTCTCGACCGAGTCGAAGCGCTCCTCGCCCCGCAGCCGGGCCACGAAGCGGACGGCGGCCCGCTCGCCGTAGAGGTCGCCGTCGAAGTCGAGGAGGTGGGCCTCGAGCAACGGGGCATGGGCGTCGGGGTGGAAGGTGGGGCGGTGACCAAGGGAGATGGCGGTGGGGTGCAGGCTGGCGTCCGGCCGGACGTACCAACCGGCGTAGATCCCGTCGGCGGGGAGCAGGATCTCCGCCGGCACCACCACGTTGGCCGTCGGGTAGCCCAGATCGCGTCCCCTCCTGTCCCCCGCGACAACCGTCCCCCGGACCTCGTGGGGGCGGCCGAGGAGGGCGGCGGCGGCGGCCACATCACCCGCTTGGAGCAGGCGGCGGATGCGGGTGGACGACACCGCCTCGGCGCCCGGCCCGTCGCCGTCACCCACGAGGCTGATGCCGAGGACGTCGAAGCCGAACTCCGATCCCATCGCCTGGAGCAGCGGGACGTTGCCGCGGCGCTGGTGGCCGAAGTGGAAGTCATGGCCGACCACCACGGCGCGGGCGGCCAGGCAGTCCACCAGGAGCTCGCGCACGAACTGCTCGGCCGACTCGCCGGCCCGCGCCTCGTCGAAGCGCACGACCTGGGCGTAGTCCATGCCCGTGGTGGCCAACAGCTCCAATTTCTGTGCGAGATCGGTGAGCACGGGGGGGGCCGACCCGGGACGAACGACGGTGGCCGGGTGGCGGTCGAAGGTGACCACGGCGGCGGCCGAGCCCAGCTGGTCGGCCATGCTCCGCACCCGGGCCAACAGCGCACGGTGCCCCAGGTGCACGCCGTCGTAGGCACCGATGGTGACCACCGTGCCGTCGGCCGGGCGGGGGCAGGCGTCCAGCTCGGTCAGCACCTCCACGCCGGCGAGGCTAGCGACGCCCGCTCGCCCCACCGGGAGACCCACCGGGAGAGGCCCGGGCGACCGGCCAGGGACCGGCCAGGGTCCCCGCCGATTCTGGTAGCGGAAGAGGGCCGGAATCGGTACGTTTCCGCTACCAGAGCCGCCGAGGCCTGGGTGCCCGGTGGGAGAGTCAGGATCCGGCGGCGTTGAGGACGACCGCCGGCTTGACCCGGCCGTCGGAGTGGCGCTCGTAGACAGCCAGCAGGCCGCCGGCGTCGTCGAGCACGGCCCATGGGCCGTCGCCGCCGATGCCCAGGTCGGCGTCGGCCAGGACCTTGCCGGTGGCGACGGCCGCCGCCACGTCCGGGCCCACCCGAACCGCCGGGTAGTGGCGGACGGCGGCGGACGGCGGCAGCACGGCCGCGGGGCCCACCTCGTCGAGGGGAACGGCGTCGGCCAGCGAGAAGGGGCCGATGGCGGTGCGGCGCAAGGCACGAAGGTGGGCGCCGCCGCCCAGGGCGGTGCCGACGTCGGCCGCCAGCGAGCGGATGTAGGTGCCCGATGAGCACTCCACCACCGCCCGGTACACCCCCGCCTCTCCCGAGCCGGGGGCGTCGACGTCGAAGCGGTGGACGGTCACCCGCCGAGGCGGGCGGTCGACCTCGACGCCGGCCCGGGCCAGGGCGTGCAGGCGCTGGCCGCCGATCTTGACGGCCGACACCATCGGCGGCACCTGATCGATGTCACCGACGAACCCGGCGGCGGCGGCCCGCACCTCGTCCAGCGTGACCGGGCCCATGTCCCACCTGCCGGTCTCGTCGCCCGCCGCGTCCAGCGTGGACGTGGCCACGCCGAGGACGATCTCACCCTCGTACGACTTGGGCAGGTCGGTGATGTAGCGGAGCAGGCGGGTGGCCCGGCCGAGGCCCACCACGAGGACACCGGTGGCATCCGGGTCCAGCGTGCCGGCGTGCCCCACCCGCTTCTGGGCGAAGATCTTGCGGCAGCGCGCCACCGCGTCGTGCGACGTCCACCCCGCCGGCTTGTCCACTACCACGACGCCGTCGGTGACCGGACCAGCGGGTGGGCGCCGGGCGTTCCCGGTCATTTCATGGTCCCGGCCGGGGACCCCAACCCCGGCCTCCTCCCCGAGACGGGGGCCCCAGCCCCGTCCGGGCCGTCAATCTCGCGGCGGTGGCGGGTTCTGGGCGAGGACGTCCCGCAGGGCGGCCAGCACCTCGACCACGGTGCCGGGCAACAAGAACCCGGCTGCGTAGCGGTGGCCACCGCCACCGAAGCGGGCGGCCAGAGCGGCGACGTCGTAGCTGGTCGCCGACCGCAGGGAGACCCGTATGCCCTCCTCGGTTTCCTTCAGCACGGCGGCCACCTCGGCCTCCGCCGCCCGCCGCACGATGTCGATCAGGCCCTCCGTCTCCTCCAGGGTGCACCCCGCCTGCCGCAGATCGGCCTCGGTGACCCACGTGACCACGAGGTGGAGGTCGCGGTCGAGCTCGGTGCGGGCAACGCAGCGGCCGACCAGCTGGAGGTACTCGAAGCGGTGCTCCTCGAACAGCTGGCGGCTCATCGAGGCGATCGGGAGGTCGAACGACGCCAACTCCTCGGCCAGGGCGAACACCTCGGGCGTGGTGTTCGAGTACTGGAAGCGCCCGGTGTCCGTCACCAGCCCGGTGTAGAGGCAGATGGCGGCGTCGCGGGTGAGCTTCCAGTCGAGCCGGGTAGCCAACCGGCGCACCACCACGGCGGTGGCCGCCGCCTCCGTGTCCACCACATTCACGGTGCCAAAGCAGCTGTTGGTGGCGTGGTGGTCCAGCACCACCAGCGACTTGGCGGCGACGGCGGCGTCGCGGAGATCGCCCAGCCGGTCGAGCGAGCCGCAGTCGAACGTCATCATCACGTCAGGTTCGGCCGGGAAGTCACCCGGCTTGGTGGCGGACGACAGTCCGGGCAGGAACCGGTAGTGGGGGCCGACCTCGAACGGTTCCGACCACGACGCCACCGCCGGCTTGCCGTTGGCCCGGCACAGCTCGTGCATGGCCAGCAGCGACCCCAGCGCGTCACCGTCCGGGCAGACGTGGCAGGCCAGGGCAAGCCCCTCGGCCTCGGCCACCAGCAGTGCCGCCCGGTCCAGCTCATCCGCCAACATCGTCACCGCCCTCTACCGTACGCAGGTCGCGGAGAATGTCCTCTACCCGCTTCCCACTCTCTACCGCAGGGTCGGTACGGAAGGAAAGTTGAGGCGTTCGCCGCAACCTGGCCTGCCGGTTGATCGCCGACTGGATGGGAACTCGGTGCTCCTCCAGAGCCTCATCGGCACCGGGGGGAAGTGAACTGAGCATGACTTTCGCCCGGCTGAGGTCGGCGTCGGTGTCCACAGCGGTGACGGTGACCATGAGCAGGCGGTCGTCGGAATCCGAGAGGCGCTCGAGCTCCTCGGCGATCACCTCACGGAGCAGTTCGTTGACACGGGCCATGCGGGGATAGCGCCGGCCGCCGGTGCTCCTAGGCATCGTCATCCACCGGGGCGAAACCCACATCGGCCCGCAGCACCTCGGCTTCCGGGAACGACCACACGAAGCGCTCGACGCCGGCCAGGATCTCCTCCAGGTGACCGGCGTCCGCGCCCACGGTGGCGAAGCCGAGCCCGGCCCGCTGCCACTTGTCGTGGTGGGCGACCTCGGCCGCCGACACCTGGTACCTCCGCCTGGCCCCTTCGAGGATCGGCTTGACCACGGCCCGCTTCTCCTTCAACGAGTGGCTGGACGGGATATGGAGGTCGACCCGGAGATGCGCTACGTGCGTGGGATCTCGCGCTCCTCGTAGGTCTCGATCACGTCGCCCGGCCGCAGGTCCTGGAAGTCGGACAGGCCGATGCCACACTCGAAGCCGGTCTGCACCTCGCGGGCGTCGTCCTTGAAGCGCTTGAGCGAGGTGACGGAGCCGTTCCAGATGACGGTGCCCTCCCGCAGGAAGCGGACCTTCGAGCCGCGGGTGATGACCCCGTTGAGCACGTAGCAGCCGGCGACCTTGCCGACCCGGGGCACGCTGTAGACCTCGCGCACTTCGGCGTCGCCGGTGACGACCTCCTCGTACTCGGGCTTCAGCATGCCGATCATGGCTGCTTCGATGTCCTCGATCAGCTTGTAGATGATCTCGTAGGTGCGGACATCGACGTCCTCGGCCTCGGCCAGTGCCCTGGCCTTGCGATCGGGTCGCACGTTGAAGCCGATGATGGTGGCGCTCGACGCGGCGGCCAGCTGGATGTCGTTCTCGGTGATGCCGCCGACGGCCCGGTGGACGAAGCTCAGCTTCACCTCGTCGCGCTCGCGCTTCTTCAGGCTCTCGGTCACGGCCTCCAGGGAGCCCTGGACGTCGGCCTTGAGGATCAGGTTCAGCGTGGCCGTCTCGCCTCGCTGGATCTGCTCGAAGATGTCCTCCAACTTGGCCGTCGTGCCGGCCATGGACGGCGTCTTGCGCAGGTCGGCGGAACGGAAGCGCTGCTCGCGCTGCTCGGCGATGTTGCGCGCCACCTTGTCCGTGGCGGTGACCCGGAAGTCGTCGCCGGCGCTGGGGACGTCGGAGAAGCCCAGGACAACCACGGGGGTGGAGGGCGGGGCCTCCTTGATGCGATCACCCTTGTCGTCGAGCATGGCCCGCACCCGGCCCCAGGCCGCGCCCGCCACGATCGCGTCGCCGACGCGCAGGGTGCCGGTCTCCACCATCACGGTGGCCACCGGGCCCTGGCCGGGGTCGAGGTTGGCCTCCAGGACGGCGCCCCGGGCCTTGGCCTCGGGGTTGGCCATCAGCTGCTCGGGGATCTGGACCTCGGCCACCAGCAGGAGCTGCTCGAGCAGGTCGTCGACACCCAGGTTCTGCAGGGCGGAGACCTCCACCATGATGGCGTCGCCGCCCCACTGCTCGGGGGTGAGGCCGAGCTCGGAGAGCTGCTGCATGACGCGGGTGGGATCGGCCTCCTCCCGGTCGATCTTGTTGACCGCCACCACGATCGGCACGTCGGCCGCCTTGGCGTGGTTGAGCGCCTCGACCGTCTGCGGCATCACGCCGTCGTCGGCCGCCACCACAAGGATGACGATGTCGGTGACGTTGGCGCCGCGCGCCCGCATGGCGGTGAACGCCTCGTGGCCCGGGGTGTCGATGAAGGTGAGCAGGCGCCCGTCCTTGTCGACCTGGTAGGCCCCGATGTGCTGGGTGATGCCGCCCGCCTCGCCCTCGACCACGTTGGTCTCGCGGATGCGGTCGAGCAGCTTGGTCTTGCCGTGGTCGACGTGGCCCATGACCGTGATGATCGGCGGGCGGGGACGCAGCAGGCTCTCGTCCTCCTCCTCGTCGTCGTCGTCGAAGTACTTGCGCTGGAGGGCGGCTTCCTTCTCCTCGCCGGGCTCGACGAGGCGGATGGTGGCGCCGACCTCGTCGGCGAACAACTCGATGGCCTCGTCGGAGAGCGGCGAGGTGGCGGTGGTCATGTCGCCCTGGAGGAACAGGAAGCGCACGATGTCGCCCGCCGAACGGTTCAGCTTGGGACCGAGGTCCTGGGCGGTGGAGCCCCGCTCCACCAGGATCTCGCCGGAGGGGACGGGCTGGCTCGAGGGCGCGTAGCCCTTGCTCGGGTCGAACGGCTCCAGCTCCTCGAGCGGCCGGCGACGCCTCCCGCCCTTGCGGCGGGGTGGGCGGCCACGGCCGCCCGGACCGCCGGGGCGGCCGCCGAAGCCACCACCGGGACCACCGGGACCACCGGGACCGCCGGGGCGGCCGCCGAAGCCACCGCCGGGCGCGCCGCCGGGACCGCCACCCGGGCGGGCGCCGAAGCCGCCACCCGGGCTGGGGCCGCCGGGACGGGGCGGGAACCCACCGGTGCGGGGCGCCCCGGTGCGGGCCGGGCCGCCGGGGCCGGACGGGCGAGGGCCACCCATGCCGGGCGTGCGGGCAGGCCCGGCCGGCGCGGCGCGGCCGCCCATGCCGGGGGGCGGAGGGATCGGCTTGCCCGAGCGCGACGTGGGCGGGCGCCCGGGCGGGGGCGGGATGGGCTTGCCGCTCCGCGAGGTCGGCGGGCCGCCGGGGGCAGCCGGGGGGCTGGACGCACCGGCCGCCGGCCCTGCGGGCTGGCTCGGGGCGCGGGCGGCGGGCGGCGCGGCGCCAGAGGCGGTGGGCGGCTGGGCATCGGCTGCTGGGCGGCCCGATGGCGGGGTGGCCGGAGACCGGGCGGCGGCCGGCTGGGCGGCTGCGGCGGCCGGCTGGCTCGCCGTCGGGGCGGCCGGAGACCGGACGGCGTCGGCGGCCGGCTGGCTCGAGGTCGGGGCGGCCGGAGACTGGGCGGCGGCCGGCTGGGCGGCGGCAGCGGCCTGGCCCGATGGCGGGGTGGCCGGAGACTGGGCGGTGGCGGCCGGCTGGCTCGACGTCGGGGTGGCCGGAGACTGGGCGGCGGCCGGAGACTGGGCGGCGGCGGCCGGCTGGCTCGACGTCGGGGTGGCCGGAGACTGGGCGACGGGGGGCGGCGGGGCAGGGGCATCCCGCGGCGACGACAGCGGGGCCGGTCGGGGCGGCGCGGCAGCAGGAGGTGTGGCCGCCGGGCGGGGCACGGGGCGGGGTTCGAGCACGTCTGGAAGCGGGGTGGGACGGCTCACGATGAGGCGAGGATCGCGGCCGGAGCCGGACCCCGGGCGATCGACGTCGGGTCGCGGACCGGCCGGGCCGGCCGGTTGGGCAGGGCCCGAAGGTGCGTCGGCAGCGGCGGGCTCCGGCTTGGCATCCTTGCCCGGCTCTTCAGGGGAGACGGCACGGCGCAGGCCGTCGGCGTCGGCCCTGCGGCGGGCCCGGTCGGCCTGGGCGTCCTCGATGCTGGAGGAGTGGCTCTTCACTCCGATACCGAGCATGACGCACAGGTCGAGGGCCTCTTTGTTCGTCAGACCGAGCTCTCGAGCGAGCTCGTAGACGCGAATCTTCTTCGGCAACTGGTCCTTCTGTCCTCTCTCAGCTGCGGATCCCGCAGTCCTCTATCCTCGCACGTTCTCCCAGGTCAGCACGAAGCGCCCGCACGGCAGGCGCTTCAACCGGTGCCCGGAATGCCCGGGCGAAGGCCTTTCGACGCTCGGCCAGGTCGACACATGCGGTCGAACCGGCACACAACCACGCCCCCCGGCCGGGAAGGGAACGCCCCACGCACAGCCCTCCGTCGGCCGTACGGACCACCCGCACCAATTCGTCGGGAGCCGCCACCCGGCGGCACCCCACGCAGGTACGGCGCGGGGCCGCTATGCGTCCCCTGCCGGGGCCACGCCCGGCCGCTCCCCTTCGGGGCCGGTGCCGTCGCCGGCTTCGTCCTCGTGGTCGTCGAGCTCGATGGCCAGTTCAAGGTCCGCGTCCGGGGTGGCGTTCCGGGCCTCGGCCCCGACGGCGATCTCGGGCCCGGCGTCGGCGGCCAGTGCCGCAACCGGCTCCTCACCGGCCGTAGCCTCGGCGTCGGCGGCCAGTGCCGCAACCGGCTCCTCACCGGCCGTAGCCTCGGCGTCGGCGGCCAGTGCCGCAACCGGCTCCTCACCGGCCGCAGGTTCGTCACCGCCATGGGACCACTGCTCGGCCGAGATGGCCTCGCCCCCCTCGGCCGACTGCCACACCATCTCGCCGTCAGGGCCGCGGACCCACTCGCCCTCGGCCCACTCCTCGCCGGCGTACCCGGCTTCCTCCTCGGCCAGCTGGGTCTCGCTCTTGATGTCGATGCGCCAGCCCGTGAGGCGGGCGGCCAGGCGGGCGTTCTGGCCCTCCTTGCCGATGGCCAGCGACAGCTGGTAGTCGTGCACCACGACGGTGGCCGTGCCGGTCGTGTCGTCGAGGCGGACCTCCTTCACCTTGGCCGGCTGGAGGGCGCGCATCACGAACTCCGAGGGATCCTCCGAGAACGGCACGATGTCGACCTTCTCACCACGCAACTCGTTGGTGACCATGCGCACGCGGGCGCCCCTGGCGCCCACGCAGGCACCCACGGGGTCCACGTTGTTGTCGTTGGACCACACCGCGATCTTGGTGCGGTGGCCCGGCTCGCGGGCGGCTGCCTTGATCTCCACGACGCCGCTGCTGATCTCGGGCACCTCGAGCTCGAACAGGCGCCGGATGAGACCAGGATGGGTGCGGCTCACCACGATCTGGGGGCCCTTGGTGGTCTTGCGGACCTCCACGATGTAGGCCTTGAGGCGCGACCCGTGCTCGTAGCGCTCGTAGGGAACCTGCTCCGCCTGGGGCAGCAGCGCCTCGACCTTGCCCAGGTCGAGCAGGGTGTAGCGGTTGTCGCTCTGCTGGATGATCCCGGTGACGATGTCCCCCTCGCGCCCGGCGTACTCCTCGTACTTGAGGTCGCGCTCAGCCTCGCGGATGCGCTGGAAGATCACCTGCTTGGCCGTCTGGGCGGCGATGCGGCCGAAGTTCTCCGGCGTGTCGTCCCACTCCCGCACGACCGTGCCGTCCTCGTCGAGCTCCTGGGCGTAGACCCGGAACTCCATGGTCTCAGGGTCGATGGTGACCACGGCCTCCTCGGCCGCGTTGGGCATGCGCTTGTAGGCTGCAACCAGGGCGTTGGCGAGGGCGTCGAGCAAGGTGTCGACCCCGATCCCCTTCTCCCGCGCAACGAGTTGCAGCGCCTCCATGAACTCGAAATTGCCCTTCATGACGCCGCCTTCTTGCCGGCCGGGCGTGAGCCCGGCTTCGGTGCGGGACCCCACTCGAACACGGTGTGGGCCCGCTCGATCTCTCCGTACGCCAACCGGCGCCCGCCGATCACGATGCCTTGGTCGTCGGCCGTCTCCAGAACCCCCTGCTCGCGGCGCTCCCCCTCCACGTCGGGGTGCGTCTTTACGGCCACCTTGGTGCCCACGTAGCGCCGGAAATGCTCGGGCCGGCGCAGGGGGCGCTCCAGGCCCGGGCTCGACACCTCGAGGGTGTAGCGGCCGGGCACCGGGTCGTGCTCGTCGAGCAGCCGGGAGACGGTGGTGCTCGCCGCACTGATCGTGTCGAGGTCGATGCCGCCGGGACGGTCGACGAAGATCTGGAGGGCGCCGCCTGCGAACAGCGCGTCGACGAGCTCGAGGCCCTCTGCCTCGAGCACAGGCTCGACCAACGCACGCACCCGGGTGGCGGGGTCCATCACTTCCTCCTCTCGTCCGATCGACACAGAAAAGCGTGGGCACCCGCCCACGCTCCGTGACCGAAAGAATTCACCAAAGCAGCCCGCTCAGTATAGCGCCGCGTCCCCCGTAGAGGCTGCTCAGGCGCCGGGCCGCACTGCCGCCGCCACGTCCGAAAGCACCAGCTCATCTCGTTCGCCGCTGCGCCGGTCCTTGCGCTCCACCACTCCTCGCGCCAGACTTTTCGCCCCGACGATGAGCTGGGTGGGCATCCCGAGGAGGTCGGCGTCGGCGAACTTCACGCCGGGTGCGAGGTCCCGGTCGTCATAGAGGACGTCCACGCCGGCCGCCACCAACTCGCCGTAGAGCCTTTCGGCCGCCTCCCCCACCTCGGCGCTACGGGACGCCCCCAGGGCGAGGAGATGGATCTGGTAGGGCGCCACCTCGGCAGGCCAGACGAGGCCCGCCTCGTCATGATGCTCCTCGGCGATGACGGCGGGCGCCCGGCTCACACCGATGCCATAGCAGCCCATCCAGTAGGGGTGCTGCTGGCCGGCCTCGTCCGTGAACGTGGCGTTGGGGATCTTGGACGAGTACGTGAGGCCCAGCTGGAACGTGTGCCCGGCCTCCACGGACTGCACGAGCTCGAGGGGCGAGCCGCACCGGGGGCAGGGATCGCCGTCGGCCACGGTGGCGAAGCTGCCCCACTCGGCCACGGTGAAGTCCCGGCCGAGAGTGGCGCCGCTCACGTGGTGGTCGGCCTCGTTGGCGCCGGTGACCCAGGGGCCACCCGAGCGGACGGCGTGGTCGGCCAGCACCCGTACGCCCGCCTCCCGCATGCCCATGGGACCGATGTAGCCCTTCACGAGCTCGCGATGGCGCTCGAAGTCGGCGTCCTCGAAAGGGCGGAGCCCGTGCGGGACGCGCACCTCGCGGTCACCCGGGACCAGCACCACCACGGCGTTGCCGTCCGCGTCGGCGAGGGCCAGGCATTTGAGCATGCCGGCGGCCGAGAGCCCGCGGTCGGCGAAGAAGTCGACCACCAGGTCGATGCCGGGACGGTCGGGGGTGTGATGGTCTTCGAGGGGTTGCCCGGGCGCCTGCGACAGGTCGCGCTCGGCCGTCTCGGCCGCCTCGACGTTGGCCGCGTAGTCGCCCTTGGTGCAGCGGGCGAACAGGTCCTCGCCGATGGGGCTGGGCACCATGAACTCGTGGTTCACGTCGCCGCCGATCGCACCGGCGTCGGCCTCCACGGGCGTGTACCTGAGGCCCAGGCGGTCGAAGATGCGGCAATAGGCGTCGTACATGGTCTTGTACGACGCCCGCATGCCGTCCTGGCTGGCGTCGAAGGAGTAGGCGTCCTTCATGATGAACTCGCGCCCGCGGAGCAGGCCGAAGCGGGGGCGGGCCTCGTCGCGGTACTTGAACTGGATCTGGTACACGTTGCGGGGCAGGTCGCGGTAGGAGTCCACCTCCCCGGCCACGGTGGCGGTGACGAGTTCCTCGTGGGTGGGGGCCAGCACGAACCTCCCACCCTTGCCCTCCAGCTTGAAGAGGATGTCGTCCATGGTGGTGAGGCGGCCGGTCTGGGCCCACAGCTCCTCCGGCTGGAGGATGGGCAACAGCATCTCCTGGGCGCCGGCCCCGTCCATCTCCTCCCGCACGACCCGCTCCACGTTCTGGAGCACCTTCCACCCGAGGGGCAAGAAGGTGTAGACGCCCGACGCCGCCCGGCGCACGTACCCGGCCCGCACCAGGAGCTGGTGGCTGATCGCCTCGGCGTCGGACGGCGCGTCCCGGAGGGTGCGGAGCAGGAGGCGGGACATGCGCATGGCGGCGAGGCTACCGGCCACCCCCCTGTGCCTGCGCCCGCCTTTCCGTGTCGAACCCGGCCACATCCCTTGTCGAGCCTGACCGCGTCGCTTGCGCTCCGGCTCAGCGGGAATGGCCGGGACCGGGCGCCGCTACCGCCCGTCGAGCGATTTGCGGATGAGATCGACAGCCACCTCGCTGGCGTTGGCGTCGTCGCCCTGGAGGGTCAGCAGCTCGGCCCGGTCGCGCTCGGCCTCCGCCTCGGCCCCCTCGTCGGCCGCGGCGAGTCGGGCCTCCACGCCCTGCTCGACCAGCAGGCGGGCCTCGGTGAGCAACGCCTCCACCATCTCGTCCTCGGCGACGACCCGCACGACCTTGCCCTTCACGAACAGGTGGCCACGCCTGCGGCCGGCTGCGATGCCGATGTCGGCCTCCCGGGCCTCGCCCGGCCCGTTGACCACGCAGCCCATCACCGCCACCTGGACAGGCAGGTTCTCGGACTCGAAGGCGGCCATGGCCTGCTTGGCGACCTGGATCACGTCGATCTCGGCCCGGCCACACGACGGGCAGGCGATGAGGTCGACGCCCTTGCGCTCTCGCAGGTTCAGGGCCTCCAGCAGCTGGCGGCCCGCCTTGGCCTCCTCAACCGGGTCGGCGGTGAGCGAGTAGCGGATGGTGTCGCCGATGCCCTCGGCGAGGAGGGTGGCGATGCCGGCCGTGCCCTTGATGAGCCCGGCCGGGGGCGGGCCCGCCTCGGTGACGCCCAGGTGCAGCGGGTGGTCCACGGCATCGGCCAGCAGCCGGTAGGCGGCCACCATGAGGGGGACGCTGGATGCCTTCACCGAGATCTTCACGTCGTCGAAGCCGACCTCCTCGAACAGTCCGAGCTCGATCTGGGCCGACTCCACCAGCGCCTCCGGCGTGGCCCCGCCGTGCTTGTCGTAGAGGTCCTTGTCGAGCGACCCGGCGTTCACCCCGATGCGGATCGGCACCTTGCGGTCCCTGGCCTCGGAAGCGATGAGCTTGATGCGGTCGGGGCGGCGGATGTTGCCCGGGTTGAGGCGCAGGCACTGGACCCCCGCCTCCAGGGCGGCGATGCCCATCCGCCAGTCGTTGTGCACGTCGGCCACGATCGGCACCGGCGACCGTGGCACGATCCGGGCCAGCCCCTCGGCGGCCTCCTGGTCGTTGCAGGTGCACCGCACGATGTCGGCCCCCGCCCCCGCCAGGGCGTACACCTGCGCCAGCGTCCCCTCCACGTCCGCCGTCTTGGTGATCGTCATCGACTGCACGGAGACGGGAGCCCCGCCCCCGACAGGCACGCTCCCAACCTGGATCCGGCGGGTGGGGCGGCGGGGCGAGGCGAGCATCAGGCTCCAGCGTAGGGCCGCCCCAGGTTCTGGTCCCGGGAACGACAGCGGAACAGCCGCGTTTTCGGGACCAGAACCGGAGTCATTGGAACGGGTTCGCTATCGGGCGGACGATATCGAGGTACAACGAGGAGATCCCGAGGAAGACGATCACGAGGAAGACCATGTAGTACACGGGCATGGCCTTGGCCACGTCGGCGTGGTACCGCCGGCCATTCCGGGAGCGGATGCGCTCGTAGGTGGCGATGGCCACGTGGCCACCGTCGAGGGGCAGCAGCGGGATCATGTTGAACACGCCGACGAACACGTTGATGCTGAGCAGCAGCGTGAGAACCTCCCGCCAACCGGTGTGGGCGGCCTGGGAGGCCACCCTCACGAAGCCAACCGGCGAGAGGAACCGGGGGTCGTTGTCGTTCCTCTTGGCGTTCCCGTTCACCAGTTGGCGGCTGTAGGACGACGCACCGCTCGGCGAGAAGATGCCGCCGAGCGCCTTCACCGTGTCCACCGTGGCCCGTCCCAATCCACGGGTGGCGCGGCTGACCGTGTCGATCGGCCCTGAGCGCTCGATGGGGAAGGAAGGGTTCCCGATGCCGACGAAGCCCCGGGGCTTGCCCGACCTCGGCGCCGTGTCCCCCTTCACCACGACCTTGCTCAGGTCGACGGGGGTGGCCGTGAGCTCGAGCCGCCGGGTGCCGCGGCGCACGTCGCACACGACCGGCCGGCCGGGACGGGCCCGGATGTAGATGGGCACTTCGTCCCACGTGAGGCGGTGACCGTCGACGGCCAAGACGGTGTCGCCCAGCTTGAAGCCGGCTTCCTCGGCCGGGCTCGGGCCCGTCTCCAGCCGACTGATCTCCCCCACCGAGAACTCCCGGTCGTAGTTGGGCACGCCCACCACGGAGAACAGGACGAGCAGGAGGAGGAAGGCGATGATGAAGTGGACGGTGGAACCGGCCACGGCCACGGTCAGGCGCCGCCAGTACGGCTTTTGGCGGTAGGTCCTGTCCTCGTCGGCCGGGTCGACCTTGTCGAGGTTGCTCATCCCGATGATCTTCACGTAGCCGCCGGCGGGGATGGCCTTCACGCCGTATTCCGTCTCGCCCCTGCGAACCGACCACAGGCGGGGTCCGAAGCCGAGGAAGTACTCCGTGACCTTCATCCCCGCCCATTTGGCGGTGAGGAAGTGCCCCAACTCGTGGAGCATGATCATCGCGATGATCGCCGCCACCACCAGCACCGTGCTGGTGACGCCGGTGGCGTACGCGGCGACGAGGCCGCCGAGCACGATGAGGCCGAGGCGCGCCAGCGCTCCCCGCTGGCGCGCCTGGTCGGGCGACGGCTCGGGGGCCGGATCGTGGCGATCGGGTGTGGTCTCGGTCTGCGTCACGCTGCTGTCGATCGTCCTCGCACGAAGGCGCGGGCGTGCGCCCGGGCGGCGCGGTCCGCCTCGAGTACAACGCCCAGGCTGTCGGCTTTCGTTCCTGGCAGGGCGGCCAGGCAGTCCTCGATGACCGCGGGGATGTCGGTCCAGCGAAGGGCGCCGTTGAGGAAGGCGTCGACCGCCACCTCGTTGGCGGCGCTCAACGTGGCCGGGGCTGTGCCCCCCGCCCGGCCCGCCTCGTAGGCAAGGGACAGGCACCGGAACGTCTCCACGTCGGGCGGGGCGAAGTCGAGCCGGCCGAGCTGGGCCCAGTCGATGGCGCCGAACGGCACCGGGGAGCGTTCGGGATAGGCGAGGGCGTAGGCGATGGGCAGGCGCATGTCGGGGAGGGAGAGCTGGGCCACCGTCGACCCGTCGGTGAACTCCACCATGGAGTGCACGATCGACTGTGGCTGCACGACGACCTCGATGGCCTCGTAGGGAGTACGGAACAGCTCGTGGGCCTCGATGACCTCGAGGCCCTTGTTCATGAGCGTGGACGAGTCGATGGTGACCTTCGGGCCCATGGCCCAGGTGGGGTGGGCCAGGGCATCCTCGACGGTGACGGCGGCCAGCTCGGCCCGGGAGCGGCCCCGGAAAGGGCCTCCGCTGGCCGTGAGCACCAGGCGCCGGACCTCGGCCACTCCCCTGCCGGCCCGAAGGCACTGGTGGAGGGCCGAATGCTCCGAATCGACCGGCAGGATCTCGGCGCCCGGCGTGCAGCGCACTGCCTGGACGACGGGGCCACCGGCGATGAGCGACTCCTTGTTCGCCAGTGCCAGCCGCCGTCCCGCCGACAGGGCGGCCAGGGTGACCGCGAGCCCGGCGAAGCCCACCACCCCGTTCACCACCACATCGGCATCGGTGGCGATCGACGCCAGCGCATCCTTTCCGGAGCGCAACTCGGTACCAGCCGGAAGCCGCCCGGCCAGCGTGGCGGCCGCCACCTCGTCAGCCACGGCCACGACCTCCGGCTGCAGCATCACGGCCTGCTCGACCAGTCTCTCGACCGACCGCTGCGCCCCGAGGGCGATCACCCGGTAGCGCCCGCGCTCGGCCAGGATCACCTCCACCGCCTGCGTCCCGATCGACCCTGTGGAGCCGGCCAGCGCGACGGTGGTCGTCACAGCGAGCAGACCATGGGCGCGATGGCTGCCGGCGCCGGCGGGGCGGCGGCGGCCGGCGGCCAACCCCGGCTGTCGCCAGGAGGAGACAGCGCAGTCGTCGGCCGGCTCCGCCGGGCGTGGACTGCTCCGTCAAGCTCGCCGGGGAAGCTCCGCTTCCGAGGCGAAATCATGCGAGCTTCAGGAACCGGACCAGGTAGTAGGTGGCGGGCAGGACGAACAGCAGGGCGTCGAAACGGTCGAGCACGCCGCCGTGGCCGGGGAGCAGCGTGCCCATGTCCTTCACCCCCAGGTCCCGCTTCAGCATCGATTCGCACAGGTCCCCGAGCGGCGCCACCACCGCGACCACAAGGCCGAGGGCCAGGGCCTTTCCGAACGTCCAGGGGTGGACGCCGGGCAGCACGCCGATGAGGATGGTGGTGACGAACACGGCCGACGCCATGCCGCCCACGAGACCCTCGACCGTCTTGTTCGGGCTGATCTCCGGGGCCAGCGGGCGGCTCCCCATCTGGCTGCCGAAGAACAGGCCGCCGACGTCGTAGGCGGCGGTGGCCACCACCGCGCCGAGCAGGAAGGCGACACCCTCCCGGTTCGGCATGGCGAGCAGCAGGGCGGCGAAGCAGCCCAGGAAACCGATCCACATGAACACGAACAAGGTCACGGCCACGTTGACGGTGGGCCGGGCCCGTACCACCCCGAAGAGGTACCAGAGGAACGTGACGATGACGGCGAAGGCGATCACGAGCGGGATGGCGGTGAGGCCGTCGCTGTAGGTGGCGATCATCAGGGAGACGACGGCGATGAGGCCGGGCAGGGTGGCCGGCCGGTACCCCGCCCTGCGCAGCACGTCGTAGGCCTCGGCGGCGGCGAGGGTCACCACGGCGGTGACCAGCACGAGCGCCGGCTTCGGGCCCGCCTTGAACAAGATGAGGGCGGCCGCGGCCATGGCCACGCCGATGCCCACTGCCGTGCGCATGTCGCGGTCGCCTCCCGCCGGTCTGCGCTGGGCGCCCTGGGGTGGCGGCGCCTGGCGGGTGCGGATCGACGTGGTGACCGGGGACGGCCGCTCCACCTCTAGCTCCGCCGGCTCCGGCTCGTCGAACGAAAAGAGGTCGGAATGCTCGGAGCGGCCCTCGTCGAGGGCGCCGAGGCGAAGCTCGTCGTCGGCCAGCGACGCCACGTCGTCGAAGCCCGCGTTGTCCCAGTCGGAGTCCTGGTCGCGCCAGCGCGGAGCGCTGGCCGAGAGCCCAGACCAGGCATCGAGGTCGTCGGACGACCCGCCGGCGCGGTCAGGGTCGAAGATGCGCGGCACCTCGCCACTCGGTGGCTCGGTCCAGTGCGGCATATCTGCGCCGTGCCCGGCCACCGGCGGGCGGACGACCGCGTCGGCGGGATCGACGGCGCCAGGCAGCGGGAATCGCTGCGCCGGCTTGGGACCGGACGGGCGCTCTGGCACATCGCCGAACCGAGGGGCGTCGTCTGGGCGCCGGCCTGCCGCCTGGCCCTCCTTCAGGGCGCGGGCCGCCTCCTCGGCGCCGATGATGCGCACCCCTTCGGCCCGCCGGCGCGCACCCCGCGGCGCAGCGGTAGCGGCCGTGTCGTCCTTCTCGTCAAACTCTTCGTTGTCTTCCACGAGGACCTCCCTTGCTCGCGATCGTGGCGTCACACCTCGAGCAGCTCTTGCTCCTTGTGCTGCAGCATCCGGTCGATCTCCGCCACGTGGTCGTGGGTGAGCCGCTCCATCTCCTTCTCGGCACGCTCGAGGTCGTCGGCGGTGATGTCGCCATCGTGCTCCAGGCTCTCGAGGTCGTGACGGGCGGCCCGGCGCACGGCCCGGATGGCGACGCGCGCCTCCTCCGCCTTGTGCTTGACGACCTTCACCATCTCCTTGCGGCGCTCCTCGGTGAGCGGTGGGAACGCGAGGCGGACGACGACGCCGTCGTTGCCGGGGTTGATGTTGAGGTCGGACTGCTGGATGGCCTTCTCGATGGCCTTGATGGCGCCTTTGTCGTACGGCGTGATGACCAGGGTGCGGGCCTCGGGCACGCTGAAGCCGGCCAGCTGCTGGAGCGGCACGGGCGTGCCGTAGTAGTCGACCCGCAGCTTCTCCACCAGGGCGGGCGATGCCCGGCCGGTGCGCACCGTGGCGAAATCGGACTGGGCGTGGGTCACCGCCTTGTGCATCTTGTCGCGGCTTTCCCCGAGGACGGCGCCCACCAGCGACTCGTCGTCACTCATCGGCGCCGCACCCCTTCGGAGTGCCCGCCGGATGGTGCTGTCGGGACCGTCCTCCCGGGCCGCTCATCCGACCAGCGTACCGATCGGCTCGCCCAGAAGGGCCCTCCGCACGTTGCCGGGCGTCATCACGTCGAACACCAGGACGGGGAGCGCATTGTCCTTGCAGAAGGTGATGGCGGTGAGGTCCATGACCCTGAGGTCCTTGTCGAGGACCTCCTTGAACGTGATCTCGTCGAATCGGGTGGCGGTGTTGTCGAGCCGGGGATCGGCCGAGTAGACGCCGTCCACGCCGCCGTGGGTGCCCTTCAGCAGCACCTGGGCCTCGATCTCGACGGCCCGCAGGGCGGCGGGCGTGTCGGTCGTGAAGAAGGGATTACCCATGCCGGCCGCGAACACCACCACCCGCCCCTTCTCGAGGTGGCGGATGGCCCGCCGGCGGATGTACGGCTCGGCGATCTCCGCCATCTGGATGGCCGAGAGCACCCGGGTGGGCTGGCCGTGGCGCTCCAGGGCGTCCTGGAGGGCCAGGGCGTTGATGACGGTGGCCAGCATGCCCATGTAGTCGGCGGTGGCCCGGTCCATGCCGGCACCGGCGCCCGTGGTGCCCCGCCAGATGTTGCCGCCGCCACAGACCACCGCGATCTCGACGCCGAGCTCGAGCCGAGCGGCCGCGATCTCGGCCGCCAGGCGGTCGACCACGCTGCCGTCGATGGTCTCGTCGGACGCCGAGCTGGCAAACGCCTCACCCGACAGCTTCAGGACCACTCGCCGCCAGCGGGCATCTGCCGTCAACCTCCGACGACCACCTGGGCGAAGCGCACGAGCTTGGCGTCGCCCAGCACCTGGGCCACCGACTTCTTGTCGTCCTTGGCATAGGGCTGGTCGAGCAGGACCTGCTCCTTGAACCACCCGGTGAGCATGCCCTCCACGATCTTGGGCAGCGCCGCCTCGGGCTTGCCGGAATTGCGGGCCTGAGCCTCGAGGGTGGACCGCTCCTCGGCCACCAGGTTCTCCGGGACCTCGTCACGGGTGACGTACTTGGGCTTCCCGAAGGCGGCGTGGACGGCGATGTCGTGAGCCAGCTCCTGGGTGCCGCCGGCCAGGACGACCAGCACGCCGTTGACGCCGCGGCCGTTCTGGATGTGCAGGTACGTGTCGAGGACCTCGCCCTCACCCGCCTCGACCCGCTCCACCCGGCCCAGCTGGATGTTCTCCTTGAGGGTGACCTTCAGCCCGTCGATGTCGTCCTGCCGGGCGGCGGCGGCCTCACCATCGTTGGCCACCGCCTCCGCCAGTTGGTTCGTGAGCGCCACGTAGTCGGGTGACTTGGCGACGAAGTCGGTCTCGCACTTGAGCTCGACCATGGCCGCCACGTTGGCGACGCGCGCGATCGATACCGCGCCCTGGCTGCTCTCGCGGTCGTCCCGCTTGGCCGAAGAGGTGAGGCCCTTCTCCCGCAGCCACTTGGCCGCTGCCTCGAAGTCCCCCCCGTTCTCGACCAGGGCGCTCTTGGCGTCCATCATGCCGGCCCCGGTGCTCTGGCGGAGCCGCTGCACGTCCTTCGCTGAAAAGTCGGCCATCGCCTACCCCTCCTCCGTCGCGGCCGGAGCCTCGGCGGTCTCGGCCGGGGCCGGCGCCTGCTCGGTGGCCGCGGCCACGGGCGCGGTCGCCGCGGCGGGAGCCTCCGATGCAACTTCGTCGGCGGCGGGCTCGGCGGGCCCGGCCGCCTCGGCCGACCGGGCGGTGGCCAGGCGGGCCTCCCGCTCCTGGGCCTGAAGGGCCGCCTGGCGGCGGGCTTCGACCTGCTGCTGGGCCCGGCGGGCCTCCTCCTCGGGGTCGGGGGGGGTCACGGCCGGACCGCCGGCAGGGGCCGACTTCACGGCCTTGCGGGAGGCGATGAAGCGGCCTTCCTCCACCGCGTCGGCGATGACCCGGCACATGAGCGACCCGGCCCGGATGGCGTCGTCGTTGCCCGGGATCACGTAGTCGATCACGTCGGGATCGCAGTTGGTGTCGACCACGGCCACGATGGGGAGGCCCAGCTTGTTGGCCTCGGTGACCGCGATGTGCTCCTTCTTGGTGTCGATGACGAAGACCGCGTCGGGCATGCGGGTCATGCCCCGGATGCCACCGAGGTTGCGCTGGAGCTTCACCAGCTCCCGGCTGAGGATGAGCGCCTCCTTCTTGGGCATGGCCTCGAAGTCTCCGGCCGCCTTCATGCGCTCGTACTCGGTCATCTTCTTTACCCGGCCGCTGATGGTGGAGAAGTTGGTGAGCATGCCGCCCAGCCAGCGCTCGTTCACGTAGGGCATGCCGCACTTGGCGGCGTAGTTGGCCACGGGGTCCTGGGTCTGCTTCTTGGTGCCCACGAACAGGATGCTCCCGCCGTTGGCCACGGTGTTGCGGACGAACGAGTAGGCGACCTCGATGCGCTGGAGCGTCTGGTTGAGGTCGATGATGTAGATGCCGTTGCGCTCACCGAAGATGAATCGCTTCATCTTGGGGTTCCAGCGCCGGGTCTGGTGGCCGAAGTGGACCCCGGCCTCGAGCAGCTGCTTCATGGTGACGACAGGCATGTGCACTCCTCCCCACGGTTGGGTGGCTACCGCGTGCCGCGCCGCTCGGGAGCGGCGACCGTGGGTGGCACGGGGCGGGGTCGGGATGCCAACCGGGACCGGCAGGCCCGAGCAGTCTACCCGTGACGGCGCCGAAGGATCCGGGTTGCGAAGGAGGGTGCCCACCGGCGACGGGCGGGGGGCGCCGGGACCACCGGGACAGCCATCACCGGACCGGAGGCACCGCCGCCGGTCCGGTCATGGCACCCCCTGCCTCCTGCACGGCCGGCGCTCCGGGCACCGTCCGCCACCCGGGGGTCACCCGGTGGGGTGATGACCGGGCGGCGGGTGGACCGTTCGGCTCAGCCCGGCCAGGCCGCCACCGGGTAGTCCGACGTGGGCACGACCACCGTGGTGGCCACCTTGTCGTGCCAGGTCTGCTTCTGCGGATCCCAGAGCATCCAGAAATAGCCCAGGAGGCACGGGATGGTCGACAGGATCCGGCCCAGGTAGCGGACGAGAGCCCGCCCGGGATCGATCGGACCGCCGTTGGCGAAATCGATCACGCGGATGTTCATGGCTCTCTTGCCCGGCGTCTGACCTGACGGGCTGCCCTCGAAGTAGGCGTAGTAGCCCAAACCC
>Ga0307504_10000024_pt1 | contig 44774 bp, 74 predicted proteins | sample 19_S_MG_FD_194516 | JGI IMG/M metagenome (GOLD analysis project Ga0307504, IMG submission 194516) | Soil microbial communities from Populus trichocarpa stands in riparian zone in the Pacific Northwest, United States - 19_S | ecosystem: Environmental > Terrestrial > Soil > Riparian zone > Trees... | reverse complement strand
TTACTATTAGACTGAACATATGTTTTCATCTGATTTTCTCACTGACAGACATGCCATCGCCGGCACTTACAAATTGATAATTGTTTAAACCACTTGGTAAGAAGAATGGTATTGGGTCAGGGTTTACCGTGACACCTGTATTGGTGCCATTAGCCCCACCTATCTGGTCAAAATTTATGGTTACGTCTGGATTCGTCAACATCCACATATTTTGCAAACTTGTTATTGGGATTCTACCATGCCGATATACTTCACTTTCTGCAAGTGTCCACTCTTTTTTCGCAAAAAATGGGTAAGCAAGTGCGCCGTTAAAGTAAAGAGCCGTAGTCGCATTAAATCTTCCAAGATTAACTGCCGTACCTCCTGTTGTTCTCGCTCCAGCCAAGACGGTTTGTCTGAAATAAGTTGGTTCAGCCATACTTGCTGTCAATGTGCCTTTGTAAATACGTATTTTTCCATCAGAAGCCCTAAATGTAGCTACGAAACAGTACCATACACCATTAGAGATAGCATTTCCGGTAGCTGGTATCGTATCAGCATTGGTTGTGGCTGCATATTGGTTAGCTCTGAAAGTTGACTCGCCTGTTGTCGCTGGTATTTCGATAAATATTTCTTGTATTCTGGCATCTGCGCCTGTTGCTATAGCAAATAAACCATAGTAATTTGTGTTAGCATTTGTCTTGAACCAACAACCCATTGTCCAATCGCCACTATCAACTGCTGCCATTGTTGCGGTGATTACATCGCTAGTACCATTAAATAACCTAGCCATTAGCTACCACCCTCACTTCGACTCATACCAGCCCCAACTCTAAAATATTTATTCTGGTTTGTGCCTCTATTTGAACCCGTATAATCAATTGTAATACGAACATGGTCAATTTGAGCAGTACCAGCCACTGTATCAGTCGAGGCTATAACTACCCCAAAAGTAGATAAATTTATGTCTGCTGGGGTTAAAGTCAACCCCCATAAATCACTGGCTGAACCATAGGTTGCATAAGCATCAGTCGTTGGGTAGGTTGTTCCAGTGGCTTTTTCGTTTCCACTAATCGTTCCACCCTTAACTAATTTAACTGAACTATCATTAACTGCTGCTCCAACTCCTGTTTGGGAGCGCTCAATATCAACCGTAACCCCGATGACAGTCGCATCTGTTGGGATGGCAAAACCAAAATTAGTTGATTTGAGATAGTGTGTTATCTGGGTAGCCAATAAAGAAGCCGTCGCATAAATATTATCAGAAGCCGAGGCATTACTAGGATTAGTCCAAGCAATTGTACCCACAGTGGCATCATCGGCAAATGTGCCGCCATTGTTCGGTCCTAATGTTCCCATGAGGTCTAGTTTCGGCTTTCTAACTCGTAATTCATTCCTTGGATACTGTTGGCGGCATTAGCTGTTCCCCAAGTAGCTGTTATGGAGAGAGCGGTATCAGCAGTCAAATCAGCAGTTACGGCTACAGGAGTAGTACCACCCGTAGAACCTGACGCTATTGGGGCGGTTTGACCATAGTTAGTAACTGTACCAGCAGTTAGTAGTGTACTAGTGAACAGTGTTGTCGTACCGTTTGTCATCAGTGTTCCTGTAGCACCATTGGAACGAGTCTGAATCATTACCTCGCCCTCCCACATAGCAGTCATGGAAGCACCGCCACCCACACCTGACGTAGTCACGTTAGCTGCTTGTTTTGCAAGAACTGTTCCAGCAACCCCACCCCAGCGGACAGAAAATATAAGTGTTGGTGTGGCTGTGGTTCCATAAGACCCCATCAATTTCATCCGTAAAGCTCTGCCATCCTGCATGTAGTTTGCAGGGACGGTTACGTTAGGAAACACTATAGTTTCAGTTGTTGAGTTAGCTATAGCGGTAGCCGTAGCAGTCGCCCATGCCAAAAGCTCAACCCAGAATTGTCTCGACATTACATCTTACCTAATGCTTTCGTTATTATATTTTTTAACCCATAAATTTCAGCTTCTAAATTATTGAGTCTTGTATCTATATCTCTCGTAGTTGGTTGGGCTACCCCAGTTTGATTACAAAATCTACAACCATGGTCAGTTCCAGCTATGCCAAGAGTAAACCCATAGCCACCGCAATTTGAACATTTAGTACCAAGATGACCGTCAGCATTTTTGTTTGGTCGAGTTTCAGTTAGCGACATAGTTATCCTTAATTATAATTGCATGGTAACATATTATGCAAACAATGTCTTGATAGTCTCTAAATCCCAACCTTTTATCTGGTCAATGGTGCTACTTTGGAAATTGACAGCAGTATCCTTATTTCTGAAATGGGCAAGCGACCACTTATTATATGTGAGATTCTGTTCGTGTCTGATGTCAAGACTTGGATATTCCGCCCACCAAGTCTCGTATTCAATATTAACTGTGGGTTCAAACTTACGGTCAAACTTATCTGGGTCAAAGTTCTTAAGTCGGTCTATATAATGTTTAAGGGCTAGTTCACGGTAACAACATAGTCCAGATACTTGGACTGCATCCCAGTGAACCGCCAGCCCATCTTTTCTAATTTTCCACCAATTTAAATCGTAGTAGAACTTATCTTTAGTGGGCGGGGTGAAATCAAAATGTGACGGGTGCATTAAGTTATCGTGCTCGCAGAAAAATACCACATCTGTAGTAGTATTCTCTAAACACGTTAGTATCTGATTAAAGTAAGCTTCGTAACCTCGTTTCATTTCAACGTGATAATTATCACCAAAATCTAATGGTTCTAGGGTTGCGCTGACTATGGGTAGCCCAATACTAAGTAACTGCTGTCTTACTGGTTCAGCTATCTTTGGGTCGAGTTGGCTATCACTATAATAGATAATCGACTTACTTAACTCTGGCATCGGCTTCTTTCAGCTTGCGCAAGTCCTCGTCAGTCCAACCTGGGACGGGCCAGAACTTCTCCACAAGCCAGCTGAGGGGGTGAACCTGTTGCTCCCATTTATTATTCTTGAATATCTCATTACATATATCACGGGCTTTTTGTTGGGACTTGCCTGATTGAGGATAAGGGAAACTAAATCCAGGCTGAGTACGGAAGAGGTGAGCCATAGAGCAACGTTTGTTCATAATCACTCTACCTCCAGACAACCAGGTTTTCATCGCAACTTCTGAGCCTTGCTGGCCCCATGACCCCCAAGATTCATCGCATAGTTGTTTCTTCCAATAATTCTCTCTAGTAGCCATAAAACACGAACCCTGAAGACTCAAAGATTCTACTAAATCACCCTCCTGTTTAGCCTTATACTCATCAAAATATTGGAAATGTAGCATATTATCGAAACGAAACGATGTAGAGTGGGGAGTGTCAGGTCGGGGCTTAAAGACTACTCTTTTAATAAACTTAGTCCCATCGCATTCAGGATGTTCTAGCACCTCTGAAGTATTCTTGCCTCGCTTCATGCACCTAGTTGGCGTCGGACCCTGATACCATCTTGACCCGCACTTTAGGCATTTCCAGTCATAACACCAGAGGTTTAGCAACATCGGAGCCATCGTAACATTATCCCCAAGTTCGGCAAAGGCTTTAAGCATTTCAACATCAAAACCCTCTGAAAATCTAACGTGAGCATCTGCTTTCATAACATACTTAGCACTACTCAAACGAGCTCCTAGGTTCTGTGCTGCCCGTTGCCCAACAGATTCACTAAGATAAATAATCCGCACATCGGGATGGTCTTTAACCTCAGGCTCTGGCCAATTACCATCACAGACAACAATAACTTCGGTTTTGCCACGTTTTTCCTGCAAGATTTTCTCTACTGTAATAGATAGCCATTCCTCTTGGCGAGCTGGTATTATCACGGACAAATCATACTTCAAGGTAAACCTCCTCAGCTTTCTTTCTGGCTTTTACAGCCTCTTCTAATTTTTCGTAACGCCCTAGATATATCTTCTTATAGTTTACTTTAATATTTGCTACCCAGCGATTTTTGTACCACTCTACTCCGTTGTACCCTGATTTATTATTCTTAGACAGCTTACAGTTATGACCGTTTACACTTTGTGTAACTGCCCTAAGATTTATGCGACGATTATCTAGTTTATTGCGGTTGATGTGGTCGGTGTATAAATTGGCAGAAGTATTATTTATCAAGCGATGCATTAAAATCCTTGTTTTGTTCTTTCTTCCACCTATGTCTCTTACTGCGTACCCTTGCATTGAATAACACCACTTATGTTTATTAAGTTCATCAAAGTCCTCATCATCTACTAAGGCATATCTATTTTGTGTGAGTTTAATCTTCTTCATATTGACTTACTATACATTATAGCATACAATCTGTGTGTATGAGACAACAAAGTATTAGTCCTAGCCCTCCCAAAGTAATTAAGAAAACTGAGCTTGATTTCTACGAAGCTCTTAAAGAAATTATGGCTGGTAAGAACGTAACTAAATTAGAATGGGGTAATAGGAATATATTCGGTATTCTCAAAGATGGACATCTAATGATACGCAAGTCGGATAATAGATACTATGATTGGATTCTCACAGACGGGGACCTTTATGGGGAAGATTTTATCATTCTGTAGAGTAAAGTTTACGTAACTCTTCAGCTTTGCCCCAATACGGGACTTCGGTAGCTCTAATCTGCCCCAAACCCTTCCTATAGCCTAATCCCTTAAACTGTAAGTTAGCTTCATGTGAGAATACTATATTGGGTGGGTTAATGTAAAAATCTTGTGATGGGTACGGTGTTGTCCCTAACTGGTTGTCATACTTACCAGGCTCCCCGAATATCCTAATATCTATCTTAGAATCATCAGGCCACAGTTTAAATCGTTCTTCCAGGTGTTCAATTAGCATTTTTCTTTCGCAGATAAGTCCATTAAGATTCCTGCGCCCACCAGGAGCTTTATAACTAAACAAAGTTTCGCCCCATGTGAATAGACTCCAAGCGTTCATATTATATCCCCAATACCCATCTTTGGGGCGGAACTTAAAGTGTTCTGGAGAATAGAGTACATCGTCCTCACAACAGGCTATGAAATCTGTAGTTGCTTCTTTGGCGCCTTGTAAGACTTGGCGGTATATCTGAGCCTGGGAACGTGGTATATCCGCAGGTTTCTTTACTACTACTAAAGGCAAACCGTCTAAAGCCTCAAGCAATTTAACTTGCAACGAGGCACGAAAGAAATCAGGAGCTTCCTCAGACGTATAATAAATTGCTGTTAAATCTGGTCTAGAAACTTGTGCCATTGGGCATACTTCTCTCTATATATTTTGAAATATGGGTGGGATTCATCGCCCTGCCAGAACTGTTCGTTCAGGCGCATACCTGGAGCTTCATTCTCTAAATTCGTAAATACGTTGGAAGCTCGCTCATGGTGAACACGGGCATAACCAGTAACAGCCGCCCAACCGTGTTCGTCTATTTCACGTTTAGCTTCTACTCCTGTCAGAATATCATCAAACCGTTTAATTCCTAAAGCCCAAGGAGCTTGATAGATATACGGTAGCATACATCGTTTAAAGGCTAGGTTCATGCTACAGACTGGGAAATAGATTCCTTTAGGGATTGGTCCTCTATAGAACTCGATTGGGCGGTGAGAACCTTTGACTAGTTGAGTGGCAGCGTCCCAATCAGCTACACCCTCCCATACTCCGTGTGATAGTACGACTTCAGCTTCTTCTCGTATCCCATAAGGGAAACCTCTTGTGTAATCATCTACTGCGGTACTTATCCAACTCACTGGTACTTTACGATTAAGAGCGTCTATGTGGTCTTGGATGGGGTCGCCGATAGGCACTTCGTCATCATCTAGGGTAATGATGTACTCAATTTCTGGTAAATATTTTGCGACATAGGCAAAACCTAGATTTCTGATACCGGCATTGAAGTTCGTCAAGCAATCGCCGTATTCGCCCATAACGTCTTTAATAGAGTATTCCTTGTCTCCGTCATAGAGTTTGGGTTCTTCGCCATCCAACACCTTAATAAACCTCACATCATGTACTACGAACAGCGGTCGCCATGCTTCCATGAAATGGTCGAATATCTCTTGGCGATAATCAACGGTCGGTACAACTACACTTATATTACTCATCGATGTTTACTCACTAATGACATAAACCCCGTTTGATAGATTCTCTGGTCAAATGTTTTAACGACCAATCCAGACTTCCACAGTACATAGGGTAACACTATCTGGTCGCATGTGAAGTATCTGCTCTGGTGCAACCACCACAACCTCATAGCATCTCGCATTTCCTCGCTATCCTTATAAATGAAAGTAGTAGAGGCGTAGAGTTTGTCGTCCTTATATTCAGTGTCTAACTGAATGTCCGCAAGTTGTTCCTTATGCAAGCCGTTTTTGTAGCGCGAGGTGATGTACGGCTTGCCTAGTTGTAAGTGTTCCTCTATATGGGCGGTTTCTTGGCGAGCATTACGCCTAGAGGGATGTTTGAATAAAGCTATATCAGCATTTCCCAGTTGGTCTAGATAGTATTTCACAGAATCTGGCCGGAGGAGTGAGCACCCGCCATCCAGCCAGATATAGTAATCATACCCAGGAAACATCTGCCAGCCAAATAATTTTGGGATTCTATACTGCAAACGAGGGGTCAACCCTAATATAGGAGGAAAGTCCTCATCTGTGTAACAATGGTAGTCTATCTGCTCGATACCCTCTGGCAGTTCCTGGTCAACAGGTTTAACAACTTTATCAAAAGAACCCAGATTAGCACTCAAGATTGCAAGCCTCATGGTTTATAAAATAGCCAATTAGTTGGGTTTCTACCAGCGGTGTATAGATATAATCTTGGTATATTATTGTGGATAACATAATCATCGACAGCTCTAATAACATCATAAAATCTCTTATCACGGTGACTACGTATATAGTCATCCCCAGCTATAATCCCGCCTGGTTTTACTTTCTTAATCCATTCAGTAATGTCTGTGGTAACAGCTTCGTAAGAATGGTCGCCATCTATATAGACAAAATCAAGTGAATTACCTGCGAACCTCTTTACTGCCCCCGTGCTGAACTCTTCTAAGAACTCATAATTAGGGTACTTATCTAATCGTTCGTGAGCTTTAGTGCGGAGTTTATTATATGTAGTCTCTCTCGTATAATCTCTATATCCTTGGTGCGGAGTATATGGGTCAATGCCCCACATCATATCAATTTGTCCAAATTCCATAATCTTACTTGAATACCAGCCTTCAGCTACGCCAATCTCAACGCCCTTACCTTTGAACTCTTTGATTAACTCTAGCCTGTCGGCATCTACAAAGATTTTCATACATAGCCCTTGCTCTTTGTGGGGACGTTTGTTACTATTATAGTATGATACTGGAACTTGTGAGGTATAAAAACCAACCGCCCATTAAAGTAATTGTTGATAAATCGGATTACAAAAGAGTCAGCCAATATAAATGGTTTATTACTAATAGCTATGTAGCTACCAGAATGATTAACGGAAAAATGACTTATCTTCATAGATTTATCCTAAGTACGCCCACGGGCATGGTAACAGACCATATCAACCACAATAAGCTAGATAACCGTAAAACTAATCTACGAGTTTGCACAAGTAGAGAGAATACTATCAATTCCAGCCTTTCAAAAAATAACACAACAAGCTTCCGGGGAACTTCTTTTGAGAAAGATAGAAACAAGTACAGCGCATATCTCATGGTGAATCGTAAGAAAATACATCTCGGTAGGTATGAAAACTTGAAAGACGCTATTGATGCCCGTTTAGCTGGTGAAAATAAATACTTCGGCATATATGCTCCTACTGGTCTTTAACGAAATACCAGTTTGGTTGTCTATCGTCTCTAATAGGGTTATTATCATCCCAAAGCGTTAGTTTGAGATTGTAATGATACTCTCGTGGCATACCGTTAGTATATAGGTTATTGCAATACTCTGTTACCGCTTTCATTACCCCCATTCCTCCGCTTTTCCCTTGGTAAAAATCATCACCAGAGATAATGCCGCCTACTTTAACTTTAGGCGCCCAAGCTTCGATATCAGCTTTCACATTCGTATAATCGTGGGCGCCGTCTATGTACACGAAGTCCAGAGAGCCGTCAGGAACCTGTTTGGCAGCTTCGACGCTGTAGTTCTTGATTATAGTGGCATTGTAAGGTTTAAGGCGCTCTAAACAGGCTTCTTCGGCACGTTGGTACTTACCCTCGCCCCATATATCTACACAATATAAATGAAGTGCTGGGATATTCTGAAACATTACCTCTGAAAAATAACCAGTAAATACTCCAACTTCTGCACCTTCAGTAAACCCTAGTTCTGCAAAATACTTGGCTAATTCTATTCTATTCTTTAATGATGATGTCACAGTAATCCTCCTTAATTTCTTGTACTTTAAGTCTTCTGCCAACAATATTCATTTCGCAACTCCAGTCGGGTATTCGGTTAATCCAGTATAAGAATTCATCCTTATCCACTATATATCTCCATTCATTCTTAATTTCAGCATTTGGGTGGGCTTTAAGGTAGTTTATCAGGGTGTGTGGATTTGACCCCCAATCAATATTGCCTAACCTGACTATGGTATGTAAGGGGAAGTTAGCCTTGACCATAGCCTCCATATCTCGCTTGTGCTGGGCGTATCGGCTGACACTGAAGAATATGGCTAATGAAGAGAAATAAACTATGTGAGCGTCTCTAGGTTGTTCCAGGAGTAAGTCTACCTCGCGTTGGTATTCACTCTCATCAGTACACTGGCTATTACTAACCCCACTGGCGAAAAATAATAAGTCATCTCTATCGGGCAGGACAGAGGCCAAATCTCCTGAACCAATAATCACGTTCTTAACCTTGCTAGCCATTCGTCATTGGCATATTTCAAAGTAGAATAGTCCTTCAATTTATCTACTTCTACTCGTTCTTTCCAATCGGCAGACCAGCCAGGCATATCTGGGAACTTCTCTGTAACAAACCAGTTCCAGTCGTATTTGAAGTCCTTCGTGTTTAACCAATACTCGATGGCATACAGACGGCCTTTTTCCATGCCCTCTTGATGCCTACGGTATTGTTCGTTAGTAAAGGCGTAGCCTTTGCCCTTAGAGCCTTTGTGCCAGTGGGCGTACCAGCTTCCTTTATCCACAACCACTCTCCCTCCAGACAACCAGGTTTTTAAGGAAATTTCCTGGGCTTCCATCGTGAAAGGTCCATAGTAGGTACTGTCCAGTTCACCTATGATTTCATCCCACCATTTGCGTGACATGAAGTAACAACTGCCCTGGCAGGTAGGGGTGTCGTCTATTTCTATATCTTTACGCTCTGGGCGCTTCCACTCCGCGCCGTGTAATCCTTGAGTCTTATCGTATGGTTTAGCGTAGGGGTATTCGGTATACATATAATCTATATCTGGGCGCCCATCGTTTATAAGTGTCCAGGTTTCAGGTTCTAGGCGCTTTCTACGAGGGATTATGACCCAATCATTTTCACAGATGCTTGACAGGCGCACATCATAACCCTCAGATACCATACACTGTTCATCTATAACCATCAGATAATCGCCTTTTGAAACAGCTACTCCAGCGTTTATAGACGCCCTCATACCTAAGTTATCGTGTATCACGCCGTGGTGAATCTGGACAACCCTTGGGTCTTCTGGGGGCATTTCATGTGGGTCTGGCCAGCGACCATCCAGCACAACTATAACCTCAACTTCACCCTCAGCTTTATTTAGAAGGTCTTCTACAGTCTTTTTGAGCCATTGGGCTGACCTACTTGGAATTATTACTGATAGCATCGTATTCCTTCACCTGTATAATATACTTCTTATCTTTATAGTCCAGATTGCCTTCCATATCCCCGCCGTTCTCACTTGTCCACTTCAGTAATATCCTGATGGCGATATCTAATTCATCATTCATTTAGACCTACCCAATCTTCATTCTTAGCTAGGATTGCTTTCGTGATGGCGGGATTATATCCCAAACTTTCTGCCCAAGCCGCCCATGCATAGACGTCCTTAGGAATGCACTTCGATTCCATTCCTCGTCTATCTGGGTAGACGAAACTAAACCAGAGGTCGAATCTCGGGTCGTCACCATAGACAGCGTCCCTAATGGTGTAGTAATCCACTCCTGCGGCTTCACAAACGTCGTAGAGTTCTTGGCATTGGGCAACTTTCCAGCTAATGGCTCGGTTTTCACTGAGTTTGATGACCTCGGCTTCCGTGTTAGTAACTTGTCTAATAGAAACATTCGCATTGTATACTCCTTGATAGGTTTCAATAACTTTTCTTCTATCTGCTGGGTCGCCACCTAGTATCATAAATGGGCGTTCGCTCTGGTCTAATAAAGGATGTGCGGTGGTTTCGCCCAAATATTCCGGTTGGGTTACAATCCGCTTACCGCTAGCTTTTAGTTTATCAGCCGTACCAGGGTTTACAGTAGAACGGATGACAATGACATCTGATTCGCACCAATCCACCACTTCTTCTACGATGGACGTATCTAACCCACCTTTACCCACGTTGGGGGTCGGTACACAGAGAAAACTTATTTCACACTGATTAACTAAGGCTCGCTCACCTATCTTTTGGGGTTCGTCATATACAACAGAGTTAGGAAACAACTCTATCATTGATTTGCCAACCCAACCGTTGCCTATTACTGCTGTAGAGACTTCACTCACCTGAAACTCCTATTTATGTTCTTGTTACATCACTTTGAATTATAAACTTACCGCGGTAAGAAGACAAGTAGTTTCCTGTAGAATCGACAAATTGAGCGTCATACCAATAGGTATTAGGAGTGATATTTGTATTCGCATGAGTCAGAGTAAATGTATGTTGTCCTGTTGTTGGGGAGGTTGCACTACTACCAGCCACTGTTTTCTGAAATGCTACACCTGTATCATCTGATGGGTCGCTACTTGTATTGACTGTGAAATAGACTGTACCACCTGTTAGGTTAACTGGCGTAGTACCGTCAGACTCTAAGAAAGTCAGGTTGACAGTCCTTGAATCACCCCTGATAACATTCGAAATTGTCTTTCCAAGCTTGGGCAAAATTTACTCCTATGGTGATGGGCTTGGTGAAGGTGAGACTGAGCTAGATGGGCTAAGCGAGGCGCTTGGAGAAGTCGAGGCGCTTGGGCTAGATGATACCGAGCTAGAAGGCGATACACTAGCGCTAGGAGAGCTTGAGATTGAACTGGAAGGACTTGTAGAAGCTGAAGGAGAGGAACTAATACTCGATGATGGGCTAAGCGAACGACTAGCTGAAGCACTTGGGGATAGCGAGGCGCTTGCTGAACTACTCGGAGAGGTTGAGCTAGACGGACTAATCGATGTAGAGCTGGATGGGCTAAGAGAAAGACTTGTACTAGCTGATGCACTTGAACTAGGTGATAGAGATGAACTAGGCGAACTGGAGACTGAAGTAGATGGAGATACTGAAGCGCTGGGCGAGGTTGATGCACTTGGGGACAGCGAAGCGCTTGCTGATGCACTCGGAGATAGAGAGGCGCTTGGAGAAGTCGAGGCTGATGGACTGACAGATGCACTTGGACTGACGGACGCACTTGGACTGACGGACGCACTTGGGGAGACAAGACTGCCTGCTACACGGGCAGCTACAAAGGAACCAGCCGTAATAGGTTTCCATAGACAAACAAATCGGATACGACCCGAGGTGATAGTGGCAGTAGCCACAGTAATTGTAATATCTCGGGTAACGACTAGGGCTGGGAAGTTAGTAACGGTATTAGCAATGAAAACTGCTTGCGGATTAGTTCCCGTCCAGATTTCGGAAGTATTTAATTGTGAGGCAGTAGTAGCGGCAATAAACGCACCCGTAGAGTCGCTACCACCACCAGCGTGAGCTTCACGCTGTACGCCAACCGCTATAGTACCACTGGAACTAGCAAGGTCATTTTCGACGATAGCATAAATTTGCGCACTAACTAAACCAGTAACTCGGAATATCTTATAAGTGCCGACAGCACCAGGGTCACCCGTCTGAGCGCCGTTGAAGTTAATAACTACTTCTTCTTGTATGCCAGTACCAGCAATTATTTCGTATTGCTGACCTAAAGTGGCAAGTAAACTAGACATATAATGTATATTGTAATCTGCCAAACTTGAAAAGTCAAGCTAAGTATGCTACTATATGTACATGTCCCTAAACAGAGAAGTTTGGAAACCCGTATTCTTTAAACCATTTAATAGAAAATATTTAGTTTCTAATCTAGGTAGAGTAAAAGCTATAAAAAAGAGCAAATACTCCAATAATAAAAGAATGTGCCTTAAGCCTGGAGTGGGGGCAAGAGGCTACGCATTTGTCACTTTATATCATAATAAGCAAAGCAAACAGTTAGCGGTACACCGCATGGTCGCATACGCCTTCATTGGTAACCCCCCTAAAGGTAAGAACATTGTGTGTCATTTAGATGACAATAAATTGAACAATGTTGCTGATAACCTAGTATGGGGCGACAATTATGACAATATGCGACACATGGTCGAACATCGAAGGAGTCTAGTTGGTTCTAAAAACCCAACAGCTAAACTTGACGATATTAAGGTGCAAACTATCAGACGTTTATATTCGGAAGGTAGTTATACCCAAACCGAATTAGCCGAAGTCTTTGAGGTTGACCAGACAATCGTAAGTCGAGTAGTGCTTCGCCAATCTTGGAAGCATATACCATAAACTTACTATTTAGTCAAGCAGCCCTCGCCCATACGCCCTTGGCGTAAAGTACGTTCCAGCCATTAGTACCATCGCCAACTAGAGTGATGTAATCACCAACCCTAGCAGTAGCTTTAGTATTTAATGCAGCCTTGTTGTCTGCGGCTGTAAAGTTCAGTCCAGCAATCTGGTCTACGGCGTTTGGCGCTATAGTTATGAGTGCCGAAGCGTCTGAACCTGTTCCTGAGCCTAACGCACTGGAAGCTGGGACACCACCATTACGGATAGTGAAACAAGCGCCAGCAGTTGTAGCAGGTAATGTGATGGTGATACCATCAGCAATTACGTTCTGTACAATTCCGTTGTCAACAAGAGCCAAGGTTTTTGACGTATCGATATTCTCATATACGATACCGCCTGTACCATGAAGACTCAAACCGACTTGGTTTGTTACGTCATTTGCCATTTAATTTAACCTTTCTTATTTAACCGAAGTGACAGCTTCTTCAAGTTCAGCTTCATCAGCTTTCTTTTGAAGAGCTTCTTCTTTGGCGTCTTTTAATGCTTGAGCCTTGCGGATTTCAAGTAACTGAATCCGATTAGGCACATCAGCAGCCCGATACCATGCGTCCTTCCAGACAGGTGACATGAGTGCATCAGCTTGGACTACTCCAGCATCGCCCTCGGCTGTGATGAATTGTTCTTTGGTATCTTTGTGTATATAGATGCCAGGTTGATTGATTGCCCGACCATCCGTTTTTTCTGTTGATTGTCCTTTTGGTAAGTTACTTGCGTCCATACGGCTCCTCTTATGCGCTTAGGTGGTAACGCAATCCTACGACTTTGTTGGCTGGGCCAAACACATCGTAGTAGCGACGACCTTCCGCCACAGCTCCGTCAACACCTTGGACATCGGTTAAGATGCGGGTAGAGTTGAACTTCATCGGGCGAATAAGCACTTCTTCCCAAATAAATAGGAAGACTTCGTTAGTTGGTAAATAGGTACTAGGCACTTTAACTAAAGTTACACCATCAACCTGACCGATGATTCCCTTTTTAAGGTCAGCATAGGCTAAATCACAAGCTAAACGGAACGTGGAGTCCTGTTTTAGAAGTGAGTAGGTGGCTGGTGATAGAAAACAAAAGCGTCCAGTTTCAGGTACTTTAGCTTCTGTCATAGCATCGTTCTGCGCCAAGAACTTGACGTAGACATTAGACGCGGTGACAGCAGCGGTAGCACCTTGTCCAGCGGTTAAAGCCAGAGCGTGAGCTGCGGCTAGGGTGTAAATGTCCGTATTAGGAACAGATACTTCTGCGATTTGGCGCTTAACTGCTTTGTTAGCTTCTTGCACCATCATCGAGTCTTCCAAGTTACCTCGGTCAACTGAGAACGTAAATGATTTGTCCTGGCTCAGAGTAAATGTCTGAGTACCAGTACCAAGTTCATTCAATGTCCCGAAACGGTTTGAACCGGAACGGACATAGTTTCCTTCTGTAACAACACTAACTGTGTAAATAGTCACGCTGTTTTTGCCGTTAAAGTCTAAACGGACACCGCCGTTGTTAACAATATCGGCAGTTTTAGTCGCAAGGTGCAAACGTTCGTCGATAACGCCAAGCGTTGCACTTGCATAGTTTTGTGCGGCCATGTTATTTCCTTATATTTAAAGCTCTCCCTCCCATAAGGCTGTTAGTGGGTCAACGGGTTTCTTTTCGGGTGTAGCGGAACCGCCAGCGTCAGCGTTAGCTAACATCTGTTCGGTGTCCTGCTGCCCTTTCATTTGCCCCTTAGCACCACTTATTCCAGATGCGCGGGCGAGTGTTTTGTAAAGCTGGTAAGGGCTAACATTGGAACCAATAACCTGTTGGGTGTTGGGGTCGAGGATAAGGTTGGCTTCTAAAAGCCCTGCGGCTTCTTCGGCAAGTTCCTTATCATACTGCTCACTTTCAGAATTGAATAAAGGGAAATCCCGAAGGACTCTCTCTGATTCGCTGCTTAAAGTAAGTTGAGCATCAGCTACCCTATCGTTGTAGTCTTTGACTTCGATTTGTTGTCTAAGTGCTTCGACTTTAGCATCGGTAGCTGTCAGACCTTGTTCCACCAACTCATCTTCAGTTGCGGGCTGATACACTTCGGCGTTGGCTTTAGCGACCTCTTCCTTTAGTGCGTTACGCTGTGAGACTAAATCTCTAATCTCGGTATTGAGTTGGGTTTTGCGTTCTTCTGCTTTGCCTTGCGGTTTTTCCGTTTCTTCAGGCTCCTCAGCTTTTGCTTCGGGCTTATCTGTTTCCTTGACTTCAGGTTCGGCTTTCGCTTCCTCTTTAACCTCCGCTTCAGGTTCCACTTTGGGTTCGGCTTTCACCTCTGCCTTAGTTTCTTTTACTGGTGACGATTCAGTTTTGGGTTCCTCTTTCCCATCAAAGTCATCCGGACTAATATCCGGTGCTTGTACGTCTGGCTCATCGGCCATAGGTATCCTTTCTTTAACGTGTTATTCGCTCACGGGGCGGGAGTTAGATAGGCTCCATGCTGCCCGTCTATTTGATGGGGTGAGCCATCAATTTGGGGCGGGCAACATGCAACTTATCGACTCTTTAAATATGACGTAATCAATCCTTCAATGTACTCCTTCTCGCTCTTTAGGTTCTCGGCAACTAAAGTATAGGTATTGTGCAGGATTAAGAACTGTTGAGGGTCGGTTCGGACATCATCGGGTATGCTGGAGTTCTTTTCGTAAAACTGTATGCGTTCGTCTAAACGGTTCACAATAGCTTTGAGTTCATTGATGCTCTCTAAAGTCTGGGCTTTTTCCTTCTTCCGTTCGATTATCTGGTCGGCTGGTTCACGGGGGATGAAGTAAGAACTATCATTTGGATAAAGGTCATCTTCCATGATTAGCCTTTCGTTGGCTTCGGAGCCGGTTTATTAGCTTGCTTAACGGCTAGTTGGTGGGATTGCTGAGCTTGTTGGTTCTGTTGTTGGGCTTTAGACGCCTCTAATAATAGTTTGGCTTTGTCCATTTCCTGCTGATGGGCTTGGGCATGGGCTTTTAGAACATGGTCTGGTGTCATTTGTGTTGGGTCGGGGGATGCTTGCTGTGGTTCTTGTTTGGGAGTGTAGGCTTGTTGCATCATTTGTTGTATCTGGGGGTTTGGGGGGAATGTTTGCGAGTCTGGCATTTGATTCTGTTGGGCTAAACCACCTGGAACAAGCATATTCGGGTCAATGACGGGTTCGATAGAAGCACCTCGGGCGTTCGGGTCAAGTACAGGTCCCTGTAAGACATCCTGCATAGTTAAATCTATACCAGCAAGTTTGGCGAATTGGATTTGACCGCTTGGCGGTAGTTCATTGTAGTCCAGTTTTAGTGATGGTTTGTCAAACATTGGGCTGAATGGGTTAGGATTTTGTTTAGCTTGTAGTTTGGCTTGTTTTTGGGCTTTGGTTGGTTCAGGTGCCACTCGGTCAGGGTCTTGAATACCACTGGTTGTAACGATTTTACGGGATAATTCGTCAATATCTATTGGTCCGCCATAAGAACTGTTCAACATTGGGTATTTCATTGTTAGACCAAGCAAATCGGTGGCTATTTGTTGCTGGTTAGGGTCATTTTTCATCTGTGATGATGAAGCATCGACTTCAAACTTTAATTTAGGCGTGGTGGTGCTGTAGTTTATCCGAATACGGTCATCATCACTTAATAGGGTTTGGTCAAAATTATCCAGACCCCGTAATTCCTCAGCCGTATCTTCATCTAATTGGAGTTCTTCAATGCCCTCACGTTCAGCAAAATAGAGGTTTATGGCTGTTTCGCTCCATCTTTCAAACCACGTTTCGTACTGTTTGCGGACATAATGGTCATCAACTGACAGGTTCTGTTGTGATGCCATAACTCCTTGCGGAGTCTTAGAAAATCCAGGATTACCGACATCGGCACTAATACTGGTATCGGGACTAGCCAGAAGATTGAGAAGTTGAGACTTCATCAAACCATAGTTATTTGGAAAGTTTGCTAGGGCGGTGCTATCAATCTTAAGTGGTTCGACAGTCGCATCTGGCGAGGAACCGACATCAATAATTATATTGGGAGCAAATTTAATTTTGTTCTTACTAAATGAACCGCGCTTTATCAACGGGGGGTTTAATTGTAAAGCGCGGTTGTATTGGTACATCTGCATTTCAGAATCCATTAAGTTCTGCATACTGCCGACTAAATCTATGATGCTGCGTCCAAATGGTGATGAACCATCTATATCGCCATAAGCAAATAGAATCGGCAATTCACCGCGTGGGTCTTTATTAACTTTTGTGCGAACGATTGTACCTGAGTAAATTGGTTTAACTCCTGTTCCAGTATTCTGGACATGGAAGGTATAGAATTTGGCGTTCTTGCCACGCTGAAAGCCCGTAATAAGTTCAACGCCGCCTTTAGTGTTGATGCTTTTCTCTCGCTCTATTGGGGTCTTGGCTTTTTCATCTTTCGTAGACTCAATCTCTTTAACGGCTTTTAAAGCTTCAATATCCCAGGTTGGTTTGATATTCTTGCCTAATTTGCCTTGAGATTCTATAAGAGCATCGATGTCCTTGGTCTGCCACCAGGAACGCATAAATATATAATTGGAATCAGTGTCGCTTAACTTGCCAGGTTGGATGAATATATCCCCCCAGTATGGAAGGCGAAGGTCGGTACAGAAATAACCATTATGCTCAGTAAAAGGAACATAAGTTGGGCAATAACCAAAAGTCAGAAAACGCTCGACAACCATCCAAGATTTCTGAAGTAGGGCGTAACCTTCATTAGCATTTGGTAGTATTTTGTGAGTGTATATAAAGGAAGCTACTATCCTCAACCAATCTTCAACGTCACTTTTAACTGTACCAGTCGGTAGTTGCTGGATGATTCTGTGTGGCGTCTTTCTTATAATAGAAGCAGTCGTGCCATCAGTTGTTTTCGGGTATTCTTTAGGAATAGAAGCGTGGGGTTTATTGCGAGCTATGCGTTCATGTTCTCTAAAATTGTTAGTCAATCCTTCAGTGTATTGTTGAGATAGACGAAAAGTTTCTACTATGTTTTCGGGTGTTAGATACGAGTAACTCATTTATCTGAACAGTAGCATAACCAGAGTAAAATATCAATTTTGGGTGACTGTAACTGAATCGTCTGCTTGTTGGGGGGTCAGAAACTTTTTTGGGTCCAGACGTTTAGCCCAGACTTTACCATGAGACTTTCGCATTATCTTTAAATGGATGGGCGAGCCTTCATAATCAAAGATTAAGACTTGTCCGACTTTAAGCTCACGTTGGCCTTTTTTTGTAAGGTCGGGAGTTATATCCTCCCATTTCATGCCCATAGTTTTGTAAGATTCCCACTGGTATAGATTTTATCTTCGTCCTTGCTGGGGCGGAGGCTCTCCATCGCGTACCTCACGGCATCCATAGCATCACTAAGGTTGTGGTCGGGGATGTCGATTACCTTTCCATCTTTGTCGGTCTTCCACATATAATTGCGGTAAGCCTTTATGACATTTGTACTTCGCTTTGTCATACTCATCCGTTGGTCCTGAACATAGTTAATGCCTTGGTTCACCGAGCCTGGGCCTTTTTGGGCACCTATAACCTGGACACCGTATTCCATAAGCTCGGCGATACTCTTGGGTTCGGCACTATCAGCGATAACTAAAGCATTGGGAGTGGCGGAGTTCATAATATAGTCGGCTATCTTACGGTTGGTCATGTGGGTTCGATGTAAGAGTTCGTCTATTATATAGCCTCCATTATAATAGTAAATCGCCACTAACGAGGTTGGGTCGTTGGCATAACCGAAGTCTAAGCCATATCTTTCTAATCGAGCTTCGTGGGGGATGTCGTCTATGATGGCCCAGTCAGAGTAAATCTTTCCTTCAACATCGCCTAACTGTCCCAATCCATAAACCTGCCACCAGTTCTTATTGTGTTTATGACTTTCAAGTTCGTCGATTTCGCCCTGTCCGAGGGCTTCGTTGTCCTTATAAGTAAGAGTTATGAAGTCGAGGTCTTCTTCTTTTCTATTGGGCAGGACGTCAGTGTAGAACCAGAACTCATTAGTTGGGTTCCAGTCTAACCAGATTTCTTGTCTTGTACGGAGAGCCAGTTGTTCATAAGACTCCATCGGACAGTTGTTAGCTTCGTTCATAAATAAGATATCACGCCTCGGACCACGGACTTTATCGGGCGTGTCCACTCCGAAGAACTCTATCTTTGAACTAGGTCCGAAGGAATAAATAAAGTCAGTCCGGTTCCACTGCGGTTCTTGGAAATACTTATGGGATTCCATTATGTTTATAAAATCTCTCATAGCCCCTCTTTTAAGGTGAGGCAGGGACTCACTCACAACACTAATTAAAAGATGCTTGTTCTCATTAGCCGCCATTTGAGCTTTATCAATCAAAATTAAAAGGATGCTAATGGTCTTGGACGCACTAGCCCCACCCCCGACAGCCTTTATTCTCTTGTCTAACGCTAAGAGTTTATGCGTAGCTGTAGTAGCTTTAAATTCGCCCATTATACCGTTCCCCAGTATCTACTACCCTCACTAGCTTTAACGTAGATGAGTTCACCTCGGGTCGGAAGCGGATTAACAATCTCTGGACTATCTGGGAACTTATCACTCATCTTGAATTCATTCTGCCACCATAGGAAATATTGGCGCCCATTCATAGTCTCAGGCATTTCAGGAAAGCCCTTCTTAATAACTGGAATCGCAGCAATCGGGACATCGTACCAATACTTGGCTTTTCTAACGCTGGACTTTTCATCTTGCTTGCGCCCAAGCCCATTAGCCTTACTAATAGTATAAAACTCAAAATATATTTCTGGTTCGATTATCCGTTCCTCTATTACTAATTTATCCGTTCCGTTCTGTGGATTATCCGTTCCAATGGAACGCTTCTGGAACGCTAATTTCCTATGTTTCGGGGAACAGTACTTTGCATCTGGACGTTTGCTCTCAAACTCTACATTGCATACAAGACACTTCATCTCACCTCCTCTGTTATAATATGTTCTTATTTTATAGGAACGCTTTAATAAAGTCAATAAAATATTTTAGGATTAGAGTTTAAGTATACTTTCGTTTCTTTATATATCACCTATAGACTATATATGAAGATATCCCCCTTACCACCCTTTTATCTCTGTTATGGGCGCGGTATCTATGTATTGTGCGACTCTACTTATTTATGTGTTCCTGGTCTATTACTACAGTATTATCCTTATGTACACTAGCACCGCTTAGAATGGGCTGGACCACTGTTACATTGACTGTTTTACTGTTGTCCATTCCTGACCATTTTCCTAATAATTGATATGCACTTAATCTTGTATCATCTACACTCTTACTGTTTATTGTACCTGTTGCTATCTTTGTTACTCCTGCTTTCAAATGTTCTGGGCGCAATTCTACCTGTTCCATAGTTTCCGATAGCCATAATGGGTTTAAATGACTGATATTAAGTGCATACTTGGGCGCAAAACCTGCCTTTACGCAACTTTGATACAAGTTTCCGAATGTTTCTGATTCAGGAGTTAGCCAGTAGTCCAGTGTTAACCTCTGCTTGGGTTTTAGTCTTTTAATCTTTGATGGGCGCGGGGTTGTAAGTTCATTATTCATATTCATAGTATAGCATAACAGGGGTAGGCTGTGGATAAGTCCATTTTATTACTAAAATAGTGTTGACAATAACCACATCGTCGTGGTAGTATGTAGTTATACCAATGATAGCTATCAACGGTAGCACTTGAGACACTTACCAAAGAGAGTAGCGAACAGGATAAAACCGCCGGTCACGTTTGAACCGCCAACCCTATCACTTACTAACTACTCTCTCAGGTGGGATATAAGTTTAACAATTCAATCAGAGTACAGATTGTCAATTAAGATAATAAGGAGATTAAGACTATGAGTAGAATAGCAGTAACACACGTTGATAGCGACAATATAGAACACTATCAAAGATACAGCGTATCACCTCGTCAATTACTTTGCACTAACTGGGATAATGTTGATTATAAGTGGGCATTTAATGAGCTTGAAAAGATTTTAAGCTTGCCTACCAACAGCATAATCTCATGGCGAGTAATTTAGGTGGACAAGCAGGAAATAGCCATCAGGCTAGACGAGTTGAGGCAGTTAAAAAAGATTGACTGCTTCAACGAAGCCTATAGCACCGACCCCAGGCCAAGCCGATTGATAAATATCAGGATACAACAGCTTGAACAATGCAATAAGTGCTGTTGCTTAGCAATATTCAAAGCCCTGAAACTAGCCACCTGTAACCATAATAAGGAGATAATCAAATGGTAAAAGAACTTGTGGGCGGTCAATACGTCCGAGTAACAGGCAAAGATGGTATCGAATACCTAGTTTTGCCCAAATAATCCTTGCTAGTCTTATGACTGGCAACCTGTACTCTGTAAACAATCAATGTCATAAATTAGTAGTAAATAAGATAAGGAAAGGGGCGGAAATGTACACAATATGGACAACGTGGCGTAATGGTGACGCAAGCGGTTGGCAAGCTGAGGATTATAACCAAGCTTTGCGAATGGCTTACGGTAAATGGAGAGAGCGTAAAGAGTTCAACTACAGTGTTTCAATAACTATGGGCGATACACATCGCACAACAGTTCTTAACGCTAGAGAGCTTACAAACTACCTCAAGAAAAACATTTTACAATACGTTTAAAATAACAGTCAGTATTTACTACTGGCTTATGGCATTGAATTGGTGGGCAGCCTTCAGCCTGAGAGCGTAACGAGATAACATGAAACGTGGGCGCAAGATATTGGTGCTTCCTTCGGGTGCTCAGCACTATAAGCAAACCCTAGAAACGAGATAACTCATAACGTAACAGGCTGGCGGCTGTTCATCAGCAATAGAGCGCATTAGTGCTGGTAGTAAGTAGGCTGACTCCCTATAGGGCAAGTGGGAATTATGGATATGCTTGCCTGGAGACCATAGCTTGCTATCAGCACCATGCGCTTTAGTAAATTAAATAACATGGAAAGGACTTAAACACCATGAAGAAGTTAAACAGGTACATAATTACATTTGATAATTGGACATCACCAATATTTATCAATGCTTACACAACAGTAAATGCGGTTAAGAAAGCATATAAATTGTTTCCTGTATGTGATTGTAACTGTGGTGAGGCTACAGAAATTAAGGAATTAAGAAAAGTATAAATAATAAGTTGGTGCCGTGAGGTTAAATGGCTATTGGTACTGAGTGAGTGGAAGAGCCGCAAGTATCAAACGCAACAGCCAACAAGTCTAATAAATTAAAGGGGGAATAACATAATGTATATAAAATCATCGTTGTGGGAGCTTTTAAAGCCCCTTAGAGCGTTATTTGGTAATATATGGGTGCTTAGTGCTATTGTAATTTTAATATGGAGTTTGGCATGAAGTCTCTAATAATTATATGGGTGGTTTTTTTGATTGCTATGTTGGGCGGATTTTACTGGATGAATAACACAATAAATAAGATGGTGCAAGCCAATAAAGTCGCCCAATGAGTAGCGATAGTGGCTGTGATTGGAGTTGCATTATCTGTAATCCTTACGAGGGGTCTGAAGATGAGTAGAGGAGAAATATGAAACCATCTGAGCTAGAAGAACTGAGGGAAAAACTTGCGAGTATAGAGCATGAACGTTGGGCTGATTGGCAGAAGTGGTGTCATAAGATTTTACGAGCTAATATAAAGCATGATATAGAACCAACTTTAGCCAGATGGGAGAAACAGATTGCTACCCCATACTCAAAACTAACCAGAGGAGAGCAACTATCTGACCTTGAGCAAGTAGACCGCTACTGGCATTTGATAGAAGAATACATTCAACAGGAAAAGAATAAACTACTAGATGAATTGATGAGTGAGTTGCCGAAAGAAGAAACCATCGTTACTTTAACAGAACCGCCACAGGGCATTGATAGATTGTGGTTAGAGGGTAGAGACTACGGTGTAGCTGCTGGCTACAACCAATATCGCACCCAAGTAGTAGAGATAATTAAGGGGAGGAAGAAGTAATGGCAACAGCAACCACATCACCAGATAACTACTTAGTAACTCAGCTTGGCAAACTACACCCAGACTACAGCATTAGTGTATTTCAACCAGTAAATGAAGTATACCCATACCTATATGTTACCAATGGCAGAGTTGGGGTTAATACTCAGATACGACTTGCTAAGAACTACTGGAGTGTGAGCGTGATAGATAGACTGGTAGTAAAAGCTATAAAGAATATTGAATCCGCCACCCCAAACATAATCAAGAAAGGAAAGTCTAATGCACCACAACAATAAAGAACCTACAATAAGAACATGGCAAGAAATCAGGGACAGTAAAGACCCACTTGACAATCTAGTAATCTATATCAATGGACTTTCACCGTGGAATCTTTGGAAAGCCCATGAGGTCATAGAAGCTTGGGCTGCACAGAAAGTTATTGAGGGGCAAACTAAGGGTGTTGCTTGGGCTATAGGCATAATTGACGAGCTACATTTAGATAGGGGCTGGGAAGATGATAAGACGTTCAAAGGTATTAAGAACACTCTCCGTGACCGCTACAAGGCAGAAATAGGCGTTGACCCTGCCCCTAGCTACCCCATTAAGACTCAACTAACTAATAATATTGGAGGCGAGGATGCGTGAGTTGAAATTTAGAGCGTGGGACGGCAAAGAAATGTGGACTGGTTTTGATATTGTGCCAGCTGGGATTATTGTTCCGCCAGCTTACAAGAAGTACAAAGGGCAGCTTACGTATATGCAATACACCGGCCTCAAAGATAAAAATGATGTTGAGATTTATGAGGGGGATATTGTTAGTTTCAAAGAACCACTAACAGGGCATTCGGTTATTGCTTGCGAAGTTAGGTATGACCCACCAGCTTTTTATCCCTTTTTAATAACAACCGAATGTGAAGTCATCGGCAACATCTACGAGACCCCATCACTATTAAACGAAAGGAGCGGTAATGGCAGCTGATTATCAATATAAGCAAATCTTAATATCTTTTATGGAGCAAATTCAAGAGTTTGAAAGCGAAGTTGAGGGTTCGCCCACTAAAGAGGATTTTGCTACCCTAGATGCTATCTACCTAGAAACAATAGAAGCTTTACGTGCATTGCCGTTTTTAACCGAAAGCCTGGAGGGGTAATATATTATGGGCGAAATATTTGTTATGAAACCTGAGCCAAAATCCTGTATGTGCTCGCTTTGTGCGGACTATCAGATAGAAAAGTTTGCAGAAGTAATGGCGTGTGGTTGCTATTGTCATAGCGATGGTTACACGGGGCATGATAGTCTATGTTGCTCGCTACCAAATGTTCGCCCAGAACACCATTTAGAACAATTAAAGGTTAAGCCAGTATTACCTAATAGGAGAGCAGAATAATGGGAAAACTATTTATAAACGGTAAAACTATTGAATTTGCGCATACTGCCATGAACAAGGATTTGCATATGTTTATTGACGGCTACCACAATCCTACGATATGCCCCGAATGTATACAACCTGGTGTCTTTGCCGCAAGCCCACCAAAAGAGAACCTAAAGACTAAAGAAAAAGTATGATAAGTAGATATGGTAAAAGAGCTAAGGAATGGACGCGGATTCGCAAACAATGGTTCGTGGATAATCCTTCCTTTACTTATCAATGCCATTATTGTGCTGGTTGGATGGATAAACGAAACACTACCTTAGACCATGAGAACAATCGTAACCATGCAGGCAGGCTGCTACCTTGTTGCTGGATGGATAATGGACGCAAGGGCAGTATGAGTCATGATAGATACGTGACTAAATTCTACCCAGAACACTTATGCACAGAATAATAAAGATAGTAGGTATAGAGAAGCACGACAAGTTTTCTCGCACCCATGCCATTTTAGATGATGGGTCTGAGGTTATAGGTTATGGACAAGACTTTAAGGTGGGCGATGAGGTTGAGAGCTTTTGGGATGAGCGTTGGTCTGTGTATAAAATGCGGAAGAAGCCTATTGACAACAACGACTATGACGTGGTAAACTCTAAAGGTAAATAAGGAGCATAATATGTCTAATAATACAAATGACGAACTTTTAGAAAGGGCTGGGGATTTGCTAGAAGAAATTACTGGTCATCCATCTAAATTGGACGTTGCTTTAACTCGGGCTGTAGAGAAGAATGATTTAGATGAAATCTACCACCTTGTTACCTACATTGAGGGCGAACTTTCAAGAGAACACTACCACAATTATGATTTGGTAGTTTGGTAATGAAAGCAATTGATATAGTGCTGCCACCGCCAAAAACAGAGTATGAAGATTGGCAAAGGTGGATGAATAGAATGGAAACCCAGTTGAGAATGTTAAGTTACTACCGTAAACGAAAGATAGAGGTTAGCTTTGAGTGATTTGTTCAAGACTGGAATCAGACCTGCTGTTGATGATTGGTTGTTAGCGAAGAGTAAGGAAGTTAGGTCGTATGGAGATTATTGGTCTGCCTCTAGCGCAGGTTACTGCATGCGTAGGGTCATCTTTGAGCGCCTAGGTGTGCCAAAGGTTGAAAGTGAAGCAGATGCCCGCAAACAGCGTGTATTCACGTCAGGACACCTATTCCATTCATGGATACAGGGTATTACTAAAGAATCAGGTCTGTCTATCGCCCAAGAATTAGAACTACAGGACGAAGAGCTTCTTATTAGAGGGCATATAGATGACTTGGTGCTGGTAAAAGAGTTGGCGAACCCAAGCTTTACATATAACACCGAGACACAAGAAGGAACTCAGCACTACAATGGTCACCTTATCCTCTACGACTACAAAACACAGAACAGCCGAGCTTTCAGCTACAAGCGCCCAGAAATGTCTTGGTATCATTCCAGACAACTTGGCACATATATGATGATGATGCGTAACCTAGCCAAAGAAGAGCTTAAGAAAAGAGGGGTCAAGATATGAGCTACAACCAAGGTACATCTAACGGTCGTTATAGACACGGAAAATATCTAAGCCCCGAATACAAAGTGTGGGGTAATATGAGAAGTCGTTGCCTAAACCCAAATCACCCACGATACAAAGACTGGGGAGGCAGAGGTATAACTGTCGTTGATAAATGGCTAACCTTTGATGGATTCTATGACGATATGGGCGAACGTCCGAGCCCAAAACATACGATAGAACGCAGAGACAATACTCTCGGATATTCTAAGGAGAACTGTTATTGGGCAACTACTAAAGAACAGTCGGCTAATCGTAGAAGCAACAAATATCTGAGCTTTCAGGGGCTTACGTTGTGTCACAGAGATTGGGCAGAGAAGTTAGGGATTAGTAAGACGACTATTTATAGACGTATAAGGTATGGTTGGCCAATAGAGCAAATCCTAAAGGAGTACAACAATGGATAAGTTTACAACCGAAGAACTGTTAATGATTGCCAGCTTAACTGAGGGGCGTATTTTGAAGATTGACAAGGATGCGCTTCGCATGAGCGAAGAACAACTAATGTGGTCGCCCCAACTAGAAAAAGAAGTAGTAGGTTATTGGCGCACATTAAATGGGTATTGGGCGAAACAGACTATCCCGAAATGTACATGCGATAAATACGAAGGAGGGTTCTTGGCTAAACCTCAGTGGAACGGGTATTTCTATGCCGGGGAACCATGTTCAATCAAGCTTTATGAGAAGTTTAAGGAGGAAAAAAATGCAGTTAAGTAAGGGTATAAGCTGTCAAATGTTCTCTATATGGCAGCCCCGTTGGAAGGACCGTAAGGTACTGTTGGCACGGCACAAGGTAGGAACCCATAATAAGGTTATATTTACTAAGGCTCCCACATTACCTGGAGAATATTATGTGAGTGGGCGGGATGTTCATCAGTGTGATATAGAGACTAATGGCAAGATAGATTGCTATGCGGTTCCTCTTTCCTTATTGGAGCCATTAGAACCAATCGAGCTAGCACGTTCAGCAAAACAACTAACATTATTAGGAGAATAAGATGTCACAAACTAAAGCAGGTGGATTACAGGTTCGGAAAACTATGATTGCTAAATACGGTAGTGAGGAAGCATGGTCAGACCACCAAGCGGCTATCGGCGCTATTGGTGGGCGCAATGGGCGTGGACACGCTTTCGGGCATGGAAAACTAGACCCTAGCGTAGAAGGCAAGAAGGGTGGTACAATCTCTCGACGTACTTGGTCTACAGAGGAACGCGCCCAACATAGTAAGAAGATGCAAGATGTCTGGAGCAGATTAGGAGATAAACTACGTGGACGATAACTTAGATATTGTTAAAGAAATCTTAGAACTAAGGTTTAAAACAGGAGTTAGTTCAAAGACAGGCAAGGAATGGGCGATTCACCGCATCCTGACTAACAGCGGTAAAACCTGTAATACATTTGATGATGTTGAGCCAGGTGATACAGTTAAGCTGACCTATAATGACGAATATAAATCATGGAACGCTACCAAACCCCGTAAGGCTGACAACCAGCATGATGAGATAATGAAAGCTTTGCGGGAGCTATACAAATTACTGAAGGAGATTACTGATGCCCGTACGCACGAAATATGAGAAACTAGTCGAAGAAGAGGGAATCGAAGCTGCCCGTGAATACATGCGCAATCTACGCAGCAAGGTTAAGAATGTCCGTGGGCTAAAAGATGCCTCTAAAAAACGTCGGAAAGAGATTTCTGCTATGGGTGTCAAGGCACGCCAAAATAAACGTGTCAATTAAGTTTAAACTCTATTATGAAGAAGTGAGGTTTAAGGGTGCGCAAACTCATAGTACATGGCAACGTCGTTTCACTAAAAAACTCAAAACAATTATTTGTAAATTCAAGGACTGGCAAGCACTTCATAACTAGCAGCGTTGCTAGTAAACAATGGGTCAAGGATAGTCTTTGGCAGTTAAAGGGCGTAAAACCTGTCACAGACTATCCTACTGGCGTTACGATGGTCTTTTACTTCAAAGGCAAGCATCGTAAAGATTTAGATAATGTTTGCTCCAGCGTGATGGATGTGCTGCGTGATAGTGGGATTCTAGTCGATGATGATTACACTCATGTCGATACGATTAACCTACAATTTGGCGGAATTGATAAATCTGACCCCAGAGTAGAAATATATTTAGATGATTAGCTATTGACAATAACGACAATGTCGTGGTATACTGTCTCCACTATCAAATTAACATAAGGATTTACAATGTCGAAGAAAGTCAAAGAAACACCTGTCCAACAGAGTAGGCTGTGTCTTCCAATCTACGGGATTTGGGGGCTGGCGATGGCGTTTGTAATAGGCTCCATAGCGTGGACTAGCTATCTTGTCCTAGCGGGAACCACTGGATACGTACGCTTCGTATTAGTAGCGCCACAAGTCTTGTTTGGTACCATAGTAATACTATATAAATTTGGGAGGTAGTAGTGAAGTATTGCCAAATTAAGAAGTGTTATAAGCCGATACAAGCGAAGTCATTGTGTAAGACTCACTACGCTTGTTGCTTAAGAACCGGTTTTCCCACTCCAGGTATCCGTGAGATGCATGGTATGTACTATACGCCAGAGTACTTGGCGTGGGCTAACATGAAGAAGCGATGCAACGACCCGAAAAGCAAGGGCTACATTAACTATGGTGGTCGGGGTATAAAGGTCTGTGACAGGTGGGATAAGTTTACTAATTTCTATGAAGATTTGGGGAACAGACCAGAAGGAATGAGCCTAGAGAGAATAGATGTAAACGGTAATTATGAGCCTTCCAACTGTTGTTGGGCAAATAAGAGCACTCAAGCAAAAAATAAAAGAGCTTTACATTCTTCGGGAGTTCACCATATTCACTACAGACAAGATACTAAAAAGTGGGCAGTAAGAAGAAGTACTCCTGGAGGCAGAATCTGGCTTGGCTCCTATGAGACGCTTGACGAAGCAAAATCCGTGCTAGAATATCATGTGTTAACTAAAGGAGGAATGGCTCCCAATGGGAGCTGAACATGCGTTTGAAGTACTTACTATTAGCGTTACCCTTAATTGGGTTCGTGTACATGGGCGTTTCTAATATAACGACCCATAATCAGAAGTTAGAGTTAAAGCAAATACAGTTGAAAGATACCAATGTCCAACTTAAACAGTTGGAACAGAAGTATGACACCCAGTTAAAAAGTAATACAGTCAATGAACAGGAGTTGAAGAAACTCCAGGACGAAAAGAAGCAGCTCGAGGAGCAACTACAGGCTCGTGCAGTCGAGAAAGGACGTCTAGCCAACTTGCAGACCACTCCGAAGGTTTACGCCGCTACTGCGCCTGTAGTGGGCTGTACAGGCAATCCTGATGCTGATTTCATATACATGAAAGAGTCAGGTTGTAATCCTAGTTCTGTTAATTCGATTGGGTGCCGAGGGATTGGACAAGACTGTAATGGTAACTTGGCTAAAGCCTGCCCAAATTGGCAAACAGACTTAAGTTGCCAAGACCAGTTTTTTACTAGATACATGCAGTCCAGGTATGGCACATGGAATAATGCAGTTGCTTTCTGGGAATCCCACCATTGGTGGTAAATATAGTGTAGCTTTGTTATAATATATGGTATGTCGGTACAAAGCAGAAAAGAATACATGCGAGAGTATTCACAAAAATACAGGTTAGAGTATGAGAAACGCCCCAAAGTTATAGAGCGTAGAAAAGTACTTAAGCGCAAGAGATACCTTGCGAATCCTGAAAAGTACAAAGAGTATGACCGAAAGAGGAGCGAGGAAAGAAGACAACTTGTAAGACAATTTAAAAATGTCCCATGTAGCGACTGTGGGGTTATATATCATTTTTCTGCCATGCAATTCGACCATCTAAAAGATAAAAAGTTTGCGGTATCCGTCAGTAAAGACCACCGTGCAATAAGTAAATTGTTAGAAGAAATTAGTAAGTGTGAAGTGGTGTGTGCAAACTGTCACTCTGTTAGGTCGTGGGAGCGGAAGACTGGGCTAAAAGTTGAATAAGTGCCCAGGAAGTAAATTACCTTGTGGTGCTGATTTAGCTTGTCAACATGCTTATTTTACTAATTACGCTGTTAGTAAGTATGGTTCATGGGCTGCCGCCAGGGCATTTTGGCAAGCTAACAGGTGGTGGTGATACATAATTGGTGGTTGATTTAGTGCAGATGGGCTACACGTACAGAGCAAATGCAGAATACTAGACGCCAATATGTGTAGATGGTGGTAGCAGCCAACCTAATTTGTGATAAAATTTATAAATGACTCCCGATTCTCCTGAAGATGTTGCTGAAGCCTCTATAGAACTCGCTAACCATATGGAATTAACTGGGCAGATGGTGTTAGCTAATCTTAAAAATCATATGGAGTTATTCCAACCAGAAGATATTGAAGCAGGTATTTGGGCGTATCGTGAGGTGGCTAAAGCGCTAGGTGAGACTATTCTAAGTTAGCGACTGGACCGCACGCATCTCTGATTTTCATATATTCCTCAAGGGCTATCTCGGCATCAAGTATACTCATGCGACCCTCGCCAACAGCTACGTCTAATACCCTTTGATAGGCGATATAGTCTCGTTGTTGGATTACTTCTAGTGGAGTGTTTTCAGGTTCCGAGAAGTTTATTTGTTCCACATTAAGGGCGTCCCAATGTCAGCCCATTATTAGTGAAAAAATACCACAGACCTGCTAGGATTCCCAACACGCCCCCATAACTCTTAAGGAATGTGCCAATTGTTACAGCAATCTCTACTTTAAGTGCTATTAGAATTGCTCCCAATAAATAACAAGCTAGCGTTACTACTATTGCTACTACTACGGCTAATATGAGTTTGCTTAACATCATTGTACCTTTGAAATTCCAGCCCTAAGTGCGCCAAGTCCAAGCGCCCCAAGAACTAAGTTAATTTGTTGTAAATGAGTTGGACTTATTACATTAAACGCTACTAATAAATTTAGTACTGCGATAATTGTCGCAACTATGTACGTCTTTTTAAATAAAAGAAACGCACGTATTGTTTGAAACATTATTTCTTCCATCCTTTAAAGAACTTATTTAAAAACCTAACTATTAGTTTAATAGTCCTCTCTATAGCTGATAGTCTCTTATTCTGTTGGTCATCTATTGGTTGTATGGGAGGGGTTGGTTTAGGTGGCGGCGGAGCATCTGGTGGAGGTGTTGGCAAGGGCGTAGGTGTCGGAGCAGGGTCTGGTGCAGGTTCGGGGGCAGGAATCGGTGTAGGCGCTGGAGGGACTGGCTGCGGTTCAGGTTGCGGTACAGGCTTGGCTTTTGGAGTCCACCAGCCTAATACCCAATTCCAGTTATGGTTCTGGAAGTGGACGTACTGCCCGCCCCAGTTCTGGTCTAGCGAGTTGAATAAACCAGGAGATGTCACCATATCCCAGATAGCGATATGTCCGTAGCCACCCGAACCAGGCAAGTCGCCAGACCATACGATAATATCACCCCTATTGGGTATCTGGTTAAAATCATTAGGGTTGTTGTCTGTCCAGTCGAAGTCAGGGTACATGGCTGGATTATTAGCCCAGTCTTTAGCATTGGCATAACAGAGAGTTTTGCCAGCCTCTACACAGTACTGAGCGATTTCGTCTACACACTGATTTCCATATTGACCGTCCCAATCAATACCTTGCCCCATCCACTTGTTTAAAAAGTTGTCGTAACCCATTATATCTGCACTACTCATCTTTTTTCCCCTTTAATCTATTTATAAGATTCTTAATACGTTTAGATAATGATTGCTTGGGCGTTTCTGTCGGGGTTGGGGTTGGGGTTGCTTCCAGTGGCGCTACTGATGGTTCAATCCTAGTGCCAGCTAAACAAGCGTCAAGGTCGGTCTGTGTGATGATTTGGTTAGGTCGTGAACCAAATAAGTTTATGACACATTGATTATACCTTACTAGAATATCATGGTCTTTATGATTGTCGGCTTTTAAGTCATCAACAGCCTTTGTTAATTGTTCGCTTAACTCTTTATTTTGCAAGCTAATCTGATTGTTTTGCTCACCTAAAGATTTAGTTTTTTCAAGCGTTCTGTAACTGTTCAATAATCCGTTTATAGTAACAACCAGTAAAAACCCCACCATTAAAAGGGTAACGACTCTAACTATTTCAGCCCAGTATTTCTTGAACCAAGTTTTCATTTCTTCCCCAAGTATTGAATTAAAGCATATACTAATAGTGTTAATGAAATAACAAAAGGTCCAATAATCTTTATTATTTCAGACTTAGTTTTATTTTGTTTAAGTCGTTCTTGGTTGTGTTGGTATTTTTCTATAGCAGCTTGTCCAGCATCAGTGGCTAATTTCCATTGTTCTAACGTGCTTAAACGGGCAGAGTGCTGCTGTTGCGTCATTTGAACCTGCTTAATCTCTTTGATTATGTCTGAATTTGTTGGAAATGTCATTCATTCAGTTCTTCTTTATTTACCCTTAGTCGCTAACTTTTGTTAAATTATTTCCCTATAGCTATCCAGAAAACACGTTCACTGGTGCGGACGACACCACCATCGTCTAAGGTACGAAAACCAACGGCTGTAATACTAATTGAGGTCTGCACAACGTAGCAATTAAAAGAATTAGCGCTTGAGACACATGAAATAACAATAGGTATCTTCGTATAAGCAGTGGGAAAAGTAACGGTCGTTGGGTCAGCCGTTACACTTATTGAACCCACTTGGACAAAAACATCAGTTGCGGAAACATCTACACTTGTAGTGCCAGCTGCTGCCCAATCTGTGTCCCCAGCTACGCCTTGCCGATTTCTAATCGTTCCATAAATCAATTTTGCAGCAGTTACATTGGCAGCTGTAATCTTGGCCGTTGTCACAGCATTACTAGCGAGGTCAGCCGTGCCAATATCTCCCGCAGGCAGGGTAGTCCCGCCATTTAATGTAGCCCCGCCAGTGACGGTTATAGTGGAGCTTGCCGTCAAAGTATCTGTAGTCATTCCCCCAGTATTATTTACCCCTACATGCGCACCAGTACGAGAATGTTGGCTAGTTAGGGCGTCAGCTAAATCTTGCGCCCATGCTGCAGTAGGTAGCATCTCCACCACGTCATTTACGGAGTTTCCATTATCTGTGCCATCTATAACTGTAAATGAACTGATACTATTCCCTGATACTATCCCATAACAGTCTAGTTGGGTGCCAGCTACAGGGTTTGAGTTAGAGTCTATTTGGTAGGTAACAAAATGAACCTTTGAAGCTGTCGGCCACCCAGAAAGACTGTCACATGCAAGCGTAGTACCACCTGAACTTCTCCCACTAGAGACTCTTGCGGAGTTAGGTCTTGCTGCATTTCGGACATCGGTGATTTTATCGCCAGTACTAGCACTCATATTTGTTTCCTTTCCATAATATTAACATAACTACTGTAAATCTCTCAGTCCTACCTCAATGTACTCAAATATTATATCCGATATGTTGTAATCTACATTAACCTTATTGGTATTCCACGCATAACTAGCCCACTGAATTTCTTCGTCAATTTCGATTGGGACTTCTTGAGTATTGCTGGCTGAATTAGTCGGTACGATATTAACTTTACTCCAAGCATTTCTGCCCCAACCCAAAATATATTTATTTACTTCTCCCCAACCTGCTACAACTGTATTGGTCGCTGCCATAAATGTAGTGGGTTCGCCCAGAGCTTGTAAATTATTATCCTCGGTTTTACCTGTAATTTGCCAGTGCATTTCGCCTTTAGGGGAAGCCAACACTATAATTACCATCAAAAGTTGCACCCACATTCGCTTATCATCTGAAAAGTATATTTCGCCTGATTGCCCGTTGGTTAGGAACGCATCACCATCATCAGTAGTCAGAGCCGAGTAGCTTAAATCATATATTACATTATTAGACAGTATAAGGTGATGGGTGTTGCCTGTGTTATCGGTAATTATCCACATCCAGTCCGCCGAGATGCTCCAAGGTTTCATCCAAGCGCCTTTCCTATCAATGTCAAGCACCCATATCTCATTATTAGTGGTTGAGTTTACTGGGAGCGCCCAACACAATCTGCCATCAAATACAAACCCACAGACTTTATCCATAGCACTTTGGTTAAGCGAAGCCATGTCAGTCTGGATTGTGTTAGAAGCTTTACGGGTTGCCAAGACATTCTGTATCTGTGGGAGCGTACCGTCCACCTCGAAGCCTGCTGTTGAAGGGTAGTAGTTAGAGTTGTTGTAATATAGTATACCGTCAGGAGAGTTCGTACCCGCTTCGCCCTCATCTTCCGTAACATCATAGGCGGTAATAATATCATTCCCTAGAGTTATTTGGTCAGGCGTGAGACTGAAGCGTTTACCTTTCGTTCCCTGGCAGTAAACCTTAATGGTGGCCGTACCTTTGGCGTCACGGTGCAGCCTAACAGCGCACGGGAGTTCCTTACCACCACCATTTACTGGGAAACTGGCTCCCCCGTAAGCGGACGAAAAGTCTAGCTCGTGACCTGGGTCGCCACCATTCCAGACATTGTAGGGGTTGTCTGCGTCACCGACCAGAAAGGCCCTGCCACCGATATTAGCCCCTCTGGTGACTCTTGGCCCAGCCGTTGAATCGGTTGAAGGGTAAAGTCTCTGGAAAAATACGGGCATCGTGGTTCCGCCAGTATCGGTGAAGGTTGTAGCAGAAGAAGAAATCCCAGAAGCAACTAAAAATTCAAAATTATTCACTACACCGACATAAACATTGTAGGAGCTACCCGAGCCTATACTCGGCAAGTTAATCACAATGTTCTCAGTCCCAGACCAATTGTCCCTATCTTTATTAGCCGAAGTAGATAGAGCATTTGAGGCTGCTGTTTCTCCAATAGCAGAGTTAATCGTTACTCGATAAGTAATAGGGAACGCCCCAGTGGTGAGGGTATTGATAGCGTTCAAAGTCGGAGCTGCCGGTGTAGGCAACGCAGTAAACGGTGTAATGGTAGTTCCTGAAGTGGCTAGGTAGCTTAGGTTATCCTCGCCATTCATAATCACTACTTTACTACCGATTTGGAAGTAATGGGCTGGGGCATCATCATCGTAGTATTTCCCTGTACAAGCAGTCCAAGTAGTATCTTCTGGTTTAGCTATATAAATCTGGGCATAGCTTGTTATGGGTGCGGAGGGGCTGGCACTCACTGAGCTGGATGGGCTAAGTGATGAACTAGGTGAAATTGATGTACTACTGGACGGTGAGACAGAGGCTGAAGGAGAGGTAGAGGCACTCGGTGACAAGGAACGGCTAGCGCTGGAACTTGGGCTAACAGAACTGGATGGACTAACTGACGCACTTGGGGACAGAGATAGTGAGACTGAAGCTGAGGGGCTGAGTGAGGCACTCGGTGAACGAGAGGCTGACGGCGAGAGGCTGGCTGATGGTGAAATCGATGTACTAGAAGAAGGCGAGACTGAAGCGCTAGGGCTGAGTGATAATGAAGCTGAAGCCGATGGACTGACACTAGCTGATGGGCTGCGACTAGCAGAGGGACTAAGCGAGCGTGAGGCGGAACTAGAGGCTGAACTGGACGGTGAAACACTAGCAGAGGGTGAGGTCGAGGCTGAAGGGGAGCGAGACACCCCAAAACTCTGCATCGATATGAGCCAGTTCTCCCGAGTCGTACCCGACACCTTCTTATACTCGAATATCTCACCTAAGACTTTGCCTATAGGCTGGGGACCATAGCGTACCATCGAGGGACGGGGACGAATAGTACTATCTTGAGTTAAGTAAACATTCCCACCACTCTTTAGACCTTTAATAGGAACGCGCCCATCATCATAGGCCGTCACCACTCCATTCAAATGGTCCTTGACGCTTAGTCGTTTTACTTGTGGCTCTGCGTATGGGTCGCCCACAGCTAGTTCCAGACTGAGTCGTTATTGCCAGTGAAGGGCTGCCAAGGAGTTTCTACTGTATCAATTTGCCCATCATTGTCATCTCTCATAACGTCCCATATCTTCTCAGCATCGTCTTTTAATTCAGGATACCTTGCTCGACGGGTAATATCGTTACGGCAGTACTCGGCAGCCGCACGAGTCGTTAGCCACGATGGGTCATCAACTTGGACTTCATCAGTATCAGGGTTGTCTGAGGTAATAGAGTCTGGGAAAATGTAACACGGTATAAATATCTCACCGCCATATTGGGAGTCGGTCGATATAAATTCATGGTTAAAGACTAACGTATTACCTATACGGGCGCAGTAGAAACCTAATGGGCTTTCCTTATTAACGCCATAAGAATAATCCTTTAACTTGTTGGCATCTACCGTATCATAATCCGTGTAGCCTACTCCATCAGACCAGACTATTCTAACGGTATCACCTTCTCTGGGCGAGAGCTTCCTGACGGTGGAAGTATCTATATCAAATGTATCGGTAGCTGTGACTGTGCCTAGTGAGAAGGCTGGATTATAAAGGGAGTTCCAATCAATACCTTTAGCCCGCCCCCATTTACGCTGAAAATAATCCAGTAATCCAATTATCCTAGTATACTTACTGCCTGTTGTAAGCACTGTTGTTTTGCCGACGGCCAGGAGATACGTCTCTGCAATAGCCTCAGTTACAGTCAAAATACACCTCCTTCAAGGACGGGCGCACGATAGTACCTCCTCGGCCTACGATTATTGGCTTGTTCTTTCCGAGTTGCCCAGCGGCAATTTGACGGTTCATAGTTACCATTATTATCTATCCTGTCCACCGTCATGCCTTCGGGGCGCTCTCCCATATCTAAAACGAAATTATCAAAGCCTTCCACGCCCAGCCATCTATCGCAGACCCTTAGACCACGACCACCATAATCCTTATAAAACGTAGAACCTTTGTCATAACACCTCTGTTTCATACTACAATAAATACCGTATAAGGGATGATATTTTCTATTCCCATTGGGCGCACATTTCCTTACTGTGACATCCCCATGTCTCCACCAATGTTTATAGTGCATCAGACACCATCCCCTAGACCAAACTTTTCTATCGCAACTTTCTATGTTACAGACTTTCATAGTTTTCATTCTACGCTAATTTCCGCCGAGTGTAACTACTTGGTATTTTACTCACGGCTAGTTTTCTAGTTTTGGGCGCTTTGAAGCTAGTTCTTGGAACATTTACTTTAATACCTTTAGGAAGTTTGGGGGCTTTGATGGAGGCTACTGCCTTATAACTTGGAGTCTTTGTAGCTTTAGCTTTTGCACCTCTAACTCTTGTAGAAGCAGTCTTAGCTTTGGGTGCACCTGTACCATAGGAGCTACCTTTAGGAGTAATAGCTAACTGGGCGGGATTATCAAGTTGCCCTGGCTGGCCTACTTGTCCAAATTGAGCAATAGGTTTTAAGCCCCCTTGCTGGGCTCGTTGGGAGTTTTCATAAGCCGCCCGGTCATTAAAGTATTTTTGAACTTGAGGGTCTTTATAATTCTTAGCATTGAGTTGTTGGTTAACATAGGCGTTGGCCTGGGGACCGTAGTCTACCGGAGTTGAAGGTGTAGTCGACTTGGGTAAACTACTAAAATAGGTTTGTTCTTCGGCTAGTAAGTCTTTATACCATTGTTGGTCAGTTCCTGTAGCTTGAGTTAAGGGAACACCAGCTTTCGTATATGTCTGGCCTGGTAGAGACTTTCCGCTTCTCAACGTGAGTACTGATTGAAGTTGGTTTCTAAGTAAATCCCAGACTGGGTCATGGTTTTTCTGTGATTGCTGATAAGACTGATATTTATCCGTAAAGCTATGATTGCTAGCTAGAATTGCATAAGTGTCAGCTTTTTGGAATATATCAGGATTATAGACAATATTACCGCCAGCATCCTTCTTTGTGGGGTTTACTGTATTAAACAGGGCAGCCTCGTTCTTATTGAGCGAACTGACAAATTTATTTTGGTTATTAATGTAGTCTTTGGTATCGACTACCCGTGGGTCATTAGGGTTAGTCTTCAAACGTCCTCCTACTTCTTGTAGTAATCCTTGAGCAATACTAGGATTGTTGGGATTTTTCTGGAAGTTAGTAAAGTTCTGCACACCAATAGGAAGTACCGAGTTTAACGCAGCATTCTTAACTAGATTCAAACCATAATTGGGTTTGTTTGGGTCGGCTAGTGGCTGGTCGTTCCAGTTCTTATTTGTGGCAACTTTAGTGGCAAAACTTAAACCTGGAGAGAAACGAGATTGTAGGAAATGCCCTGGATTTGTTGCCAATCCCACTGCAAGCCCAGTTGGGTCGGTTGGGAAATTCATTACTTGCCCCTCGCCTTTAGAATTCTTTGAATTGAGCTGAACATTAGGGACCGGATTGTTAAGTGATAAGCCTGCCTGTTGCTGGGCTTCTTTGGCTGTTGGAAGCCGACCAGCTAAGGCTGCTGACCCTCCAATGGCAAGCCCAGCCTCTAAAGCTCTAGCGCCAAGTAGAACATTCCTCGCACCGCCGCCTTCTGTGAACCTGCCAATGCCTGGTTTGGTAAAAGCATCTATAACCAATTTAAGTTGGGATGGTGTCCATTTTGGTGCCGCGGCTCCAGCTGAGACTATCCTGTCAATAGTTGGGTTAGAACCCTGAACAGCGGCATTTTTCTGCCCTGCAATCTTATTTATAAGCCGTCCGGCGTTCACCCCTTCCACTGAGTTGGGGTCTATGCCTTTCTGGAGGGCTGCTTCAGCCTGGGTAAGGGAATAAGCACTCGTAACTCGATTAAGCCGAGAATTTCCAGGTAATTCAACGCCCATCGCACGCGCCCCCTCTAATACACTTGTGCCGTTGACTTTAGTAGTTCGGGCACGGTCAAGGATACCGTTCCATCCTTCGTTACTAGTGGCACTTACCACAGCCCTGCCAACGCCCTTTGCTACAACTACAGGGTGGAATAGATTAGAACCAACAAAGTTTTTAAGTTCGTTCGGATAGTGGAATAACGAACCGAACCAGAGCGCTCTTTTAGCTCCGGCATTTACTTTCTCCGTCCCCTCTAGAGCTACTTTCCCAGCAGTCGATTCAGGGACATAGGCTCTTTTAAAGTTGTTTAGATTCTTATCCACATTCTCTGAAACATTGAAAGGAAGATTAGCACCTGCAGCCTGGCGGAAAGGCTTTCCATCACGCCCCACTCCCATACCAGTAGCAGTTACTTCTCCAGGGTTTGATTTCTCCAAGGCTGCTCGTAAAGTAGCGTTGCGGATAGGAATTGCACTTTTTTGGTTGTACATTTTTATATCTTCTACGGGAGAACTATTAAGCGGCTTCAGCCCTACTTTTCCCGCGTCAGTATAGCCTCGATATTTACGAGTTGTGTCTTGAAAACCTGTAAACTTACCCTTTTGGATTCTGTCTGCTTGAGGAATACCAAGGGCATCCATTTTTGCAGTCGTAGCTTCTAGGTATAGAGGGTGATAATTTCCGCCGCCAAAACGCAGAGTTGTTCCCCCTGCTGCCCTCTGTGCAGCCAACGAGTAGTCAAAAGCATCGCTATGGGCGGCGGAGGCTTTAGCAAATGCTTCAGGGTTATTTGGTTTAATAGAAACATTCTTATCGGCTCGCTCACTTAGTAACGCTTGGTCATGGCTATTTAATTTACTTGCCAGGGAAGCGGCGCGGTCTAATCTCGACCTAAGTTCATCGGCAATACCAGTCGCCTGGGCAACAGCCCCTTTGGTATTCCCTACTGCTGGATTTATTTCTACTTTGTTTTTGGTTTGTTGAAGGGCATCATTATTTATAAGGTTCTGTCTTTGGGCTTGGGTGAGGTTAGCAGTTTCTGGGGGTTTAGTTGGCACTCCTGTAGGCGTAGGTATCTTAGCTTTTTCAGCTGCTATTTGTTTGTCTAGGTTAGCCCTGTCTTTTGCTGAGAACGCTCCTTTATTAAGATTGGGTTGCTCTGGTATATTCTTACCTACTGCACTAACAGGGGTGGGTGGATTTTTGCTGGCCGATTCTTTAAGTAGATTCTTGTAGAGAGCTACTTCACTTTTGTCGGCAAAACCCACTGGTTTCCCTGCCATGTTTTGTTCGTGTATATAGTCAACATAATCTTGGTTGGTTGGTGGGCGGCCCCTGTTAGCATAAAGTTTACTATAAACAGAGGAATTATCTGTAGTCCGCACTCCCGTCTCTTTGTTCATGCTAACATTATGCCCGTCCATGCTTTTTAACTCTCCTATTTTGGCATCATAGTATTCTTTAAGATTAGGATTGCTAATGGGCTTGTTGGACTCTGGCATCTTTACATCTTTACCTACTGCACCTACTTCATTTAATGGGTTATTTTTAATTGCATTGATAGCATGGGGGGCTAGCTCTGAGCCAATACCTATAGCCGTAGGACCTAATGCTTGTTTAGCAGCTTGACCTATGTTTACTTTTTGTCCTGACCCAACTTGTCCAGCTACGCCAAACCCTGTATTTAATGCTTGGTTAGCCAAAGCTCCAGTAGCTATTCTGGTGGGTAATGAGGCTGTAATGGGCGCTCTAATGGCAGTATTAGTCAGTAGTCTGCCAGCAGCGGTATCCCCAACCCCACCGCCAAAACGCAGGGCATTTATAGCCCCTTTTGAAGCTAGATTAGGGAATACACTCCCAGCTACGTCTCCAGCAAATCGTGATATGCCTGGGGCTGCTGCCGTTAATCCTATAGTAGCCGTATCGCCAATTATTTGTTTAGCTATGTTACCTTGGTCTTGTGTGCCAAATACGCTTTGTTGAATACTTCCAATCGGTTTGTTTTGTACTTCTCGATAAACTGTCTGTGGGACGTGTGCAACTGCACTACCAAATGTAGAAAATGGATGCACTAACCCTCTGCCAAGTGTTGAGGCTTGTTGACCGACCGATTGGTTACTTACTGGGGTTTGTTGTTTATAAGTAGCACCATTGTCAAAAGGATTAACTTGGCGCTCTATGCCTTTCGCTGTTCTGCCAAGCCATCCTAGTAGAGATGCCAAAGGACACCTACGCTATCTGCTGCTTTTTACCGAGTAATGATGCTAGATATGGGCTGAAGTAATCGCTGTTTTGCTTGCTGAATGAGGCGGTAGGTTGGGGGGTGGGGTTGTAACTAGCTAATGATGGGGCTTGATAGGCTTGGGTTTGGTAATTTATGGGTGCGACTGTGTAATTAGCAGCTTGGTCTAGGGCTTGGTTAGCTTGGTCTACATAAGGCTGGGCAGCTTGGGCGGGATTGCCTCCAGCTGCTTGGGCGCGTTGAGCTTGTAACTGAGCTAGTTGCTGTAATAAAGTTCCTCGATTGGTAGCTATACTTCCTTCTAGACCTTGTTTAGCTTGGTCTCTTTGGGAGCCTGCCCCACTAACTTGATTGCCATAGTCCTGTAAGAAGTTGTTCCAGTTGGTATCGAGAGCTTGCATATTTTTAGAGAAATCTCCACCGACATCAGCTCTTTGTAAAGTGGCGCCTCTCGCAACAGCCTGGGGCGCAGCAATGTTGTAAGCCGAACCACCTCCAGCCCCGCGCGACCCTAGTAATCTTTGAAGTCCATTTAGAGCTTGTCCTGCTTGCGCTCCGATAGTATTCTTGGCTTTAACATAACCTGTTCTAGTATCTTGAACGTTAGTGTCATAGGATTGCTGACCTCTGTTCCTGCCTAGGAGTAATTGGCTAAGAGCGTTCTGGTAGGAAGAATCGATGCCAGAGAGACCTGAGTTACGTTGGGTGTCTAGTCTACCTATGCCAGTGTTTATATTGTTGATGCCTTGGTCGTAGGAAGATAAGTCAGGGGGTGGAGTTCCACCACCGCTTCCGCCACCACTAGTTGCAGGATAGTTGTTTAATTCTACATAGTTGGGCTGATTCTTTGCGTTCCAGTCAATCGAGGGTGGGAATATACCCGAATTAGTGAGTTGATTTACATCTACGGTTTGAGGGTTTAAGCTAGATAGGTCCACGTCCGAGAATCCTTTGTTTGTGTCATTACTTTTTCCTATGTTAAAAGTCAAGCCTACTAAGCTTAATAATACCACAAGTATTAGGGTTGTAAATAGTTTCATAGTTTCTTCTTAATCTTCGTTTATTATTGAATTTAAATGCTGTTGCTGAACATATTTCTCGCTACCTACCTGCATTCTACGCCAACTATCAATCGGGTAGATAGCAACTTGCCAATGCTCAGTGTTGCCATTCCACTGCTTAACAAATATATATCTAGGCGTATGAAATTCCTCATAACCATCCCCATCGAACAATCTTAATAATCGCTCGTGCTTAACTTGATTGTCTAACTTCTTTTTCTTGCTATTCATCATCACTCCAATATGTATGCAATTTCTTCTTCATGTCAGATTGGCAATAAGAACAATCACCTTCAAATAAATCTTTAGTCTGGTGTATGCGATGTTGCTGGTCTGCTGAAAGTTTACGTTCTACTACAGGCTTAACTTCTCCATATTCATCGTATTCTTCTATCATGTATCCTCACAGACTTAGTTAAACTCCAACCCTATTCTTGTTTAGCAGAGCATAGAGCTAGGCTGGTAGTGGGTTAATATTGAATGATTTTGAATTGTGAAGTTACAAAGCATAGCGAAGAAGGGAGATGTAACCATCCCTTTTACCCTCGCTTACCTATTCCCGTCCCCGTCACATGAGGCTGAGTTTTGGCTTACCGACCATTGACGCATATCGGTTTTCAAGTGTTACGAACACAGCAGTGTTGACATGATGGTACACCCGTGCTAATAATAAGTCAAGCACTTTGTGTGCGATAGAGAACACAGCAAGGCCCCTCGAAAGAGGGGTTTCTCTTTTTAACCATCAATTACAACCATGTCTTAGTATTACCAAATGAAAGTTATATCATTTATCTCTGTAATTCATTTACAACTATTTATCATAAACGAAACTAACGATGTATCATTTATAAAGGTTCGCCCAAGTTATACGGTCTTTAGACTATCCGAGGGCGAGTACAGATAATTATTTGAAGTATAACAAATATTGGAAGAATGTCGATGTTCAGTCGATTATTCTGATACTGTCTGGCGGTGATTTAGTTATAGTGATGTTGTCTGATTGCTGGGTGGCGGTTATCTCAAATACTACATCTGTAGTCCCACCTGACAGAATATCCTCAACATCCTTTATTGTAATTTCATCTACAGACTTGTGGATAACTATGTTGTATTCGGCTGTTTTTATAATAGTAAGGTTGTCAATTTGCTTTATAGCGATAATGTCATCTTCTATACCATGTATAAACTCGCTAGGGGATGGGCTGACACTAGCGCTAGGCGAGATAGATGGGCTTGCAGACGCACTCGGGCTTGTACTGGCGCTTGCAGACGATGAAGGTGATATTGAGGCTGATGAAGAACTTGAGGGGCTTAAAGAGGCTGAAATTGATGATGAGGGCGATATTGATGGGCTTAAACTGGACGATGGGCTAATCGAGGGCGAGACACTAGCAGATGGGCTGCGACTAGCGCTTGGGGAGACTGAGGCAGATACACTCGAAGATGGGCTAAGTGAACTAGACGGGCTAATCGAGGGCGATATTGAGGAACTTGGCGAACGGGAAGCGCTCGGCGACACGGATGCACTGATTGAACTCGAGGGGCTAAGACTGGCTGACGGACTAATCGATGGACTAATGCTTGAACTAGGACTAAGCGAAGCTGAGGGTGAGATTGAAGGGCTGACACTTGAACTTGGCGATAGGCTTGCAGATGGAGAAATAGAAGGACTCGCCGAACTAGAAGGAGATAGACTAGCACTAGGTGAAATCGAGGCGCTGGCGCTGGCGCTAGGTGATAAAGATGCAGAGGGCGAGACACTAGCAGACGGTGAAATCGATGGCGAGATACTTGCTGATGGGCTAAGGCTGGCGCTCGGAGAAATCGATGGCGATGCACTACTGCTCGGGCTGCGACTAGCAGAGGGAGATACACTGGCTGACGGACTAATACTAGCGCTAGAACTGCTCGAAGGACTTAGTGAGGCTGATGGCGAAATACTAGCACTAACCGAACTACTCGGGCTGCTACTAGCGCTCGGACTTACGCTAGCCGAAGGTGATATAGAAGCCGAAATGGATGATGATGGACTGAGGCTGGCGCTCGGTGAAATACTAGGCGAGATACTAGACGATGGTGATAAACTGGCGCTCGGCGATAATGAGGCACTCGCACTCGAACTCGGTGAAACTGAGGCTGACGGTGAAATACTGGGCGAATCACTTGCACTAGGCGACAATGAGGCACTAGGTGAAACTGAGGCACTTGGACTACTTCCTTGACCAGCAGGGTTAGCTAATGGGTTTTGTATTCGTGGACTGCGTAACTGAAGAAACGAAATTTAACTATCCGCCTATCTGGTTTGTTTTTACCTCTTTCATAATATCATCTAGCTAGTCCTGGCTTAAATATAGCTGGTCGTAGATTGTTCCTCCTAAAAGGGTCGTTAGGCGTATACTTATAAGTAAGACAAATTAAAGTATAGTTACTGCCTGTTGGACTCCAAGATTGTACGGTAACAGCTTGACCATTCGTACTATTATTCAATCTTGAAGCATAGGAAAATCTATAACTAGTGCCACCAGTAGCTTCTTGTATCACATTTTCCATATCAATTGTCCATGTCCCAGTAGCATCACTGGAGTTAAATAAAGCCGATAAGCCGACAACTAACTCAAAATTTTGAGTTAGGCTGGCTGTTGCCCCAGAAGTGGCTCCTCCAGCGGCTGTTATTCCAGTCACAGTTACTGATTGGTCGAAAGGAGTTGCATTTAAATACCGATGCTCTACAACTATAATTTCTCTAGGTAGAGTGTTAGATGGAAATGTCCAAGTAATAGTACAACTACCGCCAGTGGTTACTGGTGCGCTATAAGCGTATTTCTTTCCATTGCTGGAAGTATGTGAAAAATCCTGAGTATAGGTATTGCTAAGATTATCTGTCACTGAAGTTACGGTTGCGGTTTGACCATACAAGAAAACTAGTAAAGTATTACCGACAGTAATATTGCCATTTAAAGTAACTGTTACTGTGGTTGCAGTTCCAGTCGAACCATTACTATTAGACTGAACATATGTTTTCATCTGATTTTCTCACTGACAGACATGCCATCGCCGGCACTTACAAATTGATAATTGTTTAAACCACTTGGTAAGAAGAATGGTATTGGGTCAGGGTTTAC
>Ga0307504_10000023_pt1 | contig 45327 bp, 44 predicted proteins | sample 19_S_MG_FD_194516 | JGI IMG/M metagenome (GOLD analysis project Ga0307504, IMG submission 194516) | Soil microbial communities from Populus trichocarpa stands in riparian zone in the Pacific Northwest, United States - 19_S | ecosystem: Environmental > Terrestrial > Soil > Riparian zone > Trees... | reverse complement strand
CGATGCAGCCGATCCGGCGAAGACGATGACACCGAGGGTCGCCATTCCGAGCGTGCCGCCCAGCACGACGGCGACCGTGGCCGTCGCCGCCTCGACGCCGTGGTCGGTGAGGCGTCGCGCTCCCCACACGGCGGCCGCCGCTCCCCCGCCGGGAAGGACCCGACCAACGGTGAACATCCCCATGGAGATGCGAAGGGCGTGGCGGTAGGTGATGTCCTCGCCGAGGGCAGCCAGCGACCGGCGGTACACCTGCGCCAGTGCGGCATTGGCGGCGATCTCCGCCACGACGGCGAGACCGACGAGCCACAGATTGGCGGCGCGGAGTGCCGCCGCAGAATGCTGGATCCCCGGCAGGGCCACGAGCATCACGTGGACGACGATCGTCAAGGTGAGTGCGAACAGCGCCCACCTGACACCCTTGCGCGCGACGCGGCCTGCCCCACCGTTCGCCGTCATCACCGGCCCGGGTCGCACGACCGAGACAGCCGCCGCGTTGGCCGCGTCACGAGCATCAGGCCCTACGACGCCGGCACGGAGCGGGGAGGGAAGCTCGGGCCGACACCCAGATCCATTGCGCTCCGTGGCACCGTCGAGAGTCCCGGATACCGGGCCGGCGGCGTCCCGGGGGCTGGTTGTGCAGGTCCGTGCCGTAGCGACGTGACGACGAACTCGCCGCCCGGCAGGTGGCGAACGACGCGTCCCGTCCTCACGAGGGTGACCGCGCCCTGGCCGACGACAAGGCAAGCTCCGTCCCTGTACACGAGGGCCGTGCGTTCGTCGATCCCCACGATTGGGAGCCCGCCGAGCGTACGTACGACGGAATCGGCGAGCTGACGGAACCGGTAGCGGTCGAAATGGGGCACCACCACGCCACCTGCGATGAGGCCGAGCCCGGCGACGAGAGGCGGAAGGCGAACGCCCAGGCGCCACTCGCACAGCTCCATGGCGCCGGCCGAGGAGCCCACCACGGTCGTGCCGTCATGCCACAGATCGACGATCCGCTCCCACATGGGGGTGGCGGCAAGAGCGGCGTGAAGCCGTCCCGGGACCCCTCCCGTGAGGATGACGATGTCGGGCGCCTCGAGGGCGTCGAGGGCCCGCTCGAGACCGCCGGGGCCGCGCCGGTCGGCGACCTCGACATCGGCCCCGAGCGCGTTCCAGCACTGTGACCCGCGGCCCACCTCGGCGGGCTGCTTGGCCCGGCTCGACGCAAGGGGTACGAGCGTCACCCGGGTCCGCACGCAGCCCACCTGTTCCATCAGGTGACGCCCGATCGGCTCCCATCCGTCACGGTGTTCCCACCCACCCACCAGGATGACGGGTCCGCCCATTACGCACACCGCCGGCGGTCGGGCGGAGCAACGACGATCCCATCGGCCGGGCCGGTCACGGTCGCTGTCTCGCCTCGTAGACCCGGTTGGCAAAGTCGTCGAGCACCTCGGAGCACTGCTTGAGGCGTTGCTCGGCAAGGTCGCCCGACGGTGCTCCGAAGACGTCCCTGCTGCGGATCTCCCGGTACCAGCGGCGAAGGCGGTCCATGTTCTGCTCCTCTTCGTCGAGCTCGGCCAGGGTGAACTTCTCCTTGGCCACCTCGGAGGCGATCTCGGCGTCGAACTTCCCGCACTCGGACACGAACTCGCCCCATTCCTCCTCCCGTTCGGCGGTGTACAGATGCTGGAGTGCGTGGTCGGATTCCTCATCGGGAACCACGTCGAAGCTGAGTGCCTTTCCGTTGGCCCGGTCGATCAGCACGAGCGCCCGCTGCAGCGCGGCACCGAAGTCATCGCCGTCGGGTATGGCCCAGGTTCCGTTCTGGAGCGAGATGGCTCCCGCCTTGCGCAGCTCCCGCCAGATGCCCACCCTGTGCCTCGAGGCCTCGGCCTCAAGTCGGTAGGTGAGCAGCTGCCATGTCATGTGACAAACGCTACATCCAGTCGGGTAGCTGGCGTTCTCACATCCACCCTTCGGGTGTCACGCGGGGATCAGAGCTTGCCGACAGCGCTGAGGATGGCTTCGAGGTCCGCTTTCGGCAGGGCTCGCAGCTCGTCGGGTGGCTCGTACATGCGCTCCAGAAGTTCCTGTTTGAGCGCTTCTCCGGCAGGCGTGAGCATGACCGTCTTCACCCGCCGGTCGGTGGGCGAAGGGCACCGTTCCACCAGTTGGCGCTCCTCCAGGCGGTCAACCAGCCATGTGACGTTGGAGGCGTCGCATTTCCAGTCCTCGGCCAGCGCCCGCATGGACTTCGGCTCTTCCGGGTCAAGGGCCAGCAACGTCTTCATGCTGCCCACGGTGAGGCCGAACTGCGCGGCCAACCCGATGTGGCGCTCGCGCTTGGACAAGAAGTAGTCGAGCATCACCCGCCAGGCATCGGCGGCCAACGCCTCGCTGCTCCCCACCTGCTGGGCGACCACACCCTTGAGGATAGCGGGCCGGGCCGATAATTCAAGAATATCGATTGTCGAATAGCTTAAACCCTTGATCTTGTTCAAGGAAATGTGCGAAGGTTTCCGCATGAACGACGCAGCCATCTCCGCCGAAGGTGTCATCAAGCGCTTCGGCGACGTGGTGGCCCTCGACCGGGTCGACCTGGCGGTGCCGGCGGGCACCGTGTTCGGCCTCCTCGGGCCCAACGGCGCCGGCAAGACGACCATGGTGCGCATCCTCACCACCATCCTTCCGCCCGACGGTGGCCGAGCCAGTGTGCTGGGCGCCGATGTGGTGCGCCACGCCGACGAGGTCCGGTCCCGCATCGGCCTGGCCGGCCAGTACGCGGCGGTCGACGAGAACCTCACCGGGCGGGAGAACCTACGCATGATCGGCCGGCTCACCCACCTGGCCAGGCCACTCGCCGGGTCCAGGGCCGACGAGTTGCTGGAGCGTTTCGGTCTGGCCGACGCCGCCGACCGTACCGCCCGCACGTACTCGGGAGGCATGCGCCGCCGCCTCGACCTGGCTGCCGCGCTGGTGCACCGCCCGGCGGTGCTGTTCCTGGACGAGCCCACGACCGGGCTCGACATCCGCAGCCGCACCGACCTGTGGGCGGTTATCGCAGAGCTGGTGTCCGAGGGCATGACCCTGCTGCTCACCACCCAGTACCTCGAGGAGGCCGACCGCCTGGCCGACCGTATCGCCGTCGTCGACAACGGCCGGGTCATGGCCGAGGGGACGGCGGGGGAGCTGAAGGCCCGGCTCGGTACCACCGTCGTCGAGGTCGGATTCCCCGACGAGCGCGCCGCCGCCGAGGCGGCCGAGGCTCTGGCCCGCTTCGCCGTGTCGGGCCCCGACCGGGACGGCACGCTCGTGCGCTTCGAGGTCGACGACGGGCCACGGGTACTCATCGGCGTGCTGGGAGAGCTCGACGAGCGGGATCTCGTCCCGGTCACCGTCGCCATCCGCGAGCCGAGTCTCGACGACGTGTTCCTGGCGCTGACCGGCCACCATGTGCAGGCCGGCGCTGCCGGCGCTGTCGGCGCCTCCGGTGCTGTCGGCGGTGACGGCGCCTCCGGTGCTGCCGGGGGGGAGGTCCGCCCCGGCTCGGCGAGGCTGCCTGTGGATCAGGTCAGCTCCGGAGGTGCCCGATGACCACCGTCACCGCCCCGCCGGCCGCGCCCGTGGCCGCCACCGGGAGCAAGCTCGGGTGGGCCGTCACCGACACCCTCACCATCGCCGGGCGCAACCTGCGTACGATCACCCGCCTGCCGCAGCTGCTGGTGTTCTCCACCATCCAGCCCGTCATCTTCGTGCTGCTGTTCCGCTATGCCTTCGGGGGGGCCATCCGCACCCCCGGCATCGATTACGTCAACTACCTGATGCCGGGGATCTTCGCGCAGACGGTCACCTTCGGCGCTCTCGGTACGGGCGTCGGGCTGGCGGACGATCTGCAGAAGGGTCTCATCGAGCGTTTCCGTTCCCTCCCCATGGCCCGCTCGGCGGTGCTGGGCGGGCGCATCGTGAGCGACCTCGTGCGCAACATGTTCGTGGTCGTCTTGATGTGCGTCGTTGGCTACCTGGTGGGCTTCCGCGTCAGCACCAACCCCGTGGCATTCCTCAGTGGGCTGGCCGTGCTGTTTGTTGTTCGCCTGCTCGCTGTCGGTGATCTTCGCCATCATCGGGCTCTCGGTGCGCAACGCCGAGAGTGCCCAGGCGGCCGGGTTCCCGATGCTGGCGCCCCTGGTGTTCGCCTCGTCGGCCTTCGTGCCCGTGGCTTCCATGCCAGGGTGGCTCCAGGTGTTCGCCCGCCACCAGCCGCTTTCCGTCACCGTCGACGCCGTACGGGCCCTGTCCATCGGCGGGGCCACCACCAGCTTCGTGGTCCAGTCGGTGGCGTGGTCGGTGGGGATCATCGCCGTCTTCGGTCCCCTCGCCGTGCGCCGGTACCGCAGGGCCGCGTAGCTCCCTCCCGGGCTCCCCGACGGCGCCCAGAATCGGGCTGTCCGGGGGAACCGATCTCGAACCGGCGTCGTTCTCCATCACAGGTTCACCAAAACAGTCCCACCTGTCTTGTACGAACCGCCGGTAGGCCACCCCGCCCCGGCTCTGTCCCTTCCCGGGGGCGGGGTGGCCCACCTGATCCGCGGGCGTCTGGCCGAGCGCGGCGAGCGGCGACGGCACTGCGGGCTCCAGAGTTCCGGCGATCGCCGCGTCGACGACTCCTCCGGCTTCCGCTTCGCTGGCCGGCCGGGTAGGCCGCACACGAGCCCTTCCGTGTCCATTTTCCCACCCCAGAGGGCGAAAAGTGGACACAGAAGCCTCACCCGGCCCGTTCCCGCCTGCACTCTTGAGACGATCACATCGGTGCCGGCACTGTCGGCGCGGGGAAGCGCAGGAGAGGCCCTACGTGATGGAGGGGATTCGGCGCTCGGCGACGAAATGGCGGACGGGCAATACGGCATGGTGCCCGCCCGTGCAGCGCCCCCCCATCGGCGTGGTCCCCGGAACAGCGTGTGGCCGCCGGCGGGATCGACGCAGAGGCATGGGCCAGGTCACCCCGGATGGGGTCGATCCGGGCAGCCCTTGCTGGGGAACGGCATGGTGACGGTGAGCCGGCCTGTAAGCGGGGTTCTGTCCGGCGCCGGAGCGCCGGGGTGGCCATCCATCTGTGCGGCCTACCTGGGGAGATCGAACGGGCCGCTCCTCCCACATTTGGCCTTGCTCCGGGTGGGGTTTGCCGAGCCGCCCGGGTCACCCCGGGCGCTGGTGCGCTCTTACCGCACCGTTTCACCCTTACCTGTGCTCCCGGAGGAGCCATCGGCGGTCTGTTCTCTGTGGCACTTTCCTGCGGGTCACCCCGACTGGCCGTTAGCCAGCACCCTGCCCTTTGGAGCCCCGACTTTCCTCGACGCCGTCAACGCGACGCCGCGGCCACCCGGCCGGCTCACCGTCGCCACCATTGTCGCACGCCGACGACAGGTTCGACCGGCTCGACATCGACGCCTGCCCACCGACCCTCGGCGCGGCAGGCCGGGCGAAGGCGAGCGGGCCGATCCGGAACTACATGTTTGTAACTGTCACAGCCCCATGGGAGGCTTGGCGGTATGGCGACTCCCACCCTCGAGCGGGCCGCAGAGCGCCTGGCCGCCCTCCTCGGGGCGCCGGGCGGTGGCCTGCGCGACCCCTCCGAGCACAGCTCCAACCTCGTCTTCGAGGCCGACGCCGTGCCCCGCCAGCTGGAGGGCCTGGCCCCACCGGCCGACGCCTGGGCCGTCGATGGTGGCCAGGCCCTGGTGGCCGACGCCCGGTGCCTGCAGGTACTCGTCACCCGGGCGTCCCGGGTCCGGTTCCAGGGGGGCCGCTGCGTCACCGAGGAGGAGGGCGAGCTGCGGGCACACCTGCTGGGCGGGTCCGACGAGCGGGCGGCGGCGGTCGAGGCCCTCGGCCTCGATGGCATCGCAGCCGACACATCGGTCGACGTCAACCTGCTGCGCGATCGGTGGGAGTGGGATGCCGTCCGCCAGTGCGTGGAGGAGGCCGACCCGGGCGCATTGGTGCTCATCGACGGCGACCTCCAGCCGGACTGGCGCATCCCGTCGTCGTTCCTGGGCGGCCTGCTCACCGGGGCGGCCGAGCGGGGCGTGGTGCTGGCCGGCATCACCAAGCACTCGTCGTTGGCGCGCGGCGGGGCGCCGCTCATCGGCCACCTGGAGATGGAGGCGGAGCGGGCCCTCGGCTGCCGGGCCATGTGGTGGGCGCCGGTCGCGCGTACACGGGCGTCGGCCCGTACCGACACCGGGGCCGGCCTGCAGGTGGTGGCCGCCCGGCTCGATCCCGACGCCCGGTTCGCCTTCCGGGTCGATCTGCCGGCCGCCGCCGACGCGGCGGAAGAACTCGGGCGCCTGGCCGCCCTCTGCGACGACGCCGCCTTCCCCGGCTACCCCTACCCGCTCACCGTGGCCGACCGGCTGGCCGCCTGCCCGGGCTGGCTGCGCAGCGAGGCATGGCTCCAGCTCGACGAGCTGTTGGCGCGCGCCGGCCTCCCGGCCGAGGTGCGCGAGCGGGCCTTCACCGATCGTCACCGTCTCATGGAGCGCTCATGACGGCGACCCACAACCGGGCCGGCGGCGGCTCTGGCACCCGTGGCCGCCTCTACGGCAAGAACGTGCTGGAGGGCGTCTTCCGGGCCGCTCCCGACGAGGACCTGTTCCTCGGGGAGCTCCTGGTGGCCGTCGACGACGTCACCGGCCGGCGCTATCTGTTCCGGGTGGTCGACGTCACCTATGGCACCGAACACCGCGAGCCGGGCTGGGCCGAGCGGGTGGCGGGCACGCTGCTGGCGGACGACGCGCGGGGGGAGGCGGGCGCCCACCCCGTCTACGAGCAGGAGCGCCGCACGTACCGGGTGGCCGAGTGCCGCTGCCTCGGCTACCTCACGCCCGATGGCAAGGCGTTCCGCAAGCCCAAGAGCCTGCCCACGCAGTTCTCCCGGGTGGTGGCGCCGGAGGCGGCCGACTTCGAGTTCCTGCGCACGCGGATGGGCGACCTCTCGGTGGGCCACCTTCGAAGCGGCGAGGAGGTGGTCGACTTCGCCGTCGGCATCCCGGGCGCCAGCCTGGCCACCCACGTCGGCATCTTCGCCACCACGGGCATGGGCAAGTCCAACCTCATGCGGGTCATCGCGGGCCAGGTGCTGGAGGCCAACGGCCGCTACGGCCTGCTCCTCATCGACCCCCACGGTGAGTACCGCAGCGCCCTCGGCCGCCACCCGTGGGCGGCCCAGGGGCTCAGGGTCTACGCCGCCCGCCGGCTGGCCAACACGTCCACGCTGCGCATCAGCCTGGCCGAGCTCAGCGTCGACGACCTGCGAACCGCCTACGAATGGAGCCGCCCCCAGGAAGAGGCACTGTTCGAACTGGAGCGGCACTACGCCACGCCCGGTCTCACGTGGCTGCTGGAGTTCGCCCAGGTCGACGACCTGCCGGCGTTCCGTGACCTCGACCTCGGCAACCGCGTGGCGCTGAACACGCTCCAGGTCGTGCACCGCCGGGCCCGGCGCATCGTCGCCCTGCCCTGCATCGCCACCGACGCCAACGTGTCCGCCGGAGGCGCAATCGTGCGCGACCTCACCGAGGGCCGCGTCGTGCTGTGCGACGTGAGCGGGCTCGGCTCCACCGAGGAGGTCCTGCTGGCCTCGTTCCTCACCCGCAAGGTGCTCGAGCACTGGGCTGCCGCCTATCTCGACGACCCCGACCTGCACGAGCGCCTGCCGGTCGTGTGCGTCGTGTTGGAGGAGGCCCAGCGGGTGCTGTCGTCCAACCGGGACAAGGAGTCCAACGTGTTCCCCCGGGTGGCCCGCGAGGGTCGCAAGTTCAAGGTCGGACTGTGTGCCGTCACCCAGCAGCCGAAGCTGCTCGACGGTGAGTTGCTCAGCCAGTTCAACACCTTCTTCGTGCTCGGGCTGGCCGACGAGAAGGACCGCAACATCCTGCGCTCGTCGTCCAAGCAGGACCTGTCCGCCCTCGGCCCCGAGATCCAGAGCCTCATGCCGGGGGAGTGCCTGGTGGCCAACCTGGAGGCCCCGTTCGCCGTCCCCGCCAAGATCCATCTCTACGACGACGTCGTGCGAGCCACCCCGCCCCCGCCCGCTCCCCGCCCCGAAGCGGCCGCCAACGTGGCCGCCCTGGTCGACTGATGAAGGTCGCAGCCCTCGGCGACGCCCACCTCGGGCGCTCCTATTACGGGTTCACCACTCCGGCCGGCGTGAACCAGCGGGAGTTCGACTTCGAGGTCTCCTTCACCGCCGCCGTCGACCTGGCCCTCGCCCAAGAGCCGGACCTGGTCGTCTGGCTGGGCGACGTGTTCGACCACCCCCGGCCCACCTACCGCTCCTTCCGGGTGGCCCAGCGCGCCCTGACGCGGATTCGGGAGCACGGCGTGGCCGTGGCCCTCATCACCGGCAACCACGACACGCCCCGCCTGCCGGGCACCGGCAGCCCCTACTCGGCCCTGGCCGACATGTTCCCGGAGTTCCACTTCGCCCACCGCCTCGGCTACGAGCGCTTCGACCTGCCCGGCCTCGTGGTGCACGCCGTGCCCCAGATGCTCACGGTCGACGCCACCCTCGAGGCGCTGGCGGAAGCCGACCGCAGCCGCAGCGGCGACAAGTCCAACCTGCTCCTCACCCATCCCCGCGTGACCCAGGTGGAGCCCCGCTACTCCGACATCAACGAGATCGAGGTCGACGCCTCCCTTCTGCGGGCCGACCTGGTCCTGCTCGGCCACTACCACTTCCACACCCGGGTGGCCGAGGGCATCTGGTACGCCGGCTCCACCGACACCTTCTCCTTTGCCGACGACCCCGACAGGCCCAAGGGGATCGTGGTCCTCGACACCGACAGCGGCGATTGCCGCCACGAGCCCCTGCCCGACCAGCGCCCGCTCGTCACGCTGCCCACGGTGGAGGCGCTCGGCCTGTCGGCCGGCGACCTGCAGGCCCAGGTGCTGGAGCGCGCCGCCACCGTGGCGGAGGGAGCCGTGGCCCGGCTCTACCTCGACGGCGTCGACCCGGAGGCCTACCGCCTCCTCGACCTGGAGGTGGTGCGGGAGGTGGCCGCCGCCGCCCTCTACCTGAAGGTGGAGCCGGTCTTCGGCGGGGTCGACGTACCAGTCGAGCTGCCCGACATCGAGTCCATGGGCGGCCGCTGGCACCGCTACCTGGAGAACCAGGACCTCACCGGATTCGACCGCGGCCGCATCAAGGCCCTGGGCGACGACTACCTCGCCCGGGCGGTGGAGCAGTCGGGATGAGCACTCGATGCTGCTGAGGCGCATCTACCTCCGCAACTACCGCACCTACGAGGATGAGCTCGACCTGGAGATCCCACCCGGACTGGTCGGCATCTACGGGGCGAACGGGTCGGGCAAGTCGTACCTGGTCGAGTCCGTGCTCTTCAGCCTCTGGGGGCGGACCCGCACCACCATCGGCGACGTGCGCACCACCGGCGTCGGCGGCGACTGCGTGGCCGAGGTCCAGTTCGAACACGAGGGCCATCTGTACACGGTGCGCCGCACCGTCACCGGTGTGAACTCCACGGTGCGGGCGTCTGCCTTCGCCGACGGCGCGCAGATGGCGGAGGGCGTGCGCGACACCGCCCGCTACGTCCATTCCATCCTCGGCATGGACGACGCCGCCTTCCGCTCCTCGGTGTTCGCCGAGCAGAAGCAGCTGGCCGCTTTCAGCAACCAGCGGCCCCAGCAGCGCAAGGACCTGGTGCTCAGGCTGCTCGGTGTCATGCCCCTCGACACCGCCCGGGACGACGCCCGCAAGGACGCGAAGGCGGCCCGGGACCGCCTCGAGCACCTCACCATGGTGCTCCCGCCCCTCGAAGAGCTGCGCAACGCCGGCGACGACACGGCTGCGGCGGCCGACGCGGCCGAGGCCGATGCCGCCACGGAGGACGCGGCGGCGGCCACGGCCAGGGACCGCGTCGTCACTGCCCAGGCCCGTCTCGACGAGCTGGGGGACCTGCGCCGCCGCCACGAAGCGGTGGTCGCCGAGGGCAGGGCTGCCAAGGTCGAGTACGACGGCGCCGCCCGGCGGGTCGACGAGCTGGCCAAGGACCTCGCCGGGCTGGCCGAGGCGCGGCGCAATCTCGAGGCGTTCACCCCGGCGGCCGACGGGCTGGCCGACGGCGAGGCCGAGCTGGCGTCGGTCCAGGCGGTGGCAGCAGCAGCAGCGGCACTGGCGCGCATCGCCGTGCCCGACGCCGGCGAGCGGCCGGACGAGGTGGCCTGCGAGACGGCGCGGGTGGAGGCGGAGGAGGCGGCGAACCGGCTGGCCGCCGTCGACGGCGAGCTGCTGGCGGCCCGCGCCGAGCTGGAGCGGGCCCGGCGGGCGGCGTCGTCGTCGGCCGTCCTTTCCGGAGAAGCCGACTGCCCGATGTGCGGTCAGGCCCTGGGCGACGCCTTCGGCCAGGTCCAAGAGCACCGGGCGGGCGAGGTGGCCACCAGCGAGGAGCGGGTGACCGCGCTGGAGCGCCGGCGCGCCCAGCTGGCACCTACCGTCGAAAGGGCCCGGGCCGAGGCACGCACGCTGGCCACCAGGCTGGCCGAGGCCCGCGCCGCGTGGGCCCAGGCCGAGCAGGCCAGGGCCCGGCGGGCGGCAGCGGAGGCTCTGCTGGCCGAGGCCGAGGCCGCCTTGGGCCGGCCCTTCGACAGCGGTGAGGTCGAGGCACTGACGGCCGCCGTCGCAGAGCTTCGCACGGCCGCCAAGGAGGTGGCCCGCCTGCAGGCCCACCTCGAGCGGGCGCCGGCCCTGGCCGTCCAGCACGGAACGGAGACGGCCCGCCTGGCCGAGCTCGCCGCCAGGCTCGACGGGTTACGGGCCGACGCCAAGGCACTGGGCTTTCGCTCGGAGGACCACGCCGAGGCCCGCGCCGAGCGGGACTCCCTGGCGTCGGCGGCCGAGGTGGCGGCCAAGTTGGCCCACGACGCGCGGGTCGAAGCAGGCAAGGCCCGGGTCACGGCCGACGCGGCCGCCCGGCGGCTTGCCGATGCCGAAGCGCAGCACGCCATGCTGGCCGGCCTGGTCGAGGAGAGCCGCCACCTGGGCCGGCTGGCCGATCTGCTCAACGCCTTCCGCAACGCGGTGGTGGGCACGGTGGGGCCGCGGCTGGCCGTGCACGCCGCGGAGCTGTTCGCCGAACTCACCGACCGGGAGTACGACCAGCTCGAGCTCGACCCGGAGACCTACGAGATCCAGATCCGCGACCAGGGAAGGCCCCATGGCATGCAGCGCTTCTCCGGGTCGGAGACCGATCTGGCCAACCTGGCCGTGCGGGTGGCCATCAGCGAGCATGTCCGCCTCCTGTCGGGCGGCACGGTCGGGCTGCTGGTCCTCGACGAGGTGTTCGGCCCGCTCGACGAGGACCGCAAGGCCCGCATGCTGGCTGCCCTCGAGCGCCTGCGGGGCCGGTTCCGGCAGGTACTGGTGGTCACCCACGACGACGCGATCAAGGCCGAGCTCCCCAATGCCATCGAGGTGGTGAAGCTCCCCGGCAGGCGGGCCACCGCCCGGCTGCTCAACGGGTGATGGCCGTCGCTTCCCTTACCCTTACCTGATGCACCGAGGCACCGGGACCGCGCCACGTTGAGTTCGCCGCCGCAGCGCTTCCCCGAGCTGCTCGTGCCGTTCCGGGAGCGGGCCCTGCGCGTCGGGGTGCTGGCCCGGATCCTCCTCCTCGCGATCATCGCGGTCGCCCTGGTTTCGCGACGCCCCTTCGACGTCCGGTTGACGGCTGTGACGGCGTTGGTCATTGCCAATCTCGCGTACCTCATCACCCGGGTGCCTTGGCTCGACCTCCTGCACCGCCCGAGCGGAACTCGGTGGCTCTACACGTGGTCGGTGCTCGACATCGTCCTGGTCACGCTCGGTATCGCCCTCCTACGGCCGGACGGGTCCGAGCTGTTCGTGCTCTACGCGCTGGCCATGGTGCTCTTCGCCGCCACGTACCCGCCGCGGGGCCAGGCCGCCCTGCTGGCCCTCGCCAGCGCCTGCTACTTGAGCGTGGTCGCCCTCGACGGGTGGGAGAATTCGCCGGCCGAGACCTTCGTGCGCCTGGGAGGCCTGGCCCTGGTGGCCTACGTGGCCAATTTCCTTTCGCGCGAGCTGCTGGCCGAGACGGCGGCCCACGGCGCCGCCCGCCGTGAGTCCGAGTCACGGGCCGGGATGCTGGCCGCGGTGGCCTCGGCGGCTCGCACCATGAGCACCCTCGACCCGAGCGAGGTGCTCGGGACCGTGGTGGACTCGGCCGGCGAGCTCGGCTTCGACGGTTCCTCGCTGTGTCTGTTCGACGAGGCCTCGGACACGTGGCGGCTCGCCCACTCCAGGGGCGTCGAATCCGAGCCGGCATCGGTCCGGCCCCTCGACAGCGGGGCGGCCGGGCTGGTGCACGCCCGGAGGGCCACGGTGGTGCTCGACCGCCACTCGGGCTGGCCCCTCACGGTCCGCTCCGCCCTCGATGCCGGCTTTCGTTTCCTCATCGCCTGCCCCGTGTGGTCGGGCGGCGAGCTGGTGGGTGCGCTGGTCGCAGGAAGCGTCGAGCGCGACCGTCCGTACCCGCACGAGGTCGAGTGCCTCGATCTGCTGGCCGCCCACACCGGAGCGGCACTCAACAATGCCCGGCTCTACGCCGAGCGTCGCGCCTTCGAGGCCCGCCTGGCCCACCAGGCCTTCCACGACACGCTCACCGGCCTGCCCAACCGCGCCCTGTTCCTCGACCGGTTGGAGCAGTCGCTGGCCCGAACCCGGCGCGACGGCGAGCCTCTCGGCGTGCTGTTCATGGACCTCGACCGCTTCAAGGCGGTGAACGACGGGCTGGGGCACGATCGCGGCGACGAGCTGCTGGCCGCTGTCTCGATGCGGCTGCAGGCACAGCTCCGCCCCGGCGACACCCTGGCCCGCTATGGCGGCGACGAGTTCACGGTGCTGCTCGAGAAGTTGCGTTCCGACGCCGACGGCATCGACGTGGCCGACCGCCTCCTGCGGGCCCTCGACGACCCCTTCACCCTGAGCGGCCACCAGGTGAAGATCACCGCCAGCATCGGGGTGTCGTTCGCCAAGGCGCCCTTCGCCGACGACCTGGACCCACTGCGGGAGGCGGACCAGGCCATGTACCGGGCCAAGGAGCGGGGCAAGGGTCGCTGGGAGGTCTTCCGCTCCGAGATGAACGCCCAGGCCGTCAGGCGGGTCGAGTTGGAGGGCGAGTTGCGGGCCGCCCTCGACCGGGGAGAGCTGCGGCTTCACTACCAGCCGATGGTGGACCTGGCCACCGGCACCATCGTGGCGGTGGAGGCGCTGGCTCGGTGGCGGCACCCGGCGCGGGGCGACGTCGACCCGAGCGAGTTCGTGCCCGTCGCCCAGCGGGCCGGCCTGGTGGCCCGGCTCGGCACGTGGGCCCTCGACGAGGCGTGCCGCCAGGCCCAGGCCTGGGAGCAGGAGGGCCTGGCGCCCGTCGCCGTCGCGGTGAACGTCGCGCCCGACCACCTCGTGGCGCCCGACTTCCCCGAGCAGCTGGAGCGGCTGCTGGCCCGTACCGGCATGGCGCCCGAGCGTCTCACCCTGGAGACGAGTGAAGAGGCGGTGATCGGCCGGAGCGCCCCGCTGGCGGAAGCGGCTGCGGTCATCGATCGCATGGGCATCGGCCTGGCCATCGACGACTTCGGCCGCGGCTACTCGGCCCTTCGCGAGCTGAAGCGCATACCCGTCCACGCGGTGAAGATCGACCGGCTCCTGGTGCAGAGCCTCGACCATGACCCCGCAGACCTGGCCCTGGTGCGGTCACTCATGTTGCTGGCCGGCGAGTTGCACATCGCGGTCGCCGCCCAGGGCGTGGAAACGACCGGCCAGCTCGACCGGCTGCGGGCCATCGGCTGCCCGGTGGCCCAGGGCTTCGTCTTCTCTCCTCCGGTCAGCGCGGCCGCGCTGGCCGACCTCCTCAAGGCGCCGAGCATGCCGGCGCGCAGTCCGTGACCATGCCTGCGGGCGTCAGAACCTCACGGCGCTGAGCTCCGGCACGGTGCCCATGGCCCGGGCCACCGCCTGGTGCCACCGGTCGCGGTCGGGCGTGCGGCGGGGTGCAACGACCTGGCGGGGGGCCCAGGCGTCGGCGATCTCCTCCTCGTCGTGCCACACGCCCACCGCCAGCCCGGCGAGGTAGGCGGCGCCGCGGGTGGTGGCCTCCGTCACCGGCGACACCTCGATGTTCCGCTGGCACGCGTCGGCCAGGGCCTGTACGAAGGTGGTGTTGGCCGACATGCCACCGTCGACCCGCAGGGACTCGATGGTGACGCCGCTGTCCGCCTCGGCCGCCTCCACCAGGTCGGCGCCCCGGTGGGCCACGCCCTCGAGCACGGCCCGGACGATCTCGGCCCGGCCCGAGCCCCGGGTGAGGCCGATCAGCGTGCCCCGGGCGCCGAAGTCCCAGTGCGGCGTGCCCAGGCCCACCAGCGCCGGGACGAACCACACGTCGCCGGAGTTCGCCACCGATGCCGCCACCTCGTCCGACGCCTCGGCGCTGGCCAGGATCCCGAGGTCGTCCCGCAGCCACTCCACCGCCGAGCCGGCCGACAACATCACCGCCTCGATGCCCCAGTTGTCGGTCCCACCCCGCCGCCACGCCACGACCGGGAAGCAACCGGCCCCGCCCCGGGCACCGAAGGCGGGCCGCGACGGGCCGACACACACGTCGAGCATCCCGCCGGTGCCGAAGGTGGCCTTGGCCAGCCCCGACCTGGTGCAGCCCTGGCCCACCAGCGAGGCCTGCTGGTCGCCGGCCATGGCGGCCAGGGGAGGGGCGCAGTCTAGGGCAAGGGCGGGGCCGAGGATGCCCGAGGAGTCGACGATGCGGGGTAGGACCGAGGCCGGGATGTTCAGCGCCGCCAGCACCGCCTCGTCCCAGCCGGACACGTCCTCCAGGACGAGCCCGGTGAGCCCGGCATTGGTGGCGTCGGTGACGTGGAGGGCGCCGCACGACAGGGTCCATGCCAGCCAGGTGTCGACGGTGCCGAAGCAGAGATCGCGCCGGCGGCCGGGATCGGCCATGTCGAGCAGCACGGCGAGCTTGGTAGCCGACACATTGGGGGCCAGGCGCACGCCGCTCGACTGCAGCATGAGGCACAGGACGGCCGTGCGCAGGTCCTGCCAACCGATGCCGGGCCCGACGGGTTCACCCGTGGCCCGGTCCCACACGACCGTCGACGCCCTCTGGTTGGCGATCCCGACGGCCGCCACCTCGCCGCCCTCCTTCATGGCCAGGCGGGCGACGTCGAGGGCGGCGGCGGCCAGCTCTCTCGGATCGAACTCCACGAATCCGGGATTGGGCGTCGACGGCGGGACGGCCCGGCGGTGCTCGACGGCGACGGTGCCGTCCGGGCGCACCACCGACGCCCGTACGCTGCTCGTGCCGGCGTCCACCACCAGGATGTTCACCTGGTTGGGCTCAACCCGCGTCGCCGGCTGCGGGCGGCTCGCCAGGGGAGCCGAGATCGATGCGGCGCGTTGCCGCCGCTTCCCGCCGGACGGCCACGTAGCCGCCGATCACGGCCAGCGACACGGTGATCTGGAGCAGGAGGAGCAGGGTCACCACCAGCGGCACGGTGACACCGGCGCCCGTGACCAGCCTGCGGACGATGACCACCGAGGCCATCACGCCGGCGGCGGTGGCGGCTGCCACCGAGGCGTGCAGCAACGGGGCGTCGAGGCGGCGTGTCGCGGCGCGGTGGCCACCGAGGACGAAGCCGGCGAACATCGCCACCACCGCCACCACCCACAGGTTCGACTCCTGGCCGGGAAGGTCACCATCTTTGAAGAGGCGAACCAGCAGCACCGGCGGCAAGGTGACGGCCACGATCACCACGGCGCCGTCCGCGACCGCCCGCCAGTCGATGCGCCCCGCCCGCCCCGGGCCTCCGCGGCGGCGGCCGCCCCCGCCTCCCGTCATGGCCACGCCGGCCCTCCCCACGGCGACGGCAGGCCGAGCTTGCCCGGGTTGAGGATGCCGCGCGGGTCGAGGGCCGCCTTCATCGCCACGAGCACGTCGAAGGCACCGCCGAGCTCTGTTCGCAGGAAGCGGGCCCGGTTGAGGCCCACGCCGTGGTGGTGGCTGAGCGTGCCGCCCGCGCCGAGCACAGCGTCGGTCACGGCGTCCCACGCGGCCACGTAGTAGGCGTCCCCGCCGGGCCCGCCACCCTCGGGCTGGCCGGCGAAGGTGAGGTAGACGCAGGCGCCGTCCCGGTAGGCGTGGGACTGGTGGGCCGACGCCACGATGGTGCCCGGCACCGCCTCCAGGGCGGCCACCGCCGCCCGGTGCACGCCGGCCAGGTTCGACCACCGGGCCGCCACCTCGCACGTGTCGACCACCATGCCGGCGGCCAGGAGGGCGCCCAGGCCGCTCACGTCGTCGCGGTGCTCGAGCCACAGGTCGACCAGGGCGTCGTCGAGACGCTCGGCCCCGTCGCATTCCCCGCCCACCACCTGGAGCACGGCGTCGGCCATGCGGGGCTCGGCCTCGTCGAGAACGATGAGCACCGCCCGGCCGTCCACCGAGAAGGTGCGGGCCGACTCGACGGGGTCGTAGAGGCGAAGGACGGCCGGCGTGGCGCCCCGGCGCAGGATCCGCCGGCAGGCGTCGAGCCCGTCCTCGAAGGTGGCGAAGCCGAAGGCGGCCCTGCGCTCGGCCTCCGGGACCGGCGCCACCCGCAGGGCGGCCTCCGTGATCACCCCGAGGGTGCCCTCGCTGCCCACGAACAACTGGGTGAGGTCGGGCCCGGTGGCCGAGCGGGGGGCCCGGCCGCCCGTGCGCACCAGCCGGCCGTCGGCCAGCGCCACCTCGAGTCCCACGACCATGTCCTCGATCTTGCCGTACCGGGTGGAGTACTGGCCTGCCGACCGGCACGCCAGCCACCCGCCGGCGGTGGAGATGGCCAGCGACTGGGGCCGGTGACCGAGCGTCACCCCGTGCGCCGACCGCAGTTCCGCCTCCAGATCGGCCCCGTTGGTGCCGGCCCGGACGGTTGCGACCAGCGAGGCGTCGTCGACCGCCGTGATGCCGGCCAGGCCGCACAGGTCGAGCGACACGCCGCCGAACAGGGGCACGCTGCCGCCGCACACGCCGCTGCGCCCGGCCGCCGCCGTCACCGGCACACCGGCCTCGGAGCACACGGCCAGCACGGCTGCCACCTCTGCCGCCGTCGCCGGGTGGACCACCACGGCCGGCAGCGCCGGCACCTCGCCGTCGAGAGCCCAGCGGAGGGTGAGTGGCCACCAGTCCCGGCCGTGGTCGCTGCGCCCGGCGTCGGTGGCGTCGACGTGGCAGACCGTGGCCAGGCGGGCGGCGACACTGTCGTCCACCACCACCCGGGGCCCGACCAGGCGTTCCCGCAGGGGCGGGCCGCTCACGGTGCGACCTGGTTCTTGGAAGCCGGAACTGCGTCATACGCAGTTCCGGCTTCCAAGAACGGCGGCGGCGTCATTGCTGCGGGCACGTCGGGGTCGGGGACAGGCCGGCGGCCGCCCGCTCCCGGCCCACGGCGGCCACGTAGGCGGACGCCTCCTGGTCGGTACGGGCCGGCGTCCACCCCAGTTCGGGGGCGAGGAGCCGGGCCACGTCGGCGGCGGCGGCGGCCGACGCATCTCGGGCCAGGATCAGCGCTCGCGTGCGGCGGCTCAGCACGTCGTCGAGGGTCTGCGCCATCTCGGTCCTCGCCGCGTGGACCGCCTCGGCCCGCAGGTACGCCAGTCCGGCCACCAGGGGCCGGGCCAGATCGGGGTCGCCGGCGGCGAGGGCGGCCACGGCCGGGGCCTCGGCGCCGTAGCGGGACGCCAGGTGGGCGGCGGTACCGGCATCGAGGCGGAGGTCCCACCCGGGCGGCGGCCCGCCCGCACCCGCCAGTCGCAGCGACCGGGTGGGGCTGCGGCGGTGGCCACGGCCGAGCACGGCCACCACCTGGTCGACGGCGTCGGCCGCCATCTTGCGGTACGTGGTGAGCTTGCCGCCGGTGACGGTGACCACGGCGCCGTCGGTGGTGACCATGTGGCGCCGGGACAGGTCGGCCGTACGCGAGGAGCGAGCCTCGTCCAGCAGTGGCCGCAACCCCGCCCAGGTGCCGACCACGTCGGCCGGCGAGAGAGGATCCGTCACCACCGCGTTGACCGCGCCCAGCAGGTAGGCGACGTCGGCAGGCGTGCATTGGGGGTCGTCGAGGGGACCGCTGTAGCCGGTATCGGTGGTTCCGAAGTACACACGGTCGCCCCAGGGCACCACGAAGATCGAGCGCCGGTCGCCCGGCACCGGGAGGACGCCGGCCGCCGGCCACGGCAGGCGGCTGCGTTCGACGGTGAGGTGGATGCCCTTGGCCGGTCGCAGCTTCGGCCACCGGCCCGGATGGTGGAGGGCGTCGATCTCGTCGGCCCACACGCCGCCGGCATTCACCACCACCGTCGCCCTCACCTCGGTGCCGTCGCCCAGGACGGCGCCGGCGATCCGGCCCGTGGCGTCCTTCACAAGCCCGGCCACCGGTGTGTGGTTGGCGGCCACCGCCCCGTGGTGGAGGACGGCGGTGCGTACCACGGCCAGCGTGAGGCGGGCGTCGTCGGCGAAGGCGTCGTAGTACCGGAACCCCGACGAGATGGTGTCGCCCCGCACCGACGGGAGGGCGGCCCGCACGTCGCCGGCCGACAGGCGCCGGTGGCGGTGGCCGATCCGCAGGCCCCCGCCCAGGTCGTAGGCCCACAAGGCGGTCGAGTAGCTGCGGGCGACCGCCTCGCCCGTCATGGCGCCGGAGCGCGAGAGGGGGAGCACGAACGGGATGCGGTGCACGAGATGGGGGGCGTTGGCCAGCAGGCGGCTCCGCTCGACGAGGTTCTCCCGCACCAGCCGGAACTGGCGTTGCTGGAGATACCGCAACCCGCCGTGCACCAACTTGGACGACTTCGACGACGTCCCCGATGCGAAGTCCCGCTGCTCCACCAGCGCCGTGCGCAGGCCCCGTGCCGCCGCGTCGAGGGCCACTCCGGCGCCCGTGATCCCCCCTCCGACCACGAGGACGTCGAACTGCTCCGACGCCAGGCGGTCGAGGGCGGCCGCGCGGGAGAACGGCCCCGTCGCCCCCGTCACTCCGAGCTCATCACCGCGTAGGACGTCCGGAGGCCGTCCCGCAGCAGGGCGGGCACCTGCCGGCGGGAGCGGAGGAACACCGCGATGGCCAGCGCCAGGTAAGCGACGCCGGTCAAGATGCGCACCTCGTCGTGGATTGCAGCGGGGCCCACCGCACCGGCCACGAACTGCACCGTGAACAGCCCGAGCAGCAGGCCCGCCTCCTTCACCGACATCGACAGGTTCACCAGGATGGCCACCGCGAAGGCGGACTGGGCCGCGGTGAGGAACAACTCCTCCCGCTGGTTGCCCACGATGGGCAGGCCGTGGAGGCCGCCGGAGGCGAGGGCGAAGGCGACGGGGAGGGTGCCGACGAGAAGCGTCCACTGGTTGACCTTCGACGACACCAGCGTCCCGAGGGCGGCGTTGGTGTTGAGCCGCCAGGCGTAGAGGCCTGCCACCAGCAACTCGGGCGCTTCGGAAGCCAGCGGCGCCAGCCACTGCACGAGGAGGAACTCACTGACGCCGAGGGACTTCCCCGTGCCCACCAGGGCCTCGGCGAAGTGCTCGGCACACAGCAGGATCACGCTCGCTGCGAAGACGAAGAGGGCCACGACCGAGGCGCGCCGGCGGGCCACGTCGAAGCCGCCCAGCCACCGGGCCGGGCCTACCAGGTGCGGCTCCTCGGCCGGGGCCCGGGAGATGCGCACCGTGTAGAGCACGAAGATGGTGACCAGCACGGCGGCGTCGACCAGGGTGATGGAGCGCTTGAGCGGCAGGGTGAGCGAGTAGGCGGTGGCCACCACCAGGAAGGCCAGCTCCACCGAGTGCGACCGGTCGAGGCGGATCTCGCGGCCCCGCTCGGGCTGGCCCCGCTTCGTCCACTGGCGGTAGGCGATGAAGCCCACCACGCTCCATCCCACCCCGATGAGGAGGCGGTTGGCTCCCGTCATGTTGGCCAGGGCGAGGCCACAGGGCGATTCGCCGCCGCCGGGCGCCAGGCAGGCTCGTCCCGTGTGCTCGTAGGCGTTGCCCCCCTTTATGGCGAACACCAGGTCGACCGCGTACTCGGGGAGCACGGCGATGAAGGCGAGCAGGGCGATGGCCAGGCCGGCCGAGATGTCGAGCTGGGCCACCTCGGCCGCCCACGACAAGAGGAAGGCGGCGCCCACGATCGCGAGACCGAACAGCAGGGCCAGCAGCGGTTCGGAGAGGTGGGCGTCGGTGACGCGGAGCACGAGCCCCGGCACCGTGATGGCCACCGCCAGCGCCAGGGCTATTCGCTGGCGCCCCGGCCTGACGTCCTCGTGGACGTCCTCGTCGGTGGTGGTCATCCGGGGCATCCTACGAGGCCGTTCCCGACGAACCGGGCGCGGCGTCCGTCTCCGGCCCACGGGTGGACGACCAGCCCGGAAGGGGCGACGCCGGTCTGGCCCGGAGGTCTCGAAGCTTCTCGCGCCGGGGCTCGGAGCCTGTCGTAGGGTTCCTCCGTGCGCCCGCCTCCGCGCCCGGGAAGCGGCTGCGCGGTGTCGCGGCGGCAGTTCCTGCAGTGGGCCGGTCACGCGGGGCTGGCGGCGGCGGCGGCGGCCGGCGCCCCCGCGCTGCTGGGATCGTGCGCCTACGGCCACGACGGCCCGCCGGGCGGCGCGGGGCCGTCCGGCGGTGGCGGGGGTGGCTCGTCCGACACCCTGCTCGTCGGCGTGGTGGCTCCTTTCTCGGGAGTGGGCTCCTTCCTCGGTGACATCGTGGACCGCTCGCTCGACGCAGCCGTGCGCCAGGTCAACAGCACGGGGGGCGTGGGCGGGCGCAAGGTCGAGCTGGTCGAGCGGGACACCGGCATCGACCCGTCGGCCGGCCCGCGTGTGTATGCCGACCTGGTCTCCAAGGGTGTGGTCGGCATCTTGTGGTGCGGGGCGGTGGGCTTCGGCCAGGCCCTGCCCCAGGTGAGGCGGGACCACATGCCGCTGGTGGCGGTGTTCAACGACCCGTTCTCGTCAGGGCACCTGTACCCCGAGGGCGGGGAGGCCGGGCGCTCGGTGTTCCAGATCCTGCTGCCCGACCGGTACGCCAAGACCGTGCTGGCCCGGTACGCCTCCACCGACCGCGGCTACCGCACTGCGGCCTACATGTACGACAGCCTGCTCGACCCGGACGCCACCGCCAGGGCCCGGTTCGAGGAGGCGTTCGGCGCCGCCGGCATCGAGGTCGCCGGCGTGGAGTCGTTCTCGCTGCTCGACTCCGACTACGGCCCTCAGCTCCAGCGCCTCCGCGAGCGACGCCCCCACGTCCTCTACGTGGACGGGCTGGCCGCCAACACGGCGGGCGTGGTGTCGCAGCTCCACGACCTGGGTGCCCCCTACGTCGATACCCCAACCGCCCGGGCGGCCGGCACGGGGGGAGACTGGCACCCGCACGTGTTCGGGTCGCCCCCCGGCTCCGGCGACAAGAGCTGGGTCGAGCTTGCCGGCGACAACGCGCGCGTCGGCACGGTGACGGCCTGGCACCTGGGCGGCCTCGTCTACCTGCCCTCGTTCGCCATCGGCGGCTGGATGCGGAAGTTTCTCGGGCGCGAGCCCACCGGCGGCGAGGAGTCGGCGCCCGACGGCCTGGCCGCCCTCCTGGCCGGCGTGCGCAAGGCCGGTTCCACCGACCGGGACAAGGTGGTGCGGGGCATGGAGGAGGCCGGCCCACTCACCTTCGCCTCGCTCGAGTTCGGCTTCACCCCGGAGCGTCACCTGGCTCGCATCCCCGACGAGGTGGCCATCGTCACCATGGAGCGCGCTGCCCTTGGCCCGGCGCCCACCGAGCCCCCGTACGCCCTCGGCCGGGAGTGGTCGCCCGGCCAGGTCTTCGCCACGACGCCGGCCGGGCCGACCCAGCTGGTGCGGCCCACGCTGGAGGCGAACCGCCGTGCCCATCCGGCCCTGGTGGAGCAGATCCTGGCCGAGGGCTACGGCACCCAGTGCACCAAACGCAACGGGGCGCTCACCCCGGAGTGCAAGGTGCACTGACGGGTGACCGACCTGGTGCAGGTGATCGTGTCCACGGCCACGATCGGTTCGGCCCTGGCCCTGGTGGCCCTGGGCTACAGCCTCGTGTTCTCCGCCACCGGGATCGTCAACTTCGCCCAGGGCCCGCTGCTGGTCGTGGCCGGGTACGGCGCCTACGCCGTGACGCGCGCCGGTCTGCCGGTGGCCCTGGCCCTCCTGTTGGCGGTGGCCGGGACCGCCGCCGCCGGGGCGGTGGTGGAGGTCGTCGCCCTGCGCCCGCTACGCCGGGACGGCGCCGACCCGGCCGCCGGGGTGGGCTGGGTCCTCACCACCTTCGCCGCCGGGCTGGTGGCCGTGGACATGGTGCGGATCACGGTGGACGCCGCCCCCCACGCCCTCGCGCCCGTGGTCGGGTCGGTGTTCGGCTGGAGCGTCTGGCGGGTGGCCGGCGTGGCGGTGACGCCGACCGACGTGTCGATCGTGGTCGTGACCCTGGCCGCGGTGACGGGTGTCGACGTGGCCATGTCCCGCACCGCCCGGGGGCGGGCGCTGCGGGCGGTGGCCCAGGACCGGGAGGCCGCCGCGCTGATGGGTGTCGACACCACCACCGTCGTCACCTGTGCCTTCGCAGCGGCGGGGGCGTTGGCCGCGGTGGCGGCCGTCCTTCTCGCACCGAAGGTGTTCGTGCGGCTGGAGAACGGCCTGCTCCTCGGCTTGGAGGCCTTCGTGGCCGCCGTCCTCGGAGGCCTCGGCTCGGCCCGAGGGGCGCTGGCCGGCGGCTACGCGGTGGCCGCCGTGTCGGCGGTGGTCCGCACCCTCTCGCCGTCGGGCAGCCGCTACGAGTTCGTCGCCGTCTTCGCCCTGTTCCTGGTGACGCTGGCGGTGCGGCCGTCCGGACTGTTCGGGGAGCGCACCGTGGAGAAGGTGTAGGTGGCCATCCGGGTCGGACGCCTGCGTGGCCTTGCCGTGCGCGTTGCGCCGCTCGCCGCCCTGGTGGCGTTCGCCCTGTGGCTCGGGCCGTCGCAGGCGGCCAACCGGAAGTGGCTCGACCTCGGGGTCGAGGCCATGGTGCTGGCGGGGGCGGCCACCGGGCTCAACATCCTGATCGGCTGGACCGGCCTCTTGTCCCTCGGCCACGCCGGCTTCTTCGTGGCCGGCGGCTATGCCGGAGCCATCCTGGGGCCTTACCTGCTGGGGGAGGGATCGCTGGCGCCCGACTTCGTGGTGCGCAACGCCCCGTGGTTCGGCCCCGTGTTCGCCGTCGCCGTGGGCGCCGGCCTCGGCGTGGTGCTGGCCCTCGCCTGCTGCCACCTGCGCGGGTTCCACCTCACGGTCGTCACCTTGGCCTTCGGCGTGCTCGTGCCCGCCGTGGTGGTGCTGGCGGCCGGCCTTCTCGGGGGCCTGGGTGGGCGCACGGTGGACCGGGTTCCCGACACCCGCAACGCCTTCCTGGCGCGGGGGCACACCCTCGCCGGCGTGTACTACACCGCCGTCGTGTTCCTCCTGGCCAGCCTGTGGCTGGCTTGGAACCTGTCCCGCAGCCGGTGGGGCCGAGCCCTCACCGCCGTGCGCGACTCCGAGGTCGCCGCCCGCAGCAGCGGCATCGACCCTTACCGTCACCGCGTTGCCGCCTTCGCCATTTCGGCGGCCGTGGTGGCGGTGGCCGGTTGGGTCTCGGCCTTGCGCACGCTCTCCGTGAGCTCTGGCAGCGCCCTCGACGTGCAGACCGAGTCGTTCCGCTACGTCATCGCCGTGGCGGTGGGTGGCGCCGGCACACTGGCCGGGCCGGTGGTGGGCGCCATGCTCCTCACCTTCGGCCTCGGGTTGGATGTGTTCCAGGACCATCTCCGGGACAAGCTCGGCCTGGTGTTCGGCGGCCTGGCGCTCGTGATGGTGGCCGTGGCCCCCGACGGCATCGTCGGCGCCTCCCGCCGCCTGGCCGCCCTCCGCCGTCCGGCCCCGCCGGCGCCCCCGCCCGGTGGACCGTCGCCAGGGGGGCCATCACCGCCACGATCGGCCTGGTGGCCGGCCGCCGACGCATCGACGCCGGCCGTCCCGATGCGCGCACCGGACGCTCCGCCGGGCGGTCCACCGCCGGTCCTGCTGTCGGTGCGAGGCCTCACCCGGTCGTTCGGAGGCGTGGCCGCCCTCGACGGGCTCGACCTCGATGTGGTGGCCGGTTCCGTTCATGCCGTCATCGGCCCCAACGGCTCCGGGAAGTCCACGTTGGTGAACGTGGTGACGGGGCTCGAGAAAGCGACCGGCGGGACCGTCACCCTGGCCGGTCGAGACATCACCGGCCTGCCCGCCCACCGCCGGGCTTCCCTGGGCATGGCCCGGACGTTCCAGGGCGTCCACGTATGGCCCCGCATGGGCGTCGTCGACAACGTCCTGGCCGGCGCCCACGTACGCGGCCGTGCCGGTCTGGGCCGCTGCCTATGCGGCCTGGCGGGGGCCGAAGAGCGGCGCCTCCGGGCCCGGGCGGCCGCCCTGGTCGACCTGGTGGGCCTGTCCGGCCGGAAGGGGGAGCGGGCGGAGGCGTTGACGCTCGCCGAGCAGCGGCGGCTGGAGCTGGCCCGCGCCCTCGCCGCCGAGCCGACGCTGCTCCTCCTCGACGAGCCGGCTGCCGGGATGGACCGGCCCGAGGTCGAGTGGCTGGTGGACCTGGTCGCCCAGCTCCGGGACCGGGGCATGACGGTCGTCCTGGTGGAGCACCACGTGGAGGCGGTCTTCTCCGTGGCCGATGCGGTCACCGTGGTGCACCAGGGCGTCACCCTTGCCGAGGGCACCCCCGCCGAGGTGGCGCGCCATCCGCTCGTCCACGAGGCCTATCTCGGTGCCTCCGGCGCCCCCGGGAGGGCATGAAAAACAATCCAATGTGGATGACCTGGCCCGGACCGGTCAGGAATGTCACCCGATCGGCCGATGTTGTTCATGTACCCGGACCCCCGCCGAGCGGAGTAGCAAGCGCGAGTCAGGGGTACGACCACAAACGAGAGCGATCCGACCCGGAGGGAGGAGACTGCCAACATGAACTTGTCATGGCGCCAGCGGGCGGCCTGCCGCGGGGTCGACCCGGACGTCTTTTATCCCGTCTCCGACGAGGACGCGGAAGAGGCCAAGGCCATCTGCCGTGGGTGCCCCGTGCGCGAATCGTGCCTGGAGTACGCCCTGGCCAACCGTGAACGTGACGGAGTGTGGGGAGGCGCCACGGAGCGTGAGCGCCGCAGGCTCATCCGCCAGCGTCGCAAGTCGGCCTAGCGGCCCCGTTCGGGCGGCCACCGGCCCTTCCCGCCACCTCCCAGGAGCGGACCCAACCACAGCCCACCGGATAGCCTCCACCAATGACCACCCTCGCCGACCTGGGAGGATGGCCGTTCGTCCTCCGGCGCCTGTACGCGGGTGAGGACCTGAGTGCCGACGAGGCCGGCGCCGCCCTCGCGGACGTGTTCGAGGGCACCGCCACCTCGGCCCAGATCGCCGCCTTTGCCACCGCACTGCGCATGAAGGGCGAGACGGTGGAGGAGATGACCGGTCTGGTGGCCACCGTCTTCCGCTACGCCGAACCCCTCGACGTGCCCGACGCCGCCGCCCTGGTGGACACCTGCGGCACGGGCGGTGACCGGAGCGGGTCGATCAACGTCTCCACCCTGTCGGCCTTCGTGGTGGCCGGTGCCGGCGCCCGTGTGTGCAAGCACGGCAACCGGGCCGTGTCGTCGACGGCCGGTTCCGCCGACGTGCTCGAAGCCCTCGGCGTGGTTGGTGACCTCGGCCCGGCCGGCGTGCTGCGCTGCCTCGACGAGGCGGGCATGGCCTTCTGCTTCGCCCCCCGCTTCCATCCGTGCTTCCGCCACGCCGGCCCCACCCGGCGGGAACTCGGCGTGCCCACCGTGTTCAACTTCCTCGGCCCGCTGGTGAACCCGGCCCGGCCCGGCCGCCAGGTCGTCGGCGTGAGCGACCGGGCCATGGCCGCCAAGATGGCCGGCGTGCTGGCGGCCAACGGCGCCCGCCGCGCCCTCGTGGTGTACGGCCACGACGGGCTCGACGAGCTCACCACCACCACCACGTCCACCATGTTCGACGCGGCCGACGGCACCATCACCGAGTGCACGATCGACCCTGCGCAGCTCGGTTTGGCCCCCGCCACCGGCGCCGACCTCGTCGGCGGCGACGCCGCTGCCAACGCCACCTTGGCCCGCCGGGTCCTCGACGGTGACAGGGGACCGCATCGTGACGTGGTGCTGCTCAACGCGGCCGCAGGGATCCTCGCCGCCGGCCTGGCCGCCACGATGGCCGACGGCCTCGAGCTGGCAGCCCGGTCGATCGACGACAGCCGCGCGGCAACCGTGCTCGAGCGCCTGGTGAAGACCTCCACCGAGGCGGCCGGCGAGGAAGCGGCCGCGGGGGCCTGACCGGAGCCGGTCCGGAACGCCCGTGGGCTACACAGCCGGCGGGCCAGCGTCAGGAGGCCTCAACCTGCAGGGGGGTGTGGCGGGCGAGCACCTGGTAGTCCGCGTCGGCATGGAGGACGGTCACGCCCTCGCGGATGGCGACGGCCGCAATGAGGCAGTCGGTCAGCTTGCGAACCGTCTCACCTCGGTGACGGCAGGCTCGGTAGAGCGTGGCAGCGTGTTCGTAATCGCCTGGCTCGGTCGCCAGGAGGGAGGCCCGCGCCAGGAGCCTTCTGAGGCCTTCGAGGTGTTGTTCGTCGCGTGCGCCGGCCAGCACTTCCATTCGCACCGGGTCGCAGGTGGCGATCTCGTCGCCGAGGACGGCATCGACCCGGTTGCAGGCCGGGCTCCCGGTGTCGCGGAGGAACTCGATCCACGCCGATGTGTCGACGAGGATCAACCGACCCTGCTCGTTCGCAGTTGCCCGAGATCACCCTCCCACCCGGATCCTCGAAGGGCGCGTGCCGCAGCCACGTCCAGCGGCTCGGCCGCCAGCGCGCGAAGGGCGAAGTTGACGGCCTCCCGCTTCGTCGTGAACTGGTAACGGTCCATCACGACCCGGCAGCTCGCCTCGTCGATGTCGATGTTGGTACGGGCCATACACCTACGATACACTACTAGCGGGCGCCGGATCAGGGCTCAGGGTTTTCCTGGAGGTCGTCGTCGTCGACCTCCAGGTACCACATGTCGGCGCAGTCGGCGCAGCGGTAGGTGACGATGTCGCCGGCCTGCCAGCCCAGCTCGGGTTCGTCGAACGGCGTGCGCCGGCAGTCGCCCCCGCAGTCGACGCAGACGATGTGGTCGGCGACGGCCATGCCTCAGCCTGGCACGGACGCGCAGCGGCCCGCCTCCCGGGGAGGAGGCGGGCCGCTGCGGGCTGCAGGTGGGACTGCAGCAGTTACGCCGGCTTCGCCGCCTTGTCGGTCTTGGCGAAGACGTCGGGGACCGGGTACTCGCCGAGCACGAAGTTGAGGATGGCCACGTGCTTGGCGTCGGTGGCCTGGATGGAGGCCGCCAACTTGATGGCGTCCTTGCTCATCAGGCTGGGGATGGCGCTGAGGTAGGTAGCCGCAGCCGTCTCCTCCAGCGTCCTCGCCAATTTGGCCGCGTCGCCGAAGCCCTTGGCCTTGGCGAACTCGGCGTCCACCACGGGCTTGAGCTGGGCGTTGGGTTCGGTGACCTCGGGCTTGCCGGCGCCCTTGAGCACCTTGTTCCACGCGGCCAGGTGCGCCTCGTGGTGGGCCATGGCCGTCTTGACGAACTCCGCACCGGCGGGTGGCACGTCGCCGAGCTTTCCGGCCACGGCGGCGTCGAGGGCGGCCTTGTAGGTGCCCACGGCCAGGACCTCGAGGCCGGCGGCGAAGGCGGCCACACCGAGGTCACCCTCGCCACCGGCGGCGGTGGTGGTGGCGGTGTCGCCGGCGGTGGTGGTGGAGCTGCCGGACTCCACCTTCTTGTCACCGCCGCAGGCGGCGGTGACGGCGGCCAGACCAGCGGCCATGGTGCCGCCGATGAGGAACTTGCGCCGGCTGAAAGCCGACGACGACAGCTGATCCAGAGCGCTGGGCTCGGTGTCCATGTGGTTCTCGGTCTCCTGGGTCACTTGACGGCCCCCGTGTCCGCACCGGCAGCGGCCGTGACGGGCTCGAAGGCGTCGGGGAACGCCACGCTGCCGGCCGCGGCCGGGAGCTTGGCGGCGTCGGCGCCGATCGGGATCTTGATCAGCTCGGGTGCGCCACCCATGAGGAGGGCCTTGACGGCCCGCAGGACGGCGGCGTGCTGGGTCTCGACGCCCATCACGCTCGCCATGACCCGCTTGGACGCGGTGTCCTCCAGCTGGGTGGTGTTCATGAGGTACGTCTGGGTGGCCACCGTCTCCAGCGTCTCGGCCAGGTTGACGACGTCGAGCGGGGCCTTGAGCGTGGGAACGGCGCCGTCGACGATGGGCTTGTACTTGGCGTTGGGAGCGGTCTGCTCCTTGCCGCCGAGCGCCTTGGTCTGGCTCTGGAACGCCTTGCGGTGCTCGTCGTGCTGCATCATCGTGGTCTGGGCGAACTTGATCACGACGGGGTTGCCGTTCTTGATGAAGTCCAGGGTCAGTGCCGCACCATAGGTGGCGACGGCGAGCACCTCGAGCGACGATGCGGTCTGAAGGATCTGGATGTCGAGCGCCTCGTCGGCGTGGGCCGGCGTGGCGAACAGGCCGGCCAGCAGGGCGCCGAAGCCCCCACCCAGCAGGCCGCGGGCGGCGAGGCCGCCGCCGCCGATGCCCATGTTGTGAAGGACGCTACGGCGGTTGTCGTTGTAGCGGTTGATCTCGTCGACGTTGATCCCGCTGGTGCGGCGCTCCTCCCGGATCTCGGCCAGCTCGGGGAGCGTGGCCTTGATGTCGCGGAGGGCGTCGACCTGCAGGTCCTGGGATTCGACGATCAACTCGTTGAGTGATCGGTCATCGATGGTCACCGAAACGGTTCCCCTTTCAGGTTCGGCGGTGGCGTGCGGGCGCTCGCTCACCGGTACTGGGTTCTGCCGTGGGCAGGGATGTGCTGCTTGCTCTGCTTCTTGAGGGCCGACGTCTCCGTTCACCACTTCCCTGGCCACGAAACGGTTCGGCTTGCTCGTACTTCGTCGCTACGGTGTGACTCGGATGACGCCCTTCATGTAGTCGTGGATGTTGCAGTGGAAGGCAATGTCGCCGGCTTCGGAGAGGGTGATCTCCTTGCTCTCGCCCTGAGCCAGGCTCCCGGTGTCGAACGCGCCGCCATCCGCAGTGGCGGTGTGGGCGGCGTCGTCGTTGTTGGTGACCCGCACGACGGTGCCCTTCGGCACCTCGAAGGGCTGGGGCGAGAAGGCGAAGTCCTTGATGCTGAGCGACTTCCCGCCGCCCGCCGGGGCGGCGGCAGCGGTCCTGGTGGAGCTGTCACTGTCGCCGCCACAGGCGCCGGCCACGAGTGACAGGCCGATGGCGGCCGCCACCGCGCCGGAGCGGGCCCGGCGCCCGAGGCGCTCGGCCCTACTTGGTGATCGCATCGGCGGCGGCTTCGCCCCGGTCGCGGGCGCCGGCCTTGAACTCGTTGGAGGCCTGGCCGAGGGAACGGGCCAGCGCCGGCAGGCGGGTCGAGCCGAACAGCAGCAGCACGACCGCGAGGATGATGAGGATTTCCGGTGCTCCGAGGCCCATTGCGTCTCTCCTGGGTTGACGTCCGATTCCGTTCGGACAAGTGCCATGGATACGGAGCCCGTTCCCCGCCGGATGGCCGGCAGGGAAATCTTGTTCACGACGTCCAGGGCGCTTGGTGGGCTCGTAGGAAGCGTGACCTCGCGCCATTCCTCGACGTTCCGGAGCAGCCAACGATGTTCAACCTCGGTCCCATGGAAATGCTCGTCATCGTCGTCGTGGCCCTCGTGGTCCTCGGTCCCCAGCGACTCCCGGAGGCCATGCGCCAGGTGGGGAAAGGGGTCGGTGACCTGCGCCGTTGGAGTACGCAGTTGACGAGCGAGGTGCAGTCCGCCTTCGTACCCGGCCCCGAGCCGACATCTTGGGAGCCACCTGATGCCGTGCCCGCCCGCGCCGAGACGGCGGCCGTGGGGCCGGCCGCCGTCCAGCCGGCCGCCGTCCAGCCATCACCCGCCGGCATCGAGCGGGAGGCGGCTGCCCGATGAGCACCGCCGTCCTGGAGCCACCCGTGTCCCCGCCACCACCGCCGAAGCTGACGCTGCCGGAGATGAGCATCGTCGGCCACCTCACCGAGTTGCGGCGCCGACTGGTGATCTGCGCCTCCGCGGTGGCCGGCGGCGGGCTGGTGGGGTTCATCCTCTACAGCCGCATCCTCCACTTCCTGTTGGGCCCGTACGTGTCGGCCACGGGGTCGTCGAAGCTTTTCATCACCGACCCCCTCGAGGGCTTCGCCACCCGCCTGAAGGTGGCCGGCTACGCCGGGCTGGTGCTGGCCATGCCCGTGCTCCTCTGGCAGCTGTGGCGGTTCGTCACCCCCGCCCTCCACCGGCGGGAGCGCCGCATGGCCGTGCCGTTCGTGATCAGCGCCCTGTTGCTGTTCGCCTTCGGCGCCGCCCTCGCCTTCTTCACCCTGCCCAAGGCCCTGGAGTTCCTGGTGCAGATCGGTGGCGACAACCTGGAGACCATCTTCAGCCCGTCGGCCTACCTCGGGTTGGTGACGTTCATGATGGTGGCCTTCGGGCTGGCCTTCGAGTTCCCCGTCGTGCTGGTGTTCCTGCAACTGGTCGGCATCGTGTCGAGCAGGCGCCTGCGTTCCTGGCGCCGGTACACGGTGGTGGGCATCTTCGTGTTCGTGGCCGTGGCCACCCCGAGCCAGGACCCGTACTCGCTGTTCGCCCTGGCCGTGCCGATGTGTTTCTTCTACGAGGCGGCCATCGTGGCCGGTCGCCTGCTGAAGCGGTAGCTCCCGGGGCGGCGCTGCTTCAGCGGGCGCCGGCGCGCATGGCGTCGCGCAGGGGCCGGTAGCCCACGAGCTGCACGCCGGCCCGCGCCGCCAGGCTGCGCAGCCCGTGGTCGCTGACGAGGGCGTCATGGTCGTCTACCCGCAATGCCCAGTCGGGGGAGAGGGCGCGCAGCTCGGAGGCGTCGACGGCCGGGTGGGCGTGGATCTCCGTGAGCCCCGGCTCCAGGGAGAACAGCGCCCGCTCGAGGGCTCGGCGCACGCCGCCGCCCCGCAGCTCCACGCAGTGGTCGGGGAAGAGCACGCCCTCCTCGGCCGCCAGCCGGCGGAACGGGAAGCCGACGTTGCTCTCGGTGGACGGGCCGGACAGGCGCAGCGGCAGGCGGAACTCCACTGCCAGCCCGAGGTAGACATCGAAGAATTCCGGTCGGCCCTGGAGGGCGTCGAGGTGCGAGTCGAGATGGCTCACGTCGAAGCCCCAGAGGATGGCGCGCTCCACCTGGGCCCGCAGCTCCTTGCCGACCTCGTCGAGGTCGGCGTGGTCCCACACGTCCTCGACGGTGCGCGGGAAGCCACCGTCGCCGTCGAGCAGTGAGGGGGCGTGGGTGATCGGCCCCCAGCGGTAGAGCTCCCATTCGGAGTTGAGGGTGAGGTGCACTCCGACGTCCTCGCCCAGGTACCGGGCCGCGGCCTCCCGGGCCCACGGGCCAGGCACCATGAGGCCCGCGGTGGTGGCGATCCCGTCGCGCAGTGCCTCGTAGACGCCCACGTTGGCGGCGTGGCTGGAGCCGAGGTCGGCGCAGTTGACCAGCAGCAGCTTGGCGCCCGGTGGGTACCCGAGTCGCTCGGCGGCGGTGGGCGGCACGGGTGCGACCGTAGCCCACCATCCCGGGCCACCCCGCGCCTGCTCAGGGCAAGCCGGGGGTCAGCCGGAGGGCGCCGCTTTCGGGGACCCGGCCAGGGGAAGGTGGGCGCCCCCGCACCGTCGCCAGAGGCCCCGACGGCTCTCGCGGGCGGCACGCACGGCGGCCACGAACTCGTCGACGTGGGCGACGTTGGGCGGGTAGGTGAGGGTGGTGGCATACCCCTCCTTGGCCATGGCCAGGTTGACGAACAGCCCGTCGGACGCCCGGTAGACGTAGGCCAGCAGCCGCCCGTAGCGGTCGCGGGCCTCGACGTCGCGCACCAGGCTCACCGGCGTGCCCACCGGCAGCAGCGCCGCCATCCGGCCGGAGGCCTCGGCGCCGAAGCACTCCACGGGCGTGCCCGGCTTGTGCGTCTCCGGAGTATCGATGCCGATGAGGCGCACCCGCTCCTCGAACCCCTGGATACGTACCCGGATGGTGTCGCCATCGACGACCCGGGCGACGGTGGCGGCACCGGCACGTTCGCCGGTTGCGCCCGGGGGAGCCGCCGTCCCGGATTGGCGGCATCCGGCGCCGCCCACCACCACGGCGGCAGCGAGCAGGAACCGGGTCAGGCGCACGGCACCATTGTGCAGGCGGCATGTGACATCCCGGCGTCGTCGTGGCCGGGGACTGTCAGGCGGCGGCGCGGCGGGTGGCGGCCATGAGTGCGACCCGAGCCTCGGCCACGCCCTGGCGGCCGCGGCGGCGGGTCTCGTCGTCGAGACGCCAGTCGACGTCGACGTCGACGTCCTCCAGAAGGATCAGCTGTCGTTCCATGTCCCCGAGTATGGACATCGGGTGTGACAACCTCCTTGGGGGGTCGTGCATTCCGAGGGGAGATGGGCCCACGTTCCCCTCCCGGAGCCCGGCCGTGCGACGATGGCGCCGTGAAAGAAGCCCTCCAGCACCCACATGTCCCCGTGCCACCCATCCTCGCCGCCAGCCGGCGCCCCACCTCCCCGTGGATGGCGCCCCGGTGACGAGCAAGGAGAAGGCCCTGGCCGTCGGGCTGGTGGTCGCCATCGGCATCATCGGGACACTGGCGTTCGGGTTGCTCCCCGTGCGCGCCGCCGGCCGCCTCAGGTGCGACGCGCCGCTGCGAGGCGCAGATCCGAAGGAAGTCGCCACCGAGGGTTATCTGGTCCACCGCGAGGCACCGGCGTGCAGTGACAAGAGCCGGAGCCGCCTCACGATCATCGGGATCGTCGGCGTGCTCTACATCTCGTTCGGGATCGCTGCCGTCGTGCTACCTGAGAGCAACTTCGAGCGCATCGCGTTCGGCGGGGAGGACCCCGAGGACGTCTACGAGATGCTCTGACAGGGGTTTGCCGGCCCTCTCCGGTGTTCGGAACCTTTCGGGAGACTGGCAGGATTCTGCCTAGGGGCGTCGAACACCTACCGGACCAGATGGGACAGACCGAGCCAAATCGGACTCCTCGAGCGCGCCTGGCCCGGAAGACCGCCCTGTGTGTGCTGGCGGCCGCCATCTGGGTGTCGGTGCGCAGTGAGCCGGCCGACGCCCCCCCGGCGTGGCCGGTCGTGGCGTCGCGGCCGTCCAGCGTGGACGACGAGCTCACGCAGGCCGTGGCGGCGCGAATCAGCGGGCTGCACGTGGCCGCCTCCCGGTCCGCGCCGGTCGAGGCGGCGCCCGTACCCGACGTGGTGTGGCCGGTCCGGGGCGTCCTCACCGGCTGGTTCGGGGAGCGGCGGGGGAGTGAGCGGCATCCGGGCCTCGACATCGACGGCGAGACCGGCGATCCGGTGGTGGCGGCCGCCGCCGGCCGGGTGGTGGTGGCCGGCCCGGCTCCGGCCGGGTACGGCGGCTACGGCACGGTGGTGATCCTCGACCATGGCGAGGGCCTGACCAGCATCTACGCCCATCTCTCCCGGGTCTCGGTGAAGGTCGGCCAACAGGTGTCGCCGAACCAGGCGCTCGGTGCGATCGGCACCAGCGGGAGCGTCACCGGCTCCCACCTCCATTTCGAGTTGCGCCGCAGGGGCGTGGCGGTTGACCCCCGTCCCTGGCTGCCACCGCACTGACGGCGGGGCGTCGCCCGCCCGTGGTTCCCCTCAGCCGGTGTGGCCGGTGAGGCCGGACGGGCGGGGGGGCAGGGGCGACAGGCGGCGGCCCACCCGCCCGAGCACCATGCCGATGGCCACGCCCCCGAGCACGTCGGAAGCGTGGTGGATGCGGACGTAGGCCCGGCTGGTGGCCACCACCACCGCCAGGGCGTAGTAGGCGGGCCACAATGGATCGTCGTCGGCCAGGAGGGCGGCGGCGGTGAAGGCGGCCGTGGCGTGCCCGCTCGGGAAGGAGCTGGTGCGGGGCCGGCGCAGGGGCAGGGGCCGGTCGATGTCCCACGCCGGACGGGACCGCCGGAACAACGACTTGATGCCCACGTTCACGAGGGCGGACTCGATGAACACGCCGGCGCCCACCCGCAGGGCCGCCCTCCACTCATGCTCGGAGCGCAGGCCGCGCAGGGCGCCGAGGATGAGCCAACCGACGCTGTGGTCGAACACGGCCGACGCACCGTAGAAGACACGGTCCGCGGCGGGATGGCCGCGGAGGCGGTCCAGAGCGGCATCGGCCCACGCGTCGAAGTCGGCGACGCGCTTGCCGGCTTCATCGGGGAGCAACGCCACGGGCCGGGGGAGGCGCCTTTCAGACAGCGGCAGCGGGGACGGGCGCCCGGCCCACCAGCGCCGGATCGCCGCCGAAGGCCGGGCAGTACTCCTTGTAGGCGCAGAAGTCGCACAGCTTGGACGGATGGGGGCGGAAGTCCTCCGCCGCGCAGGCTCGCTCCACCGCCGTCCATACCGCCGCAGTGCGGGTGACGAGCCCCCGCACGGACTGCTCGCTCGGCGAGGCGATGATGGCCACCGGCTCGCGCAGGTGGAGCAGTTGTACCCGGGCCGGACGCCGGCCCAGCATCTGCTCGCACAAGAAGGCGTAGAACTGCACCCCACCGAGTTGGCGGTTCTCGTAGGGCACGTTCGGTGCCCGGCCCGTCTTGTAGTCGGTGACCACCAGCTCACCGTCGGGGTCGAGGTCGAGCCGGTCGATGATGCCGCGCAGACGGAGAGAGCCGACACGGGCCTCGAGCTTCAGCTCGAGACCGATGGCGTTGACCGTGTCGGGATCCTCGAGGAGGAAGACGTTGCCCACGAGGGTGGCGGCGTCGGCCAGGAACTCGGCCTCCGCCTCCGCGTCGAGGGCCAGACCGCTGAAGTCGGGGTCGGTGGCCAGCTCCGCCCAGGCCAGGCCGAGCTGGACCTGTGCCTCATCGGGCGTGCGCCGCCCGGCGGGCACGTCGCCGTGGAGCCGCTCCAGGGCCCGGTGCACCAGCGTGCCCTTGGACGACCACGGCGACGGCGGCTCGGGCAGCCGGTCGATGGCCGAGAAGCGGAAGGCCAGCGCACAGTCCTTGAACGAGGCCACCCGGGAGGGTGACAGCGAGGTCGGAAGCGGCAGGGCCATCGGGGACAAGGGTAGGCGGCGGGTGTGACACGCACGTGGACCGGACGCAGCTTCGAACCGGGTGCGGGTGCTGACACCCCCTCGCAGACTACCTGCCAGCACGGTTCCGAGTGGGCCCGCGATCAGCCATGATTCGCCATGGGTAGGGGGGTATCGGGGGGGGCCTGGGTAGGGACGGGGGGCGGCAGGGGGGCCGTCCTCACGTCCTGTTCACGCCCGGGCACGAGTGGACCCGATGACGCGCGCTGCGAGCTCCCCGCCTGGCGCTGATCCCCGGTTAGCCTCGGGCGGTGGACGCCTCCGCCGAGGTCAGGCTGGCCAACCGGGCTTTCTACGACGCGTTCGAAGCACGCGACCTCGATGCCATGTCGGCTGTGTGGGAACGCTCCGGGCGGGCCCTGTGTACCCATCCCGGATGGGCCACGCTCCAAGGATGGGGCGCGGTGGCGTCGTCATTCTTCGCCCTCTTCCAGAACGTGCAGTCGCTCCAGTTCGTGCTCACCGAGGAGCGGGTGCAGGTGCAGGACGGTGTGGCGTGGGTGACGGTCGACGAGAACCTGCTGGGCGACCAGGGCGGGTCCACGGTGGCGGCAGTGAACGTGTTCGTGCGCGACGGCGCGAACGGCCGGTGGCGCCTCGTGTGCCACCACGGCTCACTGGTGAGCGCGAGCACCCCCTCCGACGCCGCCCCCGAGGAGGACGGCTAGGGACTGCGGGAGCCGAAGGTGGGCTGCAGGACGCGCCTCAGGCGGCGAGGAGTTGCGCCATCGTCGCCGCGTTGACGACGGCGTCGTCCCGCCAGCAGTTGGCGAAGAGGAGGTGGACCTCGTCGGCCGCCGCCGCCAACTCCCGAACGGGGGCGACCCACCCGGCCAGCTCGTCGTCCGCGTACCGGTAGGCGTAGCGCTCGCCGATCTCCATCTCGGGAACCTCCCAGTTGCCGGGATTGCGGCCCGGGAAGCGCACCACGGCCAGGTCACTGGTGGTGGCCACGACCGGAGGACCCTTCCTCGGGTCGACGCACACGAAGCCCAGGTGCTGCTCCTCCAAGAACGCGAGCGTCGCTTCGCACTCCCGTGGCTCCAGCCAGCGCCGGTGGGTGAGCTCGACGGCGAGCCGGAAGTCGGGCAGCTCCATGCGGGCCTCGATCATCAGTGCCCGGCCCGTCCCTCCGGGCGGTAGCCACGCCGGGTAGCGCAGGACCACAGCCCCCAGCCGGCTGTCGGCGGCCAGCGGCGCCAGGGCGTGCCGGAAGCGGGCCCATGCCTCCTGCCGGCCGGCCGGGCTCAGGTGGCTGAGGTAGAGGCGTCGGCGGTCACGCAGTTCAGGTCGCACCTCCTCGCGGAGGTCCTCCCACAGCGAGTCGGGGAGGGCCGCGCCTCCGGCCAGAACGGTCCACGCCCGCACGTCGATGGTGAAACCGGCGGGCGTGCGGTCGACCCACTGGCGGGCCAGGTCCGGGGTGGGCGGGAAGCGGGCGGTGGCGTCGATCTCCACCACTGGGAAATGCGACGCGTAGTAGGCGATGCGCTCGGCCGCCTTCATGGTGCGCTTCGGGTACCACCCGCTCCGGTGCACCAGCGTCCGCTCCGACCACGACGACGTACCGACCAGGATGCGACCGCTCAAACGGGGCGTTTCCCCCGTGCCCGCCAGCGGTGGGCGAGCAGGGCGGCCCGGGCTGCGTTGGCGCCGCAGGCCCCGTGCACGCCCCCGCCCGGATGGGCCGACGAGGAGCCGAGGAAGAGCCCGGTGATCGGCGTCTCCGCCCGGCCCGTCCCGGGCACCGGCCGGAACACCAGCTGCTGGTGCAACTGGCCCGTACCCCCGTTGGTGGCCCCGCCCACCAGGTTGGCGTTGGCCGCCTGGAGGGCGGGCGGCGTCAGGATGTGGCGGCCCCTGATGAGCGAGCGGAAGCCGGGGGCCAGCAGCTCCACCTCGGCCTCCACCCGGTCGGCCATTGCGTCGGCCTCGGACCGGTCCCAGGTGCCGGTGATGCCGCTGTCGCCGGCGTCGCCCCGCACGTGCTGGGGAACGTGGGTGTAGGCCCACGCCGCGTCCTTGCCGGCCGGCGCCCGGCTCCGGTCGGCCAGGCCCTGCTGGCCGACGATCAGGAACAGCGGGTCGGGAACGAGCCCGAGGGACAGCTGGGTGGCCTGCACGGTGAGGGCGTCGACGCTGTCGACCACGTGCACGGTGCCCGCCCGCCGGGCCTCCTCGGCCTCCCACGGAATGGGGCCGTCGAGGGTCCAGTCCACCTTCACGGTGGCGTGGTCCCACTCGAAGCGGCGGAGGGCGTCGAGGAACCGGCGAGGCAGGTGCTCCTCGCCCACCAGATCGAGGAACAGCGGGGGAGCGGCCACGTCGGCGACCACCGCCCGCCTGGCGTCGACCTCGTCACCGGCAGTCGTGCGCACCGCCACCGCCCGGCCGCCGCGGACCACCACCGACGTCACCGTCGACGAGCATTCGATCCGACCGCCGGCCTTTTCGAGGCGGGCGACCAGGGCGTCGGTGAGCTTGCCGGCGCCGCCCTCGGGCACGGGCCAGCCAACCTCCTGCCCCAGCGCGGCGAGGAGCCAGCCCACCATGGCGCCGATGGCGGACTCGGGGAACAGGTCGGTGTGGAGGGCGCAGCCGGCCAGCAGCCGCCGGGCCTCCTCACCGGTGAACTCCTCTTCGCCGAGCCGCCGCACCGACAGGGTGAGGAAGCGGGCCAGCCCGGCCAGCTCCGACGGGCGCTGGGCGGCCAGCATGCGCAGGCCGCCACGCACGGGCGGGAAGGGGGACAGCAGGCAGTCGAGCAGCGGCGGGCCCATCCGCTCCCAACGCCCGTAGAGGCGGCGCCAGGCGTTGCCGTCGCCCGGGGCGGTGCGGTCGAGCGAGGCGGCCGTCTCGTCGAGGTCCATGGACAGCACCGGGCAGGTGCCGTCGGAGGCGGGGTGGGCCAGGGCCAGCGGCGCCCGCATCCAGCGCAGCCCGTAGGCGCCCAGGTCGAGCCTGCGCATCACCGGGGAGGCCACACCCAGGGGGTAGAAGGCGCTGAACACGTCGTTCACGAAGCCGGGCTCCACCAGCTCGGCCGATTTCACCGCCCCACCCGGGGTGTCCTGGCCTTCCAGCACGACCACGTCCCACCCGCGGTCGGCAAGCAGGTTGGCGGCCACCAGACCGTTGGGCCCGGCTCCGATCACCACTGCATCGGGCACACGCCGAGCGTAGGTGACGCCAGACTGCGGGGATGCGAGACGGCCGGCCCTGGGGCGTGCAGCCCGGGTACCACGATGACAGGGGGACCTGGCGCGGCGTTCCCGAGGGCACGGTGGAAGCCCTTCTCGCTGCCATGGGTGCGGGCGACGAAGCGCCGTCGCCACCTTCTGGGCCGTCCTCCCCGGACGGCGCCGTGCTGGTGGTCACGGGCGGCGAGACGGCGAACCTCCCGGGACGCTGGCTGCTGGGTACGGAGGATGGCGGGGAGGTGGCAGTGGACGACGTCCTTCCGCCCGACCTGCCCCTCGGCTACCACCGCCTTCGACGGGAGGACGACGGCCACACCATGCGCCTGATCGTTGCGCCGTTCGCCTGCCATCTGCCTCCCGAGGAGCGCACCTGGGGATGGGCCGTGCAGCTGTACGCGGCGAGGTCACGCGCCAGCTGGGGTATGGGCGACCTCGGCGATCTGGCCCGCCTCGGGGCCTGGTCGGCCGCACAGGGCGCCGCCATGGCCATGGTGAACCCGCTGCACGCCGCCCTGCCCACCGCGCCCCAGCAGGCCAGCCCCTATTCACCGTCGAGCCGCTCCTACCGCAATCCCCTCTACCTCCGGGTGGAGGATGTGCCCGGGGCGTCCGGCCTCGGCGCCGACCTCGACGCCCTGGCCACCGCCGGCCGCGCCCTCAACCGCGACCGGCTCATCGACCGCGACGCCGTGTGGCAGCTGAAGTCCGCCGCCCTGGAGCCACTCTGGAGGCGTTTCACGGCGTCAGGCGGGGACCGCCACTTCGAGCGGTACTGCGAGGCGGAGGGGCCGGCCCTCGCCGCCTACGCCGCATTCTGCGTACTGGCCGAGCACCACGGCGTGCCGTGGACGGAATGGCCGGGGGGGCTGCGTGACCCCGACGGGCCCGACGTGGTGGCGTTCGTGGCCCGGGAGCGTGACCGGGTCAGGTACCACCAGTGGCTCCAGTGGCTGGTGGACGGCCAGCTGCGCCGGGCCGGCGAGCGGATCGCCGTCGTGCAGGACCTCGCCGTCGGGGTCGACCCGGCCGGCGCCGACGCCTGGCTCTGGCAGGACTGCTTCGCCCTCGGCGTGCGGGTGGGCGCCCCCCCCGACGAGTTCTCGGCCGGCGGCCAGGACTGGGGCCTTCCCCCGTTCGACCCGTGGCGCCTCCGCGCCGCCGCCTACCAACCGTTCATCACCACGCTGCGGGCCGTGTTGCGCCATGCCGGCGGCGTGCGCATCGACCACGTCATGGGGCTGTTCCGCCTCTTTTGGATCCCGCTCGGCGCCAGCGCCGCCGAAGGCGCCTACGTCGAGTACCCGTGGCGGGACCTGCTGGCCATCCTGGCCCTGGAGAGCATGCGGGCCGGCGCGTGGGTGGTGGGCGAGGACCTGGGCACGGTGGAGCACTACGTGCGCGAGGAGCTGGCCCGCCGCAACGTGCTGTCCTACCGGCTGGTTTGGTTCGAAGGAGCGCCGCCCCACCGGTTCCCCACTCAGGCCATGGCCGCCGTCACGACCCACGACCTGCCCACCATCGCCGGCCTGTGGACCGGCTCCGACCTGGCCGAGCAGGAACGTATCGGCCTCGGACCCAACGTGGAGGCCACCCATGCGATCCGCAGGCGGCTGCAGGAGTGGACGGGTGTCGACGGCGACGCTCCTGTCGACGAGGTGGTCCTCCGCACCCACGAGCTACTGGCCGAGGCCCCGAGCGCGGTGGTGGCCGCCACGCTTGACGACGCCCTGTGCGTGGAGGAGCGCCCCAACCTCCCTGGCACCACCGACGAGCGACCCAACTGGTGCCTTGCCCTCCCCAAGCCCTTGGACGACGTGGAGACCGACCTGCAGGTGGCCAGCGTCGCCCGCACCATCGACCGGGGCCGCCGGTCGCCTGACCCCGCGAACCGGGGGACATAGCGGGCCGGAAACGCCCGCCGTGTCCTCCGGTCCGAGACCGGAGCCGACGGGGCGTAGCTTCGTGGCGATGGATCTGCCGGTGATGCCGCCAGTGGCGCCGATGCTGGCCAAGGCGGCGAAGTCGCTGCCGGAGGCGGGCGAGATGCTCTACGAGCCCAAATGGGACGGTTTCCGCGGCATCGTGTTCCGGGACGGCGACGAGGTTGAGCTCGGCAGCCGCAGCGAGAAGCCCCTCACCCGGTACTTCCCCGAGGTGGTCGCCGCTGTGCGCGACCAGCTCCCCGCGAAGGTGGTGCTCGACGGGGAGATCGTGATCGCGGGGGCGGAGGGGCTCGACTTCGAGGCCCTGCTGCAGCGGATCCACCCGGCCGATTCCCGGGTCCGGCGCCTGGCCGTGGAGACGCCGGCCTCATTCGTGGCCTTCGACATCCTGGCCCTCGGCGATCGCGACCTGCGCGCCAGGCCGTTCACCGAGCGGCGGGCCCTGCTGGTGGAGGCGCTGGCCGGCGTGCAGCCGCCGGTCCACGTCACGCCGTGCACGATCGACCGCGATGTGGCCACCGACTGGTTCCACCGCTTCGAGGGCGCCGGCCTCGACGGGGTGATCGCCAAGCCGGCCGGGCTGGCGTACAAAGAGGGCGACCGGGCGATGGTGAAGGTGAAGCACGAGCGCACGGCCGACTGCGTGGTCGCCGGGTTCCGCTGGCACAAGAGCGGCCCGGTGGTCGGCTCGCTGCTGCTGGGGCTGTACGACGGCGGGGGCGCGCTCCACCACGTGGGGGTGGCCGCCGCTTTCACCATGGACCGGCGCCGGGCGCTGGTGGAGGAGCTGTCGCCGTACCGCGCCGAGCACGACGACAGCCGGTTCGACGGCCGGGCGCCCGGCGTCCACAGCCGGTGGAACGCGGGCCGCGACCTGTCGTTCGAGCCCCTGCGGCCCGAGCTGGTGTGCGAGGTGGCGTACGACCACCTGGAGGGTCGGCGCTTTCGCCACGCCACCCAATTCCGGCGCTGGCGGCCCGACCGCGAGCCGGCGTCGTGCACGTACGCGCAGCTCGACACCGCCGTGCCCGAGGAGCTGGCCCACGTGTTCGGCGCCGGGCTCCCGTGACGCCCGGCACCGTGTGACTACATCTGTGCCCCACATGCGAACAGGGCACGTCGGTCACTGGGGGCGTACGGAGATTGCGCCGGTGTCACTGCTAGTTTCGGGCGATCGTTCCCCCTAGGGCGGAGGAGACCTCGCACATGACCATGACCCCACCCAGGCAGAAGGTCGACCGGGACGAGGTCTTCCTCGAGTACACCAAGAGCATCTGCCCGGTGTGCAAGACGGTCATCGACGCCGAGGTGAACGTCAAGGACAACAAGGTCTTCCTGCGCAAGCGCTGCGCGGAGCACGGCAAGTTCGAGGCGCTGCTCTACAGCGACGCCGAGATGTACTTCGCCTCGATGAGGTACAACAAGCCCGGCACCTACCCGCTGGAGACCCAGACCGAGGTCAAGGACGGGTGCCCGCTCGACTGCGGCCTGTGCCCCGAGCACAAGCAGCACGCCTGCCTCGGCATCATCGAGGTCAACAGCGGCTGCAACCTCGACTGCCCCATCTGCTTCGCCGACTCCGGTCACCAGCCCGACGGCTTCTCCCTCACCATGGAGCAGGTGGAGGCCGGCCTCGACGCCTTCGTACGCTCCGAGGGCGAGCCCGAGGTCGTCATGTTCTCCGGCGGCGAGCCCACCATCCACCCGCTCATCCTCGACTTCATCAAGATGGCGCAGGACAAGGGTGTCCACATGGTGACGCTCAACACCAACGGCATCCGCCTGGCCCACGACCGCAACTTCGTGCGCCAGCTGGCCGAGCTCAAGCCCACGATCTACATGCAGTTCGACGGCTTCGACCCCGAGACGCACATCAAGATCCGCGGCCGCGACCTGCGCGAGGCAAAGCAGAAGGCGCTCGACAACTGCGCCGAGTTCGGCCTCGGGGTCTCCCTGGTGGCGGCGATCGAGAAGGGCCTCAACGAGCACGAGCTGGGCGACATCATCCGCTTCGGCATCAAGCACCCGGCCGTGCGGTCGGTGGCCTACCAGCCGGTCACCCACTCCGGCCGCCACGTGGAGTTCGACCCGATGCAGCGCCTCACCAACGCCGACATCATCCACGGCCTGGTCGACCAGTGCGGCGACTGGTTCCGCCTGTCGGACTTCGTCCCCGTGCCGTGCTGCTTCCCCACGTGCCGCAGCATCACCTACCTGCTGGTCGAGGGCGAGAACGTGGTGCCAATCCCGCGCCTGGTCGACGTCGACGACTACCTCGACTACGTCAGCAACCGGGTCATGCCCGACATGAGCGTGCGGGGCGCCCTCGAGAAGCTGTGGAGCGCGTCGGCCGTGCCCGGCACCGACGGCAACACCACCAACCAGCTGGAATGCGCCACCTGCGGCATCGACCTGCCCGAGGCGCTGAAGGACATCGCCGACAAGTCGTTCATGGTCGTGATCCAGGACTTCCAGGACCCCTACACACTCAACGTGAAGGCCCTCATGAAATGCTGCGTGGAGGAGATCACCCCCGACGGCCGGCTCATCCCCTTCTGCGCCTACAACTCGGTCGGCTACCGCGAGGAGATCCGCGAGCAGCTGAGCGGCGCCTTCGTGCCCACCATCGTCCCCAACGCCACCGAGCTCCAGCCTGTTCTCCTCACCACCAAGTACGGGTCCAAGATGTTCGGCGACGGCGCCAACGGCGGGGCCAAGGGCGGCGCGGCCGACGGCTCGGCCCACGTCCCCGCCGACGCCACCAACATCGGCAAGAAGCTCCGGTGAGCGGCTCGACTCATTCCCGAGTAAATAGGGTGTCGATTCGACACCCTATTTACTCGAAAGGCGGGCTTCGGTGAGCGTCGAGGACCCGGAGGACGTGAAGCTTTGCTGCGCCACGGCCTACCAGCGGGACGCGGTGGCGCTCATCCTGGGGGAGTCGTACCACCCGGGCGGGCTCGACCTGACCCGCCGGCTGGGCCGGGCCATCGACCTGCGGGCCGGCCAGCGGGTCCTCGACGTGGCCAGCGGGCCGGGGGCGACCGCGTTCCTCCTGTCCGCCGAGTTCGGGGTGGCCGTGGAGGGCGTCGACCTGGGGGAGCAGTCGGTGGCGGCGGCCAACGCCAAGGCAGCCGCCAACGGGTTGGCCGATCGGGTGCGGTTCACGGTGGGCGACGCCGAGCGCCTGCCCCTCGGCGACGAGTCGGTCGACGCGGTGGTCTGCGAATGCGCCTTCTGCACGTTCCCCGACAAGGCCACTGCAGCGGCGGAGATGGCCCGCGTGCTCAAGCCCGGCGGGCGCATCGGGATCACCGACGTGGCTCTCGACCCCAGCCGGCTGCATGACGAGCTGAGGAAGCTGGCCGGCTGGGTGGCGTGCCTGGCCGATGCCCGACCGGTCGACCAGTACGTCGATCTGCTGGCCGGTGCCGGCCTGAAGGTCACGCTCCGGGAGTCGCACGACGACGCACTGGCCCGGATGATCGACCAGATCGACGCCCGCCTCATCGCCTTCCGCATGGCCAAGGTGCCGGCCCTTGAGGGCATCGACTTCGACACGGCGCGCCAGCGGGTGGCCCTCGCCGCCCGGGCGGTGCGCGACGGAATCGCCGGCTACACGCTCCTGGTGGCCGAGAAGGTTTGAGGGGCCTCGCGGCCCGCTCGCACCTAGCGGCCCCGATCAGGCATGCTCTACAGCCTCAGCCCCGTTCCGGAGGTCTCCCGATGCATCGTCGAGTCGTCGCCGTCGTCGCAGGTGCCGCACTTTCGGGGGTGATCCTCGCCGGCTGCGGGTCGAAGGACAACGGCGGCACCGTGGCCGAGGGACCGGCCTCGTCGGCGAAAATGGTGCAGCTGAACGCCATCAACATCTCGTACAACCCGACCGACATCCAACTCACGGCAGGGGAGGACGTGAAGTTCGTCGTCACCAACGGCGACCAGGTCAAGCACAACCTCACCGTCGAGGGTCTCGACGTGAACCAGGACGTGGAGGGTGGCAAGACGGTCGACGCGCCCGTGGTGAAGGCGGTCAAGGCCGGCACCTACAAGTTCCACTGCGAGTACCACCCGGCGCAGATGCAGGGCACCGTCACGGTCAAGTGACCGGTCACGTGACGGGGCGGCCCTGCCTCACGTGCCGGGGAGTGGGCGGAGGTGCCGCAGGCGGAGGCTGTTGGAGACGAAGAACACGCTCGATCTCGATGGCCACGCCGCTTCCGGACCCCGTCGAGCTCCTTCAGCCGTCTGGCGATCCTGGGCAGGGCAGGAGGCGTACGTCATGCCACCGATCTCGAGATCGACGTGACGGGCTCCGGGCCGTGGCCGGCGATGTCGCTCATCCGGCTCACGTCGTAGCCATCGACTGTCGCCCGCCGTGCCGTGTTCACCGCGCCACCTCGTAGCCGGCTTCGTCGACGGCAGCGGCGACCACATCGGGGTCCAGGGCCTGCGCGCTCTCCACGGTGACCGTCCCAGTCGCCAGGTCGACGTCCACCCTGGATACGCCGTCGACCTGTTCCAACTCGGCGGTGACGGCCCGCCTGCAGTGATCGCAGGTCATCCCGGTGACGGTGTACGTGTGGGTGTGCACGGAAGGCCCTCCTTCTAAACGCTACCCCTGGCGGCTGCCTCGATCATACTATACCCCACTAGGGTATAGTGACGAGACGGGCATGCCGTCGGCCAGGGTGCTCAGGGATTGTCGCTCCGGGCGGCCTCCGCCCTGGCGGTGAACAGCTTGGCGACCTCGTCGCCGGCTGGCACCGCCCGGGGTTCGGCCGCTGCAACGGGGGGTTGCACGCCGGGGGC
>Ga0307504_10000022_pt1 | contig 45947 bp, 39 predicted proteins | sample 19_S_MG_FD_194516 | JGI IMG/M metagenome (GOLD analysis project Ga0307504, IMG submission 194516) | Soil microbial communities from Populus trichocarpa stands in riparian zone in the Pacific Northwest, United States - 19_S | ecosystem: Environmental > Terrestrial > Soil > Riparian zone > Trees... | reverse complement strand
GAGTCCAGCAACCGGGGCGAGCGGGCCTACGACCTGTACTCCCGGCTGCTCAAGGAGAACATCATCTTCCTGGGCACGCCGATCGACGACACCATCGCCAACTTGATCTGCGCCCAGATGCTGTTCCTCGAGGCGGAGAACGTCGACAAGGAGATCAGCCTCTACATCAACTCGCCGGGCGGCGACATCACGGCGCTGTTCGCGATCTACGACACCATGAAGTACGTCAAGCCCACCATCTCCACGTTCTGCTTCGGCCAGGCCGCCTCGGCCGCCGCCGTCCTGCTGGCGGCCGGCGCCACGGGGAAGCGCTACGCCCTGCCCCACGCCAGGATCCTGCTCCACCAGCCCTACGGTGGAGCGGCCGGCCAGGCGGCCGACATCGAGATCCAGGCCAAGGAGATCCTGCGCATGCGGGACCTGCTGAACGAGATGATCGCCCACGACACGGGCCAGAGCGTGGAGCGGGTGAAGAACGACACCGACCGCGACTTCATCATGAGCGCGGCGGAGGCCAAGGACTACGGCATCATTGACGAAGTGATCACGACCCGGGAGCTGGCGGAACTGCCGCTAGCAGCCGGGGTGAGCTGAGGGTCTGGGGGGGAACAGGCGTGGCCAAGTTCGGAGACGGTGGTGACCTGGTCAAGTGCAGCTTCTGCGGGAAGTCCCAGAAGCAGGTCAAGAAGCTCATCGCAGGTCCCGGCGTGTACATCTGCGACGAGTGCATCGACCTGTGCAACGACATCATCGAGGAGGAGCTGGCCGAGTCCTCCGAGCTGCGCTTCGACGAGCTGCCCAAGCCCCAGGAGATCTTCACCTTCCTGAACGACTACGTGATCGGCCAGGACCGGGCCAAGAAGATCCTGTCCGTGGCTGTCTACAACCACTACAAGCGGGTCCAGGCCGACGCCTACCACGACGCAGAGGTGGAGCTGGCCAAGTCCAACATCCTCCTGCTCGGCCCCACCGGCTGCGGCAAGACCCTGCTCGCCCAGACGCTGGCCCGCATGCTCAACGTGCCGTTCGCCATCGCCGACGCCACCGCACTCACCGAGGCCGGCTACGTGGGCGAGGATGTGGAGAACATCCTCCTCAAGCTCATCCAGGCCGCTGACTACGACGTGAAGAAGGCCGAGACGGGCATCATCTACATCGACGAGATCGACAAGATCGCCCGCAAGTCGGAGAACCCGTCGATCACCCGCGATGTGTCGGGCGAGGGCGTGCAGCAGGCGCTGCTCAAGATCCTGGAGGGCACCACCGCCTCGGTGCCGCCCCAGGGGGGCCGCAAGCACCCCCACCAGGAGTTCATCCAGATCGACACCACGAACATCCTGTTCATCTGCGGCGGTGCCTTCGCGGGGCTGGACAAGATCATCGAGAACCGCATCGGCCGCAAGGGGATGGGCTTCCGGGCCGAGATCAAGCGCCAGGCCGAGCGTGACGAGGGCGAGACCCTCGGCCACGTGCTCCCCGAGGACCTGCTCAAGTTCGGCCTCATCCCGGAGTTCGTGGGCCGCCTGCCCGTCATCGGCGCCGTGTCGGGGCTCGACAAGGAGGCGCTCGTGCGCATCCTGATGGAGCCCAAGAACGCCCTCATCAAGCAGTACCGCAAGATCCTCGAGCTCGACAACGTGGAGCTGGAGCTGACCCCCGACGCCCTCGAGGCAGTGGCCGAGCAGGCCCTCCTGCGGGGTACCGGGGCCCGCGGCCTTCGGGCCATCCTGGAGGAGGTTCTCCTCCAGGTCATGTACGAGCTCCCCAGCCGGCCCGAGATCGGCAAGTGCGTCGTCGACCGCTCCGTGGTGCTGGACCGCGTGCACCCCACCCTGGTTCCCCGGGCGGCGCCCGAGAAGGAGACCAGGCCCCGCCGGGCCGCTTCCTGAAGCCAGAGCACCGGGTATCTGGCGGGGCCTGAGTTCTGGCCGGCCTCGTTCGATCGTGGGAGTCGTCGAGGGAGGCCCCGGTTCCGAGGCGATAACGTCGAGCCATGCGAAAGATCCTCAAGCTGGCGGTCCTGGGAGGGTTGGGTGGTGCCGGTTACACGGCGTACCAGGCCTACAACCGGGACGAGACGCTCGACCAGATGGTGAACCAGGCGGCCAAAGTGGGCGCTGAGGCCGCCGCCGCCGGAGCGGCGGTGGGTCTGCTGTTCACCCTTCGGGGCAAGCGCAAGGCCCGCAAGAAGGCGAAGAAGGCCGCCGCCGCCCTGCGCGCCGCCACCCTGCACGGCCACGCCCGTGCCGCCCGTCCCGCCTTCGAGCACGCCCTCGAAGTGGCCATGCATGCCGCCGAGCTGGCCCGTCCCCATGTCGAGACGGCCGCCCGGGTGGCCCGCGACGCGGCCGAGGGCGCCGCCGAGGCAGCCAAGCCCCGTGTGGAGCGGGCGGCCGGGACCACCCGGCGCCATGCCAAGAAAGCGGCCAAGGCGGCCAGGCCGCACGTCGAGCATGCCGCCGCCGTGGGTCGCCACCGGGCGGCCAAGGCGGCGGAGGCGGCCCGGCCTCACGTCGAGCTGGCCGCCCGGCGGGCCCATGACGTTGCCGACCTGGCCAGGGAAAAGGCCGTTCGGGCCGCGTCCGCAGTTGCGGACGGGCAGCAGGTGCTGATCGAGGTCGCGTAGCCCCGCACCGGGGAGGCGTGCCGGCGCGGTCGCTCGTCCTCACCGGTCCGGTTCCCCTCACCGGCGGTCCCCTGATCGCCTCGGTGGCCGCCCTGGTGGCGGCCGATGTGCTGGCGCGCCGTAGCCGGGCCGAGGGGGGCACGCTGGCGTGGTCCACCGCCACCGTTGCGGGAGGCTTGACCGGGCAGTGGGAGGCCGAGGAGGAACTGTCGCGGGCAGGACTCGACAAGGCAACGGTAGGGAGGGAGGCGTTCGCCGAGCGCCTGGCCACCATGGTGGAGGAGCGACGGCGGCAGCTCGGCCGGCTGGCCGCCGGCCTGCGCCTCGACCTCGACGTCGAAGCCGCCGAGGCGGCGGCGGAGGCCGCCGGGCGGGCGGCTCGTACCGCCTTCGTGCGCCTCTTCGACGCCGGGCTGGTGGTCGAGGCGGACCGCATCGTCGCCACATGCCCGCGTTGCGCCACCGCCGTCCCTGCCGCCGATCTGGTCGAGGGTGAGGTCGAGGGCGACGCCGTCACGTTGCGCCTGGTCCTCGTCGACGGTTCCGACGGCGACGGCGACGGGTACCTGGATGTGATCTGCGCCGCCCCCGAGCTCCTGCCTGGCGCGGTGGCGGTCGCTGTCCCCAACGGCTCCCCGTCAGTGGGGAGGTCGGCGGTGGTGCCCGTGGCCGCCACCGTGGTGCCGGTGGTGGCTGATCCGGGCGTGCGGCAGCCGACGTTCGTCGTACCTGCCCACGACCCTTGCGCCCTGGCCATCGCCCGCCGCATCGGGCTCGTTCCCGCGGTCGTGATCGACCGCGGTGGCGCCGTCTGCGTTCCCGGGCCGCTGGCCGGCCTGGCCCGGTACGCCGCGAGGGCCGCCGCCCACAGGCTGCTGGAGGCCGAACGGGCGGTGGTGGGCTCGGTGGCGCAGACCGAGCGGGTGGACCGCTGCCCTGCCTGCTCCACCGTGGTGGTGCCCCTGCTGGGCCGGCACTGGTTCCTCGCGGTCGCCGATCTCGAGACGGCGGCGTCCGACGCGGTGCGGGACGGCCGGTTGGCGGTCTGGCCACCGGCCGCCCGCGACGAGTTGCTTTCCCGGGCGGGGAGGGCGCGGGAGTGGTGCCTCAGCCAGCAGGTCTGGGGCGGCGTGCCGCTGCCGGTGGGTCGCTGCCTCGACTGTGGACACGTGGACGTCTCCGTCCACCCCAACACCTCCTGTGGCAGGTGCATGGGTGATCTCGTGGCGGTGGACGAAATGCTCGACGCCCGCTTCGTACGGGTCGTGTGGCCTCTGGCCGGCACCGGCTGGCCGGAGGGCGGCGAGCGACAACGGGCCGGCGACGGGGACGGGCCGTCGCTGCTGGTGGCACCGGCGGACGCCACCGGCGACGTCCTTGCCATGGTGGGCCTCGGGCTGCGCCTCGGCGGGACGGTGCCCTTCGACGAGGTGTCCGTGCTTGCGCCGATCGCCTGGTCCGGGGACCCCGACGGGCACGGAGCCGCGGAGATCGCACTCCTGATCGCCAGCGAGGGCGCCCGTACGGTGCGGGTCGCCCTGGCGCGCGGCGGGCTCGACACGGCCGACGCCAGCGACCTTGTCGCCCGCATGGACAACCCGCCGGCCGGTCCTGTCGATGTCGACCGGCTGTCGGAGGCGATGGCCACCGCCTTCGCCGCTGCCAGCCCGGCCGCCGCCCTGGTCCTGCTCACCGCCGCCGTCCGCGAGGGTGTGCCGGCCCGCGACGCCGACCGGGTGCGGGCCCTCGCCGGACCCTTTGTGGGAGCGTGAGGCGGCCTGTGGGCTGGAGCTACGACCAGGCGCTGGCGTGGTTGGAGGACCACTTGAACCTGGAAGCGGTCCTCGCCGGGCGCCCCGAGCCCAGCCTCGACCGCATGCGTCAGCTGTGTCGCCTGATGGGCGATCCGCAGTCCACGTTCCCGGTCATCCACCTCACCGGCACCAACGGCAAGGGCTCCACCACCCGGATGATCGCCGCCCTTCTTGCCGCTCGCGGCCTGGCCGTCGGGTTGTACACGAGCCCCGACCTCGAGCGGGTCAACGAGCGGCTGGCCGTCGCCCGAGGCCACATCGACGCCTTCGAGGAGACGCACGGCGAGAGGGACGCGGCCGAGGGCGTCGAGGACGCCGAGGACGCCGAGGACGAGCAGGTGAGGATCGGCGACGAGACCCCTGCTCCACATTCCGATGACGAGGCGGCCGGCCTTGCGTCACTGGTGCCGGAGGCGGTGCCCGACGACGACCTGGCCGCGCTGTTCGAGGCGCTGGCCGGCCTCGAAGCCCTGCTCGATACCAGGCCCACCCGCTTCGAGCTGCTCACCGCTGCCGCCTACCGGTGGTTCGCCGACGAGGCGGTCGACGTGGCGGTCGTGGAAGTGGGCCTGGGCGGCACCTTCGACGCCACGAATGTGGCCGACGGCCAGGTCGCGGTCGTCACCAACGTCAGTCTCGACCACGCCGAGATCCTGGGACCGGGACTGGACGACATCGCCCGGGAGAAGGCAGGTATCGTCAAGGCGGGGTCCACGCTGGTCCTGGGCGAGACGAGTGAGGCACTGGTCCCCTTGTTCCGTGCCGCCGGCGCCGAGCAGGTGTGGGAGATGGGTCGCCACTTCGGCGTCACTGCCGACCGGGTGGCGGTAGGCGGCCGGCTGGTGAGCCTGCGCACCCACGCCGCCCTGTACGACGACGTGTTCCTGCCCGTGCACGGTGCCCATCAGGCGACGAACGCGGCGCTGGCGGTGGCCGCCGCCGAGGCGTTCTTCGGCGGGCCCCTCCCGGACGACGTGGTCACGGAGGCGTTCGCCGGCCTCGAGCTGCCCGGGCGCATGGAAGTCATGGGCCGCCATCCCCTCGTACTCATCGACGGCGCCCACAACGAGGCCGGCGCCAGGGCTGCGGCGGCCACGATGGCCGAGGAGTTCGGCGGCGGCGCCGACCTCATCGCCGTGGTCGGCATGTTGCGGGGACGCGATCCCCAGCAGATGCTGCGGTCCCTGGGCCTCGAGCACGCCCGGCTGGTGGTGGCCTGCCCGGCACCGTCGCCGCGCTCCCTGCCCGCAGCCGAGGTGGCCGCCGCCGCTCGTGCCCTGGGCTTGGAGACGGCCGAGGCCCGCACGGTCGCGGAGGCGGTGGACCTCGCCCTGGCCGCCGCCGGGGACGATGACCGGGTGCTGGTCACCGGGTCGCTCTACGTGGTGGGAGCGGCCCGGTCGGCCCTGCGTCGGCGGCGCTCGGATGTGAGGACGAACGGTACCGGCCAGTAGGGTCCGTCCCCTCATGGACCGCACCTTCGTCATCGTCAAGCCCGACGCCGTGGAGCGCGGCCTGGCCGGGGAGATCATCGGCCGCCTCGAGCGCAAGGGCCTCGCCCTGGTGGCGGCCGAACTTCGCCTCATCGACGTCGAGCTGGCCGGCCGCCACTACGCCGAGCACGCCGAGCGGCCGTTCTTCGCCGAGCTGGTCGAGTTCATCACCCGGTCGCCGTCGCTGCTGCTCGTCGTGGAGGGCCCGGTCGACACCTGGAGGGTCGTCCGCACCCTCATGGGCGTCACCGACCCGAAGGAGGCGGCGCCGGGCACCATCCGCGGCGATCTCGGCATCCTCGTCACCGAGAACCTGGTGCACGGGTCCGACGGCCCGGAGTCGGCCGAGCGGGAGATCCACCTCTTCTTCCCGCGCCTGTAGTAGGCGCCCAGGCGTCCCGCTGGCGCTTCTGCGGGCTTGCCCCTAGCCTGAGGCGCTGCGGAGAGGGGTTGCCTGTCGTGTCGGAAAACTTTTTCTCCTCCTTCCTCGGCCGCGATATGGCCGTGGACCTGGGGACAGCGAACACCCTGGTCTACGTGCGGGGTCGGGGGATCGTGCTCAACGAGCCGTCGGTGGTGGCCGTCAACGTGAAGGACGGCCGCCCGCTGTCGGTGGGCACCGAGGCCAAGCGGATGATCGGGCGCACGCCCAGCCACATCCGTGCCATCCGGCCGCTGAAGGACGGCGTCATCGCCGACTTCGAGATCTGCGAGAAGATGCTGCGCTACTTCATCCAGAAGATCCACCAGCGCCGCTTCGCCAAGCCGCGCATGGTGATCTGCGTCCCGTCGGGCATCACCGGCGTGGAGCAGCGGGCCGTGCAGGAGGCAGCCGAGTACGCCGGCGCCCGCAAACCCGCCTACATCATCGAAGAGCCCATGGCCGCCGCCATCGGGGCCGGCCTCCCCGTGCACGAGCCCACCGGCAACATGGTGGTCGACATCGGCGGTGGCACCACCGAGGTCGCCGTCATCTCGCTGGGCGGCATCGTCACCAGCCAGTCCATCCGCATCGGCGGCGACAAGCTCGACAACTCGATCATCCAGTTCATCAAGAAGGAGTACAGCCTCGCCCTCGGCGAGCGGACGGCCGAGGAGATCAAGATCGCCCTCGGCTCGGCGTGCGCCCTCGAAGAGGAGCTGCACGCCGAGATCCGGGGCCGCGACCTGATCACCGGATTGCCCAAGACGATCGTCACCAGCACCCAGGAGATCCGCGACGCCATCGAGGAGCCGCTGTCGGCCATCGTCGACTCGGTGAAGGTCACCCTCGACAAGACGCCGCCCGAGCTGGCCGCCGACATCATGGAACAGGGGATCGTCCTCACCGGGGGCGGCGCCCTGCTGCACGGCCTCGACGCCCGGCTGTCTGCTGAGACCGGCATGCCGATCGTCATCGCACGCAACCCCCTGCACTCGGTCGCCATCGGGGCCGGCCAGTGCCTGGAGGAGTTCGACGCACTCAAGCAGGTGCTCATCTCCTCCAGCGGGCACCAGTAGTGCAGCCCGGAGGAACTACGGACACGTCTGCCGCACGATCTGCTGCACCGGCCGGGTCTCTCGGAGCACTGGGCAAATGTGCCCGTTGTTCCGCAGGGCTGCGCTAAGTCACGGAACCCGCCCTTCGTGGCTGTCTACCGGCGCACGTCCCGCCCCCGCTTCACCCTGCTCCTGCTCGTCCTCACTGCCATCACCCTGCTCACCCTGGATGACCGCAGCAATGGCCTCGGCGTGGTCGACGTGGCCCGAGACGGTGCTCGGGATGTGTTCGCGCCGGTGAAAAACGCGGCTGACGCGGTGTTCTCACCGGTCACCGACTTCTTCGACGGCGCCCTCCACTACGGCGACGTGAAGGCTGAGAACGACCGCCTGCGGGACCAACTGGCCGAGCAGGAGTCGGTCACGCTGCGGGCCGGCGACGCCGAGCGGGAGCGGGAGGCGCTGCTCGACCTCAACGGGCTCGACTTCGTGGGCAACATCCCCACGGTGGAGGCACGGGTGGTGATGACGCCGGCGTCAGGCTTCGACCTCACGCTCGCCATCGACCACGGCCGCGACGCCGGCGTGGCCCCCGGTATGCCCGTGGTCTCGGGCGGGGGGCTGGTCGGGCGGGTGATCGACGTCTCCCGCACGCGGGCGACCGTGCGGCTCATCACCGACGCCTCGTCGAGTGTGGGTGTTCGCCTGGCTGCGTCTGGCGATGTGGGCGTGGCCGCCGGCAGGGGATCCGGCTCCACGTTGCGGGTCGACATGGTGGACCCGGCGACCAAGGTGGACAAGGGCGAGACGGTGGTGACCAGCGGCCTGCAGAACAGTGTCTTCCCGCCCGGCATACCGGTGGGAAAGGTCGTGGCTGCCACCACCTCGGCGGGCGCCCTGCAGCAGGATGTGACGATCGAGCCCACCGTCGACCTGCAGCGGATCTCGTTCGTGAAGGTCCTGCAGTGGAGCCCCACGAAATGACGTCGCGCCTCCGCCTCGCCCTCGTCCTGTTCGGGTGCCTCGTGCTGCACCAGTCGTTGTTCGTCACCCTCCGGGTGGGCGACGCCCATCCGCAGGTCATGCTCCTCGTGGCCATCGCCGGAGGGCTGCTGGGCGGGTCCGAGCGCGGGGCGTTCATCGGCTTCACGGCCGGGTTGGCATCCGACCTGTTCGTGCAGACGCCGCTCGGTCTCTCCGCCCTCACCTTCGCCCTGGTGGGCTTCGTCGTCGGCTCGGTCCAGTCGGGCATCGTCCACACCGCCTGGTGGATCGCCCCGCTCACCGCCCTGGTCGCCAGCCTGGCCGGCGTCCTCCTCTACGGCCTGCTCGGCGCCCTCATCGGCCAGGCCCACTTCGTGTCGCTGCACCTGGTGGCCCTGGCCGCCGGCGCCGGGGCCATGAACGCCGTGCTCGCCCCCCCGGTGGTACGTGCCGTGTCGTGGGCCCTCGACGTCCAGGGCGAGCGGGCGTTCGCCAGGTGACCGGCCCGGGGGAGCGCCGGTGCGCCGGCGGGACGACCCACCCGTGACGAACGACAGCGCCCGCCTGCGCCTGTCCATCGTCGGCATCGTCGTCGTGTCGCTCTTCTCCGCCCTTTTCGCTCGTCTCTGGTACCTCCAGGTCATGGATACCGGCACGTTCCAGGCCCTGGCCACGCAGAACAGGGTGCGCACCGTGTACGAGCCGGCGCCACGCGGCCGGATCCTCGACCGTCAGGGCCGGCCCCTGGTGGAGAACCGGGGCTACCAGGCCATCACCGTCACGCGCCACGAGGTGCAGGGCAAGCCCGAGGTCGTCGCGCGCCTGGCCGCCCTCCTCGGCGTGTCGGTGACCGAGCTCGACCGCCGGATAGCCGACCGTCGCTACAGCCCCTACAAGCCGGTTCCCGTCGCCGAGAACGTCCCCGAGGACACGGTCGTGTACCTACGCGAGCACGGCCAGGACTTCGCGGGCGTGGCGGCGGCGGCGGTGGCCGAGCGCTCCTACCCGAACGGGGCGCTGGCGGCGCACGTCCTCGGCTACGTGGGCGAGATCAACGACAAGGAGCTGATGCAGCGCGAAGGCGCCGGTTACCGCCTCGGGGACGACATCGGGAAGTCGGGCGTGGAGCAGAGCTTCGAGGCCGACCTGCGGGGCACGCCGGGCCGGACCCGCCTCGAGGTCGACGCCGCCGGCAAGGTGCTACTCCCGGCCCTGTCGTCCTCACCTCCCGTCCAGGGCAACGACGTGCAGCTCACGATCGACCTCGATGTCCAGGCGCTGGCCGAGGATTCGCTGGCCAAGGGCCTCGAGGCGGCGCGGGGCATCCATGACCGCGCGTCGGGCAGGCCTTTCACCGCCCCGGCTGGGGCGGTGGTGGTGCTGGATCCACGCGACGGGTCGCTGTTGGCCCTGGCATCCAACCCGGCGTTCAATCCGGCCGACTTCGTGAACGGCATCCGGCCCGAGACCTTCGCCACCCTCCAGGACCCGGCCAACCACTACCCGCTCACCAACCGCGCGATCCAGGGCCAGTACGCCCCCGGCTCCACCTTCAAGCTCTTCACCGCCCTCGCCGCCCTGCGCGCCGGGCTGATCGCCCCCAACACCACGTTCGTCGACGAGGGGTCCTACCGGCTCCGCAGCTGCCGCGGCGAAAAGTGCGTCTTCCGCAACGCGGGCGGGCGCTCCTACGGGCGGGTCAATCTGGCCCAGGCCCTCACCGTGTCGAGCGATGCCTTCTTCTACAACCTCGGGGCCAACCTCTGGTTCGGCGGCGGGCCCAACGCCCGGGCCATCCAGTCGGCGGCGCGCGACCTCGGGCTCGGGGCCCGGACGGGCGTCGCCCTGGCCGGCGAGATGACGGGGCGTATACCGGATCCGGAGTCCCGGAAGAAGGCGCACGAGCGGTACCCGAGGGCGTTCCCCAACGGTCACTGGTACGCCGGCGACAACGTCAACCTCGCCATCGGGCAGGGCGACACCGCCGTCACCCCCCTCCAGCTGGCAAACGCGTACGCAACCTTCGCCAACGGCGGCACGGTGCTCAAGCCGCGCGTGGTGGCACGGGTGCTCCAGCCCACCGGGAAGCCGGTGCGAGAGCTTGCCCCTGAGGCGGTGTCGAGGGTGCCGCTCGATCCGGGCCAGCGCTCGGCCATCCTGCAAGGCCTGCGCTCGGCCGTCTCCCGCCCCGAGGGCACCGGCGCCGGCGCGTTCGCCGGCTTCCCCCTCGACACGTTCCCCGTGGCCGGCAAGACCGGCACCGCCCAGGTGGTGGGCAAGCAGGACACCGGCGTGTTCGTGGCCTTCGCCCCCGCCGACGCCCCCCGGTACGTGGTGGCGGTGGTGATGGAGGAGGCGGGCTTCGGGGGCGCCGTGGCCGCGCCGGTCGCGAGACGCATCATGACCGGCCTGGCCGGCACCCCGCCGGGGCCGGTGCAACTGGCGGGGGGGATCGACTGATGGCCTCGACCACCCTTCCGTCGCCGTCGCTCTCCCGCAGGGACGGCGCCGCGCCCTGGCGCCACATCGACGTCACACTGCTCGCCTGCGTGCTCGCAATCGCTGCCGTCGGGCTGGTGATGGTGTACAGCGCCAGCCGGAACCTGGGGCCCGACCAGACCTATTTCCTCCGGCGCCAATCAGTCTTCTGCCTGATCGGCCTCGGCGTCATGGGCCTGGTGGCGAGTGTCGACTACCGGATCGCGCGCGATTTCGCGCCGATGATCTACGCGGCCCTCGTGGCCGCCCTCGTCGTCGTCCTGTCGCCCCTCGGGTCGAACAGCCGTGGAGCTCAGGCCTGGTTCCAGGTCGGGGGCTTCCAGTTGCAGCCGTCGGAGCCGGCCAAGGTCGGGCTGATCGTGTGCATCGCCGCCTACGCCGCCCACCACCGCGGCGAGCTCGACGGCCGGCGCATGGCCGGCGCCCTGGCCCTCGCAGCCGTCCCGATGGGCCTCATCGAGCTCCAGCCCGACCTCGGCACGATGCTCGTGTTCGCCGCGATCCTGCTGGCCACCCTCCTGGTCGCCGGCGCCCGGCCCCGGCACATGGCACTGCTCGGTCTGGCCGGGGTGGTGGCGGTGGTCGCCGTGTTCCAGCTCGGCCTGCTCAAGGACTACCAGAAGGACCGCCTCGGCGCCTTCCTCAACCCCACCCACAACACCAAGCGGTCGGCCTACAACCTCAACCAGTCCAAGATCGCTATCGCCAACGGCAGCATCACGGGCACGGGTCTGTTCAAGGGAACCCAGACCAAGCTCTCCTACGTGCCCGAGCAGCACACCGACTTCATCTTCACCGTGGTCGGGGAGGAACTCGGCCTTGTCGGCTCGGGCCTGCTGCTCGCGCTCTTCGCCCTGGTGGTGTGGCGCACCTGGCGGGCGGCGGCGCTGGCCAAGGACCTGAGCGGCACCGTCATCTGCGTCGGCGTCCTGGCCATGCTCGTGTTCCAGGTGTTCGAGAACGTCGGGATGACCATGGGCATCATGCCCATCACCGGGATCCCGCTACCCCTCATGAGCTACGGGGGCTCGTCCACCATCGCCACCTTCGCCGCCGTGGGCCTCGTGCTCAACGTCCACATGCGCCGCTTCTCCTGAGCACCTCTCAACCTCCCATGTGAGAGGGTCGTTACATCGGGCACCGAAACCGGGTATGTTCGCCCCGACCGATTTCCTGACACGTGGGGGCTGTATGAAACGACTTCTGACACTCCTGGCGGTGGTGGCCTTGGTGGGGGCAGCATGCGGAAACGACAAGAAGACCACGACCACGGCCACCTCCACGACGTCCGCGGCTCCGAAGACCAACGCCATCACGGTGGAGGTCGACGGCAAGCCGGCCGACCTCTCCATGTCGGCGCTCGCCTTTTTCCCGCAGGCGGTCACGGTGCACGCCGGCGACAAGGTGACGTTCCACTCCAACGACACGGGTGAGCCCCACACCGTCACGCTCGGGTCGATCGTCACCACGGGGCTCAAGGCCTTCAACGCCCTGCCCGACTCGATCAAGAACGCCCAGGGCCCTCCGGACGCCGCTACCATCGCCAAGCTTCCGGCCGACCAGCAGGCGCTGGTCAAGGACGCCATGTCGCTCGACGACAAGCTCCCGGCGCTGTTGCCCGAGGGCCCCGGCGACGCCAACCAGATGGCGGCCAACCCGTGCGTCCTGGCCAGCGGCGACCCGCCCAAGGACGCGGCGTGCCCCAAGGGCGCCCAGGCGGCGTTCGACGGCAAGCAGGCGGTCTACAGCAGCGGCTACCTCTCCGCCGACTCCATGTTCGACGTGCAGCTGGCCGACGACATCGCGCCGGGCACCTACAGCTACATGTGCCTGCTCCACCGCCAGGGCATGAGCGGCTCGATCACGGTGGTGCCCAAGGACCAGGCGGTCCCGGGGGCCGACGCGGTCGCCACGGCCGGCGCCAAGGAGCTCGAGGACAAGTTCGTCTCCAAGCTCCGGCCCCAGGCCGCCGAGTTGGCCAAGCTGACGGCCGACAAGGCGGTGGCGGGCGCACCGCCCGCGGCCGGTCAGGAGAACCTGGAGGCGAGCCTCAACGCGTTCGGCCCCGGTGAGGTGAGCGTGAAGGCGGGTTCGTCCGTCACCTGGACGGTGTCGGGCCCCCACACGATCTCGATCAACGCCCCCCAGGACGCACGGGGAGTAATGGTGAAGGCGCCCGACGGCTCCTGGCACGCCAATCCCAAGGCGTTCGCGCCCGCCGGCGGGGCCGGCGCACCGCCCCCCGCTCAGGGCCCGCCCAAGCCGGGCGCCAAGCCGGTCATGATCGACGGCGGCAAGTTCGACGGCACCGGCGTCCACAGCTCCGGGGTCATCTTGTCCTTCGGCCCCCCTGGCTACCAGTACAAGCTCACCTTCACCAAGGCGGGCACGTACCAGATCCAGTGCCAGATCCATCCCGACATGAAGGGCACGGTCACCGTCACCTGAGGAGGACCAGTCAGGGGACAATCAGGAGAACGAGGATGGAGCGGGGGCGGTCGAGCCGCCCCCGCTCCTCCGTTCCCTGTCGGGGCGGGTCGGGCAGGCGTCAGCCCCACGGCACGGGCCGGACCGGGGGAGCGCCTACACTTTGAGCCAAATGACCTCGCTGTGGCCGCGGATCGAGCCCATCCTGGCCAAGGTGCAGAAGCCGGCCCGCTACATCGGGTGCGAGGACGGGGCCCGGCGGCCGGAGCATGCACCACACAAGGTTGCCTGGCTCCTCGTCTATCCCGACGCCTACGAGATCGGCCTGCCCAACCAGGGCCTGCAGATCCTGTACGAGATCCTGAACGAGCGGCCCGACGCGGTGGCCGAGCGCTCCTACGCCCCCTGGGTCGACATGGAGGCGGAGTTGCGCCGACGGGGCCTGCCGCTGTTCAGCGTCGACACCCACCGGGCCGCCACCGACTTCGACCTGATCGCCTTCAACCTGTCGGCCGAGCTCGTCTACACCAACGTCCTCAACTGCATCGACCTGGCCGGCGTCCCGGTGCGGGCGGCTGAACGGGCCCCGGAGCACCCGCTCGTCGCCGCGGGGGGCCACTGCACGTTCAACCCGGAGCCGCTGGCCGACTTCGTCGACCTGTTCGTGATCGGCGACGGCGAGGAGGTCGTTTCCGAGGTCACCGAGGTGGTCGCCCAGTGGAAGGCGGGCGCTCGCACGGCCGGCTCCCGCCAGCGGGTCCTGCGCGACCTGGCGCGGGTACCGGGCGTGTACGTGCCGTCGATGTACGAGGTGGCCTACGACGGCGAGCGCCTCGTGTCGGTCACCCCGCGCTTCGCCGACGTGCCCGAGCGGGTGGAGAAGCGCACCATCGCCGACCTCAACGAGTGGCCGTACCCCAAGAACCAGCTGGTGCCCCTCACCGAGGTGGTGCACGACCGCCTCAACGTCGAGATCTTCCGGGGCTGCACCCGGGGGTGCCGGTTCTGCCAGGCGGGCATGATCACCCGTCCCGTGCGGGAGCGCTCGTCCGAGCAGGTCCGCTCCATGGTGTCGACCGGCCTCCAGCGCACCGGCTACGACGAGGTGAGCCTCACCTCGCTGTCGAGCGCCGACTACTCGGGCATCGAGGACGTGGTGGGCGGCATCATCAACGACCCCATGTGCCAGGGCTCGGTGGGGGTGAGCCTGCCCAGCCTTCGCGTCGACGCCTACACCGTCGGCATCGCCAGCGAGATCGCCAAGGTGCGCCGTACGGGGCTCACCTTCGCACCCGAAGGCGGCACGTGGCGCATGCGCCAGGTGATCAACAAGCTCATCCGGGAGGAGGACCTCTACGGGGCGGCCGAGTCGGCGTTCTCCCAGGGGTGGCAGCGGATGAAGCTGTACTTCCTCATCGGACTGCCTACCGAGACCGACGAGGACGTGCTCGGCATCGCCGAGCTGGCCCGGCGCTGCGCCGCCATCGGGCGCCGCCACAGCGGGCGGGTCACGGTGAGCGCGTCGGTGGGCGGCTTCGTGCCCAAGCCGCAGACGCCGTTCCAGTGGTTCGGGCAGGCCACCGCACCGAACCTGCGGGCCAAGGTGAACCTGCTGAAGGACGCCGTGCGGCGCGACCGCGGCGTCACCCTCAAGTGGCACGACCCCCAAGCCACCCTGGCCGAGGGCCTGGCCAGCCGGGGGGACCGCCGCATGGGCGCGGTGATCGAGGACGTGTGGCGCAACGGCGGCGTCTTCCAGGAGTGGTCGGAACATTTCGACGTCCGCCTCTGGGAGGCGGCCATGGAGCGCCACGGCCTGTCGACCGACTGGTACGTGCACCGCCACCGTACCGAGGACGAGGTCCTGCCCTGGGACCACGTGTCGGCCGGTTTGCACAAGGACTTCTTGTGGCAGGACTGGCAGGACGCCCTCGCCGCCTCCGGGGTGGAGGACTGCCGGTGGACGCCGTGCTACGACTGCGGCGCCTGCACCGGGTTCGGCATCGAGCACGTGGTTGCCTCGCCTGTGCCACCGGCGGGTGGCAGCCAGGGCACGGGCCAGGACCTGTCCACCGGGGGCTCCGTCCCCGTCCGGCTCCTGGCCGGGAAGCCGGCATGATCCGGTGAGGGTCCGCTTCCGGTTCTCCAAGCTCGGCAAGGTGCGCTTCACGAGCCACCGCGACCTGGCCCGCATGTGGGAGCGGGCCTTCCGGCGGGTCGCCCTCCCGCTGGCCTACACCCAGGGGTTCTCGCCCCGCCCCAGGGTGAGCTTCGGGCTCGCCCTCCCCACCGGCGCCGAATCCGTCGCCGAGTACCTCGACGTCGAGCTGGCCGAGGGCACCACCGCCGAGATACCCGGCCTGGCGGGGCGGCTGACGCCCGCCCTCCCCGCCGGGGTCGACGTCATGGCCGCCGCCGTCGTCGAGGACGGCGCATCGTCCCTCCAGCACGAGGTCACGTCGTGCTCGTGGCTCGTGGAAACCGCCGGCCTCACCCCCGGCCAGCTGGAGGCAAGGGTGGCGACCGCCCTGGCCGCCGAATCGCTGGTCATAAGCCGTGAACGCAAGGGTCAGCGCAGCGAGCAGGACGTCCGTCCGGGCATCCTTTGCTGTGAGGTCGACGGCACGATCCTGGCCGCCGAGCTGGCCGCCCAACCCCGCGCCCTCCGCCCGTCCGAGCTGCTGGTGGCGCTCGCCGACGGCCTCGAGGAGGTCCGGGTGCGCAGGACATCCCAATGGATTCAGCGCGACGGCGCGCGGCGGGAGCCGATCTGGCTCCTGTCCGATGCGACGGACGCGCCGCACGTCATCCCACGTGCGTCATGAGAAGGGAAGCTTCCCATGTCCGACCCGATCCCCGGGCCTACGACCGGTGGGCCCCTGGGCCCCCGCCGCCCTGCCGTCCCGCCAACCGCCGACGACGCCGGCAGTAATCGTCCCGGCGAGGAGCGCCCACCGGGTGGCCGGAACAGCCGCCGCCGTGGGTCCCGTGGCGGTCGCGGCCGGGCCAGGCCGGCAACGAGTGCCGATGCGGGCGCAGCCAACGGCGCCTCGGTAGGTGGCTCCCCGCCGCCCGACCCTGCTCCGGACACGGACGGTGGGGCGCGCCAGGCACCTCGGGACCGGACTCCGGACCTTCCCGACCCGCCCGGCGAGGGCGGGGCCCGTCCCCGTATCGGCGACACGAGGCCGGCCCCGCTCCTGGTGCCCAAGGTGCCGCCGCCGAGGCCGCCGCGCGGACCGGCCGCAGCCACACCGCCAACGCTCCAGGAACGACCCGGTCGACCCGAGAAGCTGGCGGACGCCGATCAGGACGCCCCCGCCCGCAGGAGCCGCCGGCGCGGCGGCCGTGGTCGAAGTGCCGCCAAGAAGCCCGTTCCCGGCGAGCGCCGCGACGCTCCTGCCGGTCTGGTCGCCGGAATCGACGATGCCGTGGAACGCCCGAAGGCTCGGGAGCGCAAGGGCCGGCCCGTGGGCCGCTACCTGATGTGTGTGCACGTCCAGGGGGGCACCACCCAGATCGCGGTCCTGGAGGGACGGTCGCTCATCGAGCACTACGTCAGCCGGGTACAGGACGACACCAACCAGATCGACGGCAACATGTACCTCGGCCGTGTGCAGAACGTCCTCCCGGGCATGGAGGCGGCGTTCGTCGACATCGGGACCCCCAAGAACGCGGTGCTGTACCGGGGCGATGTGCACTACGACGCCGACGATGTGGAGGGCGGCGGCAGGCCCGGCCAGGCCCGGATCGAGCACCTGCTCCGGCCGGGTCAGAGCATCCTCTGCCAGGTCACCAAGAACCCCATCGGCACCAAGGGCGCCCGGCTCACCCAGGAGGTCTCCATCCCGGGCCGCTTCGTGGTGCTCGTGCCCGGGTCCGGCACCTACGGCATCTCCAAGCGATTGGGCGACGACGAGCGCAAGCGGCTGCGCCGGATCCTCGATGACGTACGGCCCGAGGGCCACGGGCTCATCGTGCGCACCGCCGCCGAGGGCGCCAGCGCCGAGGAGTTGTCGCGCGACGTGGTGCAGCTTCTGGCCCAGTGGCAGGAGATCGAGGGAAAGTCCAAGAAGATCTCCGCGCCGGCACTGCTGTACCGGGAACCCGACATGGCCGTCCGGGTGATCCGGGAGGAGTTCAACCACGACTACAGAGGCGTGGTGATCGACGACGAGGCGCTCCACCGGGAGGTGCGCGACTACGTCGCCAGCATCAGCCCGGAGGCGGCTGACAGGGTGGAGTACTTCGACACTGCCGCCGACCAGCTGCCGATGTTCGAGCGATTCCACGTGCACGAGCAGCTGCACCGGGCCCTCGACCGCAAGGTGTGGCTGCCGTCGGGTGGATCACTCATCATCGAGCGGACCGAGGCCCTCACCGTCATCGACGTGAACACGGGCAAGAACGTGGGCACCTCGAACCTGGAGGAGACGGTCTTCCGCAACAACCTCGAGGCGGCCGAGGAGGTGGCCCGCCAGCTCCGCCTGCGTGACGTGGGCGGGATCATCGTCATCGACTTCATCGACATGGAGATCCTGGCCAACCGGGCCGAGGTCCTCCGGGTATTCCGCGACGCCCTCTCCCGGGACAAGACCCGCACCCAGGTGTTCGAGATCTCCGAGCTGGGCCTCGTGCAGATGACGCGGAAGCGGGTGTCCGAGGGCTTGGTGGAATCCTTCTCCCTCACGTGCCCCACCTGCGCCGGGCGCGGCATCGTGTTCGACGAAAACCTGCTGTAGGGGACTGGCCTCGCCTGCCCCCGCCGCTGTCAGGTAAGCTCTCGAACCTTATGTACGCAGTCATCAAGACCGGTGGGAAACAGGAGAAGGTGGCCGAGGGCCAGCGGGTCGACGTGGAGTTGCTCCACGTCGCCGAGGGCGACGAGGTCGGCTTCGACCCCATCCTGCTCGTGGACGACGGGAGCGTGGTGGCCGGGGCCGACCTGGCCGGCGCTCGGGTGTCGGCGCGGGTGGTGGGGGAGTCCAAGGGCCCCAAGATCAAGGGCTTCACCTACAAGCCCAAGAACCGGGCCCGGCGGCGATTCGGCCACCGCCAGCACTACACCACCATCGAGATCACCGGCATCACCCGCGGGTCGGGCGAGCGCCCGGCTGCCACAGGGAGCTGACATGTCCAAGACCAAGGGTGGAGGCTCCACCAGGAACGGTCGTGACTCCAACGCCCAGCGCCTGGGCGTGAAGGTGTTCGACGGCACCGCCGTGCGGGCCGGAGCCATCATCGTCCGCCAGCGGGGCACCCGGTTCCACCCCGGCATCAACGTGGGTCGGGGCGGCGACGACACCCTCTTCGCCACCGCCGACGGCGCCGTGAAGTTCGGGTCCCGCAAGGGCCGCAAGCTGGTGGACGTCCTCACCACCGAAGCCTGACCATGCAGGCGCCCAGGCGCCTCCAAGCGTCGGCGGCCGCCCACCCCACGTTTCGCTCGCCGGGCAAGCTCTGCCTGGAAGGCGAGACATGAGCTTCGTTGACGAGTCCCAGATCCATGTGAAGGCCGGGAACGGGGGCGCCGGGTCCGTGTCGTTCCGTCGGGAGGCGCACGTCTCCAAGGGCGGGCCTGACGGCGGTGACGGCGGCAGCGGTGGCGACGTGTGGCTGGTGGCCGACCCCAACGTGGCCTCACTGCTCGCCTTCCGCGACCACCCCCACCGCAAGGCGGCAAGCGGTGTCCACGGGCAGGGCAAGGCCCGTCACGGTGCAGGCGGCAACTCGGTCGAGGTGAAGGTGCCCGTGGGGACGGTGGTGAAGAGCCTCGACGGCGAGGTGGTGGCCGACCTGCCCGGTCCGGGTGACCGCTGGCGGGCGGCCGAGGGCGGGCGGGGCGGGCGGGGCAACGCCCGCTTCCTGTCCAACCGGCGCCGAGCGCCCGCGTTCGCCGAGCAGGGCGAGCTGGGCGAGGAGCACTGGCTCGACCTCGAGCTGAAGCTCATGGCCGACGTCGCCCTGGTGGGCCTGCCCAACGCAGGCAAGAGCACGCTCATCTCCCGCATCTCGGCGGCCAAGCCCAAGATCGCCGACTACCCCTTCACCACGCTCCAGCCCCATCTCGGCGTGGTGCGGGTTGGCGACCGGGAGGTCGTGGTGGCCGACATCCCCGGCCTGATCGAAGGAGCCAGCGAAGGTAAGGGCCTCGGCCACCAGTTCCTGCGCCACATCGAGCGAGCCCGGGTGATGGTGGTCCTGGTCGACCTGGCCCCTGCCGACCCCACCGATGCAGCCATGGCACCGGCCGAGCAGGAGCGAGTCCTGCTCGCTGAGCTGGGGGGCTACCGCCCCGAGTTGCTCGAGCGACCCCGAGTGGTGGTTGGCAGCAAGGCCGACATGGCCTGTGTCGAGTGGGACGGTTTCCGCATCTCCGCCGTGACGGGCGACGGGCTGCCCCAGTTGGTGGGCCGGCTGGCCGACCTGGTCACCGAGGCGAGGAAAGCCGACGCGGCGGCCAGCCCATCAGGCGGGTTCGTGATCCACCGCCCCGAGCCCGAGGGGGTCGTCGTGGAGCGCGGCGTCGACGGCGCCTGGGTGGTGAAGGGGCGCAAGGCGGAGCGGGCGGTGGCGGTGAGCGACATCACCAACGTCGAAGCCCTTGACTACGTGCAGCACCGGCTCAAGCAGCTGGGGGTCGACCGTGCGCTCGCCCGTGCGGGGGCCAAGGACGGCGAGCTGGTTCACATCAGCGGGTTCACCTTCGAGTATGAGCCGGACCAGGTCGTGGGCCGGTGACGCCGCCTCCCACCGCGCCGTGATCATCGTCGCCAAGATCGGGTCGTCGTCGCTCACCGACGCATCCGGCGTGATCGACGCTCACGCCATCGGAAAGTTGTGTACCGAGGTGGGGGGTCTCCGCGGCCGGGGTCACAAGGTGGTGGTGGTGACCTCTGGCGCAATCGCCGCCGGGCGACCGGCCCTCGGCATGGCCGGCGTCCGCCCCACGGACCTGGCCACCCTCCAGGCCATCTCGGCCGTCGGCCAGAGCCGGCTGATGCGGGTCTACGACGACGCCCTCGCCACCAGCGGGCTGGTCGGCGGCCAGGTACTCCTCACACCGCTCGACTTCCACCCCGCCCACCGCAAGCAGTACCTGCACGCCCGCCAGACGTTGACGAGGTTGCTCGAGCTCGGCGTGGTGCCGGTGGTGAACGAGAACGACGCCATAGCCGACGACGAGATCCGCTTCGGCGACAACGACCGGCTCGCCGCGCTGGTGGCCAACATGGTCGACGCTGCCGTGCTGGTGCTCCTCACCGACACGCCCGGGATGCTCACGGCCGATCCCCGGCTCGACGCGGACGCTTCACTCATCGAGGAGATCATCGAGGTCGATCACGAACTGGAACGGGTGGCGGGCGCGTCCGGCAGCGACCGGGGAAGCGGGGGCATGGCCTCCAAGTTGGCTGCCGCCAAGATCGCGGCGTGGTCCGGTGTGCGGGCCGTCATCGCCGCCGCCGACCGGCCGGGCGTACTGGCCGACGCGGTCAACGGCGAGGCTGGCGTGGGCACGGTGGTGCGCCCTCACGACCGCCGGCTGCCGGCCCGCAAGCTCTGGATCGCCTTTGCCGTCGGCTCGTCCGGTACGGTCCTCGTCGACGAGGGCGCCCAGCGGGCCCTGGTGGAGCGCAACACGTCGTTGCTGCCGGCGGGTGTGGTCGGCGTCGACGGCACCTTCGATGCCGACGACGCGGTGGAGATCGCCGATCGCGGCGGCAAGGTGTTCGCCAAGGGCCTGGTCCGCCATCCCTCGCAGCGGGTGGCGGAGTGGGGTGGCCGGCGCACGTCGGACCTGCCGCCCGATCTGCCGCACGAGGTCGTCCACCGCGACGACCTGGTGGTCCTCCCCTAGTCCTTCCTGTCCGAGTGGGTCAGGCGGGGGGGCCGCCGCCGGGCTGGGCGTCGGGCTCGGATGCCGGCTCCGTGGCGGGTGACGTGGCCTCACCCAGGCCGAGCTGCGAGCGGATCTGGCTGAGGCGGGCCTGGGCCTCGGAGTCCATTTGCGCGTGCTCGACCTCCAGCATGCGGGTCTCGACCGTCTGGCCCTGGAGCTCTGCGTGGCCGAGGGCCTTGGAGTACCGCTGCTCGATCTTGTCGCGTACCTCCTCGAGGGACGGGACATCCTGGCCGACCGTCTGCGACAGGCCCGACATGGCCTTGTTCATCTGCTCCTGCATCTTGGCCTGGTCGAGCTGGGACAGCAGCTTCTGTCGTTCCGAAAGCTTCTTCTGCAAAGCGGTGGAATTCTGGGCGACGGCCAGCTTGGCCTGGTCGGAAGCCTGGGCCGTCTGCAGGCTCATGGCCTTCAGCGACTCCACCTCCTTCTCCACCGAGATGAGGCGCCCGGCGAACGCCTCGGCGGCGCGGGTGTACTCCGCGGCTTTGGTCGCGTCTCCGCGCCGGGTGGCCTCGTCGGCCATCAACACCGCCTGGCGGGCCGACCCGTTCACCTTCTCCAGCTCGCCCATGGCCCGGTTCAAGCGCAGTTCGGCCTGCTTCTGGTTGGCGATGACGTTGGCCGCCTGCTCGGTGAGGCGCCGGTGCTGGTCCTGCGCCTCGGTGATCGCCTGCTCGAGCTGGACCTTGGGATCCGCCATCTCGTTGAAGCGTCCGGAGAGGGCGGCGGAGATGTAGCGGCTGATGCGGCGAAGGAGTTGCAACATGACTTCCGATCGTAACCGGGCACGCTGCTGCAGAGCGGAACGACTAGGCCGCCGTGCCCCCAGCCGGGTCCGTGGACGCGCCGGCGCTGGTGGATGCCGTCTCGTCGAGGGCCAGACGGAGGGACTCCAGGTCCGTCACCAGCGACTCCACGTCATCGGAGAGGGGGGCCAGGTCGGAGCCGTCGGCCGCCGTCACGGACAGCTCCACCGCCCGCGCCACCGCTTCGTCCATCTGCGCGTTCAGCTCCCGGAGCCGGGAGCCTGCATCGCGCGATACCCGGGCGATCCGCTCGCCGGAGGCCAGCTGTGATTTCACCGACGCTTCTGCCCGCTCCAGCGACGCACGCTCCCCGGCCGGCGCCCGCCGGAGCTCCGCCTGCACCTGTGCCAGCTCCTGGCGCACCCGGTCGAGGTCGATCTGATCGAGGGCGGCCTGGATGCCGTCGCCCTGGCGGGCGATGCGCCAGCACTCCCGAACGCCGTGGTCGAGGCGATCACCAAGTGAGACGAGCGTGTCGCGCAACGGCCCGGGCCTGGCCCGGGAGACCGTCTGCTCGAACCGTGAGCGGGCCTGGATGGCGTCCGTCACGAAATGCCGCCACGGCTCGCCGACGCTGAACGGGTCGACCCGTTCACCACGGGGCGAGCGGGGGGCGGCGAGAGCCACCCGCGCGCCCCACGCCAACACGCCGACCGCGGCGGCGACGACCAGTGGGAGGCCACCCAGGATGGCGGCCGACATCCCGGCCCCGGCCAGGAGCACGGCCGATGGCGAGGTGACGGCACGGGCCACGGCCGGCGTTCGGGCTCGCTCCGGAAGCCACCCCGGCATCAGTCCGGCGGCCCGGCCGGTCGGGTCCCCGACGGGCCCGGTCCCATCAGAAGTTGCTCACCACGTTTGTGAAGACCTTGTCGATGGTGGCAGGGTCGCTGGCGTCGTAGGCCTTGGCGTCGGTGGCGTCCGCCATCCGCTGGAGCACGCCGAGGTCGGCGCCGCTTCCGTAGGCGATGGGGAAGAGGCGCACCGGGTTGGTGGCCTGACCCTCAGTTCCCTCCCGCAGCACGCCGAGAGTGCCCTGAAGGTCATTGTTGCGCTCGTCCTCGTTCCGCCCGTCGGTGAGCAGGATGACGGCGTTGATGCGGGCCGGGTCGTAGGAAGCCCGCAGCTCGCGATGGGATTCCCGCGCCACCGTGTACAGGGGAGTGCTGTTGGTCGGGACGAGGGTACGGATCTTCGCTCGCAACGTCTCCCGGTTGGCACCGATGGAGCCGATCGGCACCAGGTCAAGGTAATCGGCATGCTCCGGCGGCCCTATCCCCGTGGAGAAGACGCGCAACCCCACCTCGTCCTCGTCCTTGAACTGGCCGAGAGCGGTGACGGCCGCCTCCTTGGCCAGGTCCAACTTGGTGGCGTCGCCCGTGGCGGGGTCGCCCATGGACCCCGACACGTCGATGACGAGCAGGACCCGTGCGCTCTTGCGGTCGCGGGCCCATCTGTCGATCACGCCGGCGAGGACGGGAGGCGCCGGGACGCGGAGCTCGGTCTGCGGCTGGTCGGGGTCCACGCCGTTGGCGGCCACGATCGGGGCGCCCACCGCGACCGAGGGGTTTCCCGGGCGGAACCCGAACTCGAGCACCTTGCGCTGGTTGGCCGGCTGCTGGACGAAGCGCTCGAATGCCCTCGCCCCTTTGCGCTCCGCCGCCGTGACCCACGGGGCGTCGAGGACGTAGAAGGGGTTGTCCGAGAAGAGGGTGCCCTCCTTCGGGTACACGGCGACGAGAGGGATCCTCGGAGGCTTCGGGCGTTCGCCCGGATCGGTGATGCCGTCGGGGTTGCCACGGTTGTAGTCGATGACCGACTTCTCCTCGACCGCCACGGCCGAGACGTAGGTGAGGGCCGTGCCCCGGGCGTCGTTGCGGAACCAGTTGTTGAGGAAGGTGAGGGTGATGTCGCCATAGTGGACCACCGACGACTCCACCGCCCGGCTGAAGGCCTCCACCTTCGGGTCGTTCAGGTCCTCGAGGGTGAGCTCTCCCTGCTGCTTGCCGGTGGCCGCGTAGTACTGGGCGATCGTGGCCGACAGGGCGCTGGTGGAGAAGTTCGGATTGGTCTTGCCGAGCTTGAACCTGCCCCATTCGGGGTGGCCCTTCGACGCCCAGCCGGTCGGGTCCTGTGACAAGGCGATGAGGTCGGCGTAGCCCACTGGCGTGGCCGGGTACCCGAGGGCGTCCGCCATGGGCTTGGGCATGGCCAGCACCAGGGGCGTGAGCATGAAGGGCTTGGCGTCGGCCGGCGCCATCGCCGGCTGGCCGGTCTTGCTCAGGCGGAAGTTCAAGATGGCGCCCCAGGAGCTGGCGGCCGGTGACCAGATGGTGGGTTTCGGGCCGTCCACCGCCTCGTCCCGCCAGCCGGCGGCGAGAGCGGTGGCGGCGACGCCGGACGATTTGCGCTGTACCCGTACGAAGGCGCAGCCGCCCTGGCTGGCGGCGTCGGAGCTGTTGAAGGCGGCGGCCAGCTCGGTGAGCAGCTCCACCTTCTCGGGGGACGACGCGGCGTCGACCGCAGTGCAGCCCTTGGGCACGTCGGCCAGCGCGCCGGTCGTCGTCTTCCCACCGCCGCCTCCACGGTCCTTACCGCACGTCTGGGCCAGCCCCAGCACCAGTAGGGCGCCAAGTACGACGACGCCGACGGGGGAGCGACGGGGCCTACCCGGCGAGCCCCTCTTCGGGAAGCCGCTCACCGGGGGATGGCCTGTTCGACCTTGCGACGGAGTGCATCGAGCACCCCGGGTTCCGGAAGTCCGCTGCTCTGCGGCAGCAGGAGTGACTCTTTGACGCCGGCGATCGGTCTCCTGCCGTCAACCCGCCATCCGCTCTGCACGAACAGGTCCTTCGCCGTCGTTGCGGAGAGCCGGTCGTTGAGCGCGTCGGCCGCTCGACCGTCGACACGCGCTAGCACGACGTCGGCAGTGACCACGGATGAAGGGTAGAGGAGCACAGGCTTGTTCGGACCCGCGCTGCGAGCGAGGAGCGGGCCTGCCTCAGCCTCAAGGGCTCCGGCTACGTCGAACGTCGGGCGGAGGGGCATCGTCTGGATCGGCGACGGCGTGCGATCAGGCACCGCGTCTTCCAGGCGTGCGAGCCAGTCGCGGAAACCATCGGTGTCCAGGTCTTCACTGGACAGGTCCGTTCTCTCGAAGAAGTCGCTGGCGGCGGCGCCCATGACCGCAAGACCACCAGCCGTCGACACGGCTGGGTGGCCCGGCCGCACGCGGCCCCACTCCGCTCGTCCCGCCGGCAGTTCGCTCCACGGCTTTCCGGCTACCTCCCCGATGCATCTCCACCCTGGTTGGCCCTTGCACTGGGTGCTGAGCGCGGCGATCCGTCCGGCTTGCACGGCGAGGACCACCGGAGACCGCGCGAGGACACGGCCGGTCTTCAGCACGGGAGTTCTCGCAACCCGTTGGCGTGCCTGCTCGACAATCGTCGGCCACGGGGCGGTCACCAGCCAGGCGTCGAGTGGCGGTCGCCTGCCGGGCGCCAGGTTGGTGAGCCGGTCCGCCGTCGTCGCCGCCGGCTCGATGGTCGTCTCCACCTTGGCGTCCTTCTGCTCGGACAGGGCGTCGCACACCGCCTCCAACTCGGTGGCGCACACCAGGCGGAGCGTCGTGCCGGTGGGTTCGTCGCTGCTGTCGAGCCGGCTGCGAAACACCAGCGCCCCGGCGACCATGGCCACGGCGGCGAGGATGGCGAGGATGCGGGCAACCATCCCGGGAGCGTAGGAGGGCGCCGGCCCGACCCCATAACCTGGGTCCGATGACCGCGCTGGAGGACCTGGGGCGCCGAGTGCAGGAGGCGTCGAGGGCGGTGGCCCGGGCGTCGACGGCGACAAAGGACGCCGCCCTCCTCACCGCCGCCGGCCTCCTGGTGGACCGGGCCCAGGACGTGTTGGCGGCCAACCGGATCGACGTGGCCCGAGCCGTGGAGGCCGGCACCACGGCGACCGTGGTCGACCGCCTCCGCCTCGATGCGGGCCGGATCGACTCCATGGCCGCCGGCCTTCGCCAGGTGGCCGCCCTGGCCGACCCCGTGGGCGAGGTGGTCGACGGGTGGACGCGGCCCAACGGGCTGCGCATCACCCGTGTCCGGGTCCCACTCGGAGTCGTCGGCATCATCTACGAGAACCGTCCGAATGTCACCAGCGACGCCGCCGCGCTGTGCGTCAAGGCCGGCAACGCCGCCTTCCTCCGGGGCTCATCGGCCGCCATCTCGTCCAACAAGGCCATCGCCGCCGTGCTGCGGGAGGGCTTCGCCAAAGCCGGACTGCCCGACGACGCCGTCATCTTGGTGGAGGACACCAGCCGGGAGTCGGCCACCGAGTTCATGCGCCTCCGCGGGCTGATCGACTGCCTGGTGCCACGCGGTGGCGCCTCGCTCGTCGCCGCCATTCTGGAGCACGCCACCGTGCCCTACGTGATCGATGGCGACGGGAACTGCCACGTGTACGTCGACGCCGCCGCCGACCTCGACATGGCCCTCGCCATCCTGGTCAACGCCAAGACGCAGCGGCCGTCGGTGTGCAACGCGGCCGAGTCGCTCCTGGTGCACCAGGCGGTGGCGGCCGAGTTCCTTCCCCGGGCAGCCGCCGCCCTCGACGGCGTGGAGCTGGTGGGCGACGCCGCCTCGCGGCGCATCGTGGCCGGTATCGGTGAAGCGACGGCCGAGGACTTCGCCACTGAATTCCTCGACCTCAAGCTCTCGGTCGCCGTGGTGGCCGATCTCGATGCCGCGATCGATCACATCCGCCGGAACGGGTCGGGTCACACCGAGGCCATCGTCACCGGGAACCTCTCCACTGCCCGCCGGTTCACCGCCGAGGTCGACGCCGCTGCCGTGGTGGTGAACGCGTCGACCCGGTTCACCGACGGCGAGCAGTTCGGCTTCGGCGCCGAGATCGGGATCAGCACCCAGAAGCTCCACGCGCGCGGCCCGATGGGCCTGCGCGAGCTCACCACCGTGAAGTACGTGGTGGAGGGTGACGGCCAGGTGCGGGAGTGAGCGGGTCGGCCGGCGTCGTCGGCGGGCCCCGGTTCGCCTCGGTGCAGGCGGTGGAGGCGTCGCTGCGCGACGCCGGCTATCTGGCCGACCCGGCGATCGCCGGCGTGGTGTACCTGGCCGACAGGTTGGCCAAGCCGGTACTGGTGGAGGGACCGGCGGGCACGGGCAAGACGCAGCTCGCCAAGTCGGTGGCGGAGATGACCGGCGCCCGGCTGATCCGGCTTCAGTGCTACGAAGGCCTCGACGAGGCCAAGGCCCTGTACGAGTGGAACTACCGCAAACAGCTGCTCCGGATCCAGGCCGCCCGGGTGGCCGAGGAAGCGGGCGCCGCTGGCGGGGCGACGTGGTCCGAGCTGGAGGACGACATCTTCAGCGAGGAGTTCCTCCTCACCCGGCCCCTGCTGGAGGCGATCCGGGCAGCGGACCCGGTGGTCCTGCTGATCGACGAGGTCGACAGGGTGGAGGTGGAGACCGAGGCCCTCCTGCTCGAGGTGCTGTCGGACTACCAGGTATCCATTCCGGAGCTCGGAACCGTCACCGCCACCCAGGTGCCCCTCGTGTTCCTCACATCGAACAACACGCGGGAGCTGTCGGAAGCGCTGAAACGCCGGTGCCTCTACCTTCACCTCGACTACCCCGACTTGGAGCGCGAGCAGCAGATCGTGCTGGCCAAGGTCCAGGGCATCTCCGGGCACCTGGCCGTGCAGGTGGCCCGCATCGTGCGGTCGATCCGGCTGCTGGAGCTGAAGAAGCAGCCATCGGTGTCGGAGACGCTCGACTGGGCCCGCACCCTGGTCCTGCTCGGCGCGTCGAGCGTCGACGGCGTCCAGGTGCGCGACACGCTGCACGTGCTGCTCAAGTACCAGGCCGACATCGCCAAGGCATCCCGCGAGCTCACCGTCGAGGCCTGAGGATCCGGTTTGCTCGAGGTCCTTGCCGGGTTCATCCGGGAGCTGCGGTCGGCCGGCCTGCCGGTGAGCCTCACCGAGGACCTCGACGCCATGGAGGCGCTCCGCCACGTGCCGCTCGACGACCGGGAGGCCTTCAAGACCGCGCTCGCCGCCACCCTGGTGAAGTCGGCCGCCCACCGGCGCGCGTTCGAGACGGTGTTCGCGGTGTACTTCGCCGTCCGCCCGATCGGAGCGATCGCCGGTGAGAGCGACGGACTGCTCGGAGAGTTGGTGCCGGCCACCGGCGGCGGCGAGACGACCAGAGATGAACCGGGCCTCGACGAGCTGGCCACCCAAATGGAGGCCGCCCTGCGTGAGGGCGACGAGGACCGGTTACGGCGGCTCGCCGCCCTGGCCGTCCTCCTGGCTGCGGGGATGGCGCAGGGGCGGCCCATGGGAGGCGGTTACTACCTGTACCGCACGTTGCGGGGTCTCGACCTCGACGGCGCCCTCGAGCGCCTGGTGGCCGGTGTTCGAGCCGAGGCTGGCGGCGAAATGACGACCCTCGAGGAACGGCTCGCCCGCGACGAGTTCGCGGCCCGGGTGGGCCGCTTCCGCGCCCAGGTCGAGGCGGAGATCCGGCGCCGGCTGGTGGCCGAACGGGGCGCGGACGCCGTGGCCCGGGGCCTACGCAGGCCATTGCCGGAGGACCTGGACGTCATGCACGCCAGCGGTGAGGAGCTGGTGGCGCTGGGCCAGGCGCTCCAGCCGCTGGCCCGCAAGCTGGCGGTCCGCCTGGCCCGCCGCCGCCGCCACCGCCGGCGCGGCCACCTCGACTTCCGCCGCACGATCCGCCAGTCGATGTCGTACGGCGGTGTGCCGGCCGAGCCGCGCTTCCACCGTCCCCACCCGGCCAAGCCGGAGATCGTGGTGATCGCCGACATCTCGGGGTCGGTGGCCGCCTTCGCTCGCTTCACGCTCCATTTCGTGCACGCCATCTCGTCGCAGTTCTCGCGTGTGCGCAGCTTCGTGTTCATCGACGGCGTCGACGAGGTGACGCGGTTCTTCGAAGGGGCGGACGACCTCAGCGAGGCGGTTCAGCGGGTGAACGCGGAAGCAGACGTGGTGTGGGTGGACGGCCATTCGGACTACGGTCACGCCCTCGGCGCCTTCTGGAGCCGGTGGGGTGAGGAGATCGGCCCCCGCACCACCGTCCTCCTGCTCGGTGACGCCCGCAACAACTACCACGCTGCCGAGACATGGGTGGTGGCCGCCATCCGAAGGAGGGCACGACACGTGTACTGGTTGAACCCCGAACCGCGGTCGTACTGGGACACCGGCGATTCCATCGTCGGGCGGTACGGCGCGCATTGCGACGGTGTCTTCGAATGCCGCAGCCTGCGCCAGCTGGCCGGGTTCGTGGAGCAGCTGGACTGATGGCACCGGACCCAGGCACGCAGCCTCGGGCCGACAGGTGCCCCACCCGGGTCGTGCTCGTACGCCATGGCGAGGCCCAGTGCCATGTGGACCAGATCGTGGGCGGGGTCAAGGGCTGCACGGGCCTGTCGGACCTGGGCCGCCGGCAGGCCGCCGCGCTACGGGACCGCCTTGCCAGCTCCGGAGAACTGGCCGGCGCCGACGTCCTGTACTCAAGCACCCTGCCTCGCGCCACGGAGACGGCCGAGCTGATCGCCCCTGCGCTCGGCGGCCTGGCCGTGAAGCAGGACGAAGACCTGTGCGAACTCCACCCGGGCCAGGCCGACGGCATCACCTGGGAGGACTTCCGGGAACGCTACCTGTGGCCTGGCGGCCGGGACACCAGCTTCTATCAGCCGATGGCGCCCGGTGCCGAGAGCTGGGCAGTGTTCTCCGCGCGGGTCGGCAGCGTGCTCACCCGGCTGGCGTCCGACCACGCCGGCGAGACCGTGGTGATCGCCTGCCACGGTGGCGTGATCGAGAACTCGTTCCGGGCGCTGGGCCACCTGTCGCTGTCGCCCCAGTACCTCCTGCGCATCGACAACACCTCTATCACCGAGTGGGAGCGCCCGCGAGGGACCCAGGAGCGCCGCTGGACCCTGGTCCGCTTCAACGACGCCGCCCACCTGTCCACCCTGGAGTAACCGGGAGTAACCGGGGGCCCTCAGCCCCGGAGCAGCTCAGCGACCCGGAAGGCCAAGTCCAGGGATTGTCGGCCGTTGAGGCGGGGGTCGCAGGCACTGGTGTACCGGAGCTCGAGGTCGAGGATCTCCTCGGCGCCGCCCAGGCACTCGGTGACGTCGTCGCCCGTGAGCTCGACGTGCACGCCGCCCGGCCACGTGCCGTCGGCCCGGCAGGTGGTGAAGAACAGCTCGATCTCGCCCATCACGTCGTCGAAGTGGCGGGTCTTGCGCCCGCCCGTGCTGACGAAGGTGTTGCCGTGCATCGGATCGCAGGCCCACACCACGGGGTGGCCGGTCTCGCGCACGGCCCGCAGCAGCGGCGGCAGGGACTCGGCGATGCGCTCCACGCCCATGCGGGAGATCAGGGTAAGGCGCCCCGGCACCCGGTCGGGGTCGAGACGGTCGCAGATCGCGCGCACGTCATCGACGGTGGCACCCGGGCCGACCTTGCAGCCGATGGGGTTGCGCACGCCGGCCAGGAACTCGATGTGGGCGCCGTCGAGGTCGCGGGTGCGGTCACCTACCCAGAGCATGTGGGCCGAGCAGTCGTACCAGTCGCCAGTGAGCGAGTCGAGCCGGGTGAGCGACTCCTCGTACCCGAGCAGGAGTGCTTCGTGCGAGGTGTAGAAGTCGACCTCCTGGAGCCTCGCCTCGGACTCCACCAGGATCCCGCACGCCTTCATGAAGCGGAGGGCCCGATCGATCTCGGCGGCGATCGCCTCGTAACGGCGGCCCTCGGCGCTGGAGGCGACGAACTGCTGGTTCCACACGTGGACCTGGCTCAGGTCGGCGAAGCCGCCCTTGGTGAAGGCGCGCAACAGGTTCAAGGTGGCGGCGGACTGGTGATAGGCCCCGATGAGGCGGTTTGGGTCGGCCACCCGGGACGCCGGGTCCGGGGCGTCGCTGTGGACGATGAAGCCGCGGAACGATGGCAGCTCCACGTCGCCCACCAGCTCGGTGGGGGAGGAGCGGGGCTTGGCGAACTGTCCGGCGATGCGGCCCACCTTCACCACGGGGACACCGGCCCCGTAGGTGAGGACGATGGCCATCTGGAGGATGACCTTGAGCTTGTCGCGGATGGAGTCGGCCGAGAAGTCGCCGAACGACTCGGCGCAGTCGCCGGCCTGGAGCAGGAAGGCGCGGCCCTCGGCCGCGGCCGCCAGCGCGGCGGTGAGCTGGCGGGCCTCGCCGGCGAACACGAGCGGCGGCATGCCCGTGAGCTGCTTCAGGGCGCGCTCCAGTGCCGCCTCATCGGGCCAGTCGGGCTGCTGCGTCGCAGGCCGTTCACGCCAGCTGGTGGGCGTCCACGCCCTCGATTCCACGTCCTCAGACTAAGGGAGACCGGTCACGTCGGCGAGGACGATGGGGGCTCCGCCGCCTGACCACGCGGTCCGTGACGGCAATAGGGTCTGGCGATGGGCGTCCGTCCGTTCCGATTCGGCGTGAAACTCTCATCGGCGAGCGACGCCCCCGCATGGCGGGAGCAGGCCAGGGCAGCCGAGGACAGGGGGTACTCCACGCTGTGGATGCCCGACCACTTCGACCAGCAGTGGGGGCCCGTCGTGGGCCTCACGGCGGCCGCTGCCGCCACCCGCACGATCCGCATCGGCGCCCTCGTGTTCGACAACGACTACCGCCACCCGGGCGTGCTCGCCAAGGAGATGGCCACCCTCGACGTCGTGTCGGAGGGTCGTCTCGAGTTCGGCATAGGCGCCGGCTGGAGGAAATCGGACTACGACGAGATGGGCATCCCCTTCTTCCCGCCCGGCACGAGGGTCGAACGGCTGGAGGAGGCCGTCCAGGTCGTGAAGGCCCTGTGGGCCGACGGGCGGGCCGACTTCGAGGGCCGCCACTACCAGCTGCGCAACGCGGCGGGCCGGCCCCGGCCGGTCCAGCAACCTCGGCCACCTATCCTCATCGCCGGCGGCGGCAGGCGGGTCCTCGGGTTGGCTGCCCGGGAGGCCGACATCGTGGGGTTCAACATGAACCTGGGATCGGGATGGGTGGGGCCCGAGGCGATCCGGTCGGCAGTGGCCGAGCGCTTCCGGCAGCGGGTGGACTGGGTGCGGGAGGAGGCCGGTGACCGCGTCGACCAGCTCGAGCTGCACTGCAACACCGCCTTCTGCCTTGTCGGGGCTGACCGGAAGGCGACGGCCGAGGCCATGGCACCCGGACTGGGCATCACTCCCGAGGAGGCCCTCGCCGTCCCGGTGGCCATGGTGGGAAGCGTGGACGAGATCTGCGCCAGCCTGGAGCAGCGCCGGGAGGAGTACGGCTTCAGCTACTGGGGAGTTCCCGGCGACTCGTGTGAGGCCTTCGCCCCGGTCGTAGCCCGCCTGGCCGGCCAGTAGGCGAGTCCTGCCCAGCGGTCACAGCGCCTCGACGGCCGCTGCCGCGGACCGGAGGATGGCGCCCGCCCGGTCGTCACCGAGGAGGTCGAGCTCGAGGCGGTCGAGGGTGACCGCAATCGCCAGCCCGGCGCGCGGGTCTGCCAGGGCCACCGACCCGCCCAGCCCGGCGTGGCCGTAGACGGCCGAGGTGCCGGCGGTGCCGGCCGGGCCCAGACCCATGAAACCGAGCCGCCAGTACATCGGCACGAAGAGGACCAGATCGGGCCGGTCGTTCTGCACGGTGGTGGCCGCGTCCACGGTGTCCGGGGCGAGCAGCCGGGCGCCGCCCAGCGTGCCACCCTGCTCCATGGCGGCATAGATGGCGGCGAGCGAGCGGGCCGTGAAGGCGCCGGTGATGGCGGGGATGGATGCCGACCACCCGGCCTCGCTGTTCACGAAGGCCACCATGTCCCCGGCCGGCGCCACCGCCCTCAGGGTGAGCGAGTCGGCCGGGAGGAGCTGCTCCAGCGGAGGCATGTCGAGGTAGATCGGGTTCCACGCCACCGGCGCGAGCCGGTGGGCCTCGGTCGTCGGCGTCCCGAGGAAGCACCCGTCGAGACCCAGGGGCCCCGCGACCTCCTCGGCAAGGAACTGCGCCGGCGGGCGCCCGTCCACCCTCCGCAGCAACTCGCCTGCCAACCAGCCCCACGTGAGGGCGTGGTAACCGTTGGCGGTGCCGGGATTCCACAGCGGGGGAAGGGCCTCGACGGTGGCCACCATGGCGTTCCAGTCCGCCATGGCGGACACGTCCGCCACCTCGTCGCGGATCTGGGGGATGCCGGCCTCGTGGCACAGCGCCTGGCGGATGGTCACGGCGGCCTTCCCGGCCTGGGCGAATTCCGGCCACACCGCCGCCACCGGCGTGTCGTAGCCGATGCCGGCGCGTTCCAGGGCCATGTGGAGGGCGAGAGCCACCGGGCCCTTGGTGGTCGAGAAGGAGACGGTGAGGGTGTCCTCCCGGAACCCACCGCCCCAGATGTCCACCACCGGCCGGCCCCGGTGGCGGACGGACACGGCCACGCCGTTGTGGACGCCGGCGGCCAGCTGCCGGGCCACCGCCTGTCCCACGGCGACGAAGCGCCGGTCGCACCAGCCGTCCACGCCGTCGGGAAGGGCGGCGTCGACCACGGCGGCGACGGTACCGCCTGGACGGGCTACATAGGCTTCGCCGGTGCCCGCGCCAGGCCTCCGCATCGGTATCCTCGGTGGCACCTTCGACCCTGTCCACGTGGGCCACCTGGCTGCCGCCGTGGAGGTACGGGCCGTCCTGGGCCTCGACCGCATGCTCCTCGTCGTCGCGGCCTTGCCGTGGCAGAAGGTGGCGATGCGGGCCATCACCCCGGCCGAGGACCGCTTCGCCGTGGTGGCGGCAGCAGTGGGCGGCATCGACGGCATCGAGGCCAGCCGGCTGGAGCTGGACCGGGGTGGCCCGTCGTACACGGCCGACACGGTGGCCGAGCTGGCCTCGCTCCACCCCGGTGCCGAGCTGTTCCTCGTCGTGGGCGCCGATGTGGTGTCCGACCTGCCCACATGGGAGCGGGTGGACGACGTGCGCGACGGTGTGACGCTCGTGGTGGTGGCCAGGCCGGGGGCGCCGATGACGCTCCCACCGCCCCCGTGGAAGTCCTGTGCCGTCACCGTCCCGGCTCTCGACGTGTCGAGCAGCGACCTCAGGGCCCGCGTCGCGACGGGACGGCCCATCGACGCCCTGGTCCCGCCCGCCGCCGTGCGCCAGATCCGCCGCCTCGGTCTGTACGCTGGTTGAAGGATGACGGAGAGCAGCACCGACTGGGCCGATACGACCGGCCCCGTCGATCGCCGTGGATCCGCGGCCGCTTCGTCGGATTACGAGCCCATCCCCCTTCCAGAGGTCGCCCGGGGGGGAGGCCGGGCGGCCCACCGACGCCAGCGCCGCCGCCGGCGCCGGATCCGCAACGCGGGGATCGTCGGCGCCGTCCTATTGGTGGGGGGCGCCCTCTTCCTCCTCCTCGGCTCGGGTGGCGGTGACGGGGGCGGCAAGAAGGGCGACGCCACCACCAGGCCCGCGGTGGCCGTGGCGCCGCCCGTCCTGCTGGCCCAGCGGGATGAGAGCGGCAACGCCTCGTCGCTGCTGGTTTTCTCGCCCGCCGCCGGCGGTGGTGGCACGGTCGTGCTGATTCCGCCGGGAACCCTGACCGAGCTCGGCGCCCTCGGCCTCGAGCCGGTGTCCAAATCCCTCGGCCTCGGCGGCCCGCAGCGATTGGAGGCCGCTGTCGAGAATCTGCTCGGCGTCGCGATGGGGGACGTCCGCGTCGTCGACGACGCCTCGCTGGCAGGGCTGCTCGCGCCGGTGGGCCCCCTCACCGTCGATGTCCCGCAGCGGGTGGAGCAGATCGACCCCACCGGCCGGGTACAGGTGCTCTACGAGGCCGGTCCGGTCATCGTGCAACCGGCGGACGCGGGCCGGTTCCTCAGCGCCAGAGGCCGCTCGAACGACCTGTCCCGGCTGGCCAGGCACCAGAAGTTCTTCGAGGCGTGGATCGCGGCGGTGCACCACCGGCCCGATGCCGCCCCGACCCAGCCACCCGCCCTCGCCAAGGCGTTCGATGCGCTGGCGTCCGGCTCGGTGCGGACGCGGGTGTTGCCGGTCGAGGCATTCGGCACCGTGGCGTCCGATGAGCTGTACAAGGTCCGGGCCGACGAGCTGCCGGCCATGGTGGCCGCTGCCTTCCCCAGTTCCTCGACTGCCGCCTCCGGCCCCCGGCCTCGGGTCCAGATCCTCAACGGTACGGGCGCCGTCGGCCTTGCCGACGCCGTGCGGAACAAGCTGGGCGCGGGTTTCGACATACGCTTGGCGGGCAACGCAGCCGCCTTCGACCACGCCGGTACGGAGGTCGTGTACTACGACCGCAGCAAAGAGGCGATGGCGAAGCGGGTGCGGGATGCGCTCGGCGTGGGTGTGCTGGTGTTCAGTCGCAACCCGCTCGACGTCGTGGACGTGACGATCATCGTCGGAAAGGATTTCGGCACTGCGTGAAGATCACCTCTGAGGACATCCGGCAGCAGGCGGTGGTGGCGGCACGGGCGGCGGCTGCCAAGAAGGGCGAGGACCCGGTGATCCTGGAGGTGGGAGGGCTCCTGGCCATCACCGACGCGTTCGTGATCACCAGCGGCGCCAACGCCCGCCAGGTGCGCACCATCGCCGAGGAGGTCGAGGAGCAGGTGGCGGCCGCGTTCGGCCCCCGGCCGCTGCGCACCGAGGGTCTCGACGACGCCCGCTGGGTGCTGCTCGACTACGGAGACTTCGTGGTGCACGTCTTCCTCGACGAGGTCCGCCGGTACTACGACCTGGAGCGCCTCTGGTCCGACGCGCCCCGGGTGGCCTGGGAAGACGAGCCCAGCGCCGCCAGCCGGTAGCCCACACGAGGCGCTCCTGGTAGAGGCTGCGGTCGGTGATTCGGGACGGCGGCCGGCGAGGTTCGAACCGTCCATGTCGGGGAGGTCGGGGAGGTGGACCTGCGGGGACTTGAACCCCGGACTTCCTGCATGCCATGCAGGCGCTCTACCAGGCTGAGCTACAGGCCCGAACGGCGGCACCATAGCAGTACCGCTCGAGGGAGCCTCCGCGTTCCGCGCGTGGATCACACACGTGTTCCCCACGGTGCCGGGGCCCGGTGACACCTTCCGCCGGTACGATCCCCCCATGGCAGAGGGGTATGACCCGCAATCGGTCGAGGCGAAGTGGCAGGCGCGCTGGGCCGAGGAGGGCACCTACCAGGTCGACAACGACGACCCCCGGCCGCCGTTCTACGTGCTGTCGATGTACCCCTACCCGAGTGGGCCGGCCCACCAGGGCCATGTACGCAACTACACCTTCGGCGACCTGATCGTGCGCCACCGCACCATGCAGGGCCACGCCGTGCTGTCGCCCATGGGCTTCGACAGCTTCGGCCTGCCGGCCGAGAACGCGGCGATCAAGACGGGCACCCACCCCCGCCCGTTCACCGACGCCCGCATCGCCGAGCTGAAGGCCAGCATGCTGCGCCTGGGCGCCATGTACGACTGGCGCCGCGAGGTCCGTAGTCACGATCCCGGGTACATCCGGTGGAACCAGGTCATCTTCAACCGGTTCCGGGCTGCCGGCCTGGCCTACCGCGCCAACGCCCCGGTGAACTGGTGCCCGGGCTGCAAGACGGTGCTGGCCAACGAGCAGGTGCTGGCCGACGGCACCTGCGAGCGGTCCGGCGACGTCGTCAGCAAGCGCGACCTGGAGCAATGGTTCTTCTCCATCACCAAGTACGCCGACGAGCTGCTGGCCGGCCTGGACGGGCTCGACTGGCCCGAGCGGGTAAAGACCATGCAGCGCAACTGGATCGGCCGCTCCGAGGGCGTCGAGTTCGACCTGCCCGTCGAGGGCCGTCCCGACGTCAGGATCCGAGTGTTCACCACCCGGCCCGACACCAGCTTCGGCATGACCTACGCGGTGCTGGCGCCCGAGCACCCGATGGTCGACGAGCTGACCACCGGCGCCCAGCGGGCCGCCGTCGCCGAGTTCCGCGAGCGGGTCAGCCAGGAGTCCGACATCGACCGGATGTCCACCGAGGGGCCGGCCGAGAAGCGGGGCGTGTTCACCGGCTCGTCGGTGGTGAACCCGTTCAACGCGCAGCCGGTCCCGGTGTACCTGGCCGACTACGTGCTGATGGGCTACGGCACCGGGGCGATCATGGCCGTTCCAGGCGAGGACCAGCGGGACTGGGACTTCGCCGACGCCTACGGACTGCCCAAGATCCGCACCGTCCAGCCGCCGGACGGCTGGGAGGGCGAGGCGTACACGGGCGACGGCCCGGTGATCAACAGCGAGTGGCTGGACGGTCTCACCGACGTCGCCACGGCCAAGGAGCGGGCCTCCGCCTGGCTGGAGGAGCGTGGCCTGGGGGAGCGGAAGGTGAACTACCGCCTCCGGGACTGGCTGGTCTCGCGCCAGCGGTTCTGGGGCTGCCCCATCCCGGTGGTCTACTGCCCGATCGACGGCATCGTGGCCGTGCCCGACGACCAGCTGCCGGTGCTGGCCCCGGACGACGCCCAGCTGCTGCCCACCGGCGAGTCGCCCCTGAGGGCCCACGAGGGCTTCCGCTCCACCACCTGTCCGACCTGTGGCGGGCCGGCCGAGCGGGAGACCGACACCATGGACACGTTCGTGGACTCGTCGTGGTACTTCCTTCGCTTCTGCGACCCGTGGAACAGCGATGAGCCCTTCTCCAAGGCGGCGGCCGAGCACTGGATGCCGGTCGACCAGTACATCGGCGGCATCGAGCACGCCATCCTGCACCTGATGTACGCCCGCTTCTACACCAAGGCACTGGCCGACGTGGGCCTGGCGCCAGAACGCATTCGGGAGCCGTTCAAGCGGCTGTTCACCCAGGGCATGATCCGCATGGGCGGCACAAAGATGTCCAAGTCCAAGGGCAACCTGGTGGCCCCCGCCCAGTACCTGGACTCCGTCGGGGCCGACGCCCTGCGCCTGTACCACCTCTTCGTGGGGCCGCCCGCCGACGACGTGGACTGGACGGAGCAGACCGAGGAACTGATCGAGGGCTGCTCGCGCTTTTTGAAGCGGGTGTGGCGCCTGGCCCTGGGGGACGGTCCCGGCCCGCCCGCCGCGCCGGACGCGGTCGACCGGGCCGCCCACCGCCTGATCGCCAAGGTGAGCGACGACTACGAGCGCTGGTCGTACAACACGGCGGTGGCCGCCCTCATGGAGTTCACCAACCTGGTGTACCGCGACGGAGCCACGGACTTCGCCGTCGACACCATGTTGCTGCTGATGGCGCCGATGACGCCCCACCTGGCGGCCGAGTTGTGGGAGCGGCGGCGGGGCGACCACGTCCACGCCGAGCCGTGGCCGAAGGCCGACCCCGTCCTGGTTCGTCAGGATTCCGTCACGCTGGTGGTGCAGGTGAACGGCAAGGTGCGCGACCGCATCGACGTGAGCCCCGACATCGATGCCGCGGCGGCCGAGGCCCTGGCCCTGGCGTCGGAACGGGTGCGGGAACACCTGGGTGGCGTCGCCCCCAAGAAGGTCATCACCAGGGCGCCCCGGCTCGTCAACGTGGTGGTATGACCGGCCCCTGCGCGGGACCCGGTCCGGGCCAGTAGCTGCAGGCCCCCCACCGCAGCCACAGGCCCGCACCGTTCCCCGCCTGAGATGGACGTCCCCCGGGGCCTAGGATGACGCGCAAGTGGGTTCTTTTTCTCGGCGGTCATTCCTCCTAGCCCTCCTCCTCGTCGGCCTCGCCGGCGGGTGCTCCGGCGGTGACGGGTCCGGGGCCGGCAGGTCCAGCCGTCCCAGGGCTGCTGCCACAACCCAGGCGGGCCCCTACGCCTTCGCCATCACCGGCGCCGCGGTGCGGGCCATGGCGCCTCAGGCGCCCGCCTTCCCGCCTGACGTGTCGGCGGCCGTCAAGGCCAGCCTCGACACGTGGTTGGGAAATGCCGTGGTCGGGCCCTTGCGGACCGGGAAGCCGTCGACGGGGCTCGACACGGTGTTCACGGAGCCGGCCCTCGGCCGGATCTCGACCGCGGGCGCCGAGCGGTCGGCGATGATCGAGGAGGTGGGAACGCTCAGGGGCAAGGTGCAACAGGACCGGGCCAACGCCGACCTCACCGCTGTCACCACGCCGGGCGGGGAGGTCGCCTTCGTCACCGCCCAGATCGATCTGAGGGACGCGGTCAGGTCGGGCGACGGGTACGTCGACGTGGTGCGCGGTGGGGAGTTGGTCCTCGTCCCCGACCGGGGCACCTGGCGTATCGACGCCTTCGACGTGGTCGTCCACCGCGATACGAGGGCCAAATGAAGCGGGTCGTCAGCGTCGCCGTCGCCGTCCTCGGTCTCCTGGCGGTGGTGTCGGCGGCCCTGGTGGGCTCGGGGACGGCGGGGGCCGCCAATACACCGGCCATCGAGATCCACAAGGTCGACACGGGCACCTTCTCGCCCCGGCCCGGAGCCCCGGTGTTCATGCTGGCTCTCGGCCTCGACGGCGGTCGGCCCGGCATCGACGGCGACCGCTCGGATGCCATCCACCTCATCGGCATCAACCCGGCGACCGGCACCGGCACCATGCTGAACATCCCTCGCGACACCTACGTCGCCATCCCGGGGCACGGCCAGAGCAAGATCAACGACGCCTACGCCTTCGGCGGCCCCGGACTCGCCTCGGAGACGGTGGAGCGACTCACCGGCGTGAAGATCTCCTTCGTTCTGGCGACCCGCTTCGGACCGTTCCAGGACATGGTGGACGGGGCCGGTGGCGTGGATGTCGACGTTCCGATGGCCATGAAGGACCGCTTCTCGGGGGCGGACTTCCCCCAGGGCCGGGTGCACATGGACGGTGGCCAAGCGCTGGCCTTCTCCCGGGACCGCCACCTCGATGGCGGCGACTTCCGCCGTAGCGAGCACCAGGGTCTGTTGATCCTCTCCGCCCTCACCAAGTTGAGGGCGGAGAACCCGGGCGCCACCGGCGCGGCACGCTACCTGGCCATCCTCGGTCGCTATGTCGGCATCACCGGCGTCACGCCGCTGGAGCTCTACCGGCTGGGACGCTTCGCCCTCACCATCGACCCGGCCGGTGTCCGCAGCGTGGTCATGCCCGGCGGCATCGGCAGGGCAGGGTCGCAGTCCATCGTGCTGGTCGCGGCGGGGGCGCCCTCATTGTTCGCTGACATGCGTGACGACGCAATCCTGCAGAGCCACTGAGTCTTTCCACACCAGCGGGCATCTCGCCGGCGGACCGGCTGGACCGGCTCGCTAGCGCGATGCGTCGGCAGGTTGGGGGCGGCCGAAGAGGAAGCCCTGGCCGAGGTCGACGTTCAACTCGGTGAGCATGCCCCGTTCGACGTCGGTCTCGACGCCCTCGGCGATCAGCAGGCTGCCCGTCCGGGCCGCGAAATGGCCCAGCCCGGCGACGAGGGCCTGGCGGGCGGGATCGTCGTCGATCCCGGTGACCCAGGACTGGTCCAGCTTCACGAAGTCCGCTTCCAGGGTGAGCACGTGGCGGAGGCTGGCGAACCCGGAGCCGGCGTCGTCCACGGACAGGCGGCTCCGGGGCCGCAGCTCCGCCAGCGCCGCCGACAACTCGGTGTAATCGTCCACCTGATCATGCTCGGTGATCTCGAGCACGACCTGGATCGGGCAGTCGTCGATGAGGCGGCTCAAGGCGTGGCCCTCGAGCACGAGGGCGGGCGAGACATTCACGCTCACCCAGCAGCCGGGCGGCAACCCCGACGCGACCCGGATGGCGGCCGACAGGGTCGCCGTCTCCAGGTCGATGCCCCGGTCGAGCGCGGCCGCCTCGGCGAAGCGGGCCTGGGGTTGCACCCCGTCAGCGAAGCGGGTGAGGGCCTCGAACCCGAGGACGTCACCCCCGGCCAGCGCCACGATGGGCTGGAAGACAGGCGAGAAGGCCTGGCGACGCAGGATCTCCGACAGGTGGGCCCGGGCGTCGTAGGCGCCGCCCTCCAGCAGCGAGGGTGTGACGAGCCCGCCGGCCACAGCCGCGAAGTCGATGGCGGCCGCCAGGAGCTGCGTATCGGCCACGCCGCCCGGTGCGTCGGGGTTGGCCACCAGGGCGAGCACCCCGAGTGGTGTCGTCGCCGGCCCGAAAGGCGCCCATGCCACACGCTGCTCGGGCCCGTCGACCCACGGCCCCCGGCGGGCACCGGACCGGAGGCCCGCCGCGACTGCCGGCGGTAGCGGGACGCCGGTGCGGAGCCCGGCCGGGCCGGTGCCGGTGACGCTGAGGGGCACGGCCACGTCGCCGGCGGTGAACACCACCAGGGTCGCTCCGGCCAGGTCACGAAGCTCGCGGACCTCGGCGCACAGCACGTCGGCCGTGCGCTCGGCCGTGGTCTCGGGGTGCATCCGGCACAGGGCGGCGGCGATGGCGGAGCGCTCGGCCAGGCGCCGCTCCACCACGTCGGACCAGGCGGCCCGGCCACGGAGCTGGGCCCGCACCCGCGCCACCAGCTCGGCCGGGTGGAACGGCTTGATCACGTAGTCGTCGGCCCCCTGCTGGAGGCCGTTGACCCGGGCTCCCACCTCGTTCTCGGCCGTGACGATGAGCACGGGCAGGGTACGGGTGGCGTCATCGGCACGCAGCCGGGCCAGGACGGCCAGCCCGCTCATGCCCGGCATCATGTTGTCGAGGAGGACGGCACCGTAGGGGCGACGGCGCACCATCTCGATCGCCTCCTGGCCCGTGGACGCCTCTTCGACCTGGAAGCCGGCGTCGGAAAGGGTCATGCACAGGAGCATCCGAGTGGTGGGGTCGTCGTCCACCACGAGGACAGGATGAGCCCCGTCGCCGCGCACAGCCGCCACCATTGTCGTTCTCCCGTCACCTTCCCGGGCACCATGGTGCCATCCACCGGGCGATTCGACCCACCCTGGCCGATTGGCGTCCTTCGCGGGGCTACGGGTTGGTGCCCGTCTCCCCCCGCAGAAAGCGTTCGAGCTCGGCTCCGAGCTCGTCGCCGGACGGGATGTCGGACGGGTCGAACGGAGGCGGCGCCTGCTCGGCATCGATGGCCGCCTCGAGCTGGCGCACCATGTCGCGGTGCTCCTCGCTCGACGAGATCAGCTCGTCGATGCGGGCGGATGCCAGCGTCGCCGCCTCGTGCAGCTCGGAGGCGTCGATGTCGAGCCCGGCGAGCAACGCCAGCCCGTCGATCAACGCCGCGCTGGCCCCGGGGTAGGGCATGGCCGCCGCGTAGTGGGGAACCCGGGCCCACAACCCGGCGGCGGGGATCCCGATCGCCCCGAAGCCTTCCTGGATGGCGGCGTGGATGCCCGCCGGCACGGTGTGGGTCCCCTTCACCACGCCGATCCTCTCGGCCAGTTCCCGGGACGTGGCGGTGGCCGCCAGTCGCACCGGCCGGGTGTGCGGCACCGAGAGGGGGAACGCCCCGAGGGCCACCACCAGCCGGACGCCCAGCTCGGTGCCGAGCTCTACCACCGAGGCCACGAAGGAACGCCAGGCCATGTCGGGCTCAGGGCCGACGAGGGCCAGGAAGTCACGCCCGGCCCGGTCGACGCCGGAGCGCAACTCGATCGTCGGCCAGGTGACGCCCTCGGTCAGCCCGTCGGCGATGCGGACCACCGGGCGCCGGTCGCGGAAGTCGATGAACCGATCGGCGTCGAAGGTGGCGACCACCTCCGTCGGGCCGGATGCCAGCAAATGCGCCATGGCCGCTCCCGCGCCCAGGCCGGCGTCGATCCAGCCCTCCATGCCGAGCACCAGCACGGGGGCATCGGCGCTGACCTCGCCCACACGGGTGTACGGCTTGTCCACGCTCAAACCGTAGACCTGTGCCGGGCAGGCGCGAGGGGTCGGCCCTCACTCTCGACGCCTTCTGTGCCCTTTCCGCGCAGCGGAGGAGTGGTCGGTCCGTAGAATGGCTGCATGACCGATGTCACCGATGCAACGTTCGAGCGCGACGTCGTGCAGCGTTCTCACCAGGTTCCCGTGGTGGTCGACCTGTGGGCATCGTGGTGCGGTCCCTGCGTGACGCTGGGGCCGATCCTCGAGAAGGTGGTGGCCGAGACCGGTGGAGCGGTGGAGCTGGCCAAGGTCGATGTCGACGCCAACCCGGCTGTGGCCACCCAGTTCGGGGTGCAGTCCATCCCGGCCGTGTTCGCCCTGAAGGACGGCCAACTGGTCGACCAGTTCATCGGCGCCCTCCCCGAGTCCCAGGTCCGCCTGTTCGTGGGTGGCCTGGTGCCCGCCCGCAGCGAGGCCGACCTGCTGGCCGACAAGGGCGATGAGGCATCGCTGCGCGCCGCCCTCGCCCTCCAGGCCGACCATCCGGGCGCGGTGCTGGCACTGGCCCAACTGCTGGCCGAGCGGGGAGACGCCGAGGAGGCGCTCGGTCTCCTGGCTCGGGTGCCGGAGACGCCAGACGTGCGCCGGGTGGCCGCATTGGTGCGGGTCGGGGCCGAGGCGCCGGGTGATGCCGCCAGCGAACTGGATGCGCTCCTGGAACGGGTGAAGGACGACGAGGACGCCCGCCGGCGCTTCGTCGACCTACTGGAGCTGCTCGGGCCGGACGACCCCCGCACGACGCAGTACCGCAGGGCCCTCACCGCCCGCCTCTTCTAGTCCCCGCCCGGCCGGCTCCCGCCCGGCGCGGCCCACGGGCCCGCCCGCCCTTTCCGCCGGCCCCAGGCGGCGCTAAGGTCGGTGGCGCCGCTTCCCCGGTCGACGTCGCTTCGTCTCTGGGGTTGCCCCGTGCCCGACACGCCCGTGTCCTGGCGGGAGCGGCTTGCTGCCGCACCGCTCGTCGCCGCCGCCCGGTCGGCCTCGCCCCGGCTCCTGGCCGCCGGTCTGGCCGTAGGTGGCCTGGCCGTCGGCGTGGCGGTGGCCGTGATCGCGCTGCGCGGCACGCCGGCCCAGCCCGAACTGACCCTGCCGAGAGCCACGGCCACCGGTCCTGCGTCCGGGAGCCTCGCCCGGGGAGGCGGCGGGGCACGTCCGTCGCCGGGCGCAGGTGGCGCCCGTCCAACCGGCGCCGAAGCATCCCCGCCTGAGCCGGACCCGGACGCCTACGTGCACGCGGCAGGTGCGGTTGTCCGGCCCGGCGTCTACCGGGTGAGGGCCGGCGGCCGGGTCGCCGACGTGCTCGACGCGGCCGGAGGTCCGGCGCCCGACGCCGACCTCGACCAGGTGAACCTGGCGGCCAAGGTCTCGGACGGTGAGCGCGTCTTCGTCCCCCGTCGAGGGCAAGCCGTTCCCGGCATCGCAACCGGTGTTGCCGGGGGGGCGTCCGCCGCGGCTGCCGCGCCGTCGGGCCCCATCGACCTCAACTCGGCCACGCTCGAGCAGCTCGACTCTCTGCCCGGAGTGGGGCCTGCGACGGCCCAGGCGATCCTCGACTACCGCGCCGAACACGGCCGCTTCACCCAGGTCCAGGAGTTGCTCGAGGTGCGTGGCATAGGAGAGGCGAAGCTGGCCGCCCTCCGCGCCAGGGTGCGGGTGTGAGCGACCCCTGGGCGGTGGCCCTGGCCGGCTCCGCCGCTCTCGGCGCGGTGCTGTCGTACCCCCTGCCGTTGTGGCTCGGGTTGGTGATGGCCGCCCTGGCCCTGGCCATCCGGCGACCTGGCGTGTTGTGCGTGGCCGTGGTGCTGCTGGCGTCGGCCCTCGGCGCCCGGTCGTGGGCCGGACTGCAGCCACCCCGTCCCGGGGCGGCAGTGGCCGGTCACGCCACCCTCGTGACCGATCCCGTGGTTCTCGACGGGGCGGTCCGGGTCGAACTGCGGCTCGGTCCCCGTCGCGTGGAGGCATGGGCACGGGGTGGGCAGGGATCGGCACTGCGCCCGCTTCTCGCCGGTGAACGGGTCGACGTGGCGGGCCGTCTCTCGCCGGTGCCGCAGCGCAGCCAGGCCTACCTGTCCCGGCGCCACATCGCGGCCCGGCTGACCGTCACCGCGGCGGGTGAGGGGTCGCCCGGTGGCGTGATGGCCCGGCTGGCCAACGACGTGCGGCGCACACTCCTCCGGGGGACCGGCTCGTTCTCCGACGAGCACCGGGCCCTTTTCGCCGGATTCGTGCTGGGCGACGACCGGGACCAGGACCCTGTGAGCGTCGACGACTTCCGGGCCGCGGGCCTCACCCACCTCCTCGCCGTCTCCGGCCAGAACGTGGCCTTCGCGCTCGCCCTCGTTGCGCCGGTGCTTCGCCTGCTCGGGCTGCGGGGGCGCTTCGTCGCCGGCATCGCCGTGCTGGTGGCGTTCGGCGTGTTGACCCGGTGGGAGCCGTCGGTGCTGCGGGCCTCCGCGATGGCCGCCGTCACCCTGCTGGCAGCCAGCATGGGTCGGCCTGCTTCGAGCCTTCGGGTCTTGTCGCTGGCCGTCACCGCCATCCTGCTGGTCGATCCACTGCTGGTGGGCTCGGTCGGCTTTCTCCTCTCGTGCGGGGCGTGTACCGGTATCGCCGTGCTGGCCGGGCCGCTGTCGCGGCGCATGCCGACGGCCCTCGCTGTCACGCTCGCTGCCCAGGCGGGAGTGGCGCCGGTGCTGGTACCCGTGTTCGGCGGCGTCCCGGTGGCCTCGGTGCCGGCCAACCTGCTGGCCGTCCCGGCCGCCGGCCCGGTGATGGTGTGGGGCCTCGCCGCCGGGCTGCCGGCGGGTCTGTTGGGCGAGCCGCTGGCCACCGTCGCGCACGTGCCCGATCGCCTGCTGGTCGCATGGATAGCCGGGGTGGCCCACTGGGCGGCGGCCCTGCCCCTCGGCCAGCTCGGCCTCGTCCCGGTCCTGCTCCTCACGGGCCTGGCAATGGCTGCCGGCGTCGTCCCCGGGTTGCGCCGGCCAGCCGCGGCTGCCGCCCTCGTCGTGTGCATGTGGCCGGCCCTCGGTCCGGTACCGGCGGTGGCCGGGGAGCCACTCGCCGGAGACGCCCGGCTGTGGCGCCGGGGGACGGCCACCGTGCTC
>Ga0307504_10000021_pt1 | contig 46595 bp, 49 predicted proteins | sample 19_S_MG_FD_194516 | JGI IMG/M metagenome (GOLD analysis project Ga0307504, IMG submission 194516) | Soil microbial communities from Populus trichocarpa stands in riparian zone in the Pacific Northwest, United States - 19_S | ecosystem: Environmental > Terrestrial > Soil > Riparian zone > Trees... | reverse complement strand
AGGTGGACGGGAGCGTCGGACATCGCCCAATCGTAGGCTCGCACCGGTGGAAAGCACCGGGTGCACCTTCTGCCGCGTACGCGACGGCCGCCAACCGGGCGCCTTCGTGCTCGACGAGGACGACATATTCGCCTTCCTCGACGTCCGCCCGCTCTTCGCCGGTCACGTGCTGGTCGCGCCCCGCGCCCATCACGCCACCCTGCTCGACGTGCCACCGGTGTCGGTCGGCCCGCTCTTCACCGCCGTACAGCGGGTGGCGGCGGCCGTCACCATCGCCATGGGCGCGCAGGGAACCTTCGTGGCCGTCAACAACGTTGTGAGCCAGAGCGTTCCCCACGTCCACGTGCACGTCGTGCCGAGGACGAAGGGCGACGGCCTGAGGGGATTCTTCTGGCCTCGCACCACGTATGCCGGCGACGACGAAATGGCCACCGTCGCCGCCCGTATCCGTGCCGCCCTGCCGTGATGGGTGACAGCCGTGAGGGTGCCGGGGGGAATGTCGACAGGGATCGGTGCGGAAATGTCACGATGGTGCCGTGAAGCGCCCGCTGCCGTTGGCGATCGTCGTGGTCGCCCTCCTCGTGACCGCCATCGTCGCCCTCGCCCGTGTCGGCGACGGCGGCGGCGGCGATGCCGCCCCCTCGACCACCACCAGCAGTACCGCCTTCGACGACACCACCACCCCCACCACCGCCACGACGACCACCGCCGGTGTCACGACGTCGTCCGCGCCCCCGGCCGGCTCCACCAGCTCGACCACGGCGCGGGCGGCCAGGACCACCACCTCCCGGGCGCCCACCACCACGGCGGTGGAGGCGGCGTGCGGCTCGGGCAGGGCGACCGTGTCGTTCGCGGCCAAGGACCTCACCACCGACGCGCTGAGCTCCACCTTCACGCCGCAGGTCACTGTCGACAACCAGGTGAGCGCCCCGATCGAGGTCGAGGAGGTGTCGATCGAGGTCACCTATCCCGGCAACGAGGTGCGCACGGTGCGCTTCACCACCGCCGGTACGGTGATCGGGCCTGGCACCAGCGCCAGCTTCACGTCGGACAAGCTCACCAGCGCCCAGCGCTATCAGGCCGCGAAGTTCACCCGCTTCACGTACTACACGGAGGGCCAGCGGGCGGCGTGCCGGGTCACGACTCCGTAGGGTCAAAGGCCCGCAGCGGGACGGTCAGCCCTCGATTTTCAGCAGGTGGTGGTCACGGCGGCCGCGCCGCAGCACCACGTAGCGGTCATGGAGGAGATCAGCGGGCGTGAGGCGCCGGTCGAGGTCGGTGGCACGCCGGTTGTTCACGTACGCGCCGCCCTGCTGAACGGCGGTGCGGGCCGCCGAGCGGGAGGGCGTGAGTCCGCAGTCGGCCAGCGCCTCCACCAGTGACAGACCCTCACCGGCCAGGGCGGAGCGGGGGACCACCGTGGCGGGGGCCTCGGCAAACACCGAAAGCAGCGTGGCTTCGTCAAGGGCGGCAACCTCCTCCCCGAAGAGGGCCTTCCCGGCTCGCTCGGCGGCCGCCGCCTCCTCCTCGCCATGGACCAGTGCGACGACCTCACGGGCCAGCGCCCGTTGCGCGTCCCGTCGCTCGGGGTGCTCGGCGGTGACGGCGTCGAGCTCCTCGATGCGCTCCCGCTCCAGGAGGGTGAGCGCACGGAGGTAGGCGCCGACCCGGTCGTCGGGGCTGTTGAGGAGGTACTGGAACAACCGGTACGGGCTGGTGAGGCTGGCGTCGAGCCAGATGGTGCCCGTTTCCGTCTTGCCCAGCTTGCGGCCCTGCTCGTCGGTGAGGAGCGGGGTGGTGAGGCCGTACGCCTCGGCTCCCCGTACCCGGCGCACCAGGTCGACCCCTGACACGATGTTGCCCCACTGGTCGCTCCCGCCGAGCTGGAGGCGGCACCCGTGGAGGTCGAACAGCCGCAGGAAGTCGTAGGCCTGCAGGAGCATGTAGCTGAACTCGGTATAGGAGATGCCCTGCTCGCGCTCCTCCAGCCGGGCCCGCACCGACTCCCGGGCGATCATGGCGTTGACGGTGAAGTGCTTGCCGACGTCGCGGAGGAACTCGAGCAGCCCCAGCTCCCAGAGCCACTCACCGTTGTCCACCAGGAGGGCGCCGGCGCCGAAGTCGAGGAAGCGCTCCAGCTGGGAGCGGATTCCGGCCACGTTGGCATCGAGCTGCTCGGCCTGGAGGAGCGTACGCTCCTCGCTCTTCCCGCTCGGGTCCCCCACCATGCCGGTGCCCCCGCCGGCCAGGGCGATGGGGCGGTGGCCGGCCCGTTGGAGCCGCACCAGGTTGAGCACGCCCACCAGGTTCCCGAGCTGGAGGCTCGGGGCCGACGGGTCGAAGCCGGCGTAGGCGGTGAGGCCGCCACCATCGAGGAGCGGGAGGACATCAGGATCCGTTACCTGGTGGATCAGCCCTCGGAAGGCGAGGTCCTCGGACGGCGTCGGCATGGTGCGGGCAGCCTGCCACGCCGGACGCGCGCCCTCCCACCGGGTCACGCACCGCACCGCGGAGAAGTTGCGGGCGGCCCCGATCTACGTTGGCGACATGGTCGATGTCGTCGTCGTGGGCGCAGGAGTCGGTGGCCTGGGGAGCGCACTGGCTCTGGCCCGCGCCGGCCACCGGGTGACGGTCATGGAGCGCGACTCGCTGTCGATGCCCCCGACGCCCCAGGCCGCCTTCGACGACTGGAGCCGCCGGGGCGCTCCCCAGACCCGCCATTCGCACGCCTTCCTGGCCCGGCTCCGCAACCTGCTCCGCGACCGTGCCCCCGAGGTGCTTGCTGCCCTCCACGAAGCCGGCGCCACGGAGGTCGACTTCACCAGAAACCCTCCCCCTGCCCTCCATCCGCTCACCCCGGAGCCGGGCGATTCAGACCTGGTGGGACTGGCGTGCCGGCGGACGACCTTCGAATGGGTACTGCGGCGGTCGGTCCTGTCGATGCCGGGCGTGACCTTGGTGCAGGGATCGGTGGAGGGCCTCATCGCCGAGCGGGGCTCCGGCGGCATCCCGCGGATCACGGGTGTCGGGCTGGCCGACGGCACCGCCGTCACGGCCGACCTCGTGGTGGACGCCGGCGGGCGCCGCTCGCCCTCGCCGGCGTGGCTGTCGGCCATCGGGGCGGCGCCGGTGACGGAGTCGATCGAGGACACGGGCATCGTGTACTCGTCGCGCTTCTACCGGACGCTCGATCCCGCGGACGACCCGGCCGCGCACGGCCTGGTGGTGGGCGATCTCGGCTACCTGAAGTACGCCGTGTTCCCGGGCGACAACGGCACCTTGTCCATCACCTACGGCGTCCACGCCGACGACGTGGAGATGCGCCGGGTGCTCCGTGCGGGGCCGTTCACGGAGGTGGCGGCCAACCTGCCTGCCCTCCGGCGGTGGGTCGAGCCCGGGCGGTGTACGCCGATCAGCGACGTGGAGGTGATGGCCGGCCTGGTGAACAGGCTCCGCCGGTTCGTGGTGGGCGGCCTGCCCGTGGCCACGGGGATCTACGCCGTGGGCGACAGCTCGGTGTGTACGAACCCGGTGTACGGCCGGGGGTGCTCGCTTGCCATGGTGCACGCCGAGCTGTTGACCGACACGCTCGCCGCCCAGGGGAACGACGACGTGGCGGCGGTCCTCGCCTTCGCCGAGGCGACCCGCACCACCATCGAGCCCTGGTACGGCGCCGCCCTGGCCCAGGACCGCCACGACCGCCACCGGGAGGCGGGCCCCGACGATGACGCCACGGTGGACGTGGGCTCGATCATCCGCCACGGACTGCTGCCGGCGGCCGGTCTCGACCCGGCCGTGTTCCGGGCCTTCATGCGGATGTTCAACCTGCTGGACCTTCCCGAGGCGCTGCTGGTCGACCCACGGGTACTGCCCGGCGTCATGGCGGCATGGAACGACCGGGCAAACCGCCCGCCCCCGCCCCGCCTCGGTCCCGACCGTGGGGAGCTCCTCCAGCTCCTGGCCGGCGCCGCCTAGCCTCCGCCGGTGCACCCGGGAGCCCACGCCGCCGTCTCGCCCGACCGCGCTGCCGTGGTGGTGGAGCCCCCCGGCACCACCCTCACGTACGCACAACTCGACGCCGGTGCAAACCGCCTGGCCAACCTGCTTCGCGCCCGCGGCCTCGGCCCGGGGGACTCCATGGCGGTGTGGATGGAGAACAACATCCGCTACCTGGAGGCCACGTGGGCGCCCCAGCGGTCGGGCCTGTACTACACGCCCATCAGCTCACGGCTCACCGCCGGCGAGGCGGCGTACATCCTGCAGGACTGCGGGGCACGGGCCCTCGTCACGACCTACGAGCGGCGCCACGTGGCCGCCGAGATCGTCGACCGGCTCCCCGGCCTCCACACGCGACTGATGGTGGGTGGCACCATCGACGGCTTCGAGCCGTACGAGGAGGTGGTGGACGCCCAGTCGAGCGATCCGCTCCCGGAGCCGTTGGAGGGGCGCAGCATGCTGTACTCCTCCGGGACGACCGGCCAGCCCAAAGGTGTCAAGCGGGAGCTGGCGAGGGTGCCCCTCGGGGCGCAGGGCTTCGACTCGGTGCTCGGCTTGGGCAGGAGCCTGTACGGCTACGGCGACGACATGGTGTTCTTGTCCCCCGCGCCGCTCTACCACGCCGCGCCGCTGTGGTTCACGATGGCCGTGCAGCGCATCGGGGGCACGGCGGTGGTGATGGAGCACTTCGACCCCTTGGCGTTCCTGGCCATGGTGGAGCGTCACCGGGTCACCCACACGCTCGTGGTGCCCACGATGTTCATCCGGCTGTTGAAGCTGCCCGAGGAGGACCGGCGCCGGTTCGACCTGTCGAGCCTCCGCTGCTGCGTCCACGGCGCCGCCCCGTGCCCGGCCGAGGTGAAGGAACGGATGATCGACTGGTGGGGACCGGTGATCCACGAGTACTACGCCGGCACCGAGGGCAACGGCTTCGTGGCCTGCAGCTCGGCCGAATGGCTGGCCCACCGGGGCACGGTGGGGAGGTCGCTCGGCGGTCCGTCGCTACGTATCGTCGGCGACGACGGAAACGAGGTCCCGGCCGGCCAGGTGGGCGGCGTCTACTTCGAGGGTGGTCCCGACTTCGAGTACCACAACGACCCGGGCAAGACCCGCTCGGCCCATGACCGCCGGGGCTGGACCACCCTGGGCGACCTCGGCTATGTGGACGCCGAGGGTTACCTCTACCTCACGGATCGCAAGGAGTACACCATCATCTCCGGCGGCGTGAACGTGTACCCCCAGGAGGCGGAGGACATCCTGGTCACCCACCCGGACGTGCTCGACGCCGCCGTGTTCGGGGTCCCGAACGAGGAATTGGGCGAGGAGGTGAAGGCGGTCGTCCAGCCGGTGGACCCGGACGGCGCCGGCCCCGACCTCGAGGCAGAACTCATCGGCTGGTGCCGCCAGCACCTGGCCTCTTACAAGTGCCCGAAGTCCGTGGACTTCGAAGTCGAGCTGCCCCGCCACCCCACCGGCAAGCTGTACAAGCGCCTGCTCAAGGACCGCTACTGGCCGTGAGCCCCCGCAGGCGTTCCGCCAGAACGACGCCCAACATGGTGCGACTGTACCCACCGGCCCGGCCCCGGTCACCGTCCGTGCCGCCTCCTCAGGAGTGCGACGAGGCCCAGGCAAGCAGTTCGGCGGTCGTGGCGGTGTTCACCACCCGGGTGGGGTCGACCCCGCACTCGGCGGCCCGCTCGCAGCCGTACGCCAGCCAGTGGAGCTGGCCCGGGGCGTGGGCGTCGGTGTCGATGGAGAACCTGCAGCCGGCCGCCACCGCCTCCCGCAGCAGCCGGCGGGGCGGGTCCAGGCGTTCGGGACGGCAGTTGACCTCCACCGCCTTGTCGTGCTCCACGGCAGCGGCGAACACGGCGGCCGCGTCGAAGGTGGATTCAGGCCGGCCCCTTCCCACCACGATGCGGCCCGTGCAGTGGCCCAGGATGTCGAGATGGGGATCGGCCAGCGCCCTCACCATCCGAGCGGTCATTGGCCCCGCTTCCATGCGCAGCTTCGAGTGCACGCTGGCGACCACCACATCGAGGCGAGCCAGCAGGTCGGGCTCCTGGTCGAGGGTCCCGTCGTCGAGGATGTCGACCTCGATACCCGTGAGGATCCGGAACGGGCCCATCTCCTCGTTGAGGGCGGCCACCACGTCGAGTTGGTGACGCAGGCGGTCGGGCGACAGCCCGTTGGCGACGGTGAGGCGAGGGGAATGATCGGTGAGCACCATGTAGTCGTGGCCGAGGTCGCGGGCTGCCCTGGCCATCTCGTCGATGGGACTGCCACCGTCGGACCAGTCGGAGTGGGTGTGGCAGTCGCCGCGCAACAGGCCCCGGAGGTCCGCTGCCGGTCCCTCGGCCGAGACCGGGAGGTCACCCTCGAGGCGGGCCAGGTACGACGGCACCTCGCCGGCCAGCGCCTGCAGCACCACCCGCTCCGTCTTCTCCCCCACGCCGGCCAGGCTCTGCAGCGCGCCGGTGGCGGCGAGGCGGGCCAGGTCCTCGGGACTCAGTGCCCGCACCGAGGCGGCCGCCTGGCGGAAGGCGCGCACCCGGAAGGTGGGCTCCCGCATGCGCTCGAGCAACTCGGCGATGCGCTCCAACGCCTCAACCGGGCCGAGCACCGGCGGGCCCGGGCGGTCAGGTGCGCTCAGTCTTGGTGCCCCTTGCCCCGCTTCTTCCCGGGGACGAAGTCGCCCTCCTCCCCCTGCTGCGCATCGGCAGCCACCGCGGTCGTCGTGGTCACCACGGTCGTGGGCGTGGCCAGCGACGGGTCAACGCCGTCGATGCGCCCCAGCAATGTGGCCATCTCCCGCGTGGCGGTTGCGGACAGCTGGCCCTGCTGCACCCAGCCGGCGGCATCGGCCAGCAGGCCGTTGGCCTCATCGGCGCCGCCGCCGGCCTTCACCTCGTCGCCGATCTTGTCGAGACGGGCGGAGACCTCGGGGCCGAGCGGGCCAGCTCCGGTCTTCAACCGCGCCGCCAGCTGGCGGATGTCGGCGACGAGGCCGGCCCTGTGGGTACCACCTCCCGAAACCCTGCCCGCCAGGCCCAGCACGACAAGCACGACCAGCAACATGCCGGCACCCACGAGGGCGACGCGCATGGCCGGCGACATCCGACCGTCGGATGCCATGGCGCCGAGCGGGGCCGAGGCGTCGCCGCCGACCACGGACGGGTCGGCGGCGGCCGGCGACACGAGCCCCGGAGCGGCGATCAGAGTGGCGTCGTGACCGGCCCGACCGGCGGGCAGGGGGACCGTGGGGTCGTTGCCCATGGCCGCCCCCCTTCCTGCCAGCGCCCTGGCCATCTCTCGCGCCGAACCCGGCCGGGCGGCGGGGTCGCGCGACATCGACCGTTCGACGGCGGCGGCGAAGCCGGGATCGACGTCGGGCCGGGCCTGCGTGAGCGGAACGGGGGCGGCGTGAAGCACGGCGTCGGCCACTGCGACGGGGGTCGGGCCGTCGAACGGCTTGGCGCCGGCCAGCGCCTCGTACAGGACGACGCCGACGGCGTAGAGGTCGGACCGCTCGGTGGCGGGGTGGCCCTGCAGTCGCTCCGGAGCGAGGTAGGCCGGGGTGCCGAAGAGCAGGCCGGTGCCGGTGAGGTCACTGCCCACCTCGAGGCTCTTGGCGATCCCGAAGTCGGCCACCTTGGCGCAACCGTCGTCGGCCAGGAGGATGTTGCCGGGTTTCACGTCCCTGTGCACGAGGCCTGCTGCATGGGCGGCTCCGAGCGCTCCGAGCACGTCGCCGGCCACCTTGCGCAGCCAACCCTGATCAATCGGGCCGGCAGCCACGCGATCGGCCAGCGTCTCGCCCGGCAGGCGCTCCATCACGATGAACGGGGTGCCTTCGTCCTCACCCGTGTCGAAGACCGCCACCACGTTGGGATGGGAGAGGCCGGCCGCCGACCGGGCCTCGATCTCGAAGCGGTTGCGGACTTCCGGGTCGGCGGCCACCCCGGGCCGCAGCACCTTCACGGCCACGGACCGGTGCAGGCGCTCGTCGTAGCCGTCGTACACCTCGGCCATGCCACCACGCCCGAGCAGGGCTCCGACCCGGTAGCGCGCAGCGAGGATGCGTGGCGCCAGCGGTGCCTCTGCTCCCATTGCCCCGCCCTTACCCACGGCGGGCAGAGTCGATGCGCCCGCCCCGACCGTCGCCGTCGAGCCCGCACGACACCAGCGAGGCCTCGGGCCGTCCGTCGCCCGCGGTGAAGACGACGGCGGGGCGGTGCTGTGCCGGGAACGCGCGGCCGTCGGCAAGGTCCATTGCCCACAGCCTGCCATCCCGAGCCCGCCGCCCGCCGCCCGCAGACGCCCGCAGCGCCGCGCGCTAGCGCCGTGGCGACCAGGCGTTGATCGGCTGGCCGGCGACGCTGCCGGCGAACGACGCGTCGCCGAAGGCGAACACGCCCCCGTCGGACGCCAGCAGGCGGTAGCCCTGCCCGGAGGCGGTGGGATCGAGATCGATGATCGATCCATTGAGCGGCTTGCCCGCAAGTGACCCGGCGTAGATCGCGTCGCCGAAAGCGAACACGCCGCCGTCGGCACCGACGAGACGGTACCCCTCACCGGTGGGGGTGGGCTTCAGACCCACGATAGGCGCCGCGAGGGGCCTGCCGGCCAGGCCGCCGAGGTCGGGCGCGTCGCCAAAGGCGTGGACATCGCCGTCGGCCGACGCCAACCAGTAGCCCCCACCCGACGGCGAGGAGGCGATGGCTACGACCGGCGCGTCCAGTTGCCCGCCGGTCAGCGACCCCTGGTAGGCGGCCGCTCCGAAACCGAAGACCCCGCCGTCCGACGAGGCCAGCCAGTACCCGGTGCCGTCCGGCCGGGGCGCCATGTCGACGATCGGAGCGTTCAGCGGGTGGCCGGCCAGGGAGTCGTAGTAGCGAGCCCGCCCGAAGGCGAACACCCCGCCGTCAGCCGAGGCCATCCAGTACCCGGCGCCGCTGCGTAGGGGCGCCAGGGCCACGACCGGCGCATTCAGTGCCTCACCGGCCAGCGAGTCGAGGAAGGGCGCCTGTCCGTAGGCGAACACCCCTCCGTCCGCCGCCGCCAGCCAGTACCCGGTGGAACGCAGCGGCCTGCTCCACCGGCGGACCCGGACGGAGGCACCGCCGACGATGCCGTCCGTGGGAACCGATGTCCCCGACGTCGCAGCCTCGATGTGCGTCGGTGCCACCGGGCCAGCAGCTGCAATGAGGGTCCTCGGGGCGGAACGGGATGCGGCAGTCGGTGTCGGCCGCCCCGGGGTCGGGGCCCGGGCCGGAAGTGGCGGCGCGGCCGACGGGGGAGGCGTGGCCGCAGGAGGCGTCTGAGGAGGCGGCGGCGTGGTGCCCGCCTTGACGAAGATCTGCGATACCCAGAATCGGCCGTCGGCACCGGTGGCGGCGCCGGAACCGAGCAGCGTGTAGTCGCCCAGGATGTTCGCCCGATGGATCGCCGACGACGCCATCAGTTGCTCGATCTCCGCGATCGACTTCCCCGCTCCGACGTTCTGGCCCACGCTCGTCCACGTGGGAACCACCCCCGACACGGCGCCGGCGAGATCGCTCACGTGGAACAGCTCGCCCCGCGACGCCATCGCCTGGGCGTGCCTGGCGGCGATCGCGTCAAGGCCGGAGTGCTCTGCCAACGGCGCCATGCCGGCTTCCGCCCTGGCCGTGTTGACGGCGGACGCGGTGGGACCGGCTTCGCTCTGTACCGGCGTGACGGCGACGAGGCCGGCAGCGGTGAGGACGACGAGCCCGATCAGGCGGAGACGCGCGCCAGGGCGAAAGATTGGGAAAGCTGACAACTGGGAAACCCCTCGCGGACGGCGGTTCGGGTACTTCCCCCCGGAACGGGCGCCGGACCACTGCTCCGGTCGCCCCAAGACGCATGCCGTCCCTGTTCGGCGGCACCGTAGCGCCGCTGATCGCGGTCGCGGCGGATGGCGCGCGACGCGATCGCAAAGGGTGAGAAAGCGGCCCCGCACCGTACCCACCGGTGCCACTCAGTGGTCAAAACGATGCTGGCGCCCACAACCCGCGCAGATTTCGGGAGGGCATGGACCACCCGCCTGATCCGGGCCCTGCCCTCCGCCTGACGCCCGCCCGCCATGCGGCGGCACCAGGTCGGGCCGGCCCCTACCATCGCTCGCATAGCTGATGCCCGCCTGTACTCGTCGGACCCTGCGGCGCGGCGCGGCGCGGCGCAGGGCGCCGGCCGTATGGCGCGCCGCGCCCTCAAGCGGCGCGCCGGGAACTGGCCCGCCTACTCACCCGGGACCGTGAACGCATGGCTGCTCCTCGTGACGACCAAGCCGCCCGCCTGGCGTGACACCCTCGTGCTGTGGCCAGAGGACTCCCCCACCCTGGGCGAGCCTCCCCACGGCTTCTTCTATCCCGATCCTCTCGGATTTTGGACCGAGGTACGCCGGTGGGCCACGGTGCTCACCCGGCTGTGCCGCCCCGAGTTCTCGACCTCGGACGCGCTGGCGGTCACCACCCTCCTCCACGTGGGCACCGACCAGGAGCGGCTCACGTGGGCACGGGACCTCATGCGGCCACGCGTCGTCCTCTTCCTCGACGATCCCTCGTGGCAGGCGGCAGGCCTGCCGGTGCGCAAGCGGCTGCACCACGTCCCGGACCCGCACCGCCCGCAGCAGGTGTACGAAGGCTTCTGGGCCGTCGCCGGCGACGGGACGGTCATCGGCAAGTCGCCCCAGCACCCGGCGACGCACAACCTCTACCGCACCGAGGACATGGACCGCTACCTCGCATCGGCCCCGATCACCTAGCACCGCAGACGGACCGAGCCCGGGAGCAGGTGGCGGCGGCCTCTATGTGCAAGGTCTATCCGACCAGCGCGGGGTGGACCGGAGCGCCGCAGGTTGCGAGCAGGTTGGCTTTGAGGGCCGTCACGTCCGCCGCCCCGATGCTGACCCCGAGCGTGTCGAGCAGCGGCTTCATGACGAGGGTGGAGAGGTTGTTCAGCACCCCGGGCAGCGCCAGGGAGACGGCCGGCGCCACCAGCGGCGTGGCGGTGGCCAGGGTCGCGTTCACCGTGCCTTGGAGGAGGACAGGGATCACCGGAAGCGTTCCCAGCGTCGCCGTGGACGTGAACGTCGTCATCGTTCCGAGGGCGAGGGGCGACGCGCCAACCCGCTTGGGGGCAGCTGTCGGGTAGAACTCGCTCGGGTAGGAGAAGTCGACAGCGGCGGGTGGCGCGTCCACGGCACCGGCCCCCGCCGTGGTGGCGTTGTAGGTGATGGGGTAGCCGAGCACCGAGGCCGTCACCGTCAAGGGCGCCGACACCGAGGAGGACACCGGCTTGAGGTCCACGGTCACCCGTTCGCCGCCGTTCGGGTTCGGGCACGTGATACTCGTGAGATCGGCGGTGGCGCCGGCGGCCGTGACCTGCACGGGGAGCGCACCGGTGACCGTGGTCCCGTCGAGCCCAGCCACGCTGATCGGGACGTTCAGCGTCGGTGTGAGGGTCAGCTCGATCTGGCCCGTCGTCACGTGCGGCCCGGCCTTCACCGTGACGTCCGGCCCCGTGTAGGTCTTCGGGACCTCGATCACCTTGAGGCTGAGGCTCACATTGGCCACGTTCGGGATGGTGATCCCGATGTTGGGGACGCTGACGGCGTTCGTGCCGTTGGCCAGCATGGCGCCGCCGGTGATGAGGCCGAAGACGTCGAACTCGGTGGCCAGGGCCGAGGCGCCCGAGCCCTCGGCCACCTTGATCATGTCGCCGAGCCTGAACGTCGCGGTGTTCGTGGACTTGGCGATGATGCCGGCAGGGCCGAGGAACAGGGCGGCATTGGAATCACCCTGCTTGGTGAGGGCGTTGGCGCTGGCCTGGGCCAGTTTGGCCATCGTGATGTCCGAGGCCAGCAACTGGTCGACGGTACCGAACTGCACTCCCGCGTCCAGCAGCTCCAGCTCCTGGCGCAGGGCCTCGAGCGTGATGTGCGAGTTCACCAGCCCCTGCCACCCCACGATGTCGGCGGTGACACCGCTGCCACCCATCATCCTGCCGAGCACGGCGTTGAGCAACGCCGACTTGGACGTGTCCACCGACGCCAGCGAGGTGCCGAGTGTGAAGCCGCCCTCTTTCCCGCCCGCCATGATGGCCACCGCCCGGGCCGTCAGCGTCTTGTCGCCCGGGGTGAAGATGTAGCCGATATGCGACGAGATGGTCACCAGCACGGCGTTGCCGGCGGCGGCTGGTGTGAAGATCCGCTGGGCATCGACCGTGCCACGCTGGGCGACCAACGAATGGCCGCTCGCGAGAGGATCGAAGCCGTTCCGCCGGGCCGACGCCTCGGCCAGTGCCTGCGCGTCGGCCGGGACGCGGGCGGCGTCGAGAGCGGCCGCGTCAGCGACCGACTGATCGCTCCGCTTCTGAAGGACCTGGCGCCCGATGTCCACGGAAAGGGCGGTTGCGAGGAGCGCCAGGACCACTCCGGGAATTGCCATAACCAAGATGACGCCCCGCTCGTCTCGGCCGGGGCGTGTTCCGAAAAGTCGTCTGATCCGCAACGGGCCGCCGTCCTCCTCTAGGTGAGCTCGACGACAGCCGTCGAGGTGAGGCTCTTGGGTGTCACCAGGCCGAGTCCCGGGGCCGGCGGCACGATCGGCCTCGTCGCGTAGGGGTAGGTGATCGTCACGGTGATGCACTGCGAGCCGGCCGGGACCGCCGGATCACAGCCCTGGATCACCGCTGACGCATCACCGGGTTGGAACTTCGAGCCCATCCAGCTGAGCGACCTGGTCACCTGTGTCTCGGCCCGCACCACCCGCTCGTCCACACCGACGGTCAACGGATCGTCGACGGTGCCGATGGCGGCCCGAGCCCCCTCGGCCGCCGCATGAGTGAGGCTGTTCTTGGCAGCCAGGATCATCCCGAAGCTGATCAGTGCGTAGATCACCAGGACGAAAAGGGCGAAGACGAAGGAGAACTCCACCAAGACGCTGCCCCGCTCGCCCGCTCCCGGGCCTGCTACCCCTTTCGGTCGCTCATGGCAGTTCACCCTGGTCCTCCTGTCGCGCACCGTCACCTCTCAAGGACTATCGGCATCCCGGGCACGGCGTCTCCATAGCCCGATCGACTCATTTCCGGTGGCCATCGAGTGGGCCGTCATGGCCTGGTCGTGCCCCACCCCCTAGCTGTGACTAGCGCGAATTAGGTAACCGGAAACGGTCCCCGCGGCCCATGCAGATCTCGGTTGCACTGCCGAAGATGCATTTGGCCGATCCGATACCGACTCTTCACCATGGAGGACGCATGGCCCGTAGCCGCTCCACCGCTCTCATCGCCATCGGCGCCGCCGTGTTCGTCGTCGGCGCCGCCCTCACCTTCCTGGTCGTGCGCGACGACGGTGGGAGCAAGGTCACCGCGTCTGCACCAGCCGCGTCCTCGGCCGCAGCCGGTGCCCAGGCGGCCGCCGCCGCGATCCCGGCCCCGGTGAAGGTACCGAGCGGAAAGGAGGCGGTGGCCATCCAGCTGCCGACCGTTCCCGGCCTGGCCGGCTACGCCAGGGTCGACGACATCGTGAACGTCTACGGCACCTTCAAGGACCACCAGCCCAGCGCTGCGGTGAAGGGCCCGCCCCTCGCCAAGCTGGTGCTCAGCGGCGCCAGGGTCCTGGCCGTCACCGCGCCCCCCGCCGGCGCTGAAGCTGGGAACACGACCTACCTGCTGGCCGTGAACCCCGGCGACGCCGAGAAGGTCGTCTACCTGGCCTCCTACGAGGGCATCTGGATGTCCCTTTCGGCTGAGGGAGCACCCAACATCGGAGCCACTCCCGGTGCCAACGCTCAGAACATCGGCTGAGCGGGCCCGGACTCGATGCGCAACCCCAAGATCCTCGTCCTCGAGCGCAGCGGCGCTCTCGCTGAGCAGTTCGAACGTGTGGTCGCCGACCTCCGGCCGCGGCCTGACGTCAGCACTGCCACCCGTGTCGGCGTGGCAGCCGACGTGCTGGCCGCAGACGGGCCGTTCGATGTACTGGTGGCCGGACCGAGTCTCGGCACCCGGACGGGCCTGGCCCGCCTGGAGGTCATCCACGACGAGCTGCCGAACATGCAGCTCCTCTTGGCCTTCGGCCGCCGCCCTGACGCCGCACTGCGCGACATCGTCCGCACCGGCGCCGTCGAGCTCGTCCAGCTGCCGGTGGACGACGACCTCCTCAAGGAGAGCGTCATCCGCGTGCTCGACATGGCCGAGAAGGTGCGAGCACCGCGAGAGGCCATGCCGGCCGTGTCGATGAACGGCTCCCGCGAGACGGAGGGTCGGGTCTTCACCATGTCGTCGGCCACCGGTGGGTGCGGCAAGACCTTCATCGCCACCAACCTGGCATTCCTCCTCAGCCATTACAGCGGCAGGCGGGCCTGCATCATCGACCTCGACCTGCAGTTCGGCGAGGTGTCGACGGCGCTTCGCCTGCGCCCCCGCTACACGATCTCCGAGGCCCTCCAGCGCCAGGACGCCGACGACGCGGACCTCCAGGACCACCTGGAGGAGTACATGGTGACCCACGAGTCGGGCATCTCGGTGCTGGCCGCACCCAAGGACCCTGCCGAGGCCGACACCATCGACCCGATGGACGTCAGCCGCATCATCACTGCGGCCCGGGCTCGGTTCGACTACGTGGTGGTGGACACCCCGTCAGCCCTCAACGAGATCGTGCTGGCCGCCTTCGACCTGTCGGACACCCTCTTCACCATGGCCACCCTCGACCTGCCCAGCGTCCGCAACATGGGCGTGTTCCTCAGTGCCCTGGAACGGCTGAAGATCCCCAGCGACAACATCAAGCTCCTCCTGAACAAGGCGGAGACGGACGTCGGCATCGACGTGGCCCAGGTGACCCGGCTCTTCCCGCAGGGGTTCGCAGCCGTGCTGCCCTACGCCAAGGAGGTCAGCCGGTCGATCAATCTCGGCACGCCGGTGCTGGCTTCGTCGCCCAACTCCCCGATCAGCAAGCTCATCCTCGACAGCTTCAGCCCGCTGCTGCCAGAGGGCGACAGGGCCAAGACCGCATTCGCCGCCGCCGCCCCCGAGGGCGACGGCCATGCCCGGGGCCGCCGGCTCTTCCACCGCCAGCCCGCTCACCAGGGACACTAGGGCCTTAGGAGACTTCTATGAAATTGTCGGAGAGGCTTGCCGCCCTCGAAGAGCAGGACCGCAAGCAGGAGGCCAAGGCCGATCTCACCACTCCTCGGCCGGGGCGGGCGAAGACGAGGGTCACCAACTCCAAGGCGAAGATCGACGACACGTCGTGGGAGGAGTCCAAGCGCAAGGTCCGTGGCCTGGTGCTGGCCGAGGTGGCCCCCAAGATGGGCAAGCTGAAGGGCGAGGCTCTGACGGCCGAGCTCAAGGGTGCGCTCGACCGCATCCTCCAGCGCCAAGACGTGCAGGTCTCCCCCCTGCAACGCCGCCGGTTCGTCCAGGAGGTGATCCAGGACACCCTGGGATACGGGCCCCTCGATCCCCTGCTCCAGGACCAGGCGGTCACCGAGATCATGTGCAACGGCTTCGACGAGATCTGGGTCGAGCGCGAAGGCCGTATCGAGGCCACCGAGCTCTCGTTCACCGACGACACCCAGTACCGCCAGGTGATCGAGAAGATCGTGTCGGCCGTCGGCCGGCGCATCGACGAGAGCTCGCCCATGGTGGACGCTCGTCTCCCCGACGGTTCCCGCGTCAACGCCATCATCCCGCCCCTCGCCATCCACGGCTCCGTACTCACGATCCGCAAGTTCGCCGCCGACCCCTACACGGTCAAGGACCTCATCAACTTCGGGACCTTCACCCTTGACCTGGCCGTCGTGCTCGAGGCCTGCGTGCGCGGGAAGCTCAACATCCTGGTCTCGGGCGGCACGGGTACCGGCAAGACCACCAACTTGAATGTGCTGTCGTCGTTCGTCCCCGACGGCGAGCGGATCGTCACCATCGAGGACTCCGCCGAGCTCCAGCTGCAACAGCCCCACGTCGTCAACTTGGAGTCCCGCCCCCCCAACGCCGAGGGCGTGGGCGAGGTGCGGATCCGTGACCTGGTGAAGAACTCCCTCCGTATGCGCCCAGACCGGATCATCGTGGGTGAGGTCCGCGGCCCCGAGGCGCTCGACATGCTCCAGGCCATGAACACGGGCCATGAGGGCTCGATGACCACGGTCCACGCGAACAGCGCCCGGGACGCCCTGAGCCGGCTGGAAACCATGGTGCTCATGGCTGGCTTCGACCTGCCGGTGCGCGCCATCCGGGAGCAGGTGAACGCCGCGATCGACCTGATCGTGCATCTCGACCGCCGCAACGACGGCAGGCGCGTTGTCACCTCGGTGACCGAGATCCAGGGCATGGAGGGCGACGTCATCCTCCTGCAGGAGATCTTCCGGTGGCGGCACGCGGTCGGCGCCAATGGCAGGCCCGGTGGTGAGCTTCAACCCACCGGACTGCGGCCCAAGTTCCTCGACAAGCTGGCTGAGGCCGGCGTCGAGGTGCCCGCCAAGAGCTTCCAGTCGAAGGGCGGCCAGGCCGCAACGCATCGTCCCGGTCGTGGAGCGCAGGTCCGGTCCCCCGGCGAGTTGGCCGAGCTGGAGCGGGCACGGTGACCCCCGCCCTCGTCGCCCTCATGGTGGGTGCCGGCTTGTGCCTGTTGACCGTGGGTTTCTTGGTCCGCGGCCGTGAGCGGGACGACGACCTGGCCAAGATCCTCGACCTCCCCTTCGGTGAGCGGGACGTCCCGGTGGAGGCTGTCACGGAGGCACGCAACATGCTCGCCGAGGGTGCCGTCACCATGGCGGGCCGGATGATCGGTCAACTCGACTCCGGCGGCTCCCTCGCCCGCTCGCTCGAGCAGGCTCGCATCCCCCTGAAGCCCGCGGAGTACGTCATCGTCGTGCTCTGCGGCGGAATCGTGGGCGGCGTGCTGGTGGGGCTGATGACCAGCGCGGTGGTGCTCGGCGTGGCCGCCTTCCTCGGCGCGTTCGCCATCGGGAAGTTCCTGCCCAAGGTCAAGATCACCAGGCGCCGTCAGGCCTTCGAGGCCCAGCTGCCCGAGGCGCTGTCACTCATCGCCGCGTCGCTGTCGGCCGGCCACACCTTCCTCCGCGCCGTGCAGATGATGACGGAGGAAGCGGAGGACCCGATGGCGGAGGAGTTCTCGCGCGTGATCTATGAGACGCAGCTGGGCGATCCCATCGTGGAGGCCCTCGACCGGATGGCCGTCCGGCTGGAGATCGAGGATCTGCGGTGGGTGGTGCAGGCGATCCGCATCCAGCAGACCGTCGGCGGCAAGCTGGCCGAGATGCTCCACACCCTGGCCGACTTCATCCGGAGCCGCGAGGAGGTGCGCCGGGAGGTCAAGGTTCTCACCGCCGAGGGCCGGATATCGGCCTGGGTCCTCGGGGCCATGCCGATCGCCCTGCTGTTCGCCATCCAGGTGATGAACCCGGGCTACGCGGCGCCCTTCTACAAGGGATGGGGTCTCGTCGTCCTCGCCGCCACCGGCGCATCGATAGCGACGGGCATCGCGGTCATCCTCAAAATGGTCAAGATCGAGGTGTGACGATGGACATGACGCTGCTGCTCGCCATCTTCGTCGCCCTGGGAGGCCTCGCCTCCGTCGCCGCCGGTGTCAGCCGCCGGCGCCTGGCGACCGACCCTGCCACCTACCTCCACGACCTCGAGATGGACTCGTTCGAGGCCGAGGGTGATTCCTTCACCCACCGCATGCGCCTGCCCTTCCTGGCCCGGGTCATGCGCCCGCTCGGTGCCGGCTTCGTGGACAAGGTGACGTCCCTGACACCCCGCAACTACGTGCAGAAGGTGCACCGCCAGCTTCTGCTGGCCGGGCTCAGCACATCGATCAGGGCCGAGGAGTTCGTCACCGCCCAGGCCGTCGCCACCGGAGCCGGACTGACGGTGGGCATCCTCGCCGCGTCCATGCTGTCGCTTTCCACCAGCAAGTCGACCCTTGTCCTGGTGCTGTTTCCCGGGATCGGCGCCCTCTTCCCTGCCAGCTGGCTGAGCCGTAAGTGCCATGAGCGCCAGGACGCCATCCTCAACGACCTCCCCGACGTCGTCGACCTCCTGGCCATCTCTGTGGAGGCGGGCGTCGGCTTCGAGGGGGCGCTGGAGATCGTGTGCGCCCATTTCGACTCCCCGCTGGCCCAGGAGCTGTCGCGCACCCTCAAGGAGATGGAGCTGGGCCTTCCCCGGCGGGAGGCGCTCCAGAACCTGAAGAAGCGTACCGACGTCCCAGACCTGTCGAACTTCGTCCTGGCTCTCACCCAGGCCGACGCGCTCGGTATGCCCATCGGTCGGATCCTGCACACCCAGGCCAAGGAGATGCGCAACAAGCGCCGGGCCCGGGCGAGGGAGAAGGCGGCCAAGTTGCCGGTCAAGATCCTCTTCCCCCTCGTGGCCTTCATCTTCCCGGCCGTCCTCGTCGTCATCCTCGGCCCCGCCATGGCGTCGGTGTCGAAGGCGCTGTAGCGCCTGGCGCCCGGAAGCGGAGCTTCCTCGACGAACTGATCGTGCTTCGGGTGGCCGGCGGAGCCGGCCACCCGACGCGCGGACGCTCTTGCGGCCTCGGTCGCATCTACCTGCGGGGCTAGTCTCCCGGCGGTGCAACGGGCTGGGGGTACTGGGCGGCGAAGGATGCTGGCGGTGATCGCCGGCGTGCTGGCCGGGCTGGCGGTGATCGCCGGCGTGCTGGCCGCTACCGCCGACAGGGCCACGGCCAAGATCGGCCAGAACGTGTTCGTCAACCCCGACGGGCCGATCGACGCCAACAACTCCCCCACCATCGCCCGCAACCCCAGGCAGCCTCGGAACGTGGTGGTCGCCCATCGGGTGGACCTGCCAGGGTTCTCGGCATCGCTCCAGGTCAGCTACGACGGCGGCCGCGCGTGGCAGACCACCGCCCTGCCCCTCCCGGCCGGCAAGGATCGCCCGTTCGCCGCCGACGTCGCCTTCGCTCCCGACGGCACCCTCTACGTCTCGTACGTCAACCTGCAGGGCCCCGGCAACCGGCCGGACAACCTGTGGGTAGCTCGCTCCGACGACGGAGGACGGTCCCTGTCGGGCCCGGTCCTGGTGGCCGGACCTGCTCCGCCGCTGCAGTTCCAGGCCCGCATCGCCGTGGACAGGCAATCGGTCCTGCACATCACGTACCTACGGGTCTCGGACGTGGCGCCCTACGCCGTCGTCGGGTACCCGAGCCCGATCGTGTCGTCGCATTCCAGCGACGGCGGCAAGACGTTCTCCGAGCCGGTGGAGGTGAGCGACCCCGGGCGGATGCTCGTCGGCGCGGCCAGCCCGACGATCGACAGCGACGGCAACCTGGTCGTGCTCTACGAGGACTTCAAGAAGGACAACCGCGACTACCGCAACCTCGAGGGACCGGTCTACGAGGACCCGGTGGCCCTCGTGGTGAGCGTGTCGAAGGACGGGGGCCGGACGTTCTCCAAGGGAGTCGAGGTCGATTCGGACCTCATCCTCACCAAGCGCTTCCTCGTCTTTCTCCCCGAGTTCCCCTCCATCGCCGCCGGACCGGACCGCTCGCTGTACGTCGCGTGGGCGGACGGCCGCAACGGCGACCTCGACGTGTTCGTTCGCCGCTCAGGCGACGGGGGCTTCACGTGGGGCGCCCCGAGCCGGGTCAACACCGACCGGCTGCACGACGGGACCGACCAGTACATGCCCCGAGCATCGGTGGCGCCCGGCGGGCGGGTGGCCGTGCTGTTCCTGGACCGCCGCAGGGACCCCAGCAACGTGCTCACCGACGCCTACCTGGGCCTCTCCGAGGACGGCGGCGCCACCTTCGACAACGTGCGCGTCTCCTCCGACTCGTTCGACTCCCGGGTCGGGTTCACCGCCAACTCCAAGCTGGAAGCCGACCTCGGATCACGTGTCGGCGTCACCAGCGGGGACCACGAGATCCTGGCGGCGTGGACCGACACCCGCCTCGGCACCGAGGACACCGCCCGCCAGGACATCGCAGCAGCCAAGATCACGATCTCCGAGAAGAAGGCCCCCGCCTTCGCCCGCGGGCCCGTGGTCGTGGCGCTCGGCCTGGCCGCCGCCGTGTGCCTCCTCGGATGGTGGGCCTCCGGGCGCGAGAGAATGGCATCCACGGCCACCGCCGGCGCGAGCGACGACGACGACGGCCCCGACGCGAGGAGCGAGGATTCATGAGGGTGGCGTTCGTGGGCAAGGGCGGGGTCGGCAAGTCGGCCATCGCCGGCACGTTCTGCCGGGCGCTGGCCCGCCAGGGCCATCCCGTCCTGGCCATCGACTCCGACCCCCTCCCCGGCCTCGCCTTCTCCCTCGGCTTGGCCATCTCCGACGCGCCCCTCCCCGACGAGGCGGTGGAGGAGAAGGCGGAGGGCGAGGAAGGACCGCGGTTTCGCCTGCGGGCCGGTCTCACGGCGGCTGACGCCATCGACGAGTACGCCGCCACCGCCCCCGACGGCGTGCGCTTCCTCCAGTTCGGCAAGCACCGCAGCTCCACCGGCCGGGCCCTGTTCCGCTCCCAGTGGGCGTTCCGCCAGATCATCCGGGAGTTGCCCGAGGACCGCTGGAACATCGTCGGCGACCTTCCCGGCGGCACCCGCCAGCCCTTCACCGGGTGGGGGGACTACGCCCGGCTGGTGCTCATCGTGGTGGAACCGACGGCCAAGTCGCTGCTCACCGCCCGCCGGCTCTCACGGCTGGCGACGGACGAGGAGCATCCCCGCCGCATCGTGGCGGTGGCCAACAAGGTGCGCGAGGACGGCGACGTGGAGATGGTGGCCCAGCGCACCGGGCTCGAGGTCGTGGGCGCGGTGCCATGGGACGAGGAGTTCGCCGCCGCCGAGCAGAAGCTGGCAGCGCCGATCGACCTCGCTCCCGACTCACCCGCAGTCCAGGCGGTAGAATCGCTGGTCGAGCAGTTGAGCGAGGAGCGCATCGCATGAGGGTTGCTGTCGTCGGCAAGGGTGGGTCGGGCAAGACCACGACCTCTGCGATCGTCGCCCGCACGCTGGCCCGCCACGGCGCGTCGGTGGTCGCTCTCGACTGCGACTCCAATCCCAATCTGGGCCTTTCCCTCGGCGTGGGCGACTTCGAGACGGAGCGTCTCGAGTCCATGCGGGAATCCCTCGACGCGGGCGGTGAGGAGCACGCGCCCGGATGGGACGACCTCATCGAGCGGTTCGGCTCCGACGCTCCCGACGGTGTGCGGTTGGCGGTGGTGAGCCGGATCGACAACCCGAGTCCCGGCTGACTTTGATGCGGGCTGTCCCCCGAGCAGTTGCTCGGATCCGTTGATTTCGAGGGTCTCACCGTCGTCGCCGACATGGAGGCGGGGATCGGCACGCTCACCCGTCTCGGCGAGGAGCGGGTCGACGCGGTGCTGGTCGTCGTCGAGCCCACGCCCAAGTCCATCGAGGTCGGCCAGCGCGCTGCCGAGCTGGCCCAGGACAAGATGCTGGGCCGGCTGATCATCGTTGCCAGCCGTATCCGCAGCGATGCCGACATGGAGGTGATGGCCAAGGCCTTCGAGGGCCTGGAGATGGTCGCCATCCCCGACGACCCCGCCATCGTGGAGGCCGACCGCAAGGGCGTGGCCGCCCTCGACCTGGCGCCCGACGCCCCGGCCGTGCAGGCGCTGTGCGACCTGGCCCGGAGCCTGCTCTCGGTGCCGGCCTAGGCATCGTGGCGAAGGCACAGGCGCCAGCGCAGCAGACCAGCCCGCTCCGCCAGGGCCTGCCGTTCGCAGGGCTGGCTGTCGGCCTGTGGGCGGCGATCGCGCCATACGCAGTGTTGGGCCCCGACCTCAACGCGTCCGCGAGGAACGAGTTCGCCGACCACGTCGTGCCCGGCGCGCTCCTCATCGTCTTGTCCGCGGTCACGCTGTGGCGAACCAGGCGGGGAACCGAGGGTGGGTCATTCCAGCTCCTCGCCGGCTTCGGCATCCTCCTCGCCGGTCTGTGGATGACCGCCACCCACGTCCCCTTGGTGAAGGACGCGCGCCACGACATCGTCCCCATCGACGTAACCGTCTGGCACGCCCTCCCGGGGCTGGTCGTCATGATCCTCGGGGGCCTCTGGGCCGCCACCTACTGGTCCGAGGGCGACGCACCCGCCACGTAACGCGGAGGAACCTCCGGTTCGGGTGCGATTACACGAGGAATCGGAACGCGGGGGAGCCGGCGGACAGGCGCTCGATATGGAGGCCGCTCGCCTCCATTCGCTCCAGTAGGGGCTCGAGGTCCTCGGTGGCCGCGACCTCGACGCCGACCAGGGCCGGGCCGGTCTCCCGGTTGCTCTTCTTCACGTACTCGAACAGCGTGATGTCGTCGGTGGGACCGAGCACCTTGTCGAGAAAGCCCCGCAAGGCCCCCGGCTCCTGGGGGAACTCCACCAGGAAGTAGTGCTTCAGGCCCTCGTGGACGAGCGAGCGCTCGACGATCTCGCCGTACCTGCTCACGTCGTTGTTGCCACCCGAGACGATGCAGACCACCGTCGAGCCCGGAGCGACGCTCACCTGGGACCGCAGGGCGGCCACGGCCAGGGCCCCGGCCGGCTCGGCGATGATCCCGTCGCTCTGGTACAGCTCGAGCATGGCGGTGCACACGCTGCCCTCGGCCACGGCGACCACGCCGTCCACCAGCGCCTGCACGATCTCGAAGGTGTACGTGCCCACCCGGCGTACCGCCGCGCCGTCGACGAAGCTGTCCACCGCCGCAAGGGTGACGGGTTCCTGGGCGTCGAGAGCGGCCCGCATGCTGGACGCGCCGGCCGGCTCCACCCCGATCACCTGCGGCTGGGGCGTGGACGCCACAGCGACCACCGCCGTACCCGCCAGCAGGCCTCCACCGCCCACGGGAACGACGATGAGGTCGGGAGGACGGCCCAGCTGCTCGACGATCTCGAGGGCCACGGTGGCCTGGCCGGCGATCACCCGCGGGTCGTCGAACGGCGGCACCAGCATCGAACCCTCGCTGGCGGCCACCGCCATCGCCGCCTCATGGGCCTCGTCGTAGGTGTGGCCTTCGAGGACAATGGTGGTGACGTCGCCGCCGAGGGCCTCGATCCGCTCCCGCTTCTGGCGGGGCGTGGTGCGGGGCAGGACCACCAGGCACTTCACGCCGAGGAGCCGGCAGGTGAAGGCCACCCCCTGGCCGTGGTTGCCGGCGCTGGCGCACACGACGCCGCCGGCCCGCTCGGCCGGCGTGAGCGAGGCGATGAAGTTGTAGGCCCCCCGCAGCTTGTAGGACCGCACCGGCTGCAGGTCCTCTCGCTTGAGCCACACGTCGGCCCCCGTGAGGTCCGACAGGCGCTCGCTGCGCTCCAACGGCGTGCGCGACGCCACCCCCCGCAGCCGCTCGGCGGCAGCCCGGACGTCGTCCACCGAGACGGTCACGGCGCCGGCGGGGATGCGGCCCCCGCTCGGCGAGGAGGCCGGGCGCCCCCGTACCGCCTCCGCTTCGCCACGGCTCCGCCGCGGCTTCGCTTGGACCCCGGCCGGGGAAGGAGCAACGAGCCGGTCAGGACGCCTGCTGGCGAGCCTGGATGAGGTGGTAGAGCAGCAGCAGCTGGGTGAGGGCCAGCGGCTCGCTCGTGGGCCCACCGGGTTCCAGCTCGCCCAGCGACCTGGGCAGCGCCTCCTCCACCCCCAGCTGGTCCCAGATGGCCAGCTTCACCTTCTCGGTGACCTCGGGGTCGGCGTACCCGTGGATGTGGACGGCGTCCACCGGCTTGCCGTCCTCATCGCGGCTCAGCTTCATGTGGATGGCCTTGCTGACGTCCTCGGTGAGGATGCTGGCCAGGTCGGGATGGGCGGCCGTCGGCCGCAGCAGCAGGGTGGCGCTCAGCGGATCGTCGGCCGACTCACCCCGCTCCTCGATCGGTGCGAAGCGCACCACGATGTCGGCGTGGGCCCGCTGGAACCGGATGAACTTGGCCGACTCGGGCTCACGCTTCTCCAGGTCGGCCCGCACCTGCTGCTCGGTGTAGCCCCGCTTGGTGGTGTCACGCTTGATCTTCCATGCGTAGCGGATGGGCTCGGGCGGATCGAGGTAGACGCCCACGTCGAAGCACGCCCGCGACAGCTTGGAGAAGAGGGGAAGGAGGCCCTCGATGATCACGTACTGGTCAGGCTCCACCAGCACGGGACGACCAAGGGTTCCGTTGGTGTGGTGGTAGGTGGGCTGCAGGATGGGCTGGCCCAGGGCCAGGAGCTGGAGGTGCTGCTCCATCACCTCCACGTAGTTGCAGTCCGGGTGCAGGGGCGTGAAGGTCTTGTCCCTGCGCTCCTCCCGGTCGTAGCGGTGATAGTGGTCGGTGCACACCGACGTGCAGTGCGCATCCCCGAGGGCGGCCACCAGGCCCTTTGTGAGGGTGGTCTTGCCGGCCGCGCTGTCACCGGCGATGGCCAGCATGGCCGGCCTGGTCCGAGCCGAGCCGTTGTCACGCTGCCAGGCTCGTTGGATCGCGATCTGCTTGTCGGGCATGGTGTCCTCGGGGGATCAAGGGGATGGTGGGAACAGCGGGACGGCGGGTGGTGCTGGTGCTACTGGGTTGCGGTGAGCGCCTCGTTGGCGCGGGCCCGCAGGTCGGTGACGGCGTGCTCGAGGCCCTCGGGGTCCTTGTAGAGGGCGCTGCCGGCGATGAGGGCGCGGGCGCCCGCCTTGACCGCGCCGGCGATGGTGGACGGGCCGATGCCGCCGTCGACCTCGAGCTCCACGTAGTGGTCGGCGTTGCGCAGCATCGCAGCCGCCTCGGCGATCTTGGGCTCCATGGTGGCGATGTAGGCCTGGCCCCCGAAACCCGGGTTCACCGTCATCACCAGAAGGAGGTCGAGCAGGTCGACCACGTTGCGCACCGCCTCGAGGGGTGTGGCCGGGTTGAGGGCCACCGCCGCCTTGGCGCCCATCTCCCTGAGCGACGCCAGCGTGCGGTGCAGATGGGTGCACGTCTCGGCGTGGACGATGACCAGCTCGCAGCCGGCGTCGACCCACGCCTTCAGCATGCGGTCTGGCTCCACCACCATGAGATGGGCCTCGAACGGCACGCCGACCCATGACCGCACCGACTTGATGACGTCGGGCCCGAAGGTGAGGTTGGGCACGAAGACGCCGTCCATCACGTCCCACTGGACGCGGTCGACCCCCGCCTTCTCCAGCGCCTGCAGTTCCTCGCCCAGACGGGCATAGTCGGCCGGTAGGACTGACGGGATGATGTTGATCCGCTGGTCTGTGGTCGCGGGCGCGGTGGCTGAAGACATGGTTGAGGAATCGTACGTGGGCAGGCCGTCCCTTTCCTCCCCCTGAGCGGGGAGCCGGGGTGGGGTCCGCCCTCCCCTCATCACTACACTTGTCCGGTGGTGGACGCCGTCGGGAGCGAGGTGGCGGCGCCGATTCGGGCCGTCCTGGTGGACGACCACCAGATGGTGCTCGACGGCTTGTCGTCGATGCTGCGGCCCCACGCCGCCCGCGTGGAGATCGTGGGCCAGGCCACCGACGCGGCCGTGGCTGGCGATGTGGTACGGGACCACATGCCCGACGTGGTGCTGCTCGACGTCCGCCTGAAGGGGGCCAGCGGGCTCGACCTCTGCCACGAGCTCTTGGAGCGATTCCCTGGCCTCCGGGTGGTCCTGCTCACCGTGTACGACGACGAGCAGTACCTGTTCCAGGCCCTCCGGGCCGGGGCCTCGGGCTTCCTGCTCAAGCGGGTCACCGGCCAGGAGCTGGTGGGCCACCTGGAGCGTGTGATGGATGGCGAGATCGCGATCGACCCCGCCCTCATGGGCAGGGTCGCCCTCTCGGCGGCTCGCCTCCACAGCGGCGAGTACTGGCCCGGCGCCCACCTCGGGCTCACCCACCGCGAGAGCGAGGTGCTCGAGCAGATGGTGCGGGGCCTGTCCAACCGGGCCATCGCCGCCCAGCTGCTCATGGGCGAGGAGACGGTGAAGACCCACGCCCGCTCCGTCTACCGCAAGCTCGGCGTGGCCGACAGGGCCCAGGCCATCGCCGCCGCCCTCCGCGAGGGCCTCTTCCATTGACCAACCCCCCATCCCCGGAGGGCGGGCCTGCTCACCCCGTTACCCGGTCCCACCTCCTGCGGCGGATCATCGAGATCACCGCCGAGGACCTGGACCTCCGTGAGGTGGTGCGCCGGGTGGCCGCCCTGATCATCGAGGCCCACGGGGCGGACGTGTGCTTCGTCCACCTGGTCGACGACGCCCGGGGGTGCCTGGTGCTGGCCGGAGCCACGCCGCCCTTCGACGAGCTGGCGGGCACCATCGAGCTGGCCGTCGGCGAGGGGGTGGCCGGATGGGTCGCACAGCACGGCCAACCGCTGGTGGTGGACGACAAGTGGAGCGATCCGCGCTACAAGTACATCCCGGCGCTGCGGGGCGAGGACTACGCGTCACTCGTCTCGCTGCCCATGATGCGGCGGGGCCATCGGGTGGTGGGCGTGGTGAACGTCCACTCCAAGGTCCGTCGCTACCACTCCGAGGAGGAGCTGGCCGTCCTCTCCGACGTGGCCGGCCTGCTTGCGGGCATCGTGGAGAACGCCCGGCTCTACTCCCGCCTGGCCGAGCGCGAGGCCGAGCTGGAGCGGTTCGCGGCCCGAACCATCGAGCTGCAGGAGCTGGAACGGCGGCGGGTGGCAGCCGACATCCATGACGGCATCAGCCAGCGCCTGGTGAGCCTGTGGTACCACCTGTCAGCCGCCGACGAGGCGGTGGCCGACCGACCCGACATCGTGGCCGGCGAGCTGGCGGCGGCGAAGGAGCTGGCGACAGCCGCGATGGAGGAGGCCCGGCGAGCCATCATCGGCCTGCGACCGGCCGTCCTCGACGACCTCGGGCTGGGTGCCGGCCTGGAGAGCCTGGCCACGAGCGTGCCGGGCCTGCACGTCAGCGTCGACGTCGACAGCCCCGCCCTCGCCACCCACGTGGAGACGGCCCTGTACCGCATCGCCCAGGAAGCCCTGCAGAACGTGGCCAAGCACGCCGGCGCCACGACCGTCTCCATCCGCCTCGGCGCCTCCCCGGCCGGCACCCGCCTGGTCGTCGCCGACGACGGACGGGGCTTCGACGTGGAGCGGGCCCGCGAGGACCCCCGCCCCGACAGCTATGGGCTGGTCGGGATGCAGGAGCGGGCCACACTGGTAGGGGCCCGGGTCTCCGTCGTCTCCACCCCCGGCGAGGGCACGACGGTCACCGTCGTGGTCCCGTTGCCGAGCGGCGTCGCCTGACATCACTCCTGTCCCGGACGAGAGCCGGAGCCGGAACGGCGAGGAGCCCCCGCCGCGGCGGGGGCTCCTCGGGACTTGCGTACCGGCGTGTGCGGGGAGCTACGACTGCTCGAAGTCGGAGGTGTACGTGCCGGCTGTGGCCAGGCTGTTGGCCTTGGACCGGGTGTACAGGGCGGCCTGGGCGGCCTCGACGTTGGACGCCTCGCCCTTCCATGCCACCAACGCCGGGTCCTGCAGGGCCCGGCCGTAGGAGAAGCTGAGCTGCCAGGGGTGCGGGCCCAGCTTGTTCATGGCGTTGAGGTGCTCGGTAGCGACCTCGGCGCTCTGGCCACCGGACAGGAAGGCGATGCCGGGCACCTCCACGGGGACCGTCTCGCGCAACAGCCGGACGGTGGCCTCGGCCACCTCGTCGACGCCGGCCTGCGTGGGTGCCTTCTTGCCGGAGATGGCCATGTTGGGCTTCAGGACCATCTCGCCGAGGCGAACCTGGTGCAGCTCGAGGGCGGCGAACACCGCCTGGTGGGCCTGCCTGGTGACCTCGTAGCAGCGGTCGAGATCGTTCTCCCAGTCCATGAGGACCTCGGGCTCCACGATCGGGACGAGGCCACCCTCCTGGCAGATGGAGGCGTAGCGGGCCAGGGCGGCGGCGTTGGCCTCGATGCAGTACTTGGTGGGGATGCCGTCGCCGATCGTGATGACGGCCCGCCACTTGGCGAACTTGGCACCGAGCGACACGTACTCCGCCACCCGCTTGGGCAGCCCGTCGAGGCCCTCGGTGATCTTCTCGTTCGGGGAGAAGGGCAGCGGCATGGCGCCGGTGTCGACCTTGATACCCGGCATGATGCCGAGCTCCCGGAGCAGCTCGGGGAACGGCTTGCCGTCGGCGGTGGACTGGCGGATGGTCTCGTCGTAGAGAATGACGCCGCTGATGAACTCCTCCAGGCCCGGTGTGGTGAGTAGCGCCTGGCGGTAGTCGCGCCGGCTGTCGAAAGTGGATTCGATGCCGATGGCCTCGAATCGCTTGGTGATGGTGCCCGAGCTCTCGTCGGCTGCCAGGATCCCCTTACCAGGGGCCACCATGGCGCGGGCAACTGCGTTCAGGTCGCTGATGGTCGTCGTCCTCCTCGTGCGTCTTTACGCAAATCCTACGGGTCGCTCCTGGCGCTGTCACCTTCGGCGCCTGCCAGGGTGAACCGCTCCCCGTCGGCGGCGGAGCCCAGGTGCTCGAGCATGAGCGTGGCGGTGGGGTCGAGCTCCTCGCCGGCCCGACCGACAACGTGCCACTCTCGGCGCAGCGGCAGGTGACCATGACGCCACTCCTCGAGTGACCCCTTGGCGAGCTCGGCACCCGCCGCGTCGCGCGACAGCAGCGTGATGCCGAGGCCCACCTGGACGCTCTCGATGATCGCCCCGTTCGACCCGACGGTGAGCACCCGGGGCCGCAGTTCCAGCTCGTTCAGCAGTTCCTCGGTGGTGCCACGCGTCCCTGAGCCCGGTTCCCGCAGCAACCAGGTGGCCGCCGCCAACTCGTCGAGGGTCACCTCGCGCACTCCACCGCCCCAGCCTTCGGTGGCGGGGGCGATGACCACCAGCAGGTTCGGACGGGTGGCGAGTGTGACGAAGGGCGTCCCGGCCGGTGGGCGGCCCCCGATCGCCAGGTCGACCTGGCGGTGTGCCAGCAGGTCCCACACCCGGCGCCGGTTCCCCACCTCCAGGACCACGCCGGCCTCGGGGTAGCGGCGCCGGAACGACGCCAGCAGCCGGGGGACAATGCGCTCCCCCGCCGTGGTCACGGCAGCCAGGCGCACCCGGCCCCGCTCCGGGTGCTCGTGGCCGGCCGCCGCGTTCACGGCCTGATCCAGCAGTCCGAGGGCCTGGCGGGTGTAGGCGGCGAAGGCCACACCGCCCGGCGTGAGGCGCAACCCCCTACCCTCCCGGGTCACGAGCGCCACCCCCACCTCGGCCGACAGCTGGGCCAGGGCCGACGATACGGCCGGCTGGGTCACCACCAGGCGCTCGGCCGCGGCCCGCACCGACCCGGTCTCGGCGACGGCCAGGAAGGTGCGCAGCTGGCCGAGGGTCACGGGAGGCAAGTTACATCATCTTCTGGTGATGAGTCGTGTGCAGATCCTCAATAGACAGGTGATGAAACCGGTGAAAGAATGCCAGGAGCGACGAGACATCGTGCGGTAATTCGAGCCGAGGAGACCCCGTATGGCAGAGAGCAACCAGTCCGGCCAGCAGCAGCTGGAAGGCGAGAAGCGCTGGGGCGCCGGCGTCATCCCCTACGCCAAGATGGGCTACTGGGAGCCCGACTACGTCCCTGCGGACAGCGACGTGCTGTGCTGCTTCCGCATCACGCCCCAGGCCGGCGTGCCGGCCGAGGAGGCGGGCGCAGCCGTGGCCGGCGAGTCGTCCACCGCCACGTGGACCGTGGTGTGGACCGACCGCCTCACCAACTACAAGCGCTACCAGGCCAAGTGCTACAAGGTCGAGCCCGTCCCCGGTGCCGAGAACCAGTACTTCGCCTTCATCGCCTACAACATCGACCTGTTCGAGGAGGGGTCCATCCCCAACCTCACGGCGTCGATCATCGGCAACGTCTTCGGCTTCAAGGCCCTCAAGGCCCTGCGCCTCGAGGACATGCGTATCCCGACCCACTACATCAAGACCTTCCACGGGCCGCCCCACGGCATCGTCATGGAGCGGGAGTACCTCAACAAGTTCGGCCGCCCGCTGCTGGGCGCCACCACCAAGCCCAAGCTGGGCCTGTCGGCCAAGAACTACGGCCGGGTCGTCTACGAGGCGCTGCGCGGCGGCCTCGACCTCGTGAAGGACGACGAGAACATCAACAGCCAGCCGTTCATGCGCTGGCGCGACCGGTACCTGTACTGCATGGAGGGCGTGCAGCGGGCCCAGGAGCAGACGGGCGAGATCAAGGGCCACTACCTGAACGTCACATCCGCCACCATGGAGGACATGTACGAGCGGGCCGAGTTCGCCAAGGAGGTCGGCTCCGTCATCATCATGATCGACCTGGTGATCGGCTACACGGCCATGACGTCGATGGCCAAGTGGTCCCGCAAGAACGGCATGCTCCTCCACCTGCACCGGGCCGGTCACGGCACCTACACCCGCCAGAAGAACCACGGGGTGAGCTTCCGGGTCATCTCCAAGTGGTGCCGCATGATGGGTGTCGACCACATCCACGCCGGCACCGTGGTGGGCAAGCTCGAGGGCGACCCGGCCATGATCCGGGGCTTCTACGACACCCTGCGCCTCGACCACATCCCCGAGAACCGGGCCCAGGGCATCTTCTTCGACCAGGACTGGGCGTCGATGCCCGGCACCATGCCGGTGGCCTCGGGCGGCATCCACGCCGGCCAGATGCACCAGCTGCTCGACTACCTGGGTGAGGACGTCGTGCTCCAGTTCGGCGGCGGCACCATCGGCCACCCGATGGGCATCGCCTCCGGCGCCGAGGCCAACCGCGTCGCCGTGGAGGGCATGGTCAAGGCCCGCAACGAGGGCCGGGACTACGTGAAGGAGGGGCCCCAGATCCTCAAGGACCTGGCCAAGAAGTGCCAGCCCCTGCAGGTCGCGCTCGACACCTGGGGCGAGATCAGCTTCAACTACGAGTCCACCGACACCGCCGACGTCGCCGAGACGCCGACCCCGGCCTGAGAGGAACGATCATGAAGGTCACCCAGGGAACGTTCTCGTTCCTCCCCGAGCTCACCGACGACGAGATCAAGGCGCAGCTGGAGTACGCCATCCAGAACAAGTGGGCCTTGGCCATCGAGTTCACCGACGACCCCCATCCCCGCAACAGCTACTGGGACATGTGGGACCTGCCCATGTTCGAGATCAAGGACGCGGCGGCCGCATTCATGGAGGTCAAGAAGTGCCGTGAGTCCTACCCGAACCACTACGTCAAGGTGGTGGCCTACGACCCCAGCCCCAACCGGGCGACAACGGCGTTCGACGTCATCGTCAACCGGCCGGCCGAGGAGCCGGGCTTCCAGCTGGAGCGCACCGAGGTCCACGACCGCAAGATGAACTACACAGTGCGCTCCTACGCGGCCAACAAGCCGCACGGCGAGCGCTACACGAACGGGAGCTAGTACCGGCGATGAGCGACACCGACGACACCCCCAAGCGGGGCTTCGGGCTGCGCAACGCCGGGGGGTCGTCGGGAACTTCCGGCGGTGACGCCGAGAAGCAGGAAGCACAGGAAGTCCTCCTCTCCGACGACGACACGGTCGACGTCGGGGAGGAGGAGTCCTCCGTCCACACCAAGGAGGTCCTCGAGCGCCTGGAGCGGGAACTGGTCGGCCTCGAGCCGGTCAAGGCCCGCATCCGGGAGATCGGCGACCTTCTGCTGATCGACCGGCTCCGCCGGAAGTTCGGCATCGATTCCACGCGGCCGAGCCTGCACATGTCCTTCACCGGCAGCCCGGGAACGGGCAAGACCACGGTGGCGCTGCGTATGGCCGAGCTGTTGCACCGCCTCGGCTACCTGCGCAAAGGCCACCTGGTGAGCGTCACCCGGGACGACCTGGTCGGCCAGTACATCGGCCATACCGCACCCAAGACCAAAGAGGTCATGAAGCGGGCGATGGGCGGGGTGCTGTTCATCGACGAGGCGTACTACCTGTACCGCCAGGAGAACGAGCGCGACTACGGGCAGGAAACCATCGAGATCCTCCTCCAGATGATGGAGCAGGAGCGCGACAACGTCGTGGTCATCCTGGCCGGCTACAAGGACCGGATGGACCAGTTCTTCCAGAGCAACCCCGGCATGGGCAGCCGGATCGCCCACCACATCCACTTCCCCGACTACTCCCTCGACGAACTGGTGGAGATCGGCGAGCTCATGATGGCCGAGCAGCAGTACGAGTTGTCGCCAGACGCCCAGGTGGCATTCCGCGACTACCTCGAACGGCGCATGCGCCAGCCCCGCTTCGCCAACGCACGCAGCGTGCGCAACGCCCTGGAGCGCGCCCGCCTGCGCCAGGCCTCGCGCATCGTGAGCGACGCAAACCGCAGGCTCACCAAGGCCGACCTCATGCGTATCGAGGCCGACGACATCCTCCAGAGCCGCGTCTTCACCGACGACAGCCCCGAGGGCGACTCGCCGGCGCCCGAGCCGGAGGCCGCCCCAGCCGACGAGGCCCACCCGGCGGACGGCGGCGGCGCGAACGCCGAGGTGGACGGGACCGCCGCCGACGTCGAGCCGGTAGCGGACGAGAAGGCTTCCTGAGCCACCGCCGACCGTGACCGGCGGCGAAGGCCGGACGGCCTGCGAACGGCGGCGGCCGCCGGGACCACACGCCGCGCTACGACCGCCACAGGTGGGCCGACGTCTCGTCTCGTTCCTTTGCCGAAGCGGTGACCGCGGCCCGATCAGGTTCCCGGGAGCTCGGCGACCTGGCGAGCCTTGGTGGGGACAGGGATGGCGGAACGCTGGCGGCCGTGGCGCAGGCGCAGGCCGTCCCAGTGGCCGAACTCGTTCTCCGGCAGCCACTCGTTGGCCCAGCAGCCATCCGGCCACCGCTCGGCGGCAGCCGCCAGCGTCGGCGATGCGAGCAGCCTCTTGGCGGCGTCACGATCGGCCCACACACACAGCAGGTACACCTGGCCCGGCTTGCCGAAGCCGAGCACGGTGCGCAGGCTCCCGGCGTCGGCCCGCGCCTGCTGGCGCAGGGTCCGCAGGGCCTTCAGCGCCTCCCACGAATCGAGGGCTGACGTGCTGAGATGCACGACCAGTCCACCGGCTCCACCGACCTCGGCCCGGCTGCGGCGGGCGTAGGGCGAGCTCTCGTAGGACAGCGTGCCATCGGCGGCGGTGGCCGCCTTCAACTTGGGCAGGTGGTCCAGCGCCTTTTGCAGCGCCTCCCCCTTGGCCGGCTCCAGCGGTGGCTTCTCGTACGCCGGTTCCGGCTGGGACATCGAGATGCCTTTCCACCGGCCGATCTCGTCCGGCCCGGGTCGCCAGCGCATGAGCCAGAACGACTTCAGCCATTTGGAGAACAGCCACATGATGTCGTCGTGGGCACCCGACCGCATGAACTCCTGCATGTCGTGGCGGCTGCGCCACACCGTGATCGTCCAGAACTCCGACGGCCCGGCCACGATGCTGGCCCAGCGCACGACGTCGCCGGTGGTGGCCAGCTGCCGGCGCACGCGAAGCGAGGCGACCATCATGGCCGGAAAGAGCCACGGCCCCTTGAGGCGGGAGCGGGTGGTGACCGCGAACAACTCGTCGGGCCGGGCCACGTCGTCCTCCCTGCACGCCCCCGTGGCGCGCGTGCGTTGCCAGCAGTTCCGCTGCGAAGTATCGCGCTCCATGGGCGGTACGGGGCTTCATCGCCCCCCGACCGCCGGCTACGACCGCAGCAGGCGGGCCAGCGTGCGTGCGTCGAGGATGCCGGTGCAACCCGTCCGGCAGGGATCAGCCAGGACGCGGGCCGGCTGGCCGGGCTCGCCGAAGCCGTCGAGCACCAGGTCGGCGGCGGCGAGGTCATGGTCCTCGGTGTAGCCGTTCACCACGACCGCGCAGCGAAGCCCGGCGCCCTTGGCCGACTCGAGACCCTCGGTCGAATCCTCCACCGCGACCACGTCGCCGGCGGGCAGCCCCAGCTGCTCGACCGCCCGGGTGAATGCCTCGGAGTCGGGCTTGCGGGCCTTCACGTCGTCGCCCGTGACGACCACGGCGAAGACGGCGTCCGGCGTGGACCGGGCCAGCACCCGCTCGACCCAGCTTCGGCTTCCAGTGGTGGCCACCGCCAGGGCCGAACCGGCGCCGGAGAGCTCGGCCAGCAGACGGACGACGCCTGGACGGGCGGCGATCCTGCCCTCCTCGATGAGCCCGGTCATGATGGCTGTCTTGCGCTGGTGGAGGGCGGCAGCCAGACCGGCCCGCTCATCCCCCACCCCGTGTGCCGCCAGGTAACCCTCGATGCGTCGCTGCCCACCTGTCGTCCGCAGCAGCTCGCCGTACTCGGCCTCGTCCCACCGATAGGGCAGACCGAGCTCCTCGAAGGCCAGATTGAACGCGACCCGGTGCCCGTGGCGCTCGCTGTCGACGAGGGTCCCGTCCACGTCGAAGACGACGGCCGGCGGCGCCATTCCCCCGACCACCGGCAGGCGAGTGGTCAGGCCGGGCTTCCTCCGTCGTGCGGGCCCGGACCGGGCACCGGCGGGGGGCCCTGCGGGAACAGGTCGTCCCATTCCCCGGCGGCGGCCTTGCGGAGCTCGGCGAAGGCCTCCTCGATATCGGCGCCCCACAGGTCCCACGTGGACGTGCGCAGGCCGATGACCTGGATGGCGACCGGCGCCGCCATGAGGCACTCGCTGTCGACACATCGCATGCCGGCTGCGCCCAGGGCCAGCTGCACAGCCCGCCGCGCGGGTTCGAGGTCGGCGGGCAGGTCGACGCGCACGATGAAGGTGCGCGGTGCGATCCGCATGGCCGTGGCCATGTCGCCACCGGCGACGAGGACTGCGCCCTCGAGGTGCAGGAGCGGGGAGTGGACGAGCGAGGGCTCGTCGTTGACGAAGACCTCGAGGACCCGGGCGTCGTCGGCCCGGTCACCGGCGGGCTCCCCGTACGGAGGGAGGAGCCCGCCGGTCACTGGCAACCTGTCAGCGGCTCAGGCGCTCAGCGCGGTTGGCTGCGTTCTCGAGGCCTGCTGCCGCCGACGCCAGGTTGGCGTTGATGCGGTCGGCCGCAGGGCCGATGGCGTAGCACTGCGTCTCTACGGCGCGTACACCGAAGGTGATCTTGGCGAGGGTCTTGTTGACGCTCACCAGCTGCTGGGTGATGCGATTGAGGAAGAACCCGAGGACGCCGACAAAGAGCACGATCTCGAGGACCGTGAGGAAGATGCGAAGCGTCATCGGCGGCCACCTCCCTTGGCGGCGAGGAGCTCGGCGTGACGCTCGACCTCGGCGCCCAGCTCAGCGGTACGGGCGACGGTCTGGCCCAGCATCCATGTGGTGGCCGTGTTGGCGGCCAGGCGGGTGGCGGTGTCCCACACGTCCTTGAGGTTCCTGTCGATGTCGTCCACGAAGCTCACGAGGAGCGACAGCAGCACGATCACGGCGATGATGACCACGGCACCCATGCCGAGGGTGATCCACCAGAACGTGACGTGCTCGGACTGGAGCGCAAGCGTCAGTGTCATTTAGTTCCCACCTCCGAGGGCCGCACGGGCCTGCTCGGCGTTACGGACGATGAGCCGGAGCTCCTCGTTCACCTTGTCGACCTCCCAGAGCGGGAGCGTGTTCAACCGTCCCTCGTCGAGGCTGGCGGTAATGGCTTCGGCTTGGACGCCGATGCGCCGGGCCAAGCCCAGGATCATTCCCGCCAAGATCACGACAATCACGATGACCACCAGAGCGATGGCGTCGCCGATGTACCAGCCCGTGAGCACGGCGTCTCCGGCAATGAGCATGCGGACCCCCTTCGGTTTGGGTGCTGATTCACCATAGTCTTTCGACAGCTAGGTGGTCAACGCACATGTACCAACAAATTCCGGAAACGCCGTGGGGCGGGGCCGTACCCATGGTCCCACGAGGGGGCCGGTCGCGTCGAGGGTTGTGTGACCGAGCGCCGGATACGGCCGTGCCGCTCCGCCCGGGGACGCGCAAGGTAGCGTGACGGGGTGATCAACCGTGTCTGACCTCCGTCCGCCTGAGCCGGGCGCGGGCCCTGTCGAAGGACCCGGCGCGGACGTGCCTTCGCCCCGCGGGCCCGACATGGCCGAGCCCGCCGACGAGAGCGCCACGGCGGCCCGTGGAGGCCCGGATGCCGGCCAGAGCCCGCCTGCGCCCGCCGTGCCACCTATCGACCTGTCCGAACCGGAGGTGCCCGAACTGGCCGTGCCCGATGCAACCGACTCGACCGTCGCTGATCCGGGCGACGAGACGGCGCCTCCCACCCCCGGGCAGGTCGGGGCACCGCCCGAGGTCCACGTACCCGCATCACCACCCATGGCACCCACCGACGGTGACGCCACTCCCCCGCTCTCGCCCGGCGCTTCCCCCGCCGAGGGCGCCGGCGATGCCCCCGGCCGGGACGGCCCGAACCTGAAGGTCCTGATCGCCATCATGGCCCTGGTCACCGTGGCGCTCCTCGGAGCGGTGATCTACCTCGTGACCAGGAGCGACGGCGGCACCACCGAAGCGACGTCGACCTCCACGTCGAGCACCACCATCAACACCACACCGGTCGATACCTCCGACTGGGTGACCGACACGGACGACGCGTCCGGCTTCACCCTCAAGCGCCCCAAGGACTGGATCGTCTCGAGCCAGCCGGCTGGGCAGAACCGCTTGCTCCTGAGCGCCGGCGAGCAGAACTTCCTCCTCGTCACGGCCCGCAACGTCGACCCGTCGACCGTCACCAAGGAGATCCAGCGGGCCATGGCCGACCTCGAGGTCATCTCGGGGCCCAACAACCTCACCATCGGCGGGCTCCCCGCCGTCCTCTACATCTACAAGACCCCCCTCACCGAGGACAACCGGGAGGCGGGCGTGATCATCCACTACTTCGTCGTCCGGAACTCCAAGATGTACTCGCTGATCTTCCAGGCCCGGCCGAAGGACGAGCTCAACCGGCTGGCTCGGGTCTTCAACGCCGTCACCAACAGCTTCAAGAGCACCTCTGACGCCCCGGCGCCCGATCCCCTCCCGACTACCGACACCACGGTTGCCGGGAGCACCACCTCCACGACCCGCTGACTCCCCGTCTCGTGGAGGAGGCGCGGTTGGGGCGCGGGCCTGCCCGGTGAAATCCACGCTCAGCGGCTGAGCAGTACCTGGTCGCAGGTCGAACAGAAGAAGGCGGTGTCGCTGAGCCGCTCGTGCCAGTCGGCGGGAAGGCGCTGGATCGTTCGGCAGCCCCGGCACGGCAACTCGTTGGTGTGCACGGCTTGGCCCGCACCCGCCAGCGTGCTCGGGATCTTGGCCACCAGCCTCGACTTCGACCGGGCCACGGCGTCGCCGTAGGTCGCGGCCCTTCGGGCGTCCATACGTAGCCGCTGGAAGACCCGGGCCTGGGTCTCATGCTCCCTCGCCGCCCGTTCCGCCTGGTCCCGGGACGCCGCCATGCGGGCCGCCCGCGCCGCCGACGACTCCGTGCGGCGGGCGCTGCGCGAGTAGGCGCCCACGTCGGAGCCCTGCCACGGCTGGCTACGGGCCCGCTGGCGGGTGCCGTAGATGTCGTCACCGGCACCGCCCCCCCTGGCCAACCGCTCACGCGCCAGTTGGTACGCCTCGTTCAGCTCCGCCATGCGATGCTCGGCCGCCTGGCGGGCCCGCTCGGGCTTCTCCTGGTAGAGATCCGGGTGGTACTTCTTGGCCAGGGTCCGGTAGGCGGTCGTGACCTCGGCCGGCGTGGACGTCGACGGGATGCCGAGCGTCTTGAACGGGTCCGGGCGGCGCTGGCGCCGCGGCGGGCTGGCAGTCACCGGTGGCCGAATGGGCGGCGGCGTACCCCGCTCGCGCCGCGGTGCGCCTTCGGCACGGACATCACGTACGTCTCCCTCGTTCCTCCACCTGTGTAACGACTCCTGGTGCCAGAAGCATCCCCGGGTTCGAGAATCGTAACGGCTCGCTGGGGCTTTCCTCCAGACGGCGGTCGACAGGCGCCCGGACGCGACAATCGGGCGGATGCCTCGCCCGCCGACGAGGCACCCGCCCGACCTGTTGACCGCTGTCGCTACCTACCGCTCGCAGCCCTGGCTGTTGACGATGGCGCTGGAGCAGTCGATGGAGTTGGCGTGACCGGAGATGGTCTTGCCGTTTGCGTTGGTGTGGCCGCCGGTGCCGCCGCCGCCCACCTGGCTGAGCACGTTGGCGAGGTCGACCTTGATGCCGCGCACGAGGTCGATCGCCTTGTCCGCCTGGCCGTTGATGGTGGCCACGCCGTCGTTGATGGAGCGCACCACCGGCTGCAGCGTGCTCAGGTTGGCGTGGATGCCATGGACCGTGCCGTTGATGGAGCCGGCGTTGCCGAGGATGCCCGACACGGTGGCGTCGATGCTCTTGGCGGTGGTGAGGATCTGCCCCGCCTGGGCCGACAACGGCTTGGCCGCCGCCAGGATCTCCTGGGCGATGCGGTTGGTCTCGTCCAGCTTGGGCACGTTGACCAGGTCCTGGTCGATCGAACCCACGTCGCTGGTGATGGTGTCGACCCGCTGGTCGATCTGTTGCGCCGCCAGCGTGGTGCGGGTGAGCTGGATGACGGCGAACAGGGCGAAGGCCAGCGTGATGGCCAGGTTGGCGCCGACGACGCCGGCCTGGCCCTGCAGGCGCCGGGCCGGTCCCGGAACGCCCCGGTCCCTCAGCACGCCTTCGCCCCGAGCACGGCCGGTGACCGGCAGATGCTGGTCACGTGCTTGTTGGTGTCGTTGAGGCCGGCGATGATGGCCGTGGCCTCCCCCTCGGCGGCGCTCAGGTTGTCCGGGTTGGTGCCGAAGCGACCCGTGTTGCCGACCCCGTTGGCGAACGCCACCCGCTGGTGGATGTTCTGCACGCCCTTGCCGTCCGCCGGGTCGTCGGCGTCGACCAGCATGCCCTTGACGTCATTGGCCTGGCCCAGGATCGTCCTCAGGTTGCCCGAGGTGTCCTTGAGCGAGCCGTCGGTCGTGGTCAACTTGCCGTTGATCGACGTCAAGGTGTTGAGGATGTCGACGGCCTGCTGGGGGATCGGCTTCAGGGCCGGGTCGATGCCCACCAGGCTCTGGTTGATGGCCTGCACCTGGTCGGGCAGCCGGTGGACGTTGCCGCCGGCACCCGCCGCGTTGGAGTCGACGCTGGTGAGGTTGTTGTTGATGGCGCTCAGCGAGTCGGTGATCTTCAACAGGAACACGATCACCACAAGGACCACCACGGTGAGCAGGGCCACCCAGACCGCCAGCCAGCGCTTGAGGAACTGCGCCTGGTCGGACTGGGCCCTGCGGAACGCCCGTTGCGAGGGGCCGATTGTCTCGGTCATCTGTCGTCCGCTCCCTTACTTGCAGTGGCCGTCGGCCGGCGAACCGGGACCGGGGAGGCCAGCGTCGATGCACGCCGCCAGCCGGTGGGCCAGCTCAGCCTGCGTGAGGATGTTGGTGGTGTCGCCCTTGATCTTGGTGACGATGTCGAGGCTGGTGTTCAGGTTGGTGATGATCTGCTTGACGCCGCGGTCGATCGATTGGGCCGTCTGCACGATGCTCGAGGCGTTGCCGTTGATGCTCTTGGCGGTGCCGTCGATGGTGGAGGCGCTGCCGTTGATCGACTTGGCCAGGCCGTCGACCGACGTGGCCAGGCGCACGATCTCGCCCAGCTTGCCCTCCAGCGGCTTGGCCGTCTCGAGGATGGAGCCGGCCAGCTGGTTGGTGGTGTCGAGGTGCAACACCGCGTCGGTGGCCTTGTTGATCGGCGTCGCCGTCTGGGCGATGTGACCCGCCTTCTTGTTGATCGCCTCAGCGGTCCAGGCCACCCGGTTCACCAGGACACCGGCTACCACCACCGCCAGGAACGTGACCACCACGGAGAACGAGGCTTGGCCCCATTCACTCCGAACGGGCCTCCATCGTTGTGTCATGTGAACTTCCCTTCTCGGATGGGCCGGGCAAGCACCGAGCGGCCTACGTGAAGGAGTGGATGCTGACACCCGAGCCCGCACGAGCGGACCCGACTCTCGGCCACCTGACGACGTGGACTGCCCCTGTGTGCTCAGACAGATGCGAGGACTGCGCGAATTATTCGCAACTTTCTGGAATTCTTCCGGACATCGGGAATACCTGGTGCTCAGGTCGGAGCACGGGCGCGGCAGTGGCGCCCCGGAGGGCGCCACTGGGAACACTCGATGGGAGCTCCCCTTCGCGGGGAGGTCGGTCTACCGGCGGATCTTGGTCTTGACGAAGTTGACGATCGTGTCGGTGGGCGTCTGGACGTTGTGACGACTTTTTACGTGTTCCGCCACCTTGCGGATCAGCTCTTCCTCAGTACCCGCTTTCGCCTGCCAACGGCAGGCGTGATCGGCATCCCTTCATCTGAACTCCGGCACCGTCTGTTCCTCCTTGTCGGTGTGTGGGCACTCCCGCCAGGGTGGCGGACGTGCAGGCTGCTGTGAAGACGCCTAGGCGCCGAGGGCCCTTGCCCGGCCGGGAGCACGCAAGGCGCGGGGGGTGGGCCCATCACCGAGAAGGCCGGCAAGGGCGCCCTCGATGGCCTGGGTCTGGCGGAGGATGTCCCCCACCACCGCGCCCACCGGCTCGGTCTGCATCGCGATGGAGCGCACCCCGATGAGGACCGTGCCCACCGTGAAACTCACCTTGTTGAGGGTGTAGGCGATGATGATGAGGTAGAGGGCTACTGCCCCCACCCCGAGGAACACCCCAATGAGGGTGACAACTGTTGCGAGACCCATTGCCCCTTACCTTTCCCCGTCGTGGATTGTCGTGCGAGTGATTCGGGCTGCCATCACAGCACCCGCTGGAGGGCGCCGACGTAACGACCGGCCACGGCATGGGCCTGGCCAGCCAGATCCCGCGTGGTCACGAGCTTCGGCACCGCATCGAGCGCAGCGGTGATACCCACCCCGTGCTCGAGGATGTCGTTGGCGTAGGCGTTGATCTCCATGATCTGGCGCAACAGGCGGTTGAGCAAGAGGAGCACCACCGGCACCACTACGAAAAGCAAGACCAAGTTGCCGATCCACCACAACAGCACGGCAAACCCCCGTTCCGGTATCGAGGTCGGCACCGCCGACGCCGTTCATTGTATGTTCCCAACCTATAGAGGGAAAGCCCCTATGACAAGCCTTTCCTGGAACCCACGTGGTCACATGATGCACGACCCGGGCGCGACCCGCCCGTCGCCATGACGCCGGAAGGCGGGGAACAGCCCCCGGGCGGCCGCGCCCCGGCCGAGATGGCCACCCTGCGCCAGTCGCGAGCGGAGACCGAATCGCTGCTCGACCTGGTGCTGGAGGCGATCCCCGACGCCGTGGTCCTGGTCGACGAGCGAGGTCGCATCACCAGGGCCAACGGCGCCGCCGGCCGCCTGGCCGGCACACCTGCCCCCGATCTGTTGAGCCAGTCACCCCGCGCGCTGTTCGGCCACCGTACGCCCGCCACGCCGATGCAGCTGTTCAAGCAGGCCCCCGGGGGGCGACTCAGCTTCGAAGCGGTGGTCGCCCCGGCCGGCGGCGCCGGCCCTGCGGTGCCGGTGAGCGTCTCGTGCTGCCTGCTGCGCGACACGAGCGGGCAGCTGGTCGGCGCCGTCTACGCCGCCCGCGACCTGAGCGAGACGCACAAACTGGTGTCCCGCCTCGAACAAGCCGAGGCGAGATGGCGATTGATCGCCCAGCTCGGCGACCTGCTGGGGCGCCAGCTCGACCCTCGCGAATCCTTGGTGGAGACGTGCCGGTGGCTGAGCCGGAGCACCGGCGCCGGGGTCGCCGTCATCCTGGCGCCCATGCTGACGGTGGATCGCGTGGTGGCGTGGCCGCCGGACACCGATGTCACGGCCCGACTGGAACAGCTCGTACACCGGCCCCTCGAGCCCGGGTCCGCCCTCTACACCGCCGTGCACGGCTCCCAGACGGTGCACAACCCCACCATGTCCGCCAACCTGCCGCTCTTCGACCACGCAGGAGTCCCCGAGGGGATGGGTTCGGCAGCGGTCGTGCCGCTGGTCGCGCGGAACATGACGCTCGGGGCGCTGCTCGTGCACAGCCCCGAGCCGAACGGGATCCGTCAGCGGGCGCTGGTGGAGCAGGCGGCGGACCGGGTGGCCCTCGCCCTGGCCAACAGCGAGCTGCGCGAGGCGGTCGCCCGCTTCGAGGCCGACGAGGAAGCCTCGCAGTTTCGCGAGGAGCTGCTGGCGGCGGTGTCACACGACATGCAGACCCCGCTCGCCGTACTGCTCGGGTCCATCCGCGCCCTGGAGGCGGGCGAGGACCTCAGCCCTCGTGATCGGGGTCACCTCTACGAGCGCATGGGCCGGCGCGGCCTCCAGCTCCGCCGCCTGGTCCAGCAGTTCCTGGACTATTCACGCCTCGGCGCCGGCCGACCGGTGGTCGTGCGGCCGGCCATGACCGACATCCGCTTCGCCCTCACCCAACTCGAGGCCGACATCGCCGGCCGCCGGCCGGTGGTGTTCACGATGCCGAACGACCTGCCGCCGGCGTACGTGGACCCTGACCGTCTCGACCAGGTGATGGCCAACCTGGTGTCCAACGCCTTGAAGTTCTCGCCGTCCGGCTCGCAGATCACCGTCGAGGCCAAGGCCACGGCCGAGAGCGTGGAGCTGTCCGTCGCCGACGGGGGCCAGGGCATGAGCCCGGCCGACCTGGCCACCGTCTTCCAGAAGTTTCACCGGGGTGCGGGCGCCGAGGACATCCCGGGGACCGGTCTCGGTCTCTATGTGAGCCGAGCCCTGCTGGAAGCGCAGGGCGGCCGCCTGGTGGCGGCCAGTACCCTGGGGAAGGGCAGCCGGTTCACCGTGGTACTCCCCCGCCAGGCGCCCCCCGGTGCTCCGCGCGACGGGGAGGCCAGGCCGGCGGCACGCGAGCGGCGGCGCTGAGCCGACCGCCCGCGGCCTCCGCCCTCCTACGCGTCGAGTTCGAGAACGGCGCGCCGTTCATGGAGCCCCACGGGAGGGGCAACCTGCACAACCGTGTTCTCCTCGCACGTGATGCACTGCGCCTTCCCTGAGGAGAAGTACATCTGGCCCTGCACCTTGCAGCGGTGGCACACGTCGTCTGGCCACACGACCTCGCGCGGCAGGTCCGTCACCCGCGTCTGCAGCACCCGCCATCCTTCCGGAGTAGGCCGGGCGTGACCCTTGAACAACGGCATGCGGCTCCCTTTCTGTACGTGGCGGCGGCCGGTGCGATCGTCGCCGATGCGCCGCCGGCTCCTGAACGATGCCCCGAACTATACGCATTTCGCGCCCTATGTCCAGGTCTCCCGTCCGGGTCTCCCGGTTCGAGCCCTCCCCTGGCGGCGACGACCGTCAGGCGTCCTTGGCCCGCTTCTTCTGCCAGCCGGCCTCGTACTGGGCCAACGCCTCGAACAGCTCGGTGAAGTTGGCCTTGCTCAGCGTCTGCACCTCGAGGTCAGCCGCGTTGGCCTCCAGCTCGGGCTGCAGGTAGGCCGAGTAGAGCAGGATCGGGCCGTCGTACCCCGACTTGCGCATGCGCCGGGCGACCTCGATGCCCGACATCCCGGGCATGCGCTGGTCGAGCAGCACGATCCCGTCGGGGACATTCGACCAACGGTCGAGCGCCGTCTCCCCGTCGGGCGCCTCCTCCACCACCCAGCCCCGCTGCTCCAGCAGGACCCACAGGGTGTGGCGCATGTCGTCATCGTCCTCCACCACCAGCACGCGGTTGCGCTGGCGCTTGGACGACTTTCGCTCCTGGTGGACCAGGCCCCGGTACCGGTCGAGCAGGCCCCCGATGGCACGGCGCTGGTTCACCAGGGCGGGGGCCGAGTCCTTGAGCTGCTCATCGCCCTCGGCCGTGATGGCGTAGACGCGACGGGCCGGCCCGCGTGCCGGCGTGCCCCAGTGGGAGCTCACCAGCCCCTCGTCCTCCATGAGGCGCAGGGCGCGGTACAGCCCACCGAAGTCAGGGACGTCGAAGCCGAGCTCCGACAGGCGGCTCACCAGCTCGTAGCCATGGCTCTCCCGCTCCTTCAGCAACAGGAGGATGGCGGGCCGGAGGAGGCTGCGGGACCGGAGATCGTCCGTGCCACCCCCCTCACCCGACTTCGTTTTCGCCATTTTGCTCCTCCCGGCGCCCAAGGCCCCGGCGTTCCGAGCACGCCACGCGCCGAGTATGCGGAGCGCGTACAGCCATTATGCATCTAGTCCCGAGCAAGGAGGATGAAGGGTCGCGTCCGGCGAAGGAGAACGCACCCGTGATTCCGGGCAGACTTCCGGTCCGGTGGCTGAGCCCTGGCGGGCCGGCTACACCGCCTCGATCTCGCGGAGGGAGTCGATGGCCACCTTCTGCACCATCCCGGTGGCTGACTCGAGCTCGAGGCGGGCAGACCGGTCCACCCGGCGAGCCACACCCCGTGTCTCACCTTTGGGCAGGAGCCGGAGCTTCACCCGCCGCCCGAGGAGCCCGCACCGGCCGTCATAGGCGGCGGCCACTCCGGCGGCGCCTTCGCTCAAGGTGGCACCGAGGGTGTCGAAGGCCGACAGCACCCCCTCCAGGACGGCGTCGCGCCCGTCGGTCCCGAGGCCCAGCTTGTCGAGGTCGAGGCGGATGCTGGCCACCGCGCTGCGGACCTTGCCGGGCCCGAGCTGGATCTCCACCTTCAGGGCGCCCACCTGTTCGTGCGTGTCGGCGTCGACCACCAGGTCGGGCCACCAGGTCGAGAGCCTGTGGCCCGACGCCGCCTCGGCGCCCTGGGCGGCAGCCACGCCCGCCAGGAGCCAGGTGGCGTCGGCCTCCTCGACGGCCAGTGGCGGCCGCAGCACCACGGCGATCGACAGCGTGGACTCGGGTGCCACCGACCACATCCTGCCGAGCCGGCCGAGAGGGCTCACCTCCCGCTCCACCACCACGGTGGCCCCGTCCGGCGCGTTCTCCTGGCGGGCCCACGCCAGAGCCAACGCGGCGCCGGAGACACCCATGCGGTACTGGCGGACGGCGTGGCCGAACCGTTCGGCCTCGGCGCCGGGACCGAGCCCGCCCGTCGGAGCCGGCTTCGGCTCCGGGCCCCGCCCGACGGTGCGGTGCCCGGCTCCGTGGCCTTCGAGGTCGAGGTCTGGGACCCGTTCCCTGTCGTCGCCGCCGTCACCTGCGTCGGCGCCAGCGCGCTGGTCGCCGGCCTCGGGCGGTGCGACGGTGCCGGGCCCCTCGTCGGCGATGTCGAGCCCCTCGTCCGCGGGAACGGGAGACCCGTCGGCGGCCTCGGCCGGCGGAGGGACCTCGTCCGGTGGAGTGAAGTCGGATCCGCCGCGCTGGTCGGTCACAGCACGAAGCCGGGCGGCCGGGGCGTGAGCCGCTCCACCCGCCAGGCGCCCTCGATGCTGGCCAGCTCCAACGATCCGACCGGCAGGCCCACGGGACCGAGCAGCGGCGGCACCGGTGCCGTGAGCACCACGCGTACCTGGCCGGGAGCGTGCTCAGCGTCGGCCGCGTACTCGAGGTCGTCCAGGTTGTTGCCGGCGAGGTCGGCGCGCAGGCCGTCCACCAACTCCCCGAGGAACTCCTCGCTCTCGGTCGCGCCGGCGGTGCCGTCGCGGAGCCGGGCGGCCAGGGGCTCGTCCATGCCGTTCTTCACGGCGATGCGCAGCACCGTCTTGCGACCCTCGGGGCCCAGCATCTCCCACACCCTGCGGTGCTCCCCCCACGCGACCGCTTCGATGAACATCTTGGCGGCCAGGGTGGCGCCGCCGGCGACCTCGTCGTCCGCGGCCGGTGGCTCCGTCATGGCCGCTCCCATCCGATGGAGTAGAGGAAGTCCCGGGTCATGATCCGCTGCGGGCCCTGGAGCGCTCCACCAATGGCGGCGTCGAGCATGCGATCGGCTGCCTCCTGCTCGGTTTCGCCCAGCGCCCGGTGGGCATCGAATCGGGCCCGCAGCGCCACGTCAAGGGTATCGGGCGGCAGTTCCATGAGCACCTTCAGCTCTGCCTCCATGATGAGCTGGCCACGGCTGCCCACCTGGAGCGAGGCGGCGGCCATTTCTTTGAGAAGGGCCCGGCGACGGGCGTCGGGAAGGGCCAGGATGCGGATGACGCGCTCCCGGATGAGGGCCGAGCGCTCGTCCTCGGAGACCGACGCAGCCAGCGTGGCGAAATGCAGCGGGCGGGACATGCCCGGGACTTCGGCCGCCAGTTGCTCCTCGGTGCGAGACAGGCTGGCGAAGGCCTGCTTCCAGGCGTCGGCGTGCAACCGGGTGTCGAGCATGGCGATGGCGTCCTCGAAGTTCACCAACGCCCTGCGCAGGTTCTGGAGGCGGGCCTTGCCGCCGCCGCCCTCCTGTTGGGCGGCCACCGCCGCCTGGCTGGCCTGAGCCAGACCCAGGTTGTGCTTCGCGAGGGCGTGCTGGTAAGGGAATCCCGTCCGGGTGAACACGCTGAGCGACTCACCGAAGGCGTCGACCGCCTCCTCCAGGAGGCGGGCGCGCTCGTCGGGCCGGCGGGCCGCCAGGGCACTGCACGCAGAGCCGATGCTGTGGTGGACGAGGGCGTAGTGGTACGGCGCCTCGTCGGCGTCGAGATCGCCCTGGGCCTCCTCGAAGTCGGCCAGGGCCGCCTCCAGACCCTCCTCGGTACCGCTGGCGGCGTGCGCCTGGCCCCGGTTCGACAACGTGGCCACCAGTCCTCGGCGA